>Ga0209370_1002318_pt1 | contig 13971 bp, 9 predicted proteins | sample AgamicAtPrz_FD_187164 | JGI IMG/M metagenome (GOLD analysis project Ga0209370, IMG submission 187164) | Agave microbial communities from Guanajuato, Mexico - At.P.rz (SPAdes) (version 2) | ecosystem: Host-associated > Plants > Phyllosphere > Phylloplane/Leaf | place: Guanajuato, Mexico... | reverse complement strand
GGCGTAATGCCAGTCACGACAGCAGACTCTCCACTGACGATGGTGACGCAGCCGCCGGAATTGCAGACTTGAATAGCGCCTTCGCCGGTAGACAGATTGAGCACGCCGTCCGTTCCACCGGTAAATACCGTGGAGTATTCAGTGCCGCGAATGCCGATTGTCGCAACAGGAGTCGTGACTTTGTAATTGTCACGATTACCCTTGCCGACTAGGCCGGTAATCGTGCGCAAGCCGCCTTTGATGAGACTGAAGAAGCCTTTCTCTTCGCCATCAACCTTGCCGTTGTAGTTGTAACTATCGATGCGGAATTCGGTTTGCGATTGCAGCGACATCATTGCGCCGTCAGTAAAACGCAGCTGCACGCGCGCGTTATCGCCCGTTCGTATAGCCTCACCCGACTCTAGGACGGCGCCACGCAACAACTGGCGTTGAACACCGGCGGGCGTAATCGCGACAGCATTACCGCTTACAAATTCGATACGCGCAGCGGTGGCAGCATAACTTACCGTTGGATAAGCTGCAGCCAAAGCCATCAGCAGTAAATGGTTCTTGAGGCGAAATTGCGAATCCATATGATTTCCCTACAGCAACGTGCTCAAAAATCTTGACGAACCGTGACCGACAGAATGTTGCGATCATACTTATACAGTTCGATATTAGAACGCTGGTCGATATACGAATACTGACCAGTCACCTTCAAGTCTTTTCGGATTTGATACGCAAGATTGAAGTTAGCAATCCACTGCTCATCATTACGCGCGGTCAAAAAGGTCGGATCCTCTCCCTTGCCCCTGCGAGCTTCATAAGCCAAGCTACCGAATGCCAGAAGGTTCTCGCTCAACGGCTGCTGCGCTCCGACTCTGATACCAACACCGTCGAAACCAAGATAGGGAGCAACCTCTTTGGCATGTACCGACTCATTGACTAGATAAGCACTTCCGTACCCAACAAGTCCTTCGCGCCAAGCATGCGCATAACCAACACCACCCACCCAGCGATCGGCATCGCGTGCCGACTGTCCGACATAGCTCAAATCAGCATATTGGACAAAAGCGCTCAATTGATTGCGGGCATCCATGTTGTGCTGGACTTGTCCGGAAAATCCTAGCGCGTTGCGAAACCGATCGTTTTCAACAGCTAGGTCATTGTATTGAGCAACAAGCGAATAAACATTCTTGCCCTCGGTATAGCTGACACCAGCGTTCGCATCCACGCTCAAAAGATCGGCTGCTGAAATGTCCTGATTCCAGCGCTGGCTCCCCGACAAGCCACCAATGACGGCAAGCTGCCTGTCTATTGGTAGGCTGAAATTAACCCCACCGGCAATGGTTGCAAACCAGTCTGCCTGAGCCTTACTGTTCTGCGAAAGTGTAAATGGCAGATAGCCGAACGCCGGGATCGCCACTTCACTGCGTGCCGGTGCGGCATTTACATTGGTGTCGTAGCCAATCGTGCCTTCAACATAGCCGCGCACATTGGGCTTGCCCGAATTTTCGAGTCGCTCAACTGCAGAGAGGAAACGATCGACAGTCTGCTCGACGTCAGTCGGAACACCCAGTTTCTTGGCATTCTGAAATTCGGTACGCGCAGCCTCTGTTTCACCAACGCCAAGATAAGCGCGACCCAATTCGGCTCGCGCACGCACATTGTTTGGATCAACAGCAAGCACACGTTCCAGCGCAAAAATCGCACGCGTGTTCTGGCCCACATCAAGCGCCGCAATTCCGAACAGCAGATCGAAATCCTTGTCGCCGGCGCGGGCCTCTTCTTGTGGTTCAAGCAACTCATAAGCTGCCTTGCCCTTGCCGGCCTTGATTAGCTCAGCGCCCTGTTGAACAAGCGCATCGGCGGCATATGCCTGATGCATGCTCAGCGCACATGTCAGCGCGAGCGCGAGCATCCCCCTTCTGCCTTGCATGTTTATCCCCCTGCTTGATTTTCAGGGGAATTTTAGTGTGTCGACTCGCTCCTCAGCAACAAAAACTTGCACTTTCTGCCGAATAGATGTGCATTAAAATCAGTCATCTAAAAGATCACTTTTGAGTAAATCAGTGTCTTTTATGGGCAGGCTCAGTTTTTCACACAATCCACGTAGTAGCCGAGGTTGCCGGCACCATCTGCCTTGACCAGGCCGTGAACGTCGGTCTCGAAGCCGGGGAAGCGTTCGTTGAAGTGCCGCGCGAACTTGAGATAGTTCACGATGGTCTTGTTGAAACGCTCGCCTGGGATTAGCAGCGGGATGCCCGGCGGGTATGGCGTCACCAGCATGGCGGTAATGCGGCCTTCGAGGTCGTCGATGCTGACGCGCTCGATCTCGCGGTGTGCCATCTTGGCGAAGGCATCCGAGGGCTTCATTGCCGGTTCCATGTTCGACAGATACATCTCCGTGGTCAGGCGCGCCACATCGTTAGCCTTGTACACATCGTGAATTTGCTGGCATAGATCGCGGAGGCCGACGCGCTCGTAGCGCGGATGCTTGGCAACGAACTCGGGCAACACTTTCCACAAGGGTTGGTTCTTGTCGTAGTCGTCCTTGAACTGCTGCAAGGCGGTCACCAGCGTGTTCCAGCGGCCCTTGGTAATGCCGATGGTGAACATGATGAAGAAGGAGTAGAGGCCGCACTTCTCGACGATAACACCGTGCTCGGCCAGGTACTTGGTCACGATGGCCGCTGGAATGCCTTGCTCTTCCGAGAAGTCGCCGCCGACATCGAGGCCCGGCGTAATGATGGTGGCCTTGATCGGGTCGAGCAGGTTAAAGCCTTCGGCCAGATTGCCGAAACCGTGCCAGCGCTCACCGGGCTTGAGCATCCAGCTGTCGCGCTCTTCCAAGCCTTCTTCAGACAGATCGTCCGGACCCCAGACCTTGAACCACCAGTCCGCACCCCACTCTTCATCCACCTTACGCATGGCACGGCGGAAATCGAGCGCTTCAGCCAAAGACTCTTCCACCAGTGCTGCGCCACCCGGCTCTTCCATCATCGCGGCGGCCACGTCGCAGGACGCAATGATCGAGTACTGCGGCGAGGTCGAGGTGTGCATGAGATAAGCCTCATTGAACACATCGCGGTCGAGCTTGTTGTTGGTCGCATCCTGCACCAGGATCTGCGAGGCCTGCGAGAGGCCTGCGAGCAGCTTGTGAGTCGACTGGGTGGAGAACACCATCGACTCCTGGCAACGCGGACGGTCAGCGCCGATGGCGTGATAGTCACCGTAGAAGTCATGGAAGGCGGCGTGCGGCAGCCAAGCTTCGTCAAAGTGCAGGGTGTCGATCTTGCCGTCGAGTTCAGTCTTGATGTCCTCGACGTTATAGAGAATGCCGTCGTAGGTGCTCTGCGTGATCGTCAGCACGCGCGGCTTGCCCTTGCATTGGCTGGCGAAGGGGTGATTGGCGATCTTCTTCTGGATATTTTCCCAGCTGAACTCTTCGCGCGGAATCGGGCCGATAATGCCGAAGTTATTGCGCGTCGGCATCAGGAAAACCGGGATCGCGCCGGTCATCATGATCGCGTGCAGGATGGACTTGTGGCAGTTGCGATCAACCACGACGATGTCGCCCGGCGCCACGGTTGAGTGCCAGACGATCTTGTTCGAAGTCGAGGTACCGTTGGTAACGAAGAACAAGTGATCGGCATTAAAAATGCGCGCAGCATTGCGCTCGGACGCTGCAACCGGGCCGGTGTGGTCAAGCAATTGACCGAGCTCTTCAACGGCATTGCACACGTCGGCGCGCAGCATGTTTTCGCCGAAGAACTGATGGAACATCTGACCCACAGGTGACTTGAGGAAGGCCACGCCGCCGGAGTGACCGGGGCAATGCCACGAATACGAACCGTCGGCAGCGTAGTCGGTCAGTGCACGGAAGAAAGGCGGCGGCAGTGAGTCAACATAGGACTTGGCTTCGCGTACGACGTGGCGCGCGATGAACTCCGGCGTGTCCTCGTACATGTGAATGAAGCCGTGCAGCTCGCGCAGGATGTCATTCGGGATGTGGCGCGAGGTACGCGTCTCGCCATGCAGGAAGATCGGGATCTCAGCATTCTTGTAGCGAATCTCTTCAACGAAGGCGCGCAGCTCGGCAATCGTCTCTTCCTCTTCCATCGCCAACTCTTCGTCATCGACGGAAAGAATAAAGGCGGAGGCGCGGCTCTGCTGCTGCGCGAACGAGGTCAGATCGCCGTAGCTGGTGACACCCAGCACTTCCAGCCCTTCATTCTGAATTGCGTCAGCCAGGGCACGGATACCCAGACCGGAGGCATTCTCCGAACGGAAGTCTTCGTCGATGATGATGATGGGGAAGTGGAAGCGCATGGCTGCTCCTGAAAGGCAAAGACCCGATTTGCAAAATCGGGTCCCGGTGAAAAGTTGCTAAGGTAAAACGCTAGCGTTACGGCGTGGTGTCAGCTGCAAGCAACCGAGGTCAGATCTTCGGCAAGGTTACACCGACCTGGCCCTGATACTTGCCGCCGCGGTCCTTGTAAGAGGTTTCGCAAACCTCATCCGACTCGAAAAACAACACCTGCGCGCAGCCCTCGCCCGCATAGATCTTGGCTGGCAGCGGGGTGGTGTTGGAGAACTCCAGGGTGACGTAGCCTTCCCACTCGGGCTCGAAGGGCGTGACATTCACGATGATGCCGCAACGAGCATAGGTGCTCTTGCCCAGACACACGGTCAGCACCGAACGCGGGATGCGGAAGTACTCGACGGTTCGCGCCAAGGCGAAGGAGTTCGGCGGGATGATGCAGTAGTCACCCTCCATCTCGACGAAGGAATTCGGGTCGAAGTTCTTCGGATCGACGATGGTCGAATTGATGTTCGTGAAGACCCGGAATTCGCGCGCGCAGCGGATATCGTAGCCATAGCTCGAGGTGCCGTAGGAAACGATCTTTTTGCCTTCAGCTTCACGCACCAGATCGGGCTCGAAGGGCTCGATCATGCCGTGCTGTTCCGCCATGCGGCGTATCCACTTGTCCGATTTGATGCTCATATAAGCGCGATCCGGGTTTGGAAAAACGAAAAGAGCGGATTATCCGCTCTTTTCAGGTACCTGCAACATACTTAACGCTGATCAAGCCACGTTTAAGGGAGGAGCTTTGGCGCCGGGCCGTCCCAAGCCAAAGCGGGCCGCGCCAGAGGCGCAATCCGTACAGGCCGAAGCTACGGAGAATTCCTCATTGGGGAGCAGCGCAGCTGCGAACCGTAGTCACCCTCTCCCCGCGGGGGATAACCAGCGACTTGCCCGCTTGCGGGCTTAGTCGATTGGCTAGTTGCCCCATCAGAGGGTTGGGGTGAGGGGCTTCGCCCCTCAGGTGTTCTGAACCACAATGTTCGGGAACTTGCCGCTCATTTCCTTGGCCTGCTCGGCAATCTTGACCGCCACGCGGCGGGCAATCTGCTTGTAGATCTCGGAAATACGGCCATCCGGGTCGGCCACCACAGTCGGCTTGCCCTGATCGGCCTGCAGGCGGATACCCATGTTCAGGGGCAGCTTGCCGAGCAGCTCGACTTGGTAATCCAGGGACATGCGCTCGCCGCCGCCGGAGCCGAAAATGGCCTCTTCGTGGCCGCAGTTGGAGCAGATGTGGGTACTCATGTTTTCGACAATGCCGAGGATGGGGATACCTACCTTCTCGAACATCTTCAGGCCCTTGCGGGCGTCCAGCAGGGCGATGTCCTGCGGCGTGGTCACGATCACGGCACCGGTGACCGGCACTTGCTGCGACAGGGTCAGCTGGATGTCGCCGGTGCCCGGCGGCAGGTCGATCACGAGGTAATCCAGGTTGTCCCAGGCAGTCTGGCCCAGCAGCTGCTGCATCGCTGAGGTAACCATGGGGCCGCGCCACACCATGGGCGTTTCCGGATCAATCAGGAAACCGATCGACATGGTTTGCACGTCGTAGGCTTCCATCGGCTTGATGGTCTTTTCATCCACGGCTTCCGGACGGCCGGACAAGCCCATCATCTGCGGCTGCGAGGGACCATAGATGTCAGCGTCGAGCAGGCCGACGCGTGCGCCTTCAGCCGACAGGGCCAGCGCCAGATTCACGGCGGTGGTGGACTTGCCGACGCCGCCCTTGCCAGAGGCAACAGCGATAATGTTCTTGATGTTAGGCAGCAGCTTGAGGCCGCGCTGCACGGTGTGCGCGACGATCTTGGCGTAGACATTGACCGTGATCTTGCCGATGCCGTCGATCTTCTTGAGCTGGCCTTCGACCAGATCGCGGATCAGACCGAGCTGGCTCTGGGCCGGGTAGCCGAGCTCGATGTCGAGGACAACATCAGCGCCATTGACCTTGATGTTCTTGGCACTGCGGCTGGCGACGAAATCCTTGCCGGTATTGGGGTCGGTGACCTGCTTGAGTGCGTCTTGTATCGACGCTTCGCTAACGCTCATATGAACTCCGGGGCATAAGTACTTGAGTAATTTTGTCCAGTATACCGGAGCGGGCGGGCAAGACCGGGTTCGCGGCGAACTGATTCGACATCAAAGATGTTGCTGGACCCATTTGGGGGCAAGTTAGCGGAAAGCAAGGCAAGCTCAAGAAAGGCCGGGGGCTTTGTTAGAGGGGCATTTGGTAAAATGCCGGATTGCTGAAATCCACCCTGCCGCAGCCATGACCGCCCCCCGCAAAATCCTCGTCACCAGCGCCCTGCCTTACGCCAACGGCGCCATCCACCTCGGCCACCTAGTCGAGTATGTGCAGACCGATATCTGGGTACGCTTCCAGAAGATGCGCGGCCATAACTGCCATTACGTCTGTGCCGACGACACGCACGGCACCCCCATCATGCTGCGCGCCGAGAAGGAAGGCGTCACGCCCGAACAGCTGATCGCCCGCGTCCACGGCGAGCATCTGCGCGATTTCACCGGCTTCCACGTCAATTTTGACAATTACTACTCGACGCATTCGGATGAAACCCGCCTGCATGCCGAGGATATCTATGCCAAGTTGCAATCGGCGGGCCTGATCGAGACTCGGGCCATTGAGCAGTATTACGATCCGGTCAAGTCGATGTTCCTGCCGGACCGCTTTATCAAGGGCAATTGCCCCAAGTGTGACTCGCCTGACCAATATGGCGACAACTGCGAAGTCTGCGGTGCCGCCTACGCACCCACCGAACTCAAGAATCCCTACTCGGCGGTCTCCGGCGCCAAACCGGTGCTGAAGGATTCCGAGCACTACTTCTTCAAGCTCTCCGACCCACGTTGTCAGGAGTTCCTGCGCGCCTGGACGCGCGGCGGCCATCTGCAAAACGAAGCCGCCAACAAGATGCAGGAGTGGCTGGGCACCGAGGGCGAGAACAAGTTGTCCGACTGGGACATCTCGCGCGACGCGCCTTACTTCGGCTTCAAGATCCCCGGCGCCGACAACAAGTTCTTCTACGTCTGGCTGGATGCCCCGGTCGGCTACATGGGTTCCTTCCAAAACCTCGCCGACCGCCACGGCCTGAACTTTGACGAGTACTGGCAAGATGGCTCGGATGCCGAGCTCTACCACTTCATCGGCAAGGACATTCTCTACTTCCACGCCCTGTTCTGGCCGGCCATGCTGAAGTTCAGCGGCCACCGCACGCCGAGTGGCGTGTTCGTGCACGGTTATCTGACCGTGGACGGCGCCAAGATGTCGAAGTCGCGCGGTACCTTCATCACCGCCGAGTCCTACCTGAATGTCGGCCTCAACCCGGAATGGCTGCGCTACTACTACGCCGCCAAGTTGAACGGCAGCATGGAAGACCTCGACCTCAATCTCGAGGACTTCGTCGCCCGCGTGAACAGCGATTTGATCGGTAAGTACATCAATATCGCCAGCCGCTGCGCCGGCTTCCTGACCAAGGGCTTCAATGGCCGCATCCAGCTCGATCCGGATTCGGAGCTCATTACCGCTGCCCGCGCCAGTGCCGAGACGATTGCCGAATCGTACGAGCAGCGCGACTACGGCAAGGCGCTCCGCGAAATCATGGCTATCGCCGACCGCGCCAACGGCGTGATCGCCGCCGCCGCCCCGTGGACCATTGCCAAGACGGATCCGAACAGCGCACAGCTGCAGGCGATCTGCTCCGAAGCCATGGAAATGTTCCGTCTGCTCACGCTGTATCTGAAGCCGGTGTTGCCCAAGCTCGCCGAGCAGGTGGAGAGTTTCTTAGGCATCCCGCACCAAGGCTGGGCCGAAGTGCATGTGCCGCTGACCAATGGTCACCTGATCAACAACTACGCGCATCTGATGCAACGTGTCGACCCCAAACAGGTCGAAGCGCTGGTCGCTGCCAATCGTGATTCACTCGCGCCGGCCGAGGCCGCCGCGCCCAAGAAGGAAAAGAAAGTGGAAGCCAAGACGGAAGCCCCTGCCGCTACCAGCGAATTTATCAGCATCGACGACTTCATGAAGGTCGATCTGCGCATCGCCAAGATCGCCAATGCCGAGCATGTCGAAGGTGCAGACAAGCTGATCAAGCTGACGCTGGATCTCGGCGCTATGGGTACGCGCCAGGTCTTCGCCGGCATCAAGTCGGCCTATGATCCAGCCCTGCTGGTCGGACGTCTGACCGTCATGGTCGCAAATCTGGCGCCGCGCAAGATGAAGTTCGGTATGTCTGAGGGCATGGTGCTGGCGGCCTCGGATACCGAAGGCAATACCAGCGGCCTCTATATCCTTTCGCCGGACTCAGGTGCTGAGCCGGGTATGAAGGTGAAGTGACAACCCTCACCCCATCCCTCTCCCCGAGGGAGAGGGTGACTATGGTTCGCCCGCTACGCGGGCTCCATGTGATTGTTCCTTTCTCCGCACTTCGTCTTTAGCGATGCCGAACAACTTACCCACCGCCACCGACCTAGCCTGCCGCCACCTGATCGTCAGCGGCAAGGTGCAGGGCGTGTACTACCGTGCTTCAATGGTTGAGGAAGCGCAGCGGCTGGGAGTAAAAGGCTGGGTGCGCAATCGGCTGGACGGCACCGTAGAAGCGCACTTGCAGGGCGATGGCGAGACTGTTGCCCGTTTGATTGGCTGGGCCCGGCGCGGCCCGCCTGCGGCTGCGGTAAGCCATGTATTGGTCGAACTGGCAGAGGCCGGCGACTACCTCGACTTTCAAGCCATCGCCACGGCCTGAAAGCCCAAGGGCTTCACGCAATATCACGTGAGCGCAATGACTCAGCGCGCTGAACGCTGTTTAAGGATCCCCGCATGGAAATCAAGGTCAATTTTCTCGACAAGCTCCGCCAGGAAGCCAAGTTCGACGACTTCAGTGTCATCGCCGACCAGCCGATTCGCTACAAGGGCGATGGCTCGGCACCGGGTCCCTTCGATTACTTCCTTGCGTCGTCGGCCTTGTGTGCGGCTTACTTTGTCAAAGCCTACTGCGACGCACGCAATATTCCCACCGACAATATGCGCCTCTCGCACAACAATATTGTCGATCCGGAAAATCGCTACAAGCAGACTTTTAAAATTCAGATCGAGTTGCCCTCAGACATCTCCGCCAAGGATAGAGAAGGCATCCTGCGTTCCATCGACCGTTGCAGCGTAAAACGCGTCGTGCAGAACGGCCCTGACTTCATCATCGAAGAAGTCGAGAATCTGGATGCCGATGCCCAGGCTCTATTGATCCCCAGCTCAGGCGGAACCAGCACCCACATTCTCGGCAAGGATCTGCCGCTCGAGCAGACCATCGCCAATATGTCGGCGATCCTGGCGAACCTTGGCATGAAGATCGAGATCGCCTCCTGGCGCAACATCGTGCCCAATGTGTGGTCGCTGCACATTCGCGATGCGCACTCGCCCATGTGCTTCACTAACGGCAAGGGCGCGACCAAGGAAAGCGCCCTGGCCTCGGCCCTGGGCGAATTCATCGAGCGCACCAACTGCAATCACTTCTACAACGATCAGTACTGGGGCGAAGAATTTGCCAATGCAGACTTCGTTCACTATCCGGACGAGCGATGGTTCAAGCCGGGCAAGAAGGACGCGCTGCCCAAGGAAATCCTCGACAAGCATTGCCTCGCCATCTACAACCCGGATGGCGAGCTGCGCGGCTCGCACTTGTACGACACCAACTCCGGCAACACGGAGCGCGGTATCTGCTCCTTGCCCTATGTACGCCAGTCCGACGGCGAAGTGGTGTACTTCCCGACCAATCTGATCGACAACCTCTTCCTCAGTAACGGCATGAGCGCCGGCAATACGCTGGCCGAAGCGCAAGTACAGTGTCTCTCGGAAATCTTTGAGCGCGCGGTGAAGCGTGAAATCCTCGAGGGTGAAATCGCGCTACCCGACGTACCGCAGGCAGTACTCGCCAAATACCCCGGCATCGTCGCGGGCATCCAGGGTTTGGAAGAGCAAGGCTTCCCTGTATTGGTGAAGGACGCTTCGCTCGGCGGCGAGTATCCGGTGATGTGCGTAACGCTGATGAACCCGCGCACCGGCGGCGTGTTCGCCTCTTTCGGCGCCCATCCCAGCTTCGAAGTCGCGCTGGAACGCAGCCTGACCGAGTTGCTGCAAGGCCGTAGTTTCGAAGGCCTCAATGATCTCCCTAAACCGACCTTCGAGAGCAACGCCGTCACCGAACCGAACAACTTCGTCGAGCACTTCATTGACTCCAGCGGCGTGGTGTCATGGCGCTTCTTCAGCGCAAAGGCCGACTACGATTTTGTCGAGTGGGACTTCTCCGGTCACGGCGAAGATTCCAATGCTCAGGAAGCTGCAACCCTGTTCGGCATACTCGCCAACATGGGCAAGGAAGTGTACATGGCCGTGTACGACCAGCTCGGTGCCACTGCCTGCCGCATCCTGGTGCCGGGTTACTCCGAGGTCTATCCGGTTGAAGACCTGATCTGGGACAACACCAACAAGGCATTAGCCTTCCGGGAAGACATCCTCAACCTGCATCGCCTTGATGATGATGCCTTGGAAGCACTGCTTGCGCGTCTAGAAGACAGCGAGCTGGATGAGCAAACCGACATCATCACCCTGATCGGCGTTGAGTTTGACGAGAACACAGCCTGGGGTCAGCTAACGATTCTGGAGTTGAAACTACTCATCAATCTGGCCCTGAACGAATTTGAGGCAGCAAAAGAACAGGTCGAGGCCTTTCTGCAATACAACGAGAACACCCTGGACCGTGGCCTGTTCTATCAGGCATTGAATGTAGTGCTGGAAGTCGAACTCGATGACGAGATGGAATTGGCCGATTACGAGGCGAACTTCCGTCGCATGTTCGGTGACGAGCGCATGGACGCGGTACTCGGTTCAGTAAATGGCAGCGTACGTTTCTACGGCCTGACGCCAACGAGCATGAAGCTAGAGGGACTGGACAGGCACCAGCGCCTGATCGACAGCTACAGGAAGCTGCATGCAGCGCGCGCCAAGGTAAGAGGCTGATCCGGGTCGCGCTAGAACGCCAGTCGGAAAGCGTAGAAAGCACCGGCGATGCCGCCGAAGAACACCGCCAGATGAGCCCAAGCCCACAACTCATAACGCCCCGCCAAGGTGTCCGGCCCGATGTTTGAAATCAGGTAGAGGCGGCCGTCTTCTGGGTAGTGCATGGTATGCAGGTCAGCTGCGCTGCGCGCCTCCCTGTGTCTGGCCTCGACTTCCCGCCGCGCAGCATTGCGGGCCAGCTCCCATTCCTTGAGACTGAGTTGGCCGTCACCGTCTAGATCAAAACGCTTGAGGAGTTGCGGATGATCACGTTTCCAGTCGGCCAACAGTGTCTTGATGTCTTCGTTGCGGTCGAGCTTTAGGTCCAATCCGCTGTGCGTGGTGAACTGCCCTAAGGCATAGATCCGTTCGTCCTCTAGCAACAGCCATTGGGTATAGCGCTCGTCGCCCTGCTCCCACACATCTTTACGCGTGGAAATGACTTCGGCACCTTCCGGATCCACTAAGCATTGCCCGCTGCGGTCGTCGATGATGAAGGAAGCTTCAGAGGTCTCGCTGCGGTCATGCGACCACTTGCCGTCGCTGCCCTTGACCTCAACGTCGTAGTGATACCAAAGGCAGGGCAGGCTGGTCAGCGGCGAGACTAGGGGCAACCCATCCAGCGACACACCGCGGCCGAACAGCTCGACATAGCCTTGCGCCGCAGTGGCCACCAGCGAGGTAGGGGTGTCCTTGATGCTGCGCCAGCGGCGCAGCGAGCCCAGCCAACCGAAAACGCTAAGCGCTGCGATGCCGATGGCTACACAGAACCATCCTAAAGGCTCGTCAATCTGGAAGCCGGCAAACAGCAAAACAAGCTGGCCGCCATAGACGGCGAAGCGGCCAAGGCGGTCGCCCAAGTTCAGCGCACGGCCGCTGCCAGAAGCCAGCAGCATGTATCAGCCGAACAGGGTCTTAACGTCTACGTCAGCCTTTTCGGCGCTGGCAAACTCAAGCAAGGGCTTGGCTTCGAAGTGAAAGAGCTTGGCCACGATGGCATCGGGGAATTGCTCGATGCGCACGTTGTTGATATTGACGCTCTCGTTATAGAACTCACGGCGATCGGCGATGGCATTCTCAAGCTGAGAAATGCGGGTCTGGAGCTGCATGAAGTTCTCGTTGGCACGCAGTTCCGGATAGGCCTCGGCAACGGCAAACAATCGCCCCAGCCCTTGGCGCAACATGCCCTCCGCCTCACCCAGGGCCTCCACATCACCATGCTCGCGTGCCATGTGCACCTGGGCACGCGCGGCGATCACGCGTTCCAGCGTGCTGGCCTCGAACTGCTTGTACTGCTTGCAGACCTCCACCAGCTTGGGGATTTCATCGTGGCGCTGCTTGAGCACGACATCGATGTTCGCCCATGCTTTGGCTACCGCATGCTTGACCTGAACCAGACTGTTATAGACAACGACTACATAGACCAGAACGACGGCAATCAAGCCGAGAAAAAGCAGGCTACCGAGACCCATGGACAGACCCCCTGAAAGTACAGCTTTTTATGGAAAGGCTAAGGATAGATGACTTTGACGTTCTCGGGCTTGAGCCAGTCGCGCAAACTGATCAGCAGTTCATCTTCGAGGCGAATACGCCACGCATCGGAGAGTCCCAGCTCAACTTCAGCTTCATGGTTGCGATAAGCAACGCGCACCGGACAGGCACCATTGCGATAAGGCGTCAGCAGGGCGCGCAGCTTCTCGGCATAGCGCCCTTCGATGGAGTTGCCGTTCATCGACAACTGCAAGGCACGCGCAAAACGGCTACGTGCCTCACCCAACGTCATCAGCTTATCGGCGCTGACACGCAAGCCGCCTGAGAAATCATCATGGCTGATCTTGCCTTCGATCAGCAGGATCTCGTCTTCCTTGATCTTGGCGCGTTCGGCATCCCAGAGCTCATTGAAGACCGTGACTTCGATTTGCGCCGTGGCATCGTCCAGGGTGATCACCGCCATCTTGCCGCGGCGTGTCATCTGCGTACGTGTCGTCAACACCACGCCAGCCATCAGCACCAGCTCCTTGCTGGGCGCGAGCTGTGTCAGCGACTTGCGCACAAAGGGCGCCAGCTCCTTGCGGTAGGCATTGAAGGGGTGGCCGGAATAGAAGAAACCCAGCGCCTGTTTTTCCTCCAACAGCTGCCTACGTTCGTCCCAGCGATCGTATTTGCTCAGATATTGCGGCGCATGGGCATCTGCCTCGCCGCCCATATCAAAGAGGCCACTCTGCAAAGCATTACGTTCGGCCTGATCGGCCGCTTCGATCGCGATGCCGACCGAGGCGAACAACTTGGCGCGATCCGGATCAATCGCATCAAAGGCCCCGGCGCGAATCAGCGCTTCAACCACGCGGCGATTGGCAACGCGCTTGTCCACGCGGCGGCAGAAGTCGAACAGATCCTTGAATGGGCCATCCTTCTCGCGCGCACGGATCAGGGCCGACAATGCCGCCTCACCCGTGCCCTTGATCGCGCCCAGACCGTAGCGGATCGTCGACGCATCGGTGGGTTCGAAACGGATCGCGCTTTCGTTGACGTCAGGCGGAAGGAAGGCAATCTTGTTGGC
>Ga0209370_1002310_pt1 | contig 14014 bp, 14 predicted proteins | sample AgamicAtPrz_FD_187164 | JGI IMG/M metagenome (GOLD analysis project Ga0209370, IMG submission 187164) | Agave microbial communities from Guanajuato, Mexico - At.P.rz (SPAdes) (version 2) | ecosystem: Host-associated > Plants > Phyllosphere > Phylloplane/Leaf | place: Guanajuato, Mexico... | reverse complement strand
GCAACCTGATCGCCTACTACTGCGTACTGGAAGGCATCTTCTTCTACTGCGGCTTCACCCAGATCCTGTCGATGGGCCGCCGCAACAAGATGACCGGCGTCGCCGAGCAGTTCCAGTACATCCTGCGCGACGAGTCCATGCACCTGAACTTCGGCATCGACGTGATCAACCAGATCAAGATCGAGAACCCGCACCTGTGGGATGCCGCGATGAAGGAAGAGGCTACCCAGATGATTCTGCAGGGTACCCAGCTGGAGATCGAATACGCTCGCGACACCATGCCACGCGGCGTACTGGGCATGAACGCGGCGATGATGGAGGATTACCTCAAGTTCATTGCCAACCGTCGACTGACCCAGATTGGGTTGAAGGAAGAGTATCCGGGGACTACTAACCCGTTCCCTTGGATGAGCGAGATCATGGACTTGAAGAAGGAGAAGAACTTCTTTGAGACTCGGGTTATTGAGTATCAGACTGGTGGGGCGTTGAGCTGGGATTAACTAGCCAAATCACACCAAATAAAAAGGCTGCCGAAAGGCGGCCTTTTTATTTTTAAGCCAACTAAAATACAAAAAATCAAAATTCATTCAATCATGCAAAACGATGCCAATCTGCTACCATTAAGTAGCAGCCTTGCATGGAGGATGAACGGATGAAGAAAAAGCTCAAGGAACGGAAAGAAAAGCTCTCGATATACTTAGTTAAAAACAAAAACACTAGCGACAACATATGTTTAAACCTTGAGAACTCTCAATCACCAATTCATCTAGAAGCGAAAGGCCTTGAAAGCTCTAAGCTATATATCAAAAAACTGCAGCCTGAGCACTCTCCTCCATGGACCCGACTATTCACCGAGAGAACCGAAGTTAAACCTGATGCTTTTGGCAACTCCAGCTCTGTTGGCGCAGTATTTGTAACATGCACGAGCAATCTAAAATTTATTCTATCTTTCGGCACTGGACACCACCTTATAAATGAAGACCACATAGAAAGAGATTTTGGATTAAAAGTCACACTAAACTCAGTCGCCCCCTCTAAACTAAGAAGTCTGGACAAGGCAAGCTATGATCACAACCCGTTAAATTATCGAACCCAGAGCACAAAGGAAGTCGACATTTTCGATCTCCACATGAACTCAGAAATTGAGATGCTTTATGCAGTCACAGGTGTATCTACAGTTAAAGAATTTGGCAGCCATGTCACCGGACGCGACGCTTTAACCGTTATAACCAGCACAAGCCTTGACTCTCTTTGTGAGATCTTGGATGCAGCTGCGGCAAAGTACCAGCAAAAACTTCCAGATGCTTTTGAATGGGTAGATAACATCGGAAAAGTAAGAGATGTTGAGCACATTGAAATTCTTGATCTAGAGCTGGAAGGAAAACTATCCCAAAACAACCTATCTGATCTATGGCTCGGGGAACCAGAGATAGTTGACTGGGAAAATCACGTGGGCTATTCATTCGACCTTTATGGCCGCACCGAGCGACACATAGTTCTGAGCATCGACGACTTGATGTCTCATCTTTCAAACAAGAAACAACAGGCTACGATTGAAAACCTTAAGCAAACTCACATCCACATCAACAATAGCGAATACAAATCCATAAAGTCTTGGTCTGCATACAGATGCCTTTATGCAGAGCTTGATTATAGCGGAGACAAGTACGTACTTAGGAACTCCACATGGTATAAAATCAACACAAATTTTGTCGAGCGCATCAACAACCAACTTTCAAACTTAAAAATCTACAACCACACACTCCCTACATACAGCCACGACAGAGAAGACGAATATAACCAACATTTAGAAAAAGTCGACTCCACATACAGCCTACTTGACAAGAAAAACGTAAAGCTAGGTGGACCATACGACAAAATGGAGTTTTGCGACCTAGTTAAAGATGGCACAGACATCATCCACGTCAAATACTACCGCAGCTCTAGCACCTTAAGTCATTTATTTTCCCAAGGCTGTGTCTCCGCAGAGGCCTTTGTAATTGATCCCGACTTCAGACAGAAACTAAATTCAAAACTCCCCACTTCAATCCAGCTAAAAAATCCATCAGACCGCCCGGACCCCAGTCAATACAAAATTGTATACGCAATAGCAACAACGAAGAAGATCCCTGACGAACTCCCATTTTTTTCTAAAGTTACATTAAAAAATGCGATAAGGACCTTAAACGGTCTCAACTACACAGTAGCCCTAACCGCGATCCCCGTTGACCCTACGGTTCTAGTGAGAAAAAAATAAAGTCAAACAAAATCTAACCATTTAATGTTGACTAACTAGTTTCCATTAACTATTTTTTGGACGCGCCTAAGAAACGCTCACGCAGCGGAAACCCGTTCCCGTTAGAAACGGCTCTCCTGATTTTGGAAGGCCAGCCATGGACAAGCACCACACCCCCACCCTCTTTACCCGCCAGAACCGTCCCCTCCACACCCTCTGGCTCGAATCCCAAGCCTGGTTCTGCGCCCACGAACTCGGTCGGATGACCGGGCGCTTCTTCGACGAACATTGCATCCGCAAGCTCGACGCGGACCAGCACCGCACCCTGCAGCTGCTGCGCTACGGCCAGTACAGCGAGACCACCATGGTCAGCGAGTCCGGTGCCTATACCCTGCTGGCCCATCATCACATTCCGGAAAACCGCCACCTGCGCCACTGGCTGACCCATGAGGTGGTGGCGGTGCTGCGCGATGGGCAGGACTCGGCGCTGGAAGACCTGCCGCGCCTGGGCAGGATGTGCTGGCCGGGTGGGCATACGGCGAGTCTGTTGTATTGGCAGAGTGAGCCTTGGGTACGGATGCGGGACATGCCGGTGGTGATGGCGGCGGAGAGGCCCGTGGTGGTGCCCGAGCGGCGCAAGCTGAGCTGGAAGGAATGTGCGCAGCGGGCGCTGCGGTTGCATGGGGTGGGGGATTGAGGAGCCGCGTGTGTATTGCGGCCCAATGTCACGGGACAGTGCCGATTCAACCTCAAGCCTTGCGCGATCTCTGTAGGAGCGGCCTTGTGCCGCGAAAGGGCTGCGTAGCGGCCCCAGAATCTCAGAACTGAGCACATATCGCCGGGGCCGCTTTGCGGCCCTTTCGCGGCACAAGGCCGCTCCTACAGGGGGCTATAGCGGCCTGGGAAGTAGCGCTCTCTGCGATCCGCATCATCTACTTACGTTTTCTGCTTGGACATAGCTAGAATTAAGGCCTAGCGTTCATTCCTATGTCAGAAACTATTCAACTTTTTCTGACTACGTTGGAGGTCTCCGTGTCCGTAGCGGAATCAATTGCCAGCCACATCAAATACCTGCCCAAAGGCACGCCGTTCACGATCGATCGCTTTATCGAGGCGGGGTCGCGGGCGTCGGTGGACAAGGCGCTGTCCCGCCTCGTCCAAGCCGGCACGTTGGAGCGGGTCGCGCGTGGGGTGTACATGCGCCCGAAGGTCAGCCCCTATGTGGGCAAGGTACGGCCCAGCCCGACGACGGTGATGATGGTCATCGCCAAGGCCAAGGGTGAGACCATCCAGGTCCATGGCTCGGAGGCGGTTCGTCTGTTCAGGCTCAGCACACAGATGCAGGTACGCCCCACCTACTACACCAGCGGTACTACCCGCGATATCCGGGTCGGGGACGCGATTGTCCATCTGCGGCATGTCTCACCCGACAAACTGCAATGGGCTGGCACCCAAGTGGGCTTGGCATTGTGTGCGCTGTTCTACATCGGCAAGAGCAAGCTGAACGTGACCACGGCCGAGGCCATCCTGGCTCGGCTCAGCACGGCGGAAATCTCCAGATTACTGTCCAGTCGGATGCCTGCATGGATGCGAGAGGTGCTCCGTAACACGCAAGGGATGCTCCATGAACGATTGCTACCTGAATCTTCCCGCAACAGCCCAACGTGAAATCCTCGAGGCCGCCGCCGCGGCATCCAATCGCTCCGCCGCCATTCTGGAAAAGGATATCTGGCTGACCTTTCTACTTGGCCAACTGTTCAGCATGCCGGATCGCCTACCCATGGCGTTCAAGGGCGGTACTTCGTTATCCAAGGCCTATTCGGTGATAAATCGGTTTTCCGAGGATGTCGATATCACCGTCGATTACCGTAGCCTTGCCCCTGACTGGCCCATAACCGAACTGCTCAGACAAGGGACGCGCTTCCGAAGCCGCTTTGGCGACAGTCTGCGGGAAGACGTGAAGCGCCATACCCGCAACGTGATCAAACCCTATCTTCAGCGTCAGCTGGGTGCCTTGCCCTGTGCTGATGAATGTTCGATCAACCTGAGCTGCGACGGTGAACGGTTGGAGGTGCAATACCCCTCTCGTGTCAGCGTTGGCGGTGAATACCTTCGGGATCACGTGCTGATCGAGTTCGGCGGGCGGAATATCATCGACCCCAATTCGATATTCACCATTCGCCCGGATATCGCCTCGATGATACCGGCAGTGGATTTTCCACAAGCCGAGGTCGTGGTGCTGGCCGCAGAACGAACCTTCTGGGAGAAAGCCACGCTGATCCATGCCGCCTGCAACCGGCTGCTACCGGAGGGAATCAACCGCTACTCCCGGCATTGGTACGACCTGGCCATGCTGGCGCGTCACACCTGTGGCAAAACCGCCAAGACTGACATGGCCTTGCTGAGTGATGTGATCGATTTGAAGAACACTTTCTACCGAAGCCAGACCACCCAGTACCAGCGCTGCCTGGAAGGTGAGCTCAAGCTGATTCCCGCGGGTGACAACCTGGAGCGGTTACGCACTGACTTCGAAGCGATGCGCGCTGCTGGCATGTTCTATGAGGTCAGCATTGAGTTGGAGCTACTGCTGAGTGAGTTGAGCGTGTTGCAGGAAGACATCAATCGAACAGCGCTGCGTTGGACCGCCCTGCAATCTCAGCACTAGCTATCACATCGCGGGACAAGCAGGTTGCGCAAAAAGCTGTGGGAGCGGGCTTGCCCGTGAACACCGGCGCAGCCGGTGCCATGCATCGCAAGTCTTGAAAGTAAGCAGGTACCAACCTCACAAACCCCGGAATTTTATGAGTGATAAGAGCTGCTGTAGTAGCTCTTATCACTCATAAGAACTGCCAAAGCAGGCCTTACGATGAATGTTTTTCCGTTGGCATGTGCCGACAGGCTAATGAAAATAGGGCTTCTGGCCAGAACCAGGCGTCTTGAGCGAAAAATTCGCCAGAAAGATCTAGCCGCCCAATCCGGGTTGTCCATCACCACCCTCGCTAAAATCGAGGCAGGTGCACCTACTGTAGAGATGCGCAACCACATGATCGCGCTGTGGCATCTGGGCTTGCTTGATGAGGTGTTCCAGGATGTGCCGATGTCCTCCCCCGCTTCCTTCACCACTGAGCACCGAGTGCGTCTTAAGAAAATGTCCGAGGACAATTTCTGATGAATGAGGCGTGCGAGCGGCGCCACGCCGCAGGGGGTTACACCGCGAAGCCGGTGCCATCCTTCGCGGGGCAAGCCCGCTCCTACGCCCTCATCTGCTCACAGTGGCCTTAGTGAGCAACATCCAGCGCCATCCGGTACTCAATCACCCCCGGCTTCTCGGCAATCCAGTCATACAACCGCTGCGCAGTCCGGTTGGTCTCCTGGGTATGCCAGTACAGCCGGTCGCACTGCTGCTGCCGGGCCTGGTCCTGGACGAACTCGATCAGTTGCTTGCCGATCATCCGCCCTCGGGCGCTCGGGCACACGAACAGGTCTTCCAGGTAGCAGAAGTCGTTGCGCCCCCAGGTAGAGCGGTGGAACACATAGTGGACGAAGCCGAAGAGCCGTTCGCCGTCGGTGGCCACGGCGCAGTGCATGGGTTCGGCCGGGTCGAAGAAGCGGGCCCAGGTGCGCTTGGTGATGGCTGGGCCCAGGTCTACCTGGTAGAAGGCCTGGTATTGCGCCCAGTAGTCGTGCCAGGGCTGCAGGTCGGTTTGCTTCACTTCGCGGATGAAGGCGGGTAGTTGGGTGGTGGTCATTGGTGGAACCCCTTTTGGGCAAAGCAATGTGAATGAGTGAGGGGGCCGGCCTGCCCGTAGCGCATGCCTTCCTTGGTGGTTGCTTGCGGGCTGGGGTTTTATAGCGGATAAATGGTTGGTTTTTACCTGCCAATTAGTCGTGAATACCCAGACCATTTTAGGGTTCTGGAAGGGCGTAAGGCTCGGGATTGCCGGGGCTGCTTTGCAGCCCTTTCGCGGCGCAAGGCCGCTCCTACAGGGGGGCGCAGTCCCTTGTAGGAGCGGCCTTGTGCCGCGAAAGGGGCGCGAAGCGGCCCCGGCGTTGGCAGCCATTAATCAGGTCCATCAGCCAGGGAATCAGGCCAATGTTCAAACACGCGCAACTGGAATCGGTGAAAGCCTGGATCAACGACCCCGCACACGGCGCGCTGGCCTTGCATGTGCGTATCCAACGGGCGATCCGTCAGTTGATCCTTGACGGCGCACTGCCGGTGGGCAAGGCGCTGCCCGCCTCTCGCCCGCTGGCCCAGTCCCTGGGCGTCTCGCGGGATACCGTGGAGTCGGCCTACAGCCAGTTGCACGCCGAGGGCTTTATCGAGCGGCGCGTGGGCAGTGGCAGCTTCGTGTCGCAACGGGCCCGCTGCCTGCCGTCGCGCAAGCGCCAGCGTCCGGCACACAGCGAAGCCCCTGTGCAGTTGAGCCGCCGAGGCACAGTGATTCTGCACAGCGGTGGCGTGCACAACTTCCAGTCGCCCCGCCCCTTCGCCCCGGGCGTGGCCGAAAGCCGGCACTTCCCCCTGGCCATCTGGGAGAAGCTGGAGCGGCAGGTGTACAAGGAATACGGCACGCGGGCGCTGGAACACAGCGAGCCGCAGGGCATGGCCCCCTTGCGCCGGGCAATCGCCGACTACCTCAACCTCGAGCGCGGGGCCCAGGCATCCGCCGAGCGCATCCTGATCCTCACCAGCTCGCAGCAGGCCCTTGGCCTGTGCGCCCAGGTGCTCATGGACGCAGGCGACCAGGTCCTGGTCGAAGACCCGCTGTACCAGGGCACCCGCAAGGCCGTCACCGCCGCCGGCCTGGCAGGCGTGCCGGTCCCGGTGGACGCGCACGGCCTGCAGGTGGACGCCATGGCCCGGCTGGCGCCGGATGCCCGGGCGGTGTTCCTCACCCCTTCGCACCAGTACCCGACCGGCGCAACCCTGGCGCTGGACCGGCGCCTGCTGGCGATCGAATGGGCGCGCCAGCAACGCGCCTGGATCATCGAGGACGACTACGACAGCGAGTTCCACTACGCCGGCCGCCCCACCGCCTGCGTGCAGGGCCTGGACCCACACGACCGCACGCTGTACATCGGTACCTTCACCAAATCGCTGTTCGCCGGGCTGCGCATCGGCTACCTGCTGCTGCCACCCCAGCTCGTCGCGCCGATGACCGCCGCCCGCACGCTGCAGGACGGGCATAACGCCTCCATCGCCCAGCTGACCCTGTCCCGGTTCATGGAAGGCGGGCACTTCAACGCCCATGTGCGGGCCATGCGCGCGCTCTACGCCGAGCGCCGGGATGTGCTGGCGGATCTGCTGCGCAGGCACTTGGGGGCGTTCCTCGTGCCGCAGGTGCCCGCCGGCGGGCTGCAGATGCCCTGCCATTTCGTGCAGGGCCTGTCTGAAGACGCCGTGGTCAGGGCAGCACGCGGGGTGGGGATCGATCTGTTGGGGCTGGGCAGCTTGTACGCAATGCCGAGGAACGATGCCGGCTTGCTGATGGGGTTTGCGGCACTGACGCCCGCTGAGATGAGGGCGGCGGTGGTGAAACTGGAGAAGGTGCTGGCAGGTCTGGTCACTTCGGAACGTTCGATGCGCTAGCCGTTCTGCGCGAAACGAAATGTGGTAAAGCAATCGCTGAAATCCGCTGCGGAAACCAGGATCAGACAACGCCTAGAATTCTTGGCAAAAAAACTAAAATGCACGCTCAACGCCTAGAAAACTAGTCTTTATCGAGTAGCTGATTTTCCTTTCAAGTGCACTATACAAAGCCTAGAATCCTAGGCATGCAGGTCAATAACGGCGTTTTAAGCATAGGATCCCAGGCGTTATGAAAGCCATATCAATGACTGACGACGCTATCGCCAACGAGATCGGCCAACGCATTGAGGCTATCCGCCTGAAGCGTAATATTGGCCAGGACATCGTCGCCCATGAAGCCGGGATTTCCCGGGAGACCTACCGCAAGCTCACCGCAGGCAAAGGCACCCTGGTGAACGTGATTGCCGTGCTGAGGGTGCTGGGAGAGCTTGATCGTCTCGCCTCCCTCATCGAGGACGTCAGGACCAGCCCCGTGCAACTGGCAAAAATGCAGGGCAAACAGCGGATGCGGGCGACCGTCACACGGGCTACACCGCCGGCGCCTGAACACGGAATCAGGACGCCTATCGGCAAGCCCACGCTCATTGGTGGCCCGAAACCCGACAAGGATGACAGCTGGTGATTGCACGGATCTATCTCTGGGATGTGTATGTAGGCGCGCTCAACTGGAACACGCAGACCCAGATCGGAGAGTTCGAATACACCCCCGAGTTCGTCAGGACCGGCCTTGAGATCTCGCCGGTCCACATGCCCTTGCGCCAGGACTACACCTATGTGTTCCAGGGGCTGGACCGCGAAACCTTCAAGGGCCTGCCCTCGATCCTGGCCGACTCGCTGCCCGATGATTTCGGCAACGCGCTGATCGATGCCTGGCTGGCCCAGCAGGGGCGTGACAAGGCAACGTTTACCCCGGTCGAGCGCCTGCTGTACCAGGGCAAGCGCGGCATGGGCGCCCTGGAATATCGTCCGGCGATGGCCACCGAGCGGGACAAGGGGGAGAGCATCCATATCGATGCCCTGGTGCGCCTGGCCAGCGAGGTGTTGTCCGAACGCGAATCGATCGCCGAGCGCCTGGATGCCAAGGACCCGTCGCTGGACGACAGCGCCCTGCAGCACCTCATCCAGATCGGTACCAGCGCGGGCGGTGCCCGGGCCAAGGCGGTGATCGCCATGAATGCCGAAGGCGAGATCCGTTCGGGCCAGGTCACCGCGCCGCCGGGCTTCGAGTACTGGTTGCTCAAGTTTGACGTGGCCAAGGACTCGACCGTACTGGCGGACTCACAAGGCTACGGGCGCATCGAGTACGCCTACCACCTGATGGCCAAGGCGGCCGGCATCACCATGACCGAGTGCCGATTGCTGGAGGAAGGTGGACGCGCTCATTTCATGACCCGGCGCTTCGACCGCACGACCGAAGGTGAAAAGATCCACGTGGCGACCTTGTGCGCACTCGACCACGCCGACTTCCGCAAGCCTGGCCAATACTCCTATGCCGAGGCCTTCGCGGTGATGCGCGCACTGCGGATTTCCCGCGACGGCGCCGAACAGTTCTACCGCCGCATGGTCTTCAACCTGGTGGCACGCAACCAGGACGACCACACCAAGAACACGGCCTTCATGATGGACACCGACGGCACCTGGTACCTGACGCCGGCGTATGACGTGTCCTATTCCTACCTGCCTGGCAGCTTCTGGGTCGATACCCACCAGATGACCGTGAACGGCAAACGCGACGACTTCACCCTCGACGATCTGTTAAGCGTTGCCAGCCAAGTGCGTGGCATGGACGCACGGCGGATCATCAAGGAAGTCTGCGAAGCCGTCGCACAATGGCCGCAGTTTGCCCAGGACGCTGGGGTGCCAACCTCAGCCAGTAAGCGAATCGGTGAAGTACACCGCCTGTATCTTGGCGAGGGGCTTTGAATAAACGCCCCTCCCGAGGGCTGGACGCGCAGCTCAAGCCACCCGCACCACCACCTTGCCCTTGCTCCGCCCACCTGCCACCGCCGCCAACGCCTGTTCGGTAGCCTCGAAGGCGAACACTTGGTCGAGTACCGGCGTCAGGATCCCCTCCTCCACCAGCTGGGTGATGGCCTCCAACTGTCGACCATCGGCGCGCATGAACACGAATCGATAGCGCACGCCCGAGGCCTCACAACGCTTGCGGATGCGGCGGCTGAGCAGGCGAAGTACCTGCCGTAATGGCCAAGCCATCCCTTGCTCGGCCGCGAACTCAGGCGTGGGCGGCCCGGAAATGGAAATCAGCTGGCCACCCGGTTTGAGAATCTGCACCGAGCGCTCCAAGGTGCCAGCCTCCAACCCGCTGAGCACCACATCGTAGTCGCGCAATTCCCGGGTGAAATCCTGGCGCTTGTAATCGATGACCACATCCGCGCCCAAGGCCTTCACCCATTCGACATTGCCCATGCCGGTGGTCGTGGCGACGAACGCCCCCAAGTGCTTGGCCAACTGGATCGCGATGCTGCCCACGCCACCGGAGCCCGCATGAATCAGCACCTTCTGCCCCGGCTTGAGCTGGGCGGTTTCCACCAATACCTGCCAAGCGGTCAAGGCCACCAAGGGCAGCGCGGCGGCCTGTTCCATGCTCAAGTTGGCGGGCTTTCGCGCCAGCGCCTGCTGGGTGACGGCGATCTGTTCGGCAAAACTGCCGATGCGTGCCTGCCCGGGCCGTGCATAGACCTCGTCGCCGGGCTTGAAGCGGGTGACACGGGCACCCACGCGCAGCACGGTACCGGCCAGGTCGTTGCCCAGGATCAGCGGCAAGCGGTACGGCAGCACCCGTTTGAACTCGCCGTTACGCAGCTTCACGTCCAGGGCGTTCACCCCGGCGGCGTGGACCCGCACCAGCACGTCGTCATCCCCCAGGGTGGGCACGGGCATTTCGGCGATACGCCCGACGACATCCTTGCCATAACGATCGATGATGAAAGCTTTCATTGAGATCTCCCGTGACTCACTGCGCACTGCGATAGCGCTCGGCGACCTGGGATTGGCGCAAATCCCCCATCAGCATCTGCCGGGCGCCATCCAGCGCAGCCCAGCGGTCGGCGTGCTGCAAGGGCGGAATGGTGATCGCTTCGCGGCGGTCGTAACCCACCAGCGCAGCATCGACCAAGTCTTCCACCTCCATCACTTCTGGCAACGTGTTGATATCCAATCCGGAACGCGACCAGATCTCGGTGCGGGTCGCGGCCGGCAGCACGGCCTGCACATAGACACCCTTCGGCCCCAGCTCCAGCGCCAGCCCCTGGGACAGGAACTGCACGAACGCCTTGGTGGCGCCATACACGGTCATGCCCAGTTCCGGCGCCAGCCCCACCACCGAGCCGATGTTGACGATCGCGCCAGTGCCCTGCTCGGCCAGGCGCGGCGCAATGGCGGCAGCCAGGCGGGTGACGGCGGTGACGTTCAGGCCGATCAGGCGCTCGAGGCTTGCGCCATCCTGCCCCAGGAAGCCCCCTGACTGGCCTTGCCCGGCGTTGTTGATCAGTACGCCTATACGCACGTCTTCACGCAACCGCGCTTCGACCCGAGCAAGGGCATCGGCCTGGGTGAGGTTGGCGACCAGCACCTCGACGGCGACAGCGAAGTGCTCACGCAGGCGGGCAGCCAGGGTCTCCAGGCGCGCCTGGTCGCGGGCGACCAGCACCAGGTCGTGACCACGCTGGGCGAAGCGTTCGGCATAGGTAGCGCCGATACCGCTGGAGGCACCGGTGACGAGAACGGTAGGCAAGGCACTCATGGCAAATCCTCAAGGTGGATGGCGACACCCGATCGGGGTGGGCCTGGCCTTTATGATTACGACCATCATCTAACCATGTCAACATTTTGATGATGACCGACATCAATGTATGATGAACCTCATCCCCACGGCGCAGGAGTCATCCGCCATGAAAGTCACCAAGGCACAAGCCCAGGCCAACCGCGCCCATATCGTCGAGACGGCGTCCTCGTTGTTCCGCCAGCAGGGCTATGACGGGGTCGGCGTCGCCGAGTTGATGGCGGCCGCCGGTTTCACCCATGGCGGCTTCTACAAGCATTTCGGCTCCAAGGCCGACCTCATGGCCGAGGCGGCGGCCTGCGGGCTGTCGCAAAACGCCTCCGGCACCGACGGTGGCGATATGGCGGACTACCTGCGCCAGTACCTCTCCAGGGAGCACCGCGACAACCCGGCCTCAGGTTGCACCCTGGCGGCGCTGGCCAGCGATGCCGCGCGCCAGCCCGACGCCGTGAAGGCGGTGTTTGCCGACGGGCTCGAGCGCTTGCTGGAAACACTCCAGGCCGCCAGCGAGCCGACGGATGCCGCCAACGAGCAGGCCGAACGCGCCCGGCGACTGGGCGTGATCGCCACCCTGGTGGGCGCCATCACGCTCTCCCGCGCCTGCCCGGACGATTCGCCGCTGGCGGACGACATTCTCCAGGCCTGCCGGGACCGGTTGCTGACACCGCAGTAACCCCGCCCGGGCTGTATTGAAAATCGCCCGGGCGCTGTATCTGTTTCAGCAGGCGCCCGCCCTTCACCCTCCACCTCACTCCCTGGATGGCTGAAGGAACCCGCATCATGGCTGCCCTGCTGCTGCAAATGTCCCCCATAGGCCTGGTGATCGCCCTGATCCTGCTGCTGCGCCGCCCACCCGTGCAGGCCGCGCTGGCCGGCGTGGCCGGTGTCCTGCTGCTGTGGGGCCTGGGCGCCGCGCAGCCGCTGTCGGCGGCGGTGTCCGGCGCCATCCTGCAAGACACGCTGATCCTGTTCCTCAGCACCGCCTGCGTGATCGTTCCGGGGCTGGCCTTCGTCATCCTGGTCGAACGCGCCAACGCCCCGCAGGCGATCGGCGCCTGGGTGCGGGAGCTGGGCTGGACGCCGCCGATGCAGGTAATCTTCATCGTGCTGGGCCTGGCGCCGCTGCTGGAGGCGATGACCGGGTTCGGCGTATCGCTGATCGCCACGGTGCCGTTGCTGATGGGGCTGTTCTCGCGTCAGGTCGGCATGAAGATGGCGCTGGCCGGCATGGTGGTGATGCCCTGGGGCACGCTGGGGCTGGCCACGGTGATCGGCGCGCTGCTGGCCCACGTGCCGGCGCAGGAACTGGGCAGCCATTCGGCGCTGGTCAGCGCGCCGGTGTTCCTCGGCCTGGCCGCCGTGGCGCTGGTGCTGGCGGGGATTCGCAGTCTGCAGGCTTGGCTGGGGTTGGCGCTGATCTCGTTGCTGTTCAGCGCGGTGCTGTATGCGGTCAACCGCTGGATCGGGCCGGAGGCGTCGGGCGTGCTGGCCGGGCTGGCGGTGGCCGGCGTGGGCCTGGGGATGTCCTGGGCGCGGCGCGGGGCGCTGGTGCGCTGGCCGCAGGCGGCATGGCCGTACCTGGCCCTGCTGGCGGTGATCATCGTCTCGCGGGGGCTGTTCCTGCTGTCGGGGTGGGACGGGCTGTGGGTGGTACACGGCAGCAATGTGTCGTGGAAACCGCTGGCGTCGCCGGGGCTGGCCTTGCTGCTGGTGGTGCTGATGATGGTCGGGCGCCAGGGCGCTGGTTTTCCGTGGCAGGCGCTGGTCAAGCGGGCGCGGTTCCCGGTGGCAACGATCTTCCTCTTTCTGCTGCTCTCCCAGGTGATGGTCAAGGCCGGCTTCCTGGTCGAGGCGCAACGGGCGTTGCAGGCGCTGTCCGGGGTGTCGCTGGCGTCGACGGTGTCGCTGCTGGCGGGGTTGGCCGGCTATGTCACCGGCTCCAATGTCGGCGGCAACACGCTGGTGATGCCCTCCATCGCCGCGCTGTCCACGGTCCACGGCCCGTGGTTGGCGGCGATGGTCAACAGCGCCGCCGGGCATGGCGCGCTGGGCTCGCTGTCGATCCTGTCGCTGATCATCGGGCTGGCCGGGGCCAACCGCGAGGAAGAACACGGGCTGATCCGCTTCGGCTTTGCCCTGGTGCTGCTGAACATCGTCATCGTGGCTGCAACCGGCGTGGTTTTGCTCTACCTTTCGGGAGCCCCCGCCTGACACGACACAAGGCCCCCATGGACCGGAACCCCAAGCCCGACAAACGCTGGCACACCGTCAACGCCTGGCTGCTGCGCCAGATCGACAGCGGCGAATGGCCCAGCGGCACGCAACTGCCCTCGGTGCGCGAGCTGGCGCGGCTGTTCGACAGCAGCATCGCCACCGTGCAGCG
>Ga0209370_1002308_pt1 | contig 14022 bp, 10 predicted proteins | sample AgamicAtPrz_FD_187164 | JGI IMG/M metagenome (GOLD analysis project Ga0209370, IMG submission 187164) | Agave microbial communities from Guanajuato, Mexico - At.P.rz (SPAdes) (version 2) | ecosystem: Host-associated > Plants > Phyllosphere > Phylloplane/Leaf | place: Guanajuato, Mexico... | reverse complement strand
GGGGCTCGGCGCGGCTGCGGATCAGCCCCAGGTCGGTGCCGGCATGGGGTTCGGTGAGGCACATGGTGCCGGCCCAGCGGCCTTCGTACAGGGGCGGCAGGTAGGTGGCCTTGAGCGTTTCGCTGGCATGGGCATCGATGGCCAGGCAGCTGCCGGCGCTCAATGCCGAATACAGGCTGAAGCTGCAGTCGGCGGCGTAGAGCATTTCTTCGAACAGCACACCGAGCATCTTCGGCATGCCCATGCCGCCATGTTCGGGGTTGCCGCCCAGGCCGACCCAACCGCCTTCGCGGTAGGTGTGCCAGGCCTCGCGGAAGCCGTCAGGGGTGGTGACTTCGCCTGCGGCGAAGCGCACGCCTTGCTCGTCACCGTTGCGGCTGAGCGGGGCAATCAGCTGGCTGGTGACCTTGGCTGCTTCTTCGAGGATGGCATCGGCGGTATCGGCGTCGATGCGCTCGGCCAGCGCAGGCAGGCGGGCCCACAGGGCCGGGGCGTCGAATACATCATGCAGGACGAAGCGCATGTCACGCAGGGGGGCTGTGTAGGTGGTCATCGGGAGCTCTTGAAAAAGTGGGAAATCTGGGCGGGCCTCTTCGCGGGTGAACCCGCTCCCACAGGTACAGTGCAGGGTTCAGGTCTGGTGCGATCCCTGTGGGAGCGGGTTCACCCGCGAAGAGGCAGCTACAGGATCAGAGGGCCTTGGCCCGGTCGCGCAGCACGTACTTCTGGATCTTGCCGGTAGAGGTCTTGGGCAATTCGCCGAACACCACTGTCTTCGGCACCTTGAACCCGGCCAGGTGCTCGCGGCACCAGCTGGTGATGTCGGCTTCGCGGGTGTCTTCGCGGCCCGCCTTGAGGGCGACGAAGGCACAGGGGGTTTCCCCCCATTTTTCATCCGGGCGCGCCACTACTGCGGCTTCCAGCACCGCCGGGTGCTTGTACAGGGCGTTCTCGACCTCGATGGTGGAGATGTTCTCGCCACCGGAAATGATGATGTCCTTGAGCCGGTCCTTGATCTCGACATAGCCGTCGGCATGCCACACGGCCAGGTCACCGGTGTGGAACCAACCGCCACGGAAGGCTTCGACGGTGGCCTCAGGGTTCTTCAGGTAGCCCTTCATCACCGTGTTGCCACGCATGAAGATCTCGCCCAGGGTGTTGCCGTCGCGCGGCACCGGTTCGAGGGTTTGCGGGTCGGCGACCATCAGGCCGTCGAGTGTCGGATAGCGCACACCCTGGCGGGACTTGATCCGCGCGCGCTCTTCCAGCGACAGTTCATCCCATTCGTCATGCCAGGCGCACACGGTGACCGGGCCGTAGACTTCGGTCAGGCCGTAGGTGTGGGTAACCTGGATGCCCATTTCTTCCACGGCGCCGATGACCTTGGCAGGTGGCGCGGCACCAGCGACCATGGCCTGCACCGGGTGCTCGATGGCCGCCTTGGCTGCCTCGGGCATGTTGACCAGGGCGTTGAGCACGATCGGTGCGCCGCAAAGGTGGCTGACCCGATGCTCGCGAATCAGGGTCAGGATCTTCTGCGGGTCGACCCGGCGCAGGAACACATGGGTGCCGGCCAGCGCGGTGATGGTCCACGGGTAGCACCAGCCGTTGCAGTGGAACATCGGCAAGGTCCACAGGTACACCGGGCGGTGGCCCATGGCCCAGACCATCTGGTTGCCCAGCGCGTTCAGGTAAGCGCCACGGTGGTGGTAGACCACGCCCTTGGGGTTGCCGGTAGTGCCGGAGGTGTAGTTGAGCGAGATTGCCTGCCACTCGTCATCGGGCCATTCCCAGGCAAAGTCCGGGTCGCCTTCGGCGAGGAACGCCTCATAATCCAGTTCGCTGACCGCACGGCCTTCGCCGTACTCCGGGTCATCCACATCCACCACCAATGGCGGGTGATCGAGCAAGGCCAGGGCCGCCTCGATGACGGTATGGAACTCGCGGTCGGTGATCAGCACCTTGGCCTCGCCATGCTGCAGCATGAAGGCGATGGCCTCGGCGTCCAGGCGTACGTTCAGGGTATTGAGCACGGCACCGGTCATGGGCACGCCAAAATGGGCTTCGAGCATGGCCGGAATGTTGGGCAACATCACCGCCACGGTGTCGCCACGGCCGATACCCCGGCCCACCAGGGCACTGGCCAGGCGCCGGCAGCGTTGGTAGGTCTGCTGCCAGTTGCGGCGGATGGCACCGTGGATCACCGCCGGGTAATCGCCATATACGGCAGCGGTGCGTTCGATGAAACTGAGCGGGGTGAGAGCGACATGGTTGACGGCAGCGGGCATCAGGCCCTGGGCATAGATCGACATGCGGTGATCCTGTAAGGGAGGCAGGCACAACCTGTGCGCTTGGCCCCCGGTGGCTGATTGTTAGCTCTGTTCAGGGTGCAGGGAGGCGGACGGTAGGTCGCCCCCTTGTCGCAGTTTTACGCGAGTCGCTATGGTATTAGGAATATCGACTATAGCAATATAGTAAAACTACTATAACAACGAGCCGCTTACCTTGGATAACACAGCCTATCCCTTGCTCGCCAAGGACCCGCAACCCAGCCTGATGCTGGCCGGCGACGCCAGGCCGCTGGCACTCAATCCGGCACTGCAGGCCTGGGTCGATGAAGGCCCGGCACTGGCCAGCTGGCTGCCGGGCAACTGCGCCGCCCTGGTGCGCGCATGCCTGCGCCAGCGGCGGGCGATCGCCGACGTCGAAGTGCAGGTCGGTGAACGCATCGTGCTATGGAGTTTCATCCCTGACGACCAGGGCCAGCAGGTGCTGGCGCGTTGCCGAGACGCCAGCGACGAGCGTCATGGCGCACGGGAGGCCAGCCGTGCCCGGCGGTTGTACCGGCTGATCATCGAAAACACCACTGACCTGATCTCCCGGCACAGCCCCGACGGCCGTTTCCTCGATGCCTCGCCGGCGGCATTCCGCCTGCTTGGCCTGTGGCCAGAGCAACTGCGCGGCATGGCCGTGCATACCCTGTTGCACCCGCGTGAACGCCGCCAGGTGCTGCGCCAGGCTGCCGCCGCCCTGGACCAGGACGGCTACCACACCATGACCTGCCGGGTGCGCCAGGCCGCAGGTGGCTACCGCTGGTTCGAAATCGCCAGTCGGGCCATCCGTGAAACGTACACCGGCGCGGTGGTGGAGGTGGTCAGCGTGTCACGCGACATCACCCTGCGCATCGAGGCCCAGGAAAGCCTGGCGCACAGTGCCCGGTTGGCCACCCTGGGCGAGCTGGCATCGGGTATTGCCCACGAAATCAACCAGCCGTTGGCCGCAGTGGTCAACTACGCCAACGCCAGCCAGCGCTACCTGCAGGGTCTGGAGCGCGACCCGCAGGCCCGCGAGCGGGTGGGGCAGGGCCTGCAGCGCATCAGCGAACAGGCCACCCATGCCGCCGAGGTGATCCGCCGCCTGCGCGCATTCCTGCGCAAGGGGCCGCGCCGCCTGCAGGCACTGGACATGGCCGAGGTGGCCGGCGAAGCCATGCGCCTGTGTGCATGGGAGGCCGCGCGTGACCAGGTGGTGGTCGAGCTACGCATGAGCGCGCAACTGCCCTTGGTGTATGCCGACCGAGTACTGCTGGAGCAGGTACTGGTGAACCTGCTGCGCAACGCCATCGATGCCAACCGCGAGCAGCATGGCGAGCGGCCGTCACGTATCCTGCTCGGCGCCGCGCGCGATGGCGACGGCGTGCTGGTCGAGGTGGCCGACCAGGGCCCGGGCGTTGCGCCCGAGCGCCTGGATGAAATCTTCACGCCGTTCACCACCAGCAAGGCCGACGGCCTGGGGTTGGGCCTGAGCATGAGCCGCAGCCTGATCGAAGGCTTTGGCGGCAGCCTGTGGGCGCGAGCCGGTGACAATGGCGGTCTGGTACTGTGCTGCCGCCTGGCGGTCAGCAGGGGATAAGGGGAGAGGGCGGTGCAAGCGAAAGTGTATGTGGTCGATGACGACCAGGGCATGCGGGATTCGACGGTGTGGCTACTGCAGTCGGTAGGTTTGCAGGCCTTGCCGTTCGCCAGCGGGCAGGCGTTTCTCGACGCCTGCGTCGACGATGGCCCGGCCTGCGTGCTGCTGGATGTGCGCATGCCAGGGTTGGGCGGGTTGGCGGTGCAGCAGGCGATGCGCGAGCGTGGCCTGGGTTTGCCGGTGATCTTCGTCAGCGGCCATGCCGATGTGCCGATCGTGGTGCGGGCTTTCAAGGCCGGCGCTTGCGACTTCATCGAAAAACCCTACAACGATCAGTTGCTGCTCGACAGCGTACAGGCCGCGCTGGAAAGCGTCGGGCGGGCACGCCAGGACGACCAGGCGCTGGCCCGGGTGCAGGCGCGCATCGATGGCCTGACCCCGCGCGAGCGTGATGTGTTCGTGCCGTTGGCCCAAGGGTTGAGCAACCGCGAGATTGCCGAGCGGCTGGGCGTCAGCGTGAAGACGGTGGACCTGTACCGGGGGCGAGTGATGAAACGGTTGCAGGCCGATAGCCTGGCGGAGCTGGTGGGCATGGCCATTGCCTGCGGGACGGTGGAGGCGTTGGGCCTGAAAGCGGTGTGACTGCGACTTGCGCGGCCTTTTGTGGGAGCGGCCTTGTGTCGCGAAAGGGCTGCGCAGTAGCCCCAGAAATTTGTGCTACAGCCAAAATCGCCGGGGCTGCTGCGCAGCCCTTTCGCGACACAAGGCCGCTCCCACAAGAGCCTCACACGGCAGGCGAGAGAAGGGAAAATATGAAATATTCCATAGCAACCTAATCAAAGCTTTGACATTCACTGCCTAGGCAGTAATATTTTCACACAATTACCCGAGCAGCTTCCGATGGCCCATTTTTCCCCCGAAAACTTCCAGACCTGCGCTATCGGCATGCTGCTTGGCCGCGCAGCGATCCTGAAGGACCGCATTCTCGACTGGCACCTCGAATCCGAAGGCGTCACCGCCGCGCAGTTCAAGGTGCTGATCATCGTCACCCAGTACCAGGTCGACACCCCGGCCGAGCTGTGCCGCTACCTGGGCCTGGACAGCGGGTCGATGACCCGCATGCTCGACCGCCTCGAGCAGAAGGAACTGATCGTGCGCAACCGTTGCGCCGACGACCGTCGCCAGGTGCGCCTGGCCCTTACCGCCGACGGCCAGCGCCTGGCTGACCGCCTGCCGGAAATCGGCGCGGCAGCCATGAACGAGTTGTGCGGCGCGCTGGCAGCCGAAGAGCTCCAGGCCCTGGAAGGCCTGCTGGCCAAGGTCCTGCTTGCTGCCGGCGACCCGTTGACGATACGCCGCTTCGGCGATCGTTGATCCCTGTCACGAATTATCCAAGGTATTGTCATGGCCACTCCCGCAGACACCCCGACTCCCTCCGCCGCGCCCGAACCGTCGCGCAAGCGCAAGGCCTGGCTGCTCGGCCTGCTGTTGCTGCTGATCGTTGCCGGCGCCGGCGCCTGGGCCTGGTACAGCCTGGTCGGGCGCTGGCACGAAAGCACCGACGACGCCTACGTCAACGGCAACGTGGTGGAGATCACGCCGCTGATCACCGGCACCGTCACCAGCATTGGCGCCGATGACGGCGACCTGGTCCACGCCGGCCAGGTATTGCTGCAATTCGACCCGGCCGACAGCCAGGTGGCCTTGCAGTCTGCAGAAGCCAGGCTGGCGCGCAGCGTGCGCCAGGTGCGCGGGTTGTACAGCAACGTCGACGCGCTCAAGGCCCAGCTGGAAACCCGCCAGGCCGAGCTGCGCAAGGCCCGGCAGGACTTCAACCGGCGCAAGGTGCTGGCCGACAGCGGTGCGATTGCTGCGGAGGAATTGTCCCACGCCCGCGATGACCTGAGCGTGGCCGAGGCCGCCGTCAACAGTGCACGCCAGCAGCTCAGCACCAGCAGCGCCCTGGTCGATGACACCGTGGTGTCCTCGCACCCCGAGGTGATGGCCGCCGCCGCCGACCTGCGCCAGGCCTACCTCGACCACGCCCGCACCACCCTGGTGGCACCGGTTACCGGTTACGTCGCCAAGCGTACCGTGCAGCTGGGCCAGCGCCTGCAACCGGGCACCGCGACCATGGCAGTGATCCCGCTGGACCAGGTGTGGATCGACGCCAACTTCAAGGAAACCCAGCTGCGCGACATGCGTATCGGCCAGCCGGTGCAGATCAGCGCCGACCTGTACGGCAGCGAGGTCAGGTACAGCGGCACGGTCGACAGCCTTGGCGCCGGCACCGGCAGCGCCTTCGCCCTGTTGCCGGCGCAGAATGCCACCGGCAACTGGATCAAGATCGTCCAGCGCGTGCCGGTGCGCATCCACCTCAGCCCCGACCAGCTCAAGGACCACCCGCTACGTATCGGCCTGTCCACCGTGGTCGAGGTCGACCTGCACGACCAGAGCGGCCCGACCCTGGCCCAGCAGCCACCGCAGCAGGCCAGCTACACCACCCAGGTGTATGACCGCCAGCTGGTCGAAGCCGACAACCTGATCGCGCGGCTGATCCACGAAAACAGCGCAACCGGCAAGACGGCCCAGCGATGAGCAACAACGCCGCTGCCCAGTTCACGCCGCCGAGCCTGCTGCTGACCACCATCGGCCTGTCGCTGGCGACGTTCATGCAGGTGCTCGACACCACCATCGCCAACGTGGCCTTGCCGACCATTTCCGGCAACCTTGGGGTTAGCTACGAGCAGGGCACCTGGGTCATCACCTCGTTCGCGGTGAGCAATGCCATCGCCCTGCCGCTGACCGGCTGGCTCAGCCGGCGGTTTGGCGAGGTTAAGCTGTTCATCTGGGCCACGCTGCTGTTCGTGCTGGCCTCGTTCCTGTGCGGTATCGCCCAGTCGATGCCGGAGCTGGTCGGTTTTCGCGTGTTGCAGGGTGTGGTGGCCGGGCCTTTGTACCCGATGACCCAGACCTTGCTGATCGCCGTCTACCCGCCGGCCAAGCGCGGCATGGCCCTGGCGCTGCTGGCGATGGTCACGGTGGTGGCGCCGATTGCCGGGCCGATTCTCGGGGGCTGGATCACCGATAGCTACAGCTGGCCGTGGATCTTCTTCATCAACGTGCCCATCGGCCTGTTCGCCGCCGCCGTGGTGCGCCAGCAGATGCGCACCCGGCCAGTGGTCACCAGTCGCCAGCCGATGGACTACATCGGCCTGCTGACGCTGATCATCGGCGTCGGCGCCTTGCAGGTGGTGCTGGACAAGGGTAATGACCTGGACTGGTTCGAGTCGTCGTTCATCATTGTCGGCAGCCTGATCTCGCTGGTGTTCCTGGCGGTGTTCGTGATCTGGGAACTGACCGACCGTCACCCGGTGGTCAACCTGCGCCTGTTCGCGCACCGCAACTTCCGCGTCGGCACCATCGTGCTGGTAGGGGGCTATGCCGGGTTCTTCGGCATCAACCTGATCCTGCCGCAGTGGCTGCAGACGCAGATGGGCTACACCGCTACCTGGGCTGGCCTGGCGGTGGCGCCGATCGGCCTGTTACCGGTGCTCATGTCGCCGTTCGTGGGCAAGTACGCGCACCGCTTCGACCTGCGTGTGCTGGCCGGGCTGGCGTTCCTGGCGATCGGCAGCAGCTGCTACATGCGTGCCGGGTTCACCAGCGAGGTGGACTTCCAGCATGTGGCGCTGGTACAGCTTTTCATGGGCATTGGCGTGGCGCTGTTCTTCATGCCGACCTTGAGCATCCTGCTGTCCGACCTGCCTCCGCAGCAGATTGCCGATGGCTCGGGCCTGGCGACCTTCCTGCGTACCTTGGGCGGCAGTTTCGCGGCGTCGCTGACCACCTGGATCTGGATTCGCCGGGCGGACCAGCACCATGCCTACCTGAGCGAGCACATCAGCCAGTTCGACCCGGCCACGCGGCATACCCTGGAGCAGCTGGGCGGGGCCAGCCCGCAGAGCCATGCGCAGCTGGAGCAGATACTCAACGGGCAGGCGTACATGATGTCGACGGTGGACTACTTCACCCTGATGACCTGGGTGTTCGCCGGGTTGATCCTGCTGGTGTGGTTTGCCAAACCGCCCTTTACCGCCAAGGCGGGGCCGGCGTCGGCAGGGCATTGAGCCGGGCCAGAAAAAGGCCCAGGCTCTAGCCCTTGGCAAATGCCATGTCAGGCACTGGCTGCTGCGTACCAGGGCCGCTGCATGCGCAGCACCAAGCGGTCGATTTGTGGCACCAGCAGGTTGCCGGCCAGCACCGCGAAGCAGAGGCCATCGGCATACAGCCCGAATTCGCGAATCAGTTCGGTCAGCGTGCCGACGGTCATGCCGAAGAGGATGCGACCGGCGCGGGTATTGGGGCTGGTGACCGGATCGGTGGCGATGAAGAAGGCGGTGAAGAGGTAGCCGCCGAGGCTGAGGTTGTACACGGCTTCCTGCAGGCTGTGGCCGGCGGCCATGCACAGCAATACTGTGCTGGCGAGCATCGCCAGCGGAATCTCGATGCGGATCACCCGCAGCAAAGCCAGCAACAAACCGCCGGCAATGTAGCCGAACCCCGACAGGTTGTGGGTGACGTGGATGAAATCGTTCTGCGCCAGTTGAGTGGCGCCGGCGAACGCATCGAGATCCAGGCGTGGCACCAACTGTAACTGTTGGAGCAGAACCGCCTTGGCGTCCAGGGTTGCGGTCCAGGGGGCATGGTTCGATGGCGCGGGGTACAACTGCTGGTAGAAGCAGATGGCAACGATCCCCAGCCCTACCATGGCCGGGTTGAGACGGTTGCGGCCAAGGCCTCCGCTGGCGTGCTTGCATAGGGCGAGCGCCGCAAAGCTGGCCAGGGCGATCATCCACAACGGCACCATCAGCGGCAATGCCCGAGCCAGTATCAGGCCCAGCACCAGCCAGCTGAGGTCGCTCAAACCCTCGCGTACGTCATGCCCGCGTAGGCGCAGCAGGGCGGCTTCGAAGCCCAGGGCGAACAGCACGCACCAGAACACTTGCAACCAGACCACGACGCCAAATTGCCAGCCATACAGGGCGGTGCCCGGCAGCAGGCACAAAACGACCAGCAGCATCACCGTGCGCAGTCGTTGCGGGATGGGGTGGCGTATCAGGCTCATGCGCGGACCTCCGTCTTGCTTTGGCGGAAGCGTTCGCGCAGCGGGATACTGCTTGGGCAGATGCTACTGCAGCTGCCGCATTCGATGCAGGCATCCAGGCGCAGCTCCTGCAGGCTGGCTTTGTCCAGGCGTTCGGCGGCAGCGTAGAGGTCCAGCGGCCTGAGCGACATCGGGCAGACATCCACGCAGCGCGTGCAGCGAATGCAGCTGCCGGCGGGGCGAGCAGCCGGCAGGTAGCGCTCGGCGCCGAATATCAGGCAACTGCTGGTCTTGCTGACGAAGGCGTTGGCGTCCGGTAGCGGTAGCCCCATCATCGGGCCGCCAACCTGGGTCAACTGCCCCGTGGCGGACGCGCCAGCAATCGCGCGCAGTTTGCTGACCGGGTAACCCACCGGCACCCGCACATTGCCCGGGCGTTCGCAGTCACCGGTCAGCGTCAGCACGCGGCTGGTCAGTGGTTCGCCCTGGAACACGGCCCGGCCCAGCGCGTAGAGCGTTGCGACATTCAACGCCAGCACGCCGATATCGGCGGGCCGGCTTCCCGGGGCCAGGTTGCGGCCACTGAGGCTCTTGATCATCAGCGGCTGCCCACCTGCGGGGTAACGCTCCGGTAGCGGACATATTTCGACCCGGGTACGCGCCTGGCGAGCGGCGGCACGTAACGTGGCCATCGCCTCCGGCTTGTTGGTTTCGATGCCGAAACGGGTTGTCGTTATTCCCAGCAGCGCGGCGACATGATCGGCGGCCTTGATCAATGCTTCGGCGTTTTCGCGCATGAGGCGGTCATCGCAGGTAAGGAAGGGCTCGCATTCGGCACCGTTGATCAGCAGCAGATCGGGCTGGCGTGCGCCGGCCAGTTTGAGGGCCGTCGGGAAACCCGCCCCACCAAGGCCGACTATGCCCATTTGCAATGCGCGTTCGGCCAGCGCCTCTGGCGTTTGTGGCAGGCTCGGCGCCGGGCGTTCGATCCACTCATCCAGGCCATCTGCGTTCAGGATGACGGCCATAACTGGCTCGGCCGAGTCGGCCGCGAAGACATGTTCGATCCGTTCCACGACGCCAGAAGTACTGGCGTGCACCCAAGCGGTGGTGTTGTCGCCAATACCGATCACTTCGCCCTTGCGCACATGCTGGCCCGGCTGAACGCAAGGCTGGACAAACCGCCGACCCCGCCCGAGCGGAATCGCCAGCTGGATCTTTCCGATCGCGACCGGGGCAATCGGCGTGGCGTTGGATAGTTCCTTGTATCCCCTGAGCTCGATCCCTCCGTGCCAACTACGCTGAGAGGAGGAGGCGATGGCCAGCAGGCGCTGCCAGAAAGGTTTGTGTTGCGGCAGGCGCTGGGCGCGGATGCGGCTCTGCAGGCGTTCGACGCTCTGCAACGAATGGCTAGACATGTACTGTCCTCCAATTTTTGGGCAAAGAACGCCCCTATGCGCTTATGCACATGATGGTTTTATTGCGTCCGGGACGTTCAGCGGAAAGGGAGGGGGATGATTGATCACCCGCGCAGATCAGAGTGTTCAATGATGATTTTGTTCGATTTTTGACCAGGTTTGCTGATGAACGGTAGGCCAATTGCCATCTCGCAATTCTGGTGAAATAGCCTGCGCCGCGAACGGGCGGCCAGAGTCTGCGAGGTGTCGAATGATGCGCGCGAGCCTGCTGGTGATGCTGGTGACGTTGCTGTATGGCTGCGGCGAAAGGATCGAACGCTTTGGCGGGCCGACCATGGGCAGCACGTATTCGATCCAGTACGTACCCAATGCGCAGACGCCTGATTCGCGGCAGGTAAAGGCCGAAGTCGAGCTGATTCTGGAGGCGCTCGACAAACAGTTTTCCAACTGGCGCGCTGATTCCGTGGTTTCTCGCTTCAACGCTCTGCCGGCCGGCGCCTGTCAGGCGGTGCCGGAAGAGATGCAGCACTTGCTGGTGTACGGTGTGTCTCTGTTCCGTGAGAGTGGCGGGGCTTTCGACCTGACGGTTTTGCCACTGATGAACCTCTGGGGTTTCGGCCCGCAGTCACGCGGCAGGCAGGTGCCGGACGCCAGCACGCTGGCACGGGAGCAGGCACGGGTAGGCCTGCAGCATTTGCACCTGGATGGCGAAACGCTGTGCAAGGATGTGGCGGCGCAGCTGGATTTCGACAGCATGCTTGCCGGCCATGCAGTGGATCGGGTGGGTGACCGGCTTGCGGCCCTGGGTATCCGGGCCTATCTGGTCGAGATCACCGGCGAACTCAAGGGCGTCGGCCGCAAACCGGATGGCTCGCCCTGGCGCATCGCCCTCGAAGTACCGAGAGGCGAGGGTGAGCAGCAAGTGGAGCGCGCCATCGCCCTGGATGGCTACGGCGTTGCCACCGCCGGCGATTACCGCAACTATTTCGAGGAAGGTGGTCAGCGTTATTCGCACACCTTCGATCCACGTGTCGGCAGGCCGGTCAAACACGCGCTGGCGGCAGTGTCGGTGGTCGACCCTTCGGTGCTGCGTGCCGATGCCCTGGATACACTGTTGATGGTGCTCGGCCCGGAGGACGGCTATGCCTTCGCCGAGCGGCATGAAATCGCCGCCTATTTCATCATGCACCAGGGGCGGGGTTTCGCCGCGCGGGCCACGTCGCGATTCGAGACGTTGTTCCCCACGCAGGGCAAGCCCGGGCCGTAGCTGAAGGAAGGTCATTCCCACACGCAGCCTTTTCCCCTATTGTCGATGCTCCCTTTCCAAACGATTGGCAGATCCATGGAGAAAGTCATCGTCATCACCGGTGCCAGCCGCGGCATCGGCGCCGCCACGGCGCTGCTGGCCGCCCGCGAGGGCTACCGCATCTGCATCAACTACCACGCCGACGACCAGGCCGCCGAGACCGTCCTCGGCCAGGTCCGCGAGCTGGGGGCCAAGGCCATCGCCGTGCGCGCCGACGCCAGTGTCGAGGATGAGGTCATCCAGCTGTTCCAGCGCGTGGACGAAGAACTCGGCCCGGTGACCGCGCTGGTCAACAATGCCGGCACCATCGGCCAGCAAAGCCGGGTCGAGGACATGTCCGAATTCCGCCTGCTCAAGATCATGAAGACCAACGTCGTCGGCCCCATGCTCTGCGCCAAGCACGCCCTGCTGCGCATGGCACGCCGGCACGGAGGGCAGGGCGGGGCCATCGTCAACGTGTCTTCGGTTGCCGCACGCTTGGGGTCGCCCAACGAATACGTGGATTATGCCGCTTCCAAGGGCGCTCTCGACACCTTCACCATTGGCCTGGCAAAGGAAGTGGCAGGCGAGGGTGTGCGTGTAAACGGCGTGCGGCCAGGCTACATCCACACCGGGTTCCATGCGCTGTCGGGCGACCCCGACCGGGTCAGCAAGCTCGAACCCGGCTTGCCGATGGGGCGCGGCGGGCACCCCGAAGAAGTGGCCGAGGCCATCCTCTGGCTGCTCTCGAACAAAGCCTCGTACTCTACCGGCAGCTTCATCGACCTGGGCGGCGGGCGCTGAACGCGCCGGTCAATCCTCCAGCAGCATGCCTACCCGTTCGGCCAGCACTTGCAGCTCGAACGGCTTGGTCAGCACCTGAGTACCTTGCAACAACTGGCCGTCACTGAGCGCCGCGCTTTCGTCGTAGCCGGTGATGAACAGCACCTTCAGGTCGGGGTGGCGCTCGCGGCAGCGTTCAGCCAACTGGCGGCCGTTCAGGCCGCCGGGCAGGCCGATATCGCTCAGCAGCAGGTCTGGCCGCTCGCCATGTTGCAGGTGGGCCAGGGCGGCCGGGCCGTTCTCGAATGCATCGACCAGGTAACCCAGTTCTTCCAGCACCTCGCAGACGACCACGCGCAAGGCGGCCTGGTCTTCGACCAGCAGGATACGCTGCGTGGCTGTGCTGCTTTTTTCTGGCAATGTGCGCGGTGGCATGGGGGCCGGGGCTTCGGGGTGCTCGTGGTGGCGGGGAAGCAGCAGCTCGATGCGGGTGCCTTTGCCAAGCGTCGACAATACCCGTAGCTGCCCGCCCGACTGGCGCACGAAACCGTAGGTCATCGACAAGCCCAGGCCAGTGCCCTGGCCCATCGGTTTGGTGGTGAAGAACGGGTCGACGGCGCGCTCGGCCACCTCCGTCGACATGCCGTTGCCGTTGTCGATGATGCTCAGCCGTACGTATTCGCCAGCTGGCAGTTCCAGTGCGCGGGCCTGTTCGTCGTCGAGCAGCAGGTTGTCACCGTGGATATCGATCACGCCGCCGGCAGGCATGGCATCGCGGGCATTGATGCACACGTTGAGCAGGGCGCTTTCCAGTTGCGGCGGGTCGATGAAGGTCGGCCACAGCTGGCGGGGGAAATGGCTGGCCAGGGTGATGGCGGGGCCGATGGTGCGGCGCAGCAGCTCTTCCATGCTGGCCACCAGCGTGGCCATTTGCGTGGAGCATGGCTGCAGGGTCTGCTGACGGGAGAATGCCAGCAGCCGGTGCACCAGCGAGGAGGCCCGCTGCGCCGAACCGCTGGACAGTTCCAGCAAGGGCTCCAGGCTGTCGAAACGCGACTGACCCAGGCGCTGGCGCATCAGCTCCTGAGCTCCCAGGATGCCGCCCAGCAGGTTGTTGAAGTCGTGGGCGATGCCGCCAGTGAGCTGGCCCACGGCTTCCATCTTCTGTGCCTGGCGCAGGGCCTCCTCGGCCTTGGCCCGTTCTGCCACTGCCGCATTCACCCGTTCTTCCAACTCCTCGTTCAGGCGCTGCAGGGCAAGCTCGGCCCGCCGTCGTTCGGTAACGTCCTTGAACAGTACCGCCACCTGGCGCTTTTCGGCAGGCTCTACCCGGAAGGTGGTCACCGACAACACGTGACCGGTGGCGACCAGTTCCTGCTCGAAATGCAGCGGCTCGCCCGTGCGCAGCACCGCGCCATAACGAGCGACCCAGTCGTCGGCCTCATCGGGCACCATCTCGCGCAGTTTCTGCCCCACCACGTTGGGGATGCCGGCGTGTTTGGCATAGGCCGCATTGG
>Ga0209370_1002304_pt1 | contig 14039 bp, 10 predicted proteins | sample AgamicAtPrz_FD_187164 | JGI IMG/M metagenome (GOLD analysis project Ga0209370, IMG submission 187164) | Agave microbial communities from Guanajuato, Mexico - At.P.rz (SPAdes) (version 2) | ecosystem: Host-associated > Plants > Phyllosphere > Phylloplane/Leaf | place: Guanajuato, Mexico... | reverse complement strand
AGTTGAAACCGATATCGGCCGCACGACCGACCCGGTGCGCATGTACATGCGCGAAATGGGTACCGTCGAGCTGCTGACCCGCGAAGGCGAGATCGAAATCGCCAAGCGTATCGAGGAAGGCATCCGCGAAGTCATGGGCGCCATCGCCCACTTCCCGGGCACTGTCGACTACATTCTCGGCGAATATGACCGTGTCACCAGCGAAGGTGGCCGGCTGTCCGACGTGCTCAGCGGTTACATCGACCCTGACGACAACATTGCCGCACCGACCGAAGAAGTGCCGATCCCGGGCGCCAAGGCCGCGGCTGCGAAGGAAGAGTCCGACGACGACGAGGAAGAGGCCGAAAGCGGTGACGACGAGGAAGAGGCCGAGAGCGGCCCGGACCCGGAAGTTGCCCGCCAGCGTTTCGGTGCCGTCGCCGACCAGCTGCAGGCCACCAACAAGGTCCTGAAGAAAAACGGCCGCGCGCACAAGGAAAGCATCGAGGCCCTGCAGGCCCTGGCCGACCTGTTCATGCCGATCAAGCTGGTACCCAAGCAGTTCGAGGTACTGGTAGAGCGTGTGCGTGACGCGCTGAACCGCCTGCGCCAGCAAGAGCGTGCCATCATGCAGCTGTGCGTGCGTGATGCGCGCATGCCACGCGCCGACTTCCTGCGCATGTTCCCCGGTAACGAAACCGACCAGACCTGGAGCGGTGACCTGGCCAAGCGCAACACCAAGTGGGCTGCCGCCCTGGGTGAAAAGGACGCAGCCATCGTCGCTTGCCAGCAGAAGCTGATCGACCTTGAGAACGAAAGCGGCCTGACCGTTGCCGAGATCAAGGAAATCAACCGTCGCATGTCGATCGGTGAAGCCAAGGCCCGCCGCGCCAAGAAAGAAATGGTCGAGGCGAACCTGCGTCTGGTGATCTCCATCGCCAAGAAGTACACCAACCGTGGCCTGCAGTTCCTCGACCTGATCCAGGAAGGCAACATCGGCTTGATGAAAGCGGTGGACAAGTTCGAATACCGTCGCGGCTACAAGTTCTCGACCTACGCCACCTGGTGGATCCGCCAGGCGATCACCCGTTCGATCGCCGACCAGGCGCGCACCATCCGTATTCCGGTGCACATGATCGAGACGATCAACAAGCTCAACCGTATTTCCCGCCAGATGCTGCAGGAAATGGGTCGCGAACCGACCCCGGAAGAGCTGGGCGAGCGCATGGAAATGCCTGAGGACAAGATCCGCAAGGTACTGAAGATCGCCAAAGAGCCGATCTCCATGGAAACCCCGATCGGTGACGACGAAGATTCGCACCTGGGCGACTTCATCGAGGACTCGACCATGCAGTCCCCGATCGACGTGGCCACGGTCGAAAGCCTCAAGGAAGCCACCCGCGACGTGCTCTCGGGCCTCACCGCGCGTGAAGCCAAGGTGCTGCGCATGCGCTTCGGTATCGACATGAACACCGACCACACCCTTGAAGAGGTGGGCAAGCAGTTCGACGTGACCCGTGAGCGGATCCGTCAGATCGAAGCGAAGGCGTTGCGCAAACTGCGCCACCCCACTCGCAGCGAGCACCTGCGCTCCTTCCTCGACGAGTGATGACAAACCCCGGCCCAGGCCGGGGTTTTTCTTTCCGCCTCCGGAAGCGCCCGCATGGATCGTGCAGGCCTCCACGAAAGACTCCACCTTCCATCCCACACCGGCAGCAATGCCCGTCTACACTCGATTCAGTCCCCCTGAATGCGAGGCCGCTATGTCCCTGTTGCCGGCCATCCTGTTGATGTTCCTGGTTTTGTGGAACACAACGGCCGGCGCCCTGACCCTGACAGACGAGGAAAAAGCCTGGCTGGCTGCCCACCCGCAGCTGAGCCTGGGTGTAGACGCCTCTTGGCCACCGTTCGAGTTTCGCGACCAGGAGGGCCGCTACCAGGGATTGGCCGCCGATTACATCGCCACCATCCAGCAACGCCTGGAGGTGGCGCTCAAACCGGTCGAACCCCACAGTTGGACCGAAGTACTGGCGCTGGCGCGGGAAAACCGCATCGACCTGCTGCCCGGCATCATGTCCACCCCCGAGCGCCAGGCCTACCTGGCCTTCACCCGCCCGTACCTCGACTTCCCCATCGTCATCCTCGCCCATAAGGGCGGAGCACAGCCGCGCAACCTCGAAGAACTGTACGGCCTGAAGGTGGCCGTGGTGGAAAACTACGCCCCTCACGAATTGCTGCGCACGCATCACCCAGACCTCAACCTGGTGGCCCTGCCCAATGTCAGCTCCACGCTGCAGGCCCTGGCCACCGATGAGGTGGACGCCGTGGTCGGTGACCTCGCGTCGAGTATCTGGAGCCTGCGCCAGCTCAAGCTGGACGGCCTCTATGTGAGTGGCGAGACGCCTTACCGCTACCAGTTGGCCATGGCCGTCCCAAGCGACAAGAAGGTACTGGTTGGCATTCTGGACAAGGTGATGGCCGACATGAGCAGCGGCGAGGTCAACCAGATCCAGCAACGCTGGGTGGGCAATGTGGTCGACCAACGGATGTTCTGGTCCGACCTGGTGGTGTATGGCCTGCCAGCGGTACTGATACTGATGGCGGTCCTGGCAGTGGTCATTCGCATCAATCGCCGCCTCAGCTCGGAGATTTCCCGGCGCATCGCCCTCGAACAGGAGCTGCGCAGCAGCGAATATCGCTACCGCAGCCTGGTCGAGGGCCTCTCCGCGATAGCCTGGGAGGCCGACGCCAACGACTTCGTCTACAGCTACGTGTCACCTCACGCCGAAAACCTGCTGGGCTACCCGCTGAGCGACTGGTTAAAGCCCGGTTTCTGGCGCAGTATCCTGCACCCGGATGACGCCCTGTGGGCCCAGGCCTATTGCGACAGCGAAACCGCGGCCGGACGTGACCACAGCCTGGACTACCGGGTGATCCGGGCCGACGGCCAGCCGCTGTGGGTGCGCAACATCGTCAGCATGATCGAGCATGGCCACAAGCCGGTGATGCGCGGGCTGATGATCGACATCAGCGAAACCAAGCGCACCGAGAATGCCCTGCGCCTGTCGGAACAGAAGTTCGCCTCGGTGTTCCAGCAGTGCCCCGACATATTGCTGATTGCCCGCCGCAGCGACGGCTGCCTGCTGGAGGTGAACGAAGCCTTCGAAGAGCAGATCGGCCTCACCCCTGACCAGGTGATCGGCCGCACTGCCACCGACCTGAACCTGTGGGGCATCGAAGGCAGCGGCCCGCGCCTGCTCGAACGCTTGCACCAGGGTGGCATCCGCAACCTGGAGATGAGTTTCCGGCGCAGCAACGGCCAACTGTTCACCGGCCTGACCTCGGCCGAAACCTTCGAGCTCGACGGTACCCCGGCGCTGGTGGTTGCGGTACGCGACATCAGCCAGCTCAAGGAAACCCAGGAGCAGCTGCAAACCTCGGAGGAAAAATTCGCCAAGGCCTTCCATGCCTCCCCCGACGGCCTGTTGCTGTCGCGCCAGGCCGACGGCCTGCTGCTTGAAGTGAACGAGGGCTTCTGCCGCCTGACCGGTTACGACCTTCACCCGACCCTCGACCAGACCTCGCTGGACCTGGGCATCTGGGTCGACCTCAACGAACGCAAGCGCCTGGTCGACCAGCTCAACCGCGACGGCTTCGTGCGCGACTTCACCTGCCACCTTCGCCGTAGCGACGGGCAGATCCGCCTTTGTGAACTGTCCGCGCGGCCCCTGCCGATTGCCGGCGTCGACTGCATGCTGACCATCGCCCGCGACATCACCGAGCGCCACCTGATGCAGGAAAAACTGCAGCTGGCCGCCACCGTGTTCGAGAACACTGCCGAAGGCGTGCTGATCACCGACATCGACCAGCGCATCAGTGCCGTCAACCGCGCCTTCAGCGAAATTACCGGCTACAGCGAGATCGAAGCGCTCGGCCAGACCCCGCGCCTGCTCGCCTCCGGCCAGCACGACAGCGCCTTCTATGCCGCCATGTGGCACCAGCTGACCGCCGAAGGCCACTGGCAAGGGGAGATCTACAACAAACGCAAGAATGGCGAACTGTACCCTGGCTGGCTGACCATCAGCGCCGTGCGCAACAGCGAGCGCGAGATCACCCACTTCGTCGCCGTGTTCGCCGACATCTCCAGCCTCAAGCACGCCCAGGCCAAGCTGGACTACCAGGCCCACCACGACCCGCTCACCGGCCTGCCAAACCGTGCCCTGTTCGAGAGCCGCCTGCAGGCCGTGCTCACCAGTGAACAGCAATCCAACCGCCAGGGCGCGGTGCTGTTCCTTGACCTTGATCGCTTCAAGCACATCAATGACAGCCTTGGCCATCCGGTCGGCGACCTGCTGCTCAAGGGCATCGCCCAACGCCTGAAGGAGCAGGTACGCGACGTCGACACCGTGGCCCGCCTGGGCGGTGACGAATTCATCATCCTGCTGCCCGGCCTGCACAAACCCAGCGACGCCAGCACCATCGCCAACAAGCTGCTGGCCTGCTTCAACGCGCCGTTCCAGGCCGGCGAGCACGAATTCTTCACCAGTGCCAGCATCGGCATCAGCCTTTATCCACAGGACGGCACCGACGTTTCCACCCTGATCCGCAATGCCGACGCGGCCATGTACCGCTCCAAGGCCAAGGGCCGCAACCGCGTCGAAGCCTATACCGTCGACCTTACCGCCCAGGCCAGCGAACGCATCGCCCTGGAGCATGAGCTGCGCCGCGCCATCGAACGCAACGAAATGAGCCTGTGCTTCCAGCCCAAGCTCAGCCTCAAGACCCAAAACCTGGTGGGTGCCGAAGCGCTGATCCGCTGGAGCCACCCGACCTTCGGTGAGGTACCGCCGGAGCACTTCATCCACCTGGCGGAAGAGAACGGTACCATTCTCCAGCTTGGCGACTGGGTGCTGGAGCAGGCCTGCAGCCAGATGCAGGCCTGGAAGCAGCACTACGAGCCTTTCGGCCCGCTGTCGATCAACCTGGCCGGCGCGCAACTGCGCCACCCGCACCTGGCCCGGCGTATCGAACAGCTGCTCAAGCACTACCAGTTGAGGGCCGGCGACCTGCAGCTGGAAATCACCGAGAACTTCATCATGAGCCAGGCAGAAGAAGCCCTGGCCGTGCTGTACCAGTTGAAGAAACTGGGCGTGCAACTGGCCATTGACGACTTCGGCACCGGGTACTCCTCGCTGAGCTACCTCAAGCGCCTGCCGCTGGACATCCTGAAGATCGACAAGTCGTTCATCCGCGGCCTGCCCGACGACCCACACGACGCCGCCATCGCCCGCGCGATCATCGCCCTGGGCCGCAGCATGCAGCTGACCATCATTGCCGAAGGCGTGGAAAACCAGGCCCAGCAGCGTTTTCTGGCAGCTGAAGGGTGCGAGCAGATCCAGGGTTACATCGTCAGCCTGCCACTGCCACCCGAGGAGTTTGCGGCAGGGTTCCTTCGCATAGCACTATCGGATCTTTCAGATGGCACAGGTGCGAAACCCTCGTTATAATCCGGCCACTCACTGAGGGCCTATAGCTCAGTCGGTTAGAGCAGAGGACTCATAATCCTTTGGTCCACGGTTCGAGTCCGTGTGGGCCCACCAGCTTACAAGCCGCGCATTGCGCGGCTTTGTCGTTTCTGGCCCTGCCATTTCCAACCTCACTTACCTTTCACAATCCTTGGATGTGTCCGCAATGTGTCCACGCATGCCTGCCAGAGGGTTGAAATTGACCACATCGGCCCGGGGGGCTGAAGTGGGCGTACTTCTAAGTCATGGCTAACGAGGCATGGCCAAGCACCCGCTGCAGAGTCAGGATGGCAACGCAGCAGATAGTGCAGCTTGCGGGTGCCCAGACGAGGTTGGCGCATCCGGACTTGCCGAACAAACTCAACCACCCGATCTGCCTGGCGCTCTTTGCCATCAGCAGCCCGGGTTGCGTTTGTAGTAAGCCTGTCGACTGATACCTAGAAACTGACAAGCCCTGGCAATGCTCATTCCTGCGACTTGACCTTGCGAGAGGACTTGCCGGATCGCTTTTTGACGACCGAGACACCATAGTCATTTTTCAGAACATCAACGACCGTTTCAAAGAACTGGGCCTTCTGGCTCATCAGCTCAAGCTGCTGCTCAAGCTCTTTGATCCGCTGCTCTGGAGTAAGCGTTTTGGGGTCAGACATCGCGCAGCTCCTCTCGTCGCGGATCGAGGCCCCCTGGCTCCAATCCTGCCGACCGTGCTTACGCAACCATACCAGAACCGTCGACCGACTCTGGATGCATACCGCACCTGGGCCTGCTTGTAGGTCAGTTCGCCTTTTTCAATCTGATCAACCACCGCCAATTTAAAAGACAGTGAGTAATCACGCTGTGTGCGCTTTACACCATGCTCCATCTGACTCTCCGGAAATTCGGGATGGGAGGTGTAAACTTTATTCAGGACGGGACAAAAGAACCAAATAAAGCCCGCTACTGCGGGCTTTTTTATAATTTAGCTCAAAGCTGCAAGCACATGCTTAGGATCGTTATGAATCGCTCGGAGCAAGGCACGGGCTGGCCCTTCAGGTTCGCGACGGCCCTGTTCCCAATTTCGTAAAGTCCCTACTGCGACATCGATACGTTTGGCGAACGTAGCCTGGGAAAGGCCAGTGGCTTGACGGATCTTTTTGACTTGAACTGCGTCTACGTGGAATTCACGCGAGGGCTGGCGCTCACCGCGATCGATCTCATCCATCTGAGTCATGCTTTCCACAAGACGATCGAAGAGATTCTTTTCCATTATTTCCACCCTTTGTTTAGTGCGCGAAGCTGCGCTTTCTGACTATTTGTCAAGGTATCCATGATTCCCTTGCGATAGATCAGAATCATACGGATCTGGTGGGCTGCAGTGACGTAGTAGATCACTCGTACCCCCACCACTCTTGCCCTTGCCCTTGGCCGCCCAGCGGATTTTTCTGAGGCCACCGGTATCTTCCAGGAGAGAACCGGCTTCCGGATGCGCAGCCAGATAGGCTTGCAAAGACCGGTATTCTTCATCATCCAGATGCTCCTTGAGATCGGAGGTGAATACTGGTGTTTCGATGAAGATCATGCAGTCCCTGCTGTGCGTCATTGGCGTACATGGATGATAGGGTGTTCGCCAACGTTGCACAAGATGACGCTTGTGTCAGCTTGTGATTTTTGTCGATTAGGGGACGAGCGGTAGGAGAGTCGAGCCGCGAGAGCAGCAGGGAACTGCACCCTACGCAGAGAACTGAAAGAGCTGTGCAGATCGGCACAACCAGATGTGTTCACAATGGCCACGCCAAAATCTAAAACCCTTCCCCAAGAACGTCAAATATTTAACAAAATCAGATTATTAGCGTTTTTGCCCAGTGAACAACGGCGATTTTTTCGGGCTCATAATCGAGTCCGTGTTGGCCCACCAGCTACAACGAAGCCGCGCGATTGCGCGGCTTTCGCGTTTCTAGCCCCTGCAAAAACGCAAGGTGACTTAGACGTCGTCCGCAACACGCCATAACCAAACAACCTGTCCAGAAAATAGACAGTGAGCCGAATAACCGCCATTATCGGCTCATCATGTGAGCCGAATAGGCTCGTTAATCGGCTCAGCGAATCTTATGAACGACCCGCTCTGGATCTGGCAGCAGCCCACCTGGCCACACTTCAGCTGGCAAGCCGAAGCGCTCGCACCGCTGCTGCGCGCTTGCGGTCAGGCCCAGGGACGTTTGTTGGGCATGCTCGGCGCGGTGGGGAAGGACACCGAAGTGCAGAGCAGCCTGGATGCGATGCTGCAGAACATCATCACCTCTTCAGCCATCGAGGGTGAGCAGCTGAATGTCGGTTCGGTACGCTCATCACTGGCACGGCGCTTGGGGCTGAACGAGGAGGGCCGCACCACCTCCCGCTCCGAGGGCCTGGCGGAACTCCTGCTCGACGCCACCCGTGCCCACCAGCAACCGCTGGACGAACAGCGACTGTTCAGCTGGCACCGTTGGTTATTCCCCAGCGATGAGCAACTGCTGGCTCGACCGTTACACATCGGCGCACTGCGTGGCGATGAGCCGATGCAGGTCGTATCAGGCCGGATCGACCGCCCTACCGTACATTTCGAAGCCCCTCCTCGCGCAGGGCTGGAAGTGCAACTGGCGGAATTCCTGGCCTGGTTCGAGCGCAGCCGCACTGAGACCAGCCTCGATCCCTTTGTACGCGCCGGTATCGCTCATTTCTGGTTCGTTACCCTGCACCCTTTCGATGACGGCAACGGTCGCCTCACGCGCGCAATCACCGATCTGGCATTGGCCCAGGGCGAGCAGCAGGCCATCCGCTTTTACGCCATGTCCGCAAGCATCCTCGATGACCGCACCGGTTACTACCGCATCCTCGAGGCCAGCCAGAAAGGCTCCCTGGACATTACCGCCTGGCTACAATGGTTCCTCGCGACGTTGCTCAAAAGCCTGGAACAGGCCCTTGCTCGTATTGACCGCGTGCTGGCCAAGGCACGCTTCTGGCAGGCGCATCGCAGCCAGGCGTTGTCGGTAGAGCAGATCAAAGTGCTCAATCGCCTGCTGGACGGTGGAGAACGTGGCTTTGAAGAGGGCATCAGCGCCGCTCAGTACCAAGCGGTGGCCAAGGTGTCCAAAGCCACCGCGACCCGTCACCTGAGCGACTTGCTGGAAAAGGGCTGTATCGAACGACTGCCTGGTGGCGGGCGCAGCACGCGCTATCAAATAACACGCTGAGCAGTTGAACCGCACTCCACTGCCGCACTGCTTCATCAGGCCGTAGAACAGTGGCTCTCCCCCCGCGCCAAAAGAACGCGGAAGCAGTCTTGACCCTCACGCTACGGGAGGCTTGACCATGCCTATGGTCAACCAGACGTGATGGGATGTAACGGTAATGATGAAACAGCAACCCCTTCTCGAGGGTATTCCCCGCCGCCGCTCAGCGCTTACCATGGCCCTTGCGCGTGCGGCTCATCAACTTCTCGATGAACCTACGCTATTGCAGGACAGGCACGCGTTCGATGTACTGGGCAGCAGCCTGGCACGGCAAACGGTCGTCGACCCTTATGCCTACAATGCGCCAATGCTCCGTACGCTGCGCGCGGCAGTGGTCGCACGCAGCAAGCTGGTGGAAGACCGAGTGGCCCTTGCCATAGGCGCTGGGCTGCGCCAGGTCGTGGTCCTCGGAGCCGGCCTGGACACGCTGTCGCTCCGCCTTCCCGACAGCGTCAGATGCATCGAGCTGGATCAGGCAGAAACCCAACAATGGAAACTGGAGCGTTTGCAGGAGAGCGGTGTCGCGATCCCTTCCAACGTCGCCTTCGTTACCGCAGACCTTGCCGAAGTTTCTTTGCCAACAGTGCTCGATAAACATGGAATCGACCCGGAACGCCCGACCTTTTTCAGCTGCCTGGGCGTACTTCCCTACCTGGAAACCTCCGTCGCTTTGGCAATGGTCCGCCAGGTTGCCCTTTATCCGCCCCAGAGCGAGATTGTGTTCGATGCGCGCGTTACGCGCGACTTGCTGTCACCGGTCGAGCAATGGATGGACGATATGGCTGCACGCTCATTCGCAGCCGCAGGCGAACCTTGGCTAAGCGCGTTTGACCCCGCCGAACTGCAGGCGACGCTCCTTGGCAGTGGGTTCTGCGAGGTGGAATGCCTGGACGCTGAAGCCATCAACGCTCGCTACTTCATGCGCCGGCGAGACGGCCTGCAGACTCTGGATGGCGGTTTGCGCCTGTACAGGGCCACTGTCGGTTAACCTAAATTCGCCACCGGGTTATAGGAGGAGATATTGCCGTGCGACTTAAAGTCGGCGAACTTGCCAGGCGGTCGGGGCTTTCGGTACGCACCCTGCACCACTATGACAGCCTTAGGCTGCTTAAACCGTCCGTTCGTTCTGACGCTGGCTATCGACTTTATGGCGCGGCAGACATCCAAAGGCTGGGCAAGATCCTGGCGCTTCGCGCGCTGGGCATTCCGCTGGATGAAATTCGCCACACCCTTGATGGAGGCGTGCTTTCAACCCCAGCGGTTCTCGCTGCACAGCTGGCCCGTGTCGATGCGGAAATAGCACGTCAGCAGAAGCTTCGCGCCAGCCTGGAACGTCTCCAGCGCGCAATACTTGAAGAGGAACCGTCTGAGGCGGCTTGCCTGAGCACGCTGGAAGCCCTGGCGTGCTACCGCCAACACCTCACCGAGGACGATCTGAGTTTGCCTTTGCTGGGAAGCAACGGAAAATTCGCGGCTGCTTGGCAGGGGCGGGTTGATGGCCTTCGCGCTTTGCTTGCAAAGGGCGTGTCACCACGCGCATCGGTTGCTCGTCATGCAGCACGCGACTGGATGGCGCTGTTGGAAAAAGACACGCGGTCCAATGCCGAAATGTTTGTGCGCGTAGATAATCTGCTGACTTCGCAAAGCGCCGATCTGGCGAATACAGGTTTTACTCCACAACTTGCAGAGTACATCCTCAGTGCGTTCTGTGAACACCGCCTGCTGGTTTATCGCAAGCACCTGGCTGCCAACGCCTATAAACATCTGCGACGCACCTACATCGACGTCATGCGCGAGTGGCCGCGCCTGCTGGATAGGTTGGAAGCCCTGCGCAACGCTCGTTGTCCGACCACGCACGCCGAGGTGCAGGCTATCGCCAGGTCGTGGCTGGACATGCGCCGCAAGCTCGCGCTGGACGACGCTGCCCTCCAGGCGATGCGACGGGCCGAGGAGTCGGAGCCAGAGTTGCGCATCGGCACCTGGCTCCATCCCGGTCTGCTGACGTTCCTCAAGGGCGCCGTCGCTTCGGTTTCTGCAAGTGCGGATGGCCAAAACCCCAACACCTGACTCACACATCTCCCGACGCCTCTCCTGCTGCCTGCACAGCACCTTGCCAACACAAGCCACTGCGACTGCCCTTGCCCTCATCGCCAAGGGCTGGCTAGGCTAGCAGGCCAACCGTAGAGACTTGCCATGTCGGATTCCCGCTCCATCACGCTGGATGAAATCGATCGCCAGCTGATCGCCCTGCTGCAGATCAACGCCCGCGAAAGCGTCGCCACCCTCGCCCGCCAGCTGGGTATCGCCCGCACCACCGTCAACTCGCGCCTGGAGCGGCTGGAGAAGAACAAGGTCATCTCCGGCTATGGTGTGCGCCTGGGTCAGCGGGTGTTGGGCGGCGGGCTGCAGGCGTACGTGGGGATCAAGGTGCAGCCGCGCTCGGGCAAGGAGGTGGTGCGGCGCCTGAGTGCCATGGGGCAGGTGCAGCAGCTGTGTGCAGTAAGCGGCGAGTTCGACTATGTGGCCTGGTTGCGTACCGACTCGCCCGAACAGTTGGACCAGTTGCTCGACCAGATCGGCAGTCTCGACGGGGTGGAGAAGACCACCACGTCGATCATCCTCAGCAGCAAGGTGGACCGCGGGCAGCCGCTCTGAGCCAGCTGGCGGTCAGGCCTCCTGGCCATCGAGCAGGCCCTCCAGGATCGCCGAGAGGCTTTCGGCGCAATGCTGCATCGACCAGACCCTGTCACGGCTGTGCTCGGGGGCATGGTGCTGGGCGTAGTCGCTGGCGATCTGGTTGAGGCCACGGGCCAGAAGGCAAGCGTGGACCAAGGCATCTGCGGCGTCGATGCCGGGGCGGATGGCGAACAGCGATGGGTGGCTGGATTCGCAGTCGCAGAAGGTTTTTTCGGCGGTGGGTTTCAGTTTTTTGGGTTGGTCGGGCAAGCGGTTGGTCATGGTATAGGCCTCCAGAACACCAGAATGGGTGGCGGCCAATCGCATCCTTCTCACGGGAATTGGGTGGCAGCCATGCACGGGGTGAGAACCGGCGAACTTGGAGGCATATATCCGGCCAGGCAAAGCCTGCCCGCGCACAGCTGCCATAGCAGTGCGCCTCCAGAATGATCAGCGGGTTCTCACGCCCGATCGCCGAACGTGCGGCGATCCAGTGAAGTTAACGATGAGGCGTTTCCCACGCAGCCAGACCGAGGCTATAGCGGGCGTAGGGTAATTCTTTAACGCACGGCTCGGGTGTAGGAAATGGCTGATCACCCCCGATTTAAAGCCCACAGGGAAAGTTGTCTGCCTTCGGTAAGCTTTCACCTGATTCGTCTCAAATGATCATTTTTTCGTCAAATAGACCAAACAAGTGACATTTGGACAACACTATGCACCTTAATAACGAACACCCCACTCCCTAAAATGGCCCCAGGCATTTCCTATACTCAGGCTCCGCTCCCGGCGCAGCCCCTCTGGCAAGGTCACTCCATGAACAAGAAAAACCGCCACCCCGCCGACGGCAAAAAGCCCATCACCATTTTCGGCCCGGACTTCCCCTTCGCCTTCGACGACTGGCTGGAACACCCCGCAGGCCTGGGCAGCATCCCGGCCGAGCGCCACGGTGAGGAAGTGGCCATCGTGGGCGCCGGTATCGCCGGGCTGGTGGCGGCCTACGAGCTGATGAAGCTGGGCCTCAAGCCGGTGGTGTACGAGGCCTCCAAACTAGGTGGGCGGCTGCGCTCGCAAGCCTTCAACGGTACCGACGGGGTCATCGCCGAACTGGGTGGCATGCGCTTCCCGGTGTCGTCCACCGCCTTCTACCACTATGTGGACAAGCTGGGCCTGGAAACCAAGCCCTTCCCCAACCCGCTGACGCCGGCCTCGGGCAGCACCGTGATCGACCTGGAAGGCCAGACCTACTACGCCGAAAAACCCGGCGACCTGCCCCAGCTGTTCCAGGAGGTGGCCGACGCCTGGGCCGACGCGCTGGAAAGCGGTGCCCAGTTCGCCGACATCCAACAGGCCATCCGTGACCGTGACGTACCGCGCCTGAAAGAACTGTGGAACAAGCTGGTACCGCTGTGGGACGACCGCACCTTCTACGACTTCGTGGCCACCTCGCGCTCGTTCGCCAAGCTGAGCTTCCAGCACCGCGAAGTGTTCGGCCAGGTCGGCTTCGGCACCGGTGGCTGGGACTCGGACTTCCCCAACTCGATGCTGGAAATCTTCCGCGTGGTCATGACCAATTGCGACGACCACCAGCACCTGGTGGTCGGCGGCGTCGAGCAGGTGCCGCAAGGCATCTGGCGCCATGTGCCGGAACGTTGCGTGCACTGGCCCGAGGGCACCAGCCTGAGTTCGCTGCATGGCGGCGCGCCGCGTACCGGGGTCAAACGCATCGCCCGCGCGGCCGATGGCCGCCTGGCGGTCACCGACAACTGGGGCGACACGCGACACTACAGCGCCGTGCTCGCCACCTGCCAGACCTGGCTGCTGACCACCCAGATCGACTGCGAGGAATCGCTGTTCTCGCAAAAGATGTGGATGGCCCTGGACCGCACCCGCTACATGCAGTCGTCGAAGACTTTCGTCATGGTCGACCGGCCATTCTGGAAGGACAAGGACCCGGAAACCGGCCGCGACCTGATGAGCATGACCCTCACCGATCGTCTCACCCGCGGTACCTACCTGTTCGACAACGGCGACGACAAGCCGGGCGTGATCTGCCTGTCCTATGCCTGGATGAGTGACGCCCTGAAGATGTTGCCGCACCCGGTGGAAAAACGCGTGCAGCTGGCCCTGGACGCGCTGAAGAAGATCTACCCGAAGACCGACATCGCCGGGCACATCATCGGCGACCCGATCACCGTTTCCTGGGAAGCCGACCCGTACTTCCTCGGCGCCTTCAAGGGTGCGCTGCCCGGCCACTACCGCTACAACCAGCGCATGTACGCGCACTTCATGCAGCAAGACATGCCTGCCGAGCAGCGTGGCATCTTCATCGCCGGTGACGACGTGTCCTGGACCCCTGCCTGGGTCGAAGGCGCTGTGCAGACCTCGCTGAATGCGGTGTGGGGTATCATGAACCACTTTGGTGGTCGCACCCACCCGGAAAACCCTGGCCCAGGCGACGTGTTCAACGAAATCGGCCCGATCGCCCTGGCGGACTGAGACAAGGAGGCAGCATGCGCATCGCTCTGTTCCAGGGCGCGCCCAAGCCACTGGACGTGCCCGGCAACCTGCAACGCTTGCGCCACCAGGCGCAACTGGCGGCCGAACGCGGCGC
>Ga0209370_1002297_pt1 | contig 14065 bp, 13 predicted proteins | sample AgamicAtPrz_FD_187164 | JGI IMG/M metagenome (GOLD analysis project Ga0209370, IMG submission 187164) | Agave microbial communities from Guanajuato, Mexico - At.P.rz (SPAdes) (version 2) | ecosystem: Host-associated > Plants > Phyllosphere > Phylloplane/Leaf | place: Guanajuato, Mexico... | reverse complement strand
CGGGCGTCGAGGAGGCCCGCTTGCCGCGCCTTGGCGAACGCTTCCACAGCGCCGGCAACCCCCAGGGCGCGGGGTTGGGATTGGCCATCGTCGGCATGATCGCCCGTCACCTGGGCGGCTCCATCGGCTTCAGCAACGCCAGCCCGCGGGGTTTCAGTGCGGTGGTGAGGTTTCCCGATACGGCGCAGTGATCTGCGAGCCTGTCTGCGTGGAGCAGAGCCTGCAAGATTGCTGAGCGACAGCGTGATCGCGCATTTTCAATGAGTGACCACGTGCGCCACTAAAGTGATATCAATTTTTTGTTTCCAATGCGTGTGCTCTGTGTCACATTCCGGTCGCCAATGATCAGGGAGCGATGCTGGTGGCACGGAGGCTGTTCGCAGGACGTTTTATCGGGCAATTGATCAGTAAGCCAGGCGCGGTAATCGGGCTGCTGGTGATGTTGTTCGTATCCATTTTCAATCCCTTCGGGTTGCGCGATTCATCCCAGCAGAGCACCGAGAATTGGGTGCTGCGCATGCTGGCGCCTTTTTACGCGTCGTCGGGGCAAAGCGAGATAGTCGTTCTGCTGATCGACGATCAGTCACTGGCTGACATGCAAATGAGTTGGCCGATGCGTTACAGCGATCAGGCCCGTTTGCTTCGGCAATTGCTCAACTATCAACCCAAGTCGGTTTTTGTCGATGTGCTCTTCACGCAGCGGCGCTTGGAAGGGGGCTCTACGGCTGCGCTGCAGCGGGTGCTACAGAGTGCTGCCGAGCAAGGCGTGCCGATGATTCTGGCGGATTACCGGGACGACGAGGGGCGCTCGCAGATCCTCACTGAGTTGGGCTCGGTAACCGAGACGGCTCAGGTCAACTGGAGCGGCTTTGGTGAGCGCTATCCGCTGGTGTTGCGTTCGGCCGCTGGCGAGACGCGTAGCCCGGCGTTGCAGATGTACCAGGGGCGCTGCGCGCAGGCAGGGTGCGAACTCACGCCCTTTGAGGAGCCGCTACTGGTTCGCTGGGGATATTGGGTCGATGCCGCCATGGGCCGTTTCGTGAGCCTTGCCGGCTGCGGTATACGGGGGGAGCGCAGCAATGTCAGGCAGGCGCTGAACATGTTGCTCACCGACGGATTGCGATCTCAGCGTGATGCCGATGAGGTCGAGCGGCCCCAGCCGTGTCCATACGCTCAAACACTCTATGCCAGCCAATTGCGTGATCCGCAGGTAAGCGCGCTTTTGCAGGGCCGGCACGTGTTCGTCGGTGCGCACATCCGAGGCATCCCGGATCTGGTGACAAGCCCCGTGCATGGTCAGCTGCCGGGCGTCTACTGGCATGCGATGGCGCTGGATAACCTGCTCACCCAGGGCAGCGACTATTGGCGTAGCGCTCCCGAAGTGCTGCCGGGCATGAGCATCACCGATCTGCTCGAAATGAGCTTGCTGCTGATTGCCGGTTTGCTTGCGTTGTGGATTCCCGCGCAGCCGATCAAGGGCCGCGGATGGCGCCTTGCGCTCTTCACTCACTACGGCTTCTGGTTCATCGCCTTGAGTGGCAGTGCCATCGTGGCGAGCATCTTTCTGGCCCGTTGGTGGCATATCGCACCGCTCGACTGGCTTGGGCTGATTCTCATGATCGGCCTGTTCTTCGCCTATCTCGGCGAGCCCCGCCTTTCCGCCTGGTGGGACCGCAAAGCAAGTACCTGGAACACAAGGGAGATACAGGATGTATAAGGTCGCACTCGTGATCATGCTTTTGTCCGGCTCGCCAGCATGGGCCGAAGAGCCACTGAAGATAATCAGTTACCCGCTCAAGACCGTTGCCTTGTATGACGCTCAGGGCGAGTTCCAGGGCGACATCGCCAGTGACCAGATGCCTGTTCCGGAGGTGAGCGTTCTTGGCTTCGATGAAGAGCGCAATCTCATTCAGATCGCCCTGGCGGGACGGCAAGTCTGGCTGGACCCTCTGGATGTGAAGCTCAATCGGGGCAAGACCGTCGAGGCCAGTTGCCGCAAGGTCGCAGAAACCAGCGTGCGGGCTGACAAGAAGGTCAAGGCCGTGATGGGGTATTCACAGGACTGTGGCAAATAGCGCAGGGAGTGCGTATGTCGACTAAGCCATTTTTGTTGCTGGCTGCCAGTGTGCTGCTTGCCGGCTGCCAGCACGCGATGCTGGGAAATCAGGAGCCTCTGCAAGGCAAGTTCATCGATAGCCCGCGCGCCAGGCCACTTGCCTTGCAGCAAGTCACCAACAGCCCCTGGCTCAATAACAGGCTGGTCGATAGCCTGGCCGGTCAACCCGACAATAACGAGGTGCGTGGCTTCGGGAAGGTCAATTTCAGCGAGCAGATGGCCCAGGTGGAAAGCTTCCAGGCCGCTGGCTTGCAGGCCTATTGCGAGCAGGTACTGGCTAGGTTGCTGGCGCAATGGCCACATGAGCGGCCTGCCATTAAGGTGCGATTCAGTGCCTCGGAGAGCTTCGGTGCGCAAGCCACCAAGGAAAACATCATCTACCTCAATATCGGTACCCTGCAGGCCATCGAGAGTGAAGACGAGTTAGCGGCAATGCTTGCACACGAGGCCTCGCATTTGCTGCTTGGCCATCTCGACAGGCAGCACTTCTTCAATCAGCAAAGAAAGCTGCTGGACGCTTCGGTCAACGCTGTGAGCCTTGCCGTGACGGTCGGCGGCATGGAGAGCCAGAAAAGCGGCACGTCACGCAAGTGGGTGGTGAAAAACCCTGACGCTGTGGGCAAAACCATCGCCCAGAGCTCGATTACCGGCAGTTTGCTCAAGGCGGTATCCGACAACTTCTGGAACAGCAGCTGGACACGTGCCCAGGAGGATGAGGCGGATTTGCTATCGGTCGATCTCGCCAGCCGAGCCGGCTATTCGCCCCGTGGCGCGGTGCACAGTATTCAGCGCCTGCAGAGCTTCGAGGGTACCCGCGTCAGCCTTCTGCAGCGCTATCAAGCCGAGCAGAAACAGTTATTCGGCGAGGCCTTGAAGAAAAAGGGCTTGGGCGGTGTGCTGGAGCAGGGCGTGCAAAGCGGCCTTACCGCTACCCAGTTCGCGGCGCTCGATATCTGGCAGGACTACGGCAAGACCCACCAGTTGCCGGCGCAGCGCGAAGCCGAGCTGACGCGTTATATCGCCAGCGAGTACCGGGTCGAGCGTCGCCGCAAACCCCAGATCGCCGCTTATCAGCAGTCGCTGCTTGGCGGCGAGAGCGGTCGCATTCTGGCTGATCAAATACTGATTAACCGCGCAACCAAGGCCCTTAGCCAGGGTGATCTGAAGCAGGCGCGGCAGCTGGCTTCGCAAGTTGCCAAAGGCCCTACCCGCAATAGCTTGCGCGCCCAGACATTGCAGTTTTTGCTGAACGTTCAGCAACGGCAATACAAACAGGCGCTCGCGGGACTTGAGCGCGTGCCCGAAAGTGAGTGGCAGTACGCATCGTTGTCCAGCTATGACCAGGCCATCACCTTGTCACTCAGCCTGGATCGCAGGGACCAGGCCGAGCGCTACCTGAGTCGCGGCACCGAGAACTGGGGTGAATCACTGATGTCACCGCTTTCCATCATGGTTCACCTGCATGGCAAGCGCATCGAGCAGGCTCAAAAGTCCTACAAGACCTGCGTGGACAGCAAGAGTAAAAGCCTGCTCGCCCAGTGCGATGTCGCGATAGGGGCATTCAAGCCCCAGACGACCAAGGGCAATGCGCTGGAGCAGCTTGGGTTGCCTGATCTGAAGGGGCTGATCGGGACCTGAGATGTAGGCGCTTTCAGCCTGTGTATGGCTGCAGTGTCGTGCAGGCTGCAAGGCCAATGGCTGGGGACGTGGTTCCCCAGCCCCGTTAGTACTAGAGCTGCAGCCCGCCGCTTTCCTTGTGCAGCTTGCGCAGGTGCTCGCCAAGCAGTTTGAGGTTGGCCTCGTTGGCTTCCAGCTCGGCCAGGCGCTGGGGCTCGAGCAGGCGGCGCACCTCGCCGTCTAGGTCGGCGCTGAGCAGGCTCAGCTGTTGCTGGCGCGTGCGGGTTTCGCTTTCCAGGCGTTGCCATTCTTCCTGTTGCGGCAGGCCGTAGCCGCCTTCGAGCAGCTCGGCCGGGCGGCTCAGGAAGCCGGTGTTGGCGAGAATCTGTTCCAGGGCATCACCGGCCTTGTTCAGGCTCGGGTCCTTGGCGGCGCGACCAGTCAGGTAGCGCTGTTTGAGTTCGTCCTGGGAGAGCAGCAACTGGCGGCGCATGGCCGCCTGCTCGAGTAGCAGCATGGCGGCGCTGGTGCGCAGATCTGCTTTCTCGAACCATTGGCGGCGCTGCTCGGACGGCTGCTCGAGCCAGTCCTCGACGCGCTGCTGCCGGATCGGCAGGCGCTGCTGCAGCACCTTGAACATGGCCTGATAGCGGTCGCGGAACGAGTCGAAGCGATAACCCAGGCGCAGCGCCTCGCGCGGGTCGTCGAGCACGCTGCCGTCGGCCAGGTCGCGGGCTTCGAGCACTTCGAGCAAGCCGATGGGGGTGATGCTGTCCAGGGTCTGCAGGCGCGGGTCGGCGGTGCCGCTGCGCAGCAGCTTGAGGGTTTCCACCGCGCAGTTGTTGGAGACGAAGAAGTAGTCGCCGTCGTAGCTCCAGTGCTGCTCGACAGCGCGGGCGACCAGTTGCTCCAGGCGTTCGCGCGACAGCTTCAGGGGCACCGAGGCGAGGCTGCGCAGTTCGACCTTGGTGTATTCCTCGATCACCTGGGCCAGGGGTAGCACGAACAGCCGCGACGGGTAGGCGCCGGTCAGGCCGTCCCAGCTCGACAGTTGCACGTCGTTGACGAAGGCGCGGTAGGACAGCACCAGGTGCTGATCCAGGTCCAGCCGGCAATCCGGTCCACGCGGACGGCCCGGCGCGCAGATCACCAGGCGCAGCATGCTGTGGCCCCAGCGGCTGGCCATGTTCTGGTTGGCCTCGGCGAGCAGGTAATCCACTTCGTAGACGCGCTCGGGGTCGAGGTTGGCCAGCGCCTGCTTGTCGAAATCGCGACCGGCATTGAGGTACGCGTAGCCGTTGCCGCAGGGCGTTTGCCTGGCCGGCGACCAGCCGAAATGCTCACTGAAGAAGCGCGCCAGGGACGGGCGGCGGCAGGCGTATTCGGGGTCGAGGAGAAAGTACTCCATGTTCACCGCGACGAACTCGCGCGGGTTGCTCAGCTCGTAACTGTCCGGGCTGCGGGCTACCTGGCCATTGTGAATGTCGCGCTCGCCGCGTTTGCCGACGCGCTGCGGCCAGCCGGCCAGGTCGAGCAGGCGCGGGTCATCGCTGAGGGTGAAGCGGCGTTCGGTCTGGCCACGGCATTCGGCGCGAAGGCCGACCGGGCCCAGGTCGGCATTGTGCCGCTGGCAGCGGCGCAGCAGGGTGCGCTGCTCAGCGCTCCAGTAGGCGCCGCGGTCGTAAAGGTGGGTCACTTCGTGCAGCACGGTGGCCAGCAGTTCCTGGCGCACGGTGCCGTGGGGGCGGCCGTTGGGTGTGCTGGCGGCGCTGCCGTCGGTGAGGCCCGGCAGCAGCTTGGCGTTGAGTTCGACGCCGCTGAGGCGCCCGGCGCGGCCGTAATTGTCTGCTGGCATGTCGACCCAGCGCACAGCCACATCACGGTCCAGCGCATCGAGCAGGCGCGGCGGCAGGGCAGCGTGAGCTTCGTTCAGCAGAGTCTGGCTGGCGTGACGTTGCTCGGGTGTGAGCCCGGAGTCTTCGGGGGCGAAATGCAGTTGGGCGTGGCTGGCCGTGCTGAACAGCAGCGTCAGCAGCAGGAGCCAGCCACGGGCGGTTATCACAGCGCGAGAATGGCTTCTGCGAGTACCTGATCGGAGGCGTTCTGGGCCTCTGGGACTTGGCTGCGCAGCGCGCCGAAGGCGGCTTCGAGCTGGGCACCACGGATGTCACCTTCGCTGGCGACGAAGCTGGCGGCGTCGTCACGGGCTTCGATCACCACTTTCATGTCGCGGATCGAGGTGGTGGTGTCCGAGGTGAAGTTGATGGTGCGATCCAGCGCGCGCACGATGATGTTGCTGGTGGCCACCAGGGTCTGGGCCTGAACGGCACCGGCGAACAGGGCCAGGGAGGCGGTGGCGGCTAACAACGGACGCTTCATGAATGGTCTCCGAGTGAGGCTAGGTTGGCTGCTTGGACGGGCAACACGTGCCGCAGTTCCAGTAATGACGAAGGGTTAGTGAGCGAGGATGGCCTGGGCCAGCTGCACATCGTCGGCCTGCAGGGCCGGCATACGTTCACGGATGTGCTGCAGAGCGGTTTCCAGCTGCGCGCCACGCACCGCGCCGTCGGTGGCGACGAAGCTGGCGGCGTCGTCCTTGGCGGCCAGCACGACCTTGTTGTCGACCACCGAGGAGGTGGCGTTGGACATGGTGTCGATAGTGGCGGCGAGGGCGTCGACCAGGGTGTCGGTGGTCACTACGAAACTGCTGGCACTGGCGCAGGTTGCCAGGCCGAACAGACTGAAGAAGGCGAGGGTGTGGACGGTGGGCATGGGCTTGGTCTCTACGGCTCACGGAAAGCCGCATTCTACCCGCTCTGCATCGCGCCGTTGAGAAAGACCTGCACAGTTTGTGTAGCGCCGGCGGCAGTTCGATGACTGTTTGATGAAGGCGCCCCTGAAACGACAAAACCCCGCCGGCGCTGCATGCCGGCGGGGTTTTGCGGGAGAAGCTCAGATGTTGCGATTAGCGCCAGAACGGCTTGCTCAGCTCGGCGTAGCGCTGGCTCTCGCTGATACCGGCATCGGCCAGCAGACGAGGGTCGAGGCGTGCCAGTTGGCGGCGGCTGACGATCCGGCGCTGCCACAGGAGCAGGGTGGCCAGGATGTTCAGCGGCAGGCTGGTGGCAGATTTGGACGAGTTGTCGACAAGCAGATCGGAACTGAGGGTACGTTCCATGGCGTGCATCCTTCCGCTTTTGGCGGGACTGGTTAAGTTCTGGTGCCCATTTTCGTCCTCGCGCGGGGTTTGCAGTAGCCACAGCTGAAGTAAATTAGCTGAGCACTAGATAGGTTGCTTTTTAACTGTTCCTGCGATTTAGATGGTAACTGTACCGGTGTTTGTTAATTTGCCGTGACTTGGCGTGCTTAGCAGTTTTTTACTCTGAAAATATCTAGATTTTCAGTGAAGTCATTGCGGTACAGTTACGATTGTTCGGCATAGTTGCTTAGCTATTTATTTTTTTGAGCAGCAATTCTCGTTACCAACCAGTGCTGCTGTATTTTTCCCTTGACGCCGAATTGCCCTCGAAAGGGGCGCGACCGCTCTAGCGCGCCCCTTTGCGGTTCATTCTACGGCCTTGAGCATGTCCTCAATGACCTTCTTGGCGTCGCCGAACACCATCATGGTCTTGTCCAGATAGAACAATTCGTTGTCCAGCCCCGCGTAGCCGCTGGCCATCGAGCGCTTGTTGACGATGATGGTCTTGGCCTTGAAGGCTTCGAGAATCGGCATGCCGGCAATCGGCGATTTCGGGTCGTTCTTCGCCGCCGGGTTGACCACGTCGTTGGCGCCGAGCACCAGCACCACATCGGCCTGGCCGAATTCGGCGTTGATGTCTTCCATCTCGAACACCTGGTCGTAAGGCACTTCGGCCTCGGCCAGCAGCACGTTCATGTGGCCGGGCATGCGGCCTGCCACCGGGTGGATCGCGTACTTCACGGTCACGCCCTTGTGCGCCAGCTTCTCGGTCAATTCCTTCAATGCATGCTGAGCGCGGGCCACGGCCAGGCCGTAGCCGGGCACGATGATCACGCTGTCGGCATTACCGAGCAGAAACGCGGCGTCGTCGGCGGAGCCGGACTTGACCGGACGTTGCTCGCCGCTGCCTGCCGCCGGGCCGGCATCGGTCGCGCCGCCGAAACCGCCGAGAATGACGTTGAAGAACGAGCGGTTCATCGCCTTGCACATGATGTACGAGAGAATCGCGCCGCTGGAACCGACCAGGGAGCCGGCGATGATCAGCATCGAGTTGTTCAGCGAGAAGCCGATACCGGCCGCTGCCCAGCCCGAGTAGCTGTTGAGCATCGACACCACCACGGGCATGTCGGCGCCGCCGATGGGGATGATGATCAGCACGCCGATCACGAAGGCCAGGGCCACCAGCACCGCGAAGGCCGTGAGATTGCCGGTGAAGGTGAAGTACAGGCCCAGGCCGGCGATAGCCAGCCCGATCAGCAGGTTGATCAGATGCTGGCCGGCGAACTGTACTGGCGCCCCCTGGAACAGGCGGAACTTGTATTTACCCGACAGCTTGCCAAAGGCGATCACCGAGCCGGAGAAGGTGATGGCACCGATGGCTGCGCCCAGGAACAGCTCCAGGCGGTTACCGGCAGGAATCGGGTCGGCCATGCTGGCGACGATGCCCAGCGATTGCGGCTCGACCACCGCGGCGATGGCGATGAACACCGCCGCCAGGCCGATCATGCTGTGCATGAAGGCGACCAGTTCGGGCATCTTGGTCATCTCGACGCGCTTGGCCATGATCGAGCCGGCGGTGCCGCCGACCAGCAGGCCGACGATGACGTAGCCAATGCCCTGTACCGCCAGTTCGCTGCTGAGCTTATGGATGAGGCCGAGGGTGGTGAGCACGGCGATGGTCATACCGACCATGCCGAAAGCGTTGCCGCGCCGCGAGGTGGTCGGGTGCGACAGGCCCTTGAGCGCCTGGATGAAGCACACCGAGGCGACGAGATAGAGCAGGGTGATCAGGTTCATGCTCATCGCTTACTTCTCCACCGCCGACTTGGCGGCCTTTTTCTTGAACATTTCCAGCATGCGCCGGGTGACCAGGAAACCACCGAAAACGTTGACCGCTGCCAGGGCCACGGCCAGAGTGCCCATGGTCTTGCCCAGCGGGGTGACGGTGAGCGCGGCGGCGAGCATGGCGCCGACGATGACGATCGCCGAAATGGCATTGGTGACCGCCATCAGCGGTGTGTGCAGGGCAGGGGTGACGTTCCAGACCACGTGATAGCCAACGTAGATGGCCAGCACGAAGATGATCAGGTTGTAGATTCCGTCGGAAATCAGATCCATCGCTGTGATCCTTTCTTGTAGTCGTTGGCCTCTCCATAAGGAGAGGGAGGCATCATTTGTTGAGGCGCTTGATCTCGCCGCCCGTGCACATCAGGCAGGCAGCGACGATGTCGTCTTCCAGATCAAGGTGGAAGGCGCCGTCCTTGATCACCAGCTTGAGGAAATCGAGCAGGTTGCGCGCGTACAGGGCCGAGGCGTCGGCAGCGACCAGGGCGGGCAGGTTGCCGTGGCCGACCAGGGTCACGCCGTGCTTGATCACCACCTTGTCGAGTTCGGTCAGCGGGCAGTTGCCACCCTGAATGGCTGCCAGGTCGATGACCACCGAGCCCGGTTTCATTTCGGCGACCGTGGCCTCGTGCAACAGTGTCGGCGCCTTGCGGCCGGGAATCAGCGCGGTGGTGATGACGATGTCGGCCTGCTTGGCGCGCTCGTGTACTGCTTTGGCCTGACGCTCCATCCATGAGGCCGGCATCGGCCGGGCGTAACCGCCGACGCCTTCGGCGCACTCGCGCTCTTCATCGGTCTCGAACGGCACGTCGACGAACTTGGCGCCGAGTGACTCGATCTGCTCCTTCACGGCTGGGCGCACGTCGGAGGCCTCGATCACCGCGCCCAGGCGTTTGGCCGTGGCGATGGCCTGCAGGCCGGCGACGCCAGCACCAAGGATCAGCACGCGAGCGGCTTTCACCGTGCCCGCGGCGGTCATCAGCATGGGCATGAAGCGCGGGTAGTGGTTGGCCGCCAGCATCACCGCCTTGTAGCCGGCGATATTGGCCTGGGAGCTGAGTACGTCCAGGCTCTGGGCGCGAGAAGTACGCGGGGCCGCTTCCAGGGCGAAGGCGGTGACGCCGGCAGCGTTGAGGCGGGCGATGGTCTCGTTGCTGAACGGGTTGAGCATACCTACCAGCACGGCGCCGCTTTTCATCAGGGCCAGCTCGGCATCGCTGGGGGCGACCACCTTGAGAATCAGCTCGGCGCCGAATGCCGCGGCGGCATCGCCGATGCTGGCGCCAGCGGCGGTGTAGGCCGCGTCGGTAATGCTGGCGGCAATGCCGGCACCGCTCTGAACGGTGACCTGATGGCCCTGGCCGATCAGCTTCTTGATGGTTTCCGGCGTCGCGGCCACCCGCGTTTCGCCTGCCTGGGTTTCGAGTGGAACACCAATGTGCACGCTTGCATCTCCTGCGATCGTTGCAGATTCACCCAGAGGGCGGCAGAGGAACGGTGTCGACTAAAGTCGTACGGCGGCATTCTGCAAACAGAGCCGGTCAGTAAGCAATATTCATGGAGTAATTATTTTTAATGACTACAAGTTATCGGAGATATTGTTATTTTTCATGCTGAATTATCTCGATAAGATCTTGGTTTATTGCTGCTAAAAGATGCCTTCATGCATCTATCGTGAATAAATGTCTGGAAAGATGATGCTGATAAATATTCAAGGTGCGGCGCGATGTCGCGCCGTTCAAAATCATTTACAGGCGTGAAAAATGGCGGTTTTGAGATTTTTGTAGTCGTTTTTGTTTGGCGCTACTGTTTGCCGGAGCTCAGCCTGATTCGTCTCGCCATTAAGTCAGGCTTGGGGCCTGTTCACGATTTTTCTGGGCGATATGAGAGGCTGCGACAGGGCAGGAACGGCCGTCACTGATCTACTGTGGGAGCGGGCCATGCCCGCGAAAAAATCACGGGCATGAACTGGGCGCCCCCGCCCGTTCCCACAGGATATGGGAGCGGTCGCTTGCGCCACTTTGCAGGCAAAGCGCTGAACGATCGTGAACAGGTTCCTACAGCGAGGAGGCAGGCGGGCAGGGGCAGAGGTGGAGCAAGGCCGCGTGTGAGGAAACGGTGCTACAGCACCCAAAGCCAGTGGCCGGCTTTAGGCAGGATGAGGGGGATTGGATAAAGGAGGTCAGCCTGTGCGCCAGGTGATTTCCTGCACACCATCGGCGCTGATGCGCAGCCATTGATCGGCTTGCTCGTCGCTTTCGTCCTCTTCCCAGCTACCGGGCGCGCAACGAATTTCCACGTCCAGTGCCGCGTAGGCCGCCTGGGCGCAGGCCAGGTCGTCATCCCACGGCGTGGCATCGCTTTCCAGGTACAGGCTGTGCCATTTGCCCACGGCCTTGGGCAGCCAGGTCACGGGTATGTCGCCGGCGCGGCACTGGAAGGTCTGGCCTTTCTGCTGCCACTCGGTGCAGGGGCCCAGCGCCTGGGCCAGCCAGGCGGCTACCGCGTCGTGGTCGGCGTCCTTGAGGTAGATCTCGATATCCGGTTGGCGCATGTGGGTTCTCATCTGGTCGGGGCGTTCAGGACGCGTCTCGCTCGATCCAATCGTAGCGGATGGCGACGGTCACTTCGAAGCGTTCGGCGATCACCGCTGCGCGGCGCTCGGCGCTGGCGCGCCAGCCGTGGGGCGTCATCGCCAGCAGGTCGGCGCGGGCTTGCTCGCTGTCTAGCAGCAGGCGAAAACTCAGGGTTTCGCTGTGCGCCAGGTGCATGCCCGACGGGATCAGCTCCAGGTGTTTCTGGTCGTCGTAATCGCGCACTTCGTCGTAGAGCTTCTGACGAAGTTCCATCAGATGCTCGCGGGTCGGGCCCATGCGCAGCAGGCCGCCACCGGGAGCGAGCAGGCGCTTGGCCTCCTGCCAGTCCAGCGGGCTGAACACGCTGGCCAACAGCCCGCAGCTGGCATCGGCCAATGGCACGCGGGCCATGCTGGCGACCAGCCAGTTCAGCTGGGGCGCGCGTTTGCAGGCACGCTTGACCGCCTCGCGGGAAATATCCAGCGCATAGCCGTCGGCCTCCGGCAGGGCGTCGGCGATCTGGGCGGTGTAGTAGCCTTCGCCGCAACCGATATCCAGCCAGCGCTGCGGTGCATAGCTTGCGGCCAGCTGCGCCAGTCGGGCGGCTAGCGGTGCGTAATGGCCGCCATCGAGAAAGCGACGGCGCGCCTCGACCATGGCGGCGTTGTCGCCCGGGTCGCGGCTGTTCTTGTGCTGCACCGGCAGCAGGTTCAGGTAGCCCTGACGTGCGCGGTCGAAACGGTGGTTGGCGGGGCAGGCCACGCCATTGTCGACGGCGACCAGTGGCGCCTGGCAGATCGGGCAGGCGAGCATCAGGCGAGCAGCTTGATCAGGGTCTGGTAGTAGATCTCGGTGAGCACATCGAGATCGCTGGCCAGCACGCGTTCGTTGACCTGGTGGATGGTCGCGTTGACCGGGCCGAGCTCGACCACCTGGGTGCCGAGGGTGGCGATGAAGCGCCCGTCCGAGGTGCCGCCGCTGGTGCTTGGCGTGGTTTCACGGCCGGTCACGCTGCGGATGCTGGCGCTCACCGCATCGAGCAGCGCGCCCGGTTCTGTGAGAAACGGCAGGCCCGACAGTGCCCAGTCGATGTGATAGTCCAGGCCGTGCTTGTCGAAGATGGCGTTGACCCGCTGTTGCAGGCCCTCGACGGTGGATTCGGTGGAGAAGCGGAAGTTGAACACCGCTTTCAGCTCGCCGGGAATCACGTTGGTGGCGCCGGTGCCCGAGTTGAGGTTGGAAACCTGGAAGCTGGTCGGCGGGAAGAAGGCGTTGCCGTCGTCCCAGTGTTCGGCCGCCAGCTCGGCGAGGGCCGGCGCGGCCAGGTGGATCGGATTCCTGGCCAGGTGCGGGTAGGCCACGTGACCCTGGATGCCGCGTACGGTCAGGGTCGCGCCGAGTGAGCCGCGGCGACCGTTCTTCACCACGTCGCCAACCAGAGTGGTGCTCGACGGCTCGCCGACGATGCACCAGTCCAGGCGCTCGTTGCGCGCGGCCAGGCGTTCGACCACCGCCTTGGTGCCGTGGTGGGCCGGGCCTTCTTCGTCGCTGGTGATCAGGAAGGCGATGCGGCCCTTATGGTTCGGGTACTCGGCAACGAAGCGCTCGACGGCGATGATCATCGACGCCAGGCTGCCCTTCATGTCCGCGGCGCCGCGGCCGCAAAGCATGCCCTGCTCGTCTATCAGGGCGTCGAACGGGCCGTGCTGCCAGGCCTGTACCGGGCCGGTCGGCACCACGTCGGTATGGCCGGCGAAGCACAGCACCGGGCCCTCTTCATTGCCGTGGCTGGCCCAGAAGTTGTCCACGTCTTCGATGCGCATCGGCTCGACGGCGAAGCCCAGCGCCGCCAGACGGCGCATCATCAGCTCCTGGCAGCCCTCGTCCAGCGGGGTGACCGAAGGGCGGCGGATCAGGTCGCAGGCGAGTTCGAGGGTGGGGGACAGGGCCGTCATGGGAGCTCCGGTAAAACTGTGCAGGGCGAGAAGGGCGCATAGCTTAAAGCAAAACGCCCGGGGCTCGTAGGCGTAAGGACGGTCGGGTACAGCGAGGGGACTTCAATTAAAAAAAACGGCGGCCATTGGCCGCCGTTTTCAGATCGCGCTAGCGCCGATCAGACTTTTTGCGCTTCGTTCTCGGCGTCGTCCTGTACCACCGGAATTTCCAGCGGCTTGGGCTGCGAGGACAGCAGCGCCATGATCAGAGCGGCCAGGTATGGCAGCGACTGCACCAGCAGCATGATCACCCAGAACTTCACGTCGTAGCTGGGCAGGCCCTGGACGATGCCGATACCCAGGGCGGCGCCCCACAGCAGCAGCATGACGAACACCTCTTCGCGAGCCTCGGCCAGCGCGACCATCAGGCCATGGCTGGAGCGCATCTTCGGTGTACGGAAGAACGGGATGGTCTTGGTGAACATGCCGTACAGCACCGCCTTGGCGATAGTGTGCGACAGCGCCAGGCCGGCCACCGCCGCGCAGAAGGCATCCTTGAGGTTGACGCCCACCGCCCGCTGATAAAGGAAGATGATCTTGCCGACCTTGAACAGGAACAGCGCGAGCGGGGGAATCGCGAAGATCAGCAGCGGCGGGTCGACCCGTTGCGGCACGATGATCATCGCCGCCGACCACAGCAGCGCACCGGCGGTGAAGAAGATGTTCAGGCCATCGGCGACCCACGGCAGCCAGCCGGCGATGAAGTGATAACGCTGGC
>Ga0209370_1002289_pt1 | contig 14081 bp, 10 predicted proteins | sample AgamicAtPrz_FD_187164 | JGI IMG/M metagenome (GOLD analysis project Ga0209370, IMG submission 187164) | Agave microbial communities from Guanajuato, Mexico - At.P.rz (SPAdes) (version 2) | ecosystem: Host-associated > Plants > Phyllosphere > Phylloplane/Leaf | place: Guanajuato, Mexico... | reverse complement strand
GGGCGCCGCAGTGGCGGCTATCATATCCGCCGCTATGAAAAAACCTCGCTCCAGCAATACAAGCACTTCCAGTGCACAGGCCCAATCCGCACCGCAAGCCGGTTTCAGCTTCAGCCAAGCCTTTTTTGAAGGCCTGGTGGACCAGGCTCTGAGCCACGCCAAGAAGCTGGGTGCGACGGACGCCGGCTCCGAGGCTTCCGAAGGCTGCGGCCTGTCGGTCAGCGTGCGCAAGGGCCAGCTGGAGACCGTGGAGCGCAACCGCGACAAGTCGCTGGGCGTGACCGTCTATCTGGGTCAGCGCCGGGGCAATGCCAGCACCTCGGACTTCTCCGAAGCCGCCATCAAGCAGACCGTGCAGGCGGCCTACGACATCGCGCGCTTCACGGCCGAAGACCCGTTTGCCCGCCTGCCCGACAGCGCCGATATCGCGCTGCCCGGCACGCACCGTGATCTGGAGCTGTTCCACCCCTGGGACATTACCAGCGAGCAGGCCGCCGAGATGGCGCTGCGCTGCGAGGAGGCCGCCTTCAAGACCCACCGCCGTGTGAGCAACAGCGAGGGTGCGGGCGTCTCGGCCCAGCAAAGCCATTTCTTCACGGCCCATACCAACGGTTTTCGCGGCGGCTACGCCAGCTCGCGCCACAGCATGTCGGTGGCACCTATCGCCAAGCTGCCCGGCAAGAATGGCGAGATGCAGCGCGACTACTGGTACAGCTCCATGCGCAATGCGGCCGATCTGGCCTCGCCCGAGGCCGTGGGCCGCTATGCCGCAGAGCGCACGCTGAGCCGTCTGGGCAGCCGCAAGATTCCGACCATCGAATGCCCGGTGCTGTTCGAGTCGCCCCTGGCCGCCGGCCTGCTGGGCAGCTTTGTACAGGCCGTCAGCGGCAGCGCGCTGTATCGCAAAAGCACGTTCCTGCTGGACTCCATGGGCAAGCCCATCTTCCCCAAGCACATCGATATCGAGGAAGACCCCTTCGTCCTGGGCGGCAAGGGCAGCTCACCCTTCGACGAGGAAGGCGTGCGCGTGCAGGCCCGCAAGGTGGTGGATGCCGGCCGCGTGGAAGGCTATTTCCTGTCCAGCTACTCGGCGCGCAAGCTGGGCATGAAAACCACGGGTAATGCCGGCGGCTCGCACAATCTGGTCATGACTTCGCGCCGCACCAAGGCGGGCGACGACCTGGACGCCATGCTCAAGAAGCTGGGCACGGGTCTGTTCGTGGTCGAGCTGATGGGCCAGGGCGTGAACTATGTGACCGGCGACTATTCGCGAGGTGCCAGCGGTTTCTGGGTGGAGAACGGCGAGATCGCCTTCCCAGTGGACGAAATCACGATTGCCGGCAATATGAAGGACATGTTCAAGGGCATCGAGGCCATCGGAGCCGATGCCTATAACTACGGCGCCAAGACCGTGGGCTCCATCCTTGTCAATCGCATGAAGGTGGCGGGCAGCTGATCGCCGCAGATCGCTCCATGAAAAAAGCAGCCGGTGGCTGCTTTTTTTTTTGTGTCTGCATCAGCTCTCGGCGGCGGCCTGAACAATGCAGTGCGAGAGCTTCTCGAAATGCTTGTGGGCATCGGCACTGAGCTCGATCTGCTTGCGTCTGGCATCTTCGGTGTCGGCCAGCAAAATCCAGCCTTTTTGCCGCATGGACTTCAGGCGGGTGTGAATCGTGGCTGGAGATCCCAGTTCACGCTGGGCCATCAGGTCCCGGACGCAAAGTCGCTCCTGGCGCGTGCCGGCATTGGCAATCTGCTCCAGCAGGCGCTCTTCCAGCGGGTCCAGTGCGGGCAGCATCGGCAGGTTGCGGATGGTCGCTGCCAGGTGCAGAAAGCGTAAATAGATATCGGCAGACAGGGACTTTGACATGAGAAGGCAAAAACAGACGACGTGCCGCTAATGAAAAGCGAATAAACGACACTCATAATACTGCGCAGACAGTGAACAGGGTCGGCGGCAGCGCATGAAGAACATTTGGACGCAATTTTCGGTGGCGGTAATCACGGCTTTGCTGTTCTTGGCGATGCTGGCCTTGAATCAGTGGATTTTCTCCGAATTGGAGTTTGTCAGAGGCGTCAACTGGATTTACCTGCCTGCAGGTGCGCGTTTACTTTGTACCCTGCTTTTTGCGGAGGCGGGCGTGGTCGGGCTTTTTCTCGTGTCATGGCTGGTCTGCAACTTTTATTTCTTCCCGGATGACGGCTTGCGCGCTTTTGCGGGCGGCATCATGGCCACGCTTGCCCCTTATGGCACCTATTGCGCGGCCCGCAAATGGATGGGGCTCGGCCGCTCCCTCAGCCACCTCACGCCGCAGCGCCTGCTGTGGCTCAGTGTGATCTACGGGCTGAGCAATGCCTTGCTGCACCAGGCATGGTCTGTCGTCAGGGGGGATGGATTCCAGCTGGACCAGCTTCTGGTGATGATTGTGGGCGACTTCAGCGGGACCCTGATCGTGCTGTATGCCTTCAAGGCATTGCTCATGCTGCCGATCAAGATGGATCGCTATCTGCTCAAGTAACGCTGTTGTCTGCGGCTGGCGGCCGGCCCCTTGCCCGATTTGCCCTCTGCGTCGGCAGCTTGACGGATGGCAAGTCATACTAGGGGGCTTGAACGGGAAAATCCAACAATAGTCGTCAGTGTCATGAGTTCTGCATCCTTGCCCACCTCCGGCATGAGCCGTCCGGACTGGCTCAGCGCCATCATCGTCATCGTGGTCTGGGGTCTTAATTTCGTGGTCATGAAGTGGGGGCTGGCCAAGCTCTCGCCGCTGCTGCTGTGCGCGCTGCGCTTTGCCGCGGCATCGCTGCCGTTTCTGCTGTTCGTGCGCCCGCCCAAGAATCTTTCCTGGGGCTTGCTGGCCGCCTACGGGCTGGTGCAGGGGGTAGGGCAGTTCGGCCTGCTGTTTACCGGCATGAAGCTGGGCATGCCTGCCGGCATGGCATCCGTGGTGCTGCAGACCCAGGCCTTCATCACCATGCTGCTGGCGGCTGCGTTCCTGCAGGAAAAGCCGCAGCGCTGGCAATGGCTGGGCTTGCTCATCGCTCTCGCAGGGCTGCTGCTGATCGGCGCCGCCCATGGCGAGGGGGCATCGGATATGACCCTGGTCGGCTTTGTGCTGACCGTAGGTGCCGCCGCCATGTGGGCCGGCTCGAATCTGCTGACCCGCGTGGCGGCCCGGCAAGGCTCTTATGAGCCCGTGTCCTTCATCGTCTGGACCAGCGTCTTCCCCATGCTGCCGCTGCTGGCGCTGTCGGTATGGGTGGATGGCACGGATTCTGTGGCTTCGCAACTGGGCGCCATAGGCTGGAGCGAGCTGGGGGTGATCGCCTATCTGGCCTTTCTGTCCACCTTGCTGGGCTATGGCCTGTGGACCCGGCTGCTTCAGCGCTACGCTGCCAGCACCGTGGCCCCTTTGTCGCTGCTGGTGCCGGTGATCGGTTTGCTGTCGGCCATGCTGCTGCTGGGAGAGTCGCCCAACGGCCTGCAATGGCTGGGTACGCTGGGCGTTCTGCTGGGCATGGTGGTCAACCAGTTTGGCGGCAGGTGGCGGCGTTGAGCTGCATGTCAGGGACTGTTGCCGATCCCAGTTTTTTTGATCACTCGGCTTGAATCACGAATATTGAATCTCGTATTCGTCATTATTATTGCTGGCATTCATATAAAAGCATGACCTTCCATCCCGGATTCGAGCCGGCCCAGGATGTGAACATGCAAAGGAATAATGATGCGTGAGGGAGATATTGGCGCGATGCCTCCAGAGCTGCAGCTGGCCCGGTTGCAGGCTTTGGATCGGGTCATGGCCATGGCCGAGTTCGGCCTGGATGGGGTGCTTTGCCGCGCCAATGACAACTATCTGCAGCTCATGGGTCTGACGCGTGAGCAGTGTCTGGGTCGTGCGCATCGCAGCTTTTGCTCTGCGCATCTGGCAGGTAGTGCCAGATATCGGGAAATCTGGGCCCATCTGTGCGCGGGCAATGCCTATTCCGGCGTGGTGGAGCGATTGCGCAGCGATGGCAGCAGTTGCTGGCTGGAGGCAACCTATTCACCGGTGATGGATGCCCAGGGGCGGGTGGCCCATATCCTGAAGATCGCCACCGACGTCACCCAGCGGCGTGCCCGGGAGCAGGCGCAGCAGGAGCATCTGCGTCGCCTGTCCCTGGTGGCCGATGCCTCCGATACGGCAGTCGTCATCAGCGACGGAGCCTCGCGCATCGTGCATGTCAACGGCGGCTTCACGCGCATGTTCGGCTGGCGCACCGAGGAGGTTGCGGGACGCACGCCGATTGCCTTGCTGGCGCCTCAGGTGTCCGAGACTTTCGTGGATCGTTACCGTTCTGATTTGCGCGCCGGCCAGCCCGTGGGGCGCGAGGAAATCGTGGTCGGCAAGCACGGCCAGCGTTACTGGGCCAAGGTCATCAGCAACCCCATCCTCGACGCCGACGGACACTGGCAGTACACGGTGTCCATGCTGACCGACATCACTCGCTCCAAGATGCACGAGGCCTTGCAGCACCGCGTGCTGGAAGCCATGGCGCGCGAGCGGCCACTGGCGGAGGTGCTGGAGATGGTGTGCCTGGAAGTCGAGAGAATCGCGCCCGAGGTGACGGCATCGATTCTCGAGGTCGATGCCCAGGGTCTGCTTCATCCGCTGGCCGGACCAAGCCTGCCCCAGTCCTATTCGGCGCTGCTAGACGGACTGGCCATAGGCCCGAACGTGGGCTCCTGCGGAACCGCGGCATGGCGCAATGCGCCGGTGCTGGTGGACGATATCGCGCAGGATCCGCTGTGGGCGGATTTCAGCCACCTGATCCTGCCGCTGGGGTTCCAGGCCTGCTGGTCCACGCCTATCTGCAACAGCGAGGGCAAGCCGATAGGCACTTTCGCGTTCTATTACCGGGAGCCGCTGACGGGCGGCGCCTCGGCGTTTCACCAGCAGCTGGTGGATGCCTGCATCCACCTGTGTGCCCTGGCGCTGGAGCGCGAGCTGTCGCGTGCGCGCATTCGCCAGTTGGCTTTCTACGACGGCCTGACCGGATTGCCCAACCGCAGCCTGCTGCAGGCCAAGGCCGACCAGGCGATTGCGTCGGCCGCGGTCCACGATGCGCAGCTGGCCGTGCTGTTCATCGATCTGGACCGCTTCAAGCAGGTCAATGACTCTCTGGGCCATCCTGTGGGGGACGAATTGCTGCGCAGTGTCGCGGCGCGATTGCAGCGCGTGCTGCGCAGCTCCGATATTGCCGGGCGCCTGTCGGGCGACGAATTTGTGGCCGTGCTGCCGCACTGCGATGCGGAATATGTGGCCAATACCATCGAGCGTCTGCAGGAACTGCTGGCCGAGCCCCTGAACATTGCCGACACCTCGCTGGCCATTTCCGCCAGCGTCGGCATAGCCATGTTCCCCTCGGATGGGCGGGATATGGAGACCCTGGTTCACAGGGCCGACATGGCCATGTACCAGGCCAAGAGCAAGGGGCGGGGCCGTTTCTGCTTCTTCAGCAGCGAAATGAACCGTCTGGCCCAGGAGCGCCTGGCCTTGGAGACCGCATTGCGCAAGGCGCTCAAAAGCGGTGGCCTGCGCCTGCACTATCAGCCCCAGATCGAGACGGCCACCGGCCGTCTGTATGGCGTGGAGGCCCTGGCGCGCTGGAGCCATGCGGAGCTGGGCGAGATTTCGCCTGCCCGCTTTATCCCGCTGGCCGAGGAATGCGGGCTGATTGCCGACCTCGGAAGCTGGGCGCTGGAGGAGGCCTGCCGCCAGCTGTCGCAGTGGCGTGCCAAGGGACTGGAAGTCCCTGCGGTGTCGGTCAATCTGTCGCCATCGAGTTTTCACAACCTGGACCTGCCGCGGATGATCGCCGATACGCTGGACCGCAACGACCTGGTGCCGCAGGATCTGACCCTGGAGCTGACGGAAAGCATTCTGCTGGACACCAATCCCAGCACCATGAAGACCATCAACGAGGTGCATGCACATGGCGTGCGTCTGTCCATGGACGATTTCGGCACCGGCTATTCCAGCCTCAGCTATCTGCGCCGACTGCCGGTCAGCGAACTCAAGCTCGATCGCAGCTTTGTGGCCGATCTTGAGCACGACGAGGCGGCCCGTGCACTGAGCAGTGCCATCCTGGGCATCGGCAAGAGTCTGCACCTGACCGTGGTGGCCGAAGGCGTGGAGACGCCGACGCAGAGCGTGATGCTGTGCGAGCAGGGCTATCCGGTGGCACAGGGCTATCTGTTCGCCAGGCCGCTGGCGCCGCAGGAGTTCGAGCATTGGCTGGCTGCCAACGCAGCCTCCCCGGTGCAGACGGCCTACGGTGCCATGGCCGCATGAACTTGCCGCTGCGGGCAGGTGCATGAGGCGCGTCAGCTGGGATGTGGAGCTGCTTGGCAGCTTCACATCTGTCTCACCTGATGATTGACGACAACACAGTCTGCAGGCCGGTACGGGCCCGGCCGAGGCTGCTGCGCCTGTCACCTGGCTTTAGTAGGCCGCACCAGGCCGAGCCGGAGCGGCGACGGTTGCGCCGGCAAACTGGCTGCGCAGCTTGCGCGCGGCGTTCACGAACATCAGCACGTCCACGCCCACGGCCACAAAGCTGCAGCCCAGATCCAGGTAACGCTGTGCCAGCGCGGGGTCAGAGGTCAGCGTACCTGCCGCCTTGCCGCTGGCAATGATGGTTCGCATCGCTGCCTCTATGGCGGCCTGCACTTCAGGGTGGCCGGGGTTGCCGCGGTGGCCCATGGAGGCCGCCAGGTCCGCCGGGCCTATGAAGACGCCGTGCACGCCATCCACGGCGCAGATGGCTTCGAGATTTTGCAGGGCTGTGGTGGTCTCGGCCTGCACCAGCAGGCAGACCTCGTCGTCTGCCACATTCAGATAGTCAGTGCGGCTGCTCCATTGAGAGGCGCGTCCCACGGCACTGCCTACGCCGCGCACGCCCAGGGGCGGGTATTGCGTGGCGGCCACGATGGCCCGGGCCTGGTCTGCCGTGTCCACCATGGGCACGAGCAGCGTCTTGACGCCTATGTCCAGCATCTGCTTGATCAGGGCCGTGCTGCCTTCCACCACGCGCACCACGGGCTGGGCCGGGTGCGGGGCCGCTGCCTGCAGGGCGCCCAGGGTGCTGCGCAGATCGTTGGGCGCATGCTCGCCGTCGATCAGCAGCCAGTCATAGCCCGTGGTGGCGGCTGCTTCGGCCAGATAGGGGTCGGCCATGGACAGCCATAGTCCGATCTGGGGCTGGCGGGCGGAGAGGGCGGTCTTGAACGGGTTGTATGCAGGCATGCTTTTCTCGGTTTGACTATTCATGGCGTGGCATGGGGCCACGGCGATGCAGGAGGCACTGGTTCACAGCAGGTGGCCGGCAGGCAGTGGCCTGCCTGCCAGGTGGTCGACGATATTGGCGGCGGTCAGCGTCGCCACGCGCAGCGCTGCCTGGCGCGTCACGCCGGCCACATGGGGCGTCAGCAGCACTTGCGGCAACCGGGCCAGCGGATGGCCCTGGGGCAGCGGCTCGAGGTCGAAGGTGTCGAGTCCGGCACCACCCAGATGGCCGCTTTCCAGTGCTGCCAGCAGCGCGGCCTCGTCGACCACGGGGCCGCGTGCGGTGTTGATCAGCAGGCTGCCCGGGCGCAGCAGTGCCAGTTCGCTTGCGCCTATCAGGCCTCGTGTCTGCTCGGTCAGCGGGCAGTGCAGACTCAGTATGTCCACGCGGGGCAGCAGCTGGTGCAGGTCGGGTTCGCAGTCAAAGCCGTCTGCCTGGCCCGCGGGACGCCGCACAAGCACCTTGGCGCCCAGGGCCGCAGCCAGCTGCGCGGTGGCGCGGCCGATGGCTCCATAGCCGACGATGCCCACCGTGGAGCCACGGAAGTCGCGGCCCTGCCAGTTGCTGCCGGCCCAGCCGCCGGCGCGTACCTGCCGGTCCAGCTGAGGCAACTGGCGCACCAGCGCCAGCATCAGCGCCAGTGCATGCTCGGCAACAGCGGGGGCATTGGCGGCTTGTGCCACGGCCACGGCCACGCCTTGGGTGCGCGCAGCTTCCATGTCCACGCTGTCCACGCCGGCCCCGTTCTTGGCCACGATGCGCAAGGCGGGGGCCGCCCGCAGCACGGCGGCGCTCACAGGCTTGGAGCCGCGCAGCACCAGGGCCTGGGCGCCGGTCTGCGCCAGCCGCTCTGCCAGGCTTTCCGCGGTGATGGGTTCGGCCATGAAATGGATCTGTCCGCCGGCTTGCTGCACCACGGCCTGGGCTTCGGGCGCCCAGTGCTCGGCGGTGACGAGAACATTGAAGGGAGTGGAGGTTGTGGTCATGCTTGTTCGTTCACCCAGTCCGGCTGCACGCGCACATGGCGAATATGCTGGCGGAACACGGTATAGGCCAGATGCAGCGCGCCGTCGACGCCCTGGCGGATGGAGGGGTAGGAGTATTCGCGATTGCGGCCGTGCTCGGAATCATTGCTCATGCACCAGCCGTCGCCCACCTCGAGGTTGCGTTGCCAGGGCCAGCTCAGGCCGTCGTCGGCCGACAGGGCCAGCGTCATGGGCGCACGCGGAGCGCCCCAGAATGCTCGGCGCTCGCCGGCTGCAGCCTTGGCTGGTGTTGCCGAGCTGTCGCCCAGCTCGTCATACAGCGACTCGCGCCGCTGCGTGGCATCGGCGGCGCTGCTGGCGTTGAAGATCATGGCCAGACGCCCGTCGGCCAGACGCAAGGCCTGGATGGACGAGTTGTTGTTCGGCAGCTCCGTGGCCTCGGGCTCCTGCCAGCTCAGGCCGCCGTCGTCGCTGCGGCTGCGGTAGACATGGTCGGCCCAGCGGCTGCGAAAGAACGCCAGCAGGCCGCCGTCCGAAGCCTGCACGATGTTCATGTGAACGCAGCCCAGGCTGCCGGGCACGGCAATGCGCTGCCAGCTGCGTCCCTGATCTGCCGAGCGCAGCACGCCGCTGTCGTCGTGGCTGCCGTCCCAGGCCTGGCCCGGCAGGGCGCGGCAGTGGAAGACCGGCAGCAGCCAGCTGCCGTCCGTATGGACATGGATGGGTTGGCGCACGAAGGTGCCGGCAGGGGCATCGGCCAGCGTCTCTGTGGGCTCCCAGCTCAGGCCTTGGTCGCGAGACAGGCGCCGGCGCACCACCGAGGTGTTCTGGTGCCCCGAGTGCTGGGCCGTATGCAGCAGCCACAGTTCACCGCCCGGCGCGGGAAACAGCACGGGGTTCTGTTCCGAGCGTTCGGCATCGTGGGAGAGCTGGATGGGCTCGGACCACTGCGTGGCACCGGGGGCAAGGCGCGACATGAAGACCGAGATGTCGGAGCGGCCCTCCATGGAGCCGCCGAACCACACGCAGCCCAGGGTGCCGTCGTCCAGCACCATCAGATTGGCGGCATGGGCCTGCACACAGGGCGAGGGCAGGTCCGCCACCAGGCGGTCCGGGTCTTCGGCATGTGGGCGCAGCAATCCATCAAGCATTGGTTTTCCTTGGTTTGTCATGACACTGTGCTGTCTTCAATGTTCCTGTTTGCGGCGCGGGCTTATGGATGGGGGCCGGGAAAGAGCCTGTGCCGTCCATGCAGCCAGTGCCGCCCCGCAGCGAGGAGAAGAGAGAACGTCATCTGCTGCGGGTGCGTGGCATGTCAATCGGCCTTGATCTTCGCTGTCTTGATGAGACCGCCCACGCGCTGGTATTCACGGGGCACGAAGGCGCGCAGCTCAGTGGCATCGCCGCTGCCCGGGGTCACGCCCAGATCGCGCAGCTTCGAGACCACCTCTGGCTGCTTGAGGGCCTTGGCCAGTGCACCGGAGAGCTTGGCGCTGACGTCGGCGCTGGTCTTGGACGGAGCAAACAGTGCGTACCAGGCCGAGAACTCGAACTGTGGGTAGCCGGCTTCGGCGAAGGTCGGCACATTGGGCAGCTCGGGTAGACGGGTGGTGGCGCCCACGGCCAGTGCGCGCACCTTGCCGCCGCGCAGCAGAGGCATGGAGTTGGTCGCGGTATCGAAGATGACCGGAATGCGCCCGCCGATCAGATCCACGATGTGGGCATTGCCGCCCTTGTAGGGCACGTGGGTCATGGGGACCTTGGCGATGGACACGAACAGTTCGCCGGCCAGGTGCAGCGGCGAGCCGTTGCCCGAGGAGCCGTACATCACGGCCTGCGGGTCCTTGCGGGCCGCTTCCACCACATCCTTGAGCGATTTGTAGGGCGAGTCGTTGGCGGTGATGGCGATGATGGGGGCGCTGCCGATCATGCCGATGGGCTCGAAGTCCTTGACCGGGTCGTACTCGGTCTTGATCAGATGCGGGCTGGCAGCGTGCGTGGCCAGGCCGCCGACAAGCAGCGTATAGCCGTCGGCCGGCGCGCGCGCCACGATGCCCGCGCCCAGCAAGGCCCCGGCACCGGGCCGGTTGTCCACCACGCTGGCGGTTCCCAGGACCTCGCCCATCTTCTGGCCGACCAGCCGCCCCAGCATGTCATTGGCGCCGCCCGCAGGATAGGGCACCACAAAGGTGATGGGCTTGCTCGGGAAGTGTCCCTGGGCCTGTGCCAGCGGCATGGCACCGGTCAGGGCCAGTGCTGCCAGCGCGCCCAGCACGGGCCTGCGGGTGAGGTATCGGGATTTGCTCATGGTTTGTCTCCTGTTGTGAATGGTTCTAGCGACCGTGTTGCGTCAATCCAGTTGTCCCTGGCAGACGTATTTGATATGCAGGTAATCGTCGAGCCCGTGAGTGGAGCCTTCGCGGCCGTAGCCCGACTCCTTGACGCCGCCAAAGGGGGCGGCCTCTGCGGCCAGCGCGCCTTCGTTGACGCCCACGATGCCCGATTCCAGGGCATCGGCGACACGCCAGATGCGGCGTATGTCCTGGCTGTAGAAATAGGCGGCCAGACCGAATGGCGTGTCGTTGGCGGCGGCGATGACTTCGGCCTCGTCGTCGAACACGGTCAGCGGAGCCACGGGCCCGAAGGTTTCTTCGCAGGCGCAGGCCATGGAGGCAGTGGCGCCCGAGAGCACGGTGGGGGCGTAGTAGGTGGGACCCAGATCCGTCAGGCGCTTGCCGCCGGTGAGCACCTTGGCGCCCCTGGCCACCGCGTCCTCCACATGGCGGGCGATTTTCTCGACCGCGCGGTCATTGATCATGGGGCCGATCTGCGAGACCGGGTCGCTTGCCGGGCCCACGTGCAAGGCTGCCACGCGGGCGCTGAGCTGCTGGGCAAAGGCCTCGTACACCGAGCGGTGCACAAAGACGCGATTGGGGCAGACGCAGGTCTGGCCGCCGTTGCGGAACTTGGCGGCCATGAAGCCGTCCACGGCGGCTGCCACATCGGCATCCTCGAAAACGATGAAGGGCGCGTTGCCACCCAGCTCCAGCGAGAGCTTTTTCAGGGTGTCGGCGCTGCGGCGCGCCAGGTGCTTGCCCACGGGCGTGGAGCCTGTGAAGGTGATCTTGCGCACGCGGCTGTCGTCCAGCCACTGATCCACCACCTCGGGCGTGCGCTCGCGCGAAGCCGTGACGATGTTGAGCACCCCGCCCGGCACCCCGGCTTCGTGCGCCAGCAGCACCAGGGCCAGTGAAGTCAGCGGCGTGTCCTCGGCCGGCTTGCAGACCACGGTGCAGCCCGCGGCCAGGGCCGGCGCGATCTTGCGTGCGATCATGGCGGCCGGGAAGTTCCAGGGTGTGATGGCGGCGACCACGCCCACGGGCTCGCGCAGGGCGAACATGCGCCGGCCCGGCACGGGCGCGGGAATGACTTCGCCGTTCATGCGCGTGGCGGCCTCGCCGAACCATTCGATGTAGCTGGCGGCATAGGCCACTTCACCCTTGCCTTCGGCCAGCGGCTTGCCCTGCTCCAGCGAGATCAGCGTTCCCAGATCGTCCTGATGGGCCAGCACCAGGTCGTTCCAGCGCTTGATGATGGCGGCGCGCTGCTTGGCCGGCAGCTTGCGCCAGGCTGGCAGCGCCGCCTGGGCGGCATCCACGGCGGCGCGCGCATCGGCCGCACCTGAATCAGGTACGTCGGTAATGGTGTTGCCGGTGGCCGGATCGGTCACGGCAAAGCTGGCGCCGCTGGTGGCGGGTGTCCAGGCGCCGGCGATGAAGTTGGCGCTGCGCTGCAGTTCGGTGCGTTGCAGTCTGAGTGGCGTGGCGTTCATGGTGAAAATCGCAGAAAGTGAAGATCGGATAAGGGCGCAAAGCTCTGGAAGATGCGTTTTCCTCAGCTCACGATGCCCAGGTGCCAGGGCACGAATTCATGGTCGCCCAGTCCCAGGACTTCGCTCTTGGTCTGTTCGCCGCTGGCATGGCGCAGGATCTGCTCGAAGATCTGCTGTCCCAGCTCGGGCACGGTCAGCTCCCCGTCGACGACCACGCCGCAGTTGATGTCCATGTCTTCCTGCAGGCGCTGGTACATGGGCGTGTTGCTGGCCAGCTTGATGGTAGGGGCGGGCTTGCTGCCGAACATGGAGCCGCGGCCCGTGGTGAAGCAGATCAGCTGGGCGCCGCTGGCGATCTGACCGGTGGAGGCCACCGGGTCGTAGCCCGGCGAGTCCATGAAGACGAAGCCGTGTTCGGTGATGGGCTCGGCATATTCATAGACGGCGCGCAGCGGTGTGGTGCCGCCCTTCATGGCACTGCCCAGAGACTTTTCAAAGATGTTGGCCAGGCCGCCGGCCTGGTTGCCATGACCGACCACGCCGTTGAACTGGGCGTTCTGGCCGGCTGCGTAGCGTTCCCACCAGGCCAGGCGGTCCAGCAGCTTCTGGCCGACTTCGGGACTGATGGCGCGGCGTGTGAGCATGAATTCCACGCCATGGATCTCGGGCGTCTCGGACAGGATGGCCGTGCCGCCGTGGCGCACCAGAATGTCCATGGCTGCGCCCAGGCCGGGGTTGGCCGTGATGCCCGAAAAGCCGTCCGAGCCGCCGCATTCCAGGCCGATCTTGAGGTGGGCGGCGCTGACGGTGCTGCGCTGGGCCCGGTTGGCGATGGGCAGCATTTCTTCGATGGCGGCAATACCTGCTTCGATGGTGGCGCGCGTGCCACCCACTTCCTGCATCACCAGGGTGCGCAGCAACTGGCCTTCCTTGAGGCCTTGCGAATCGACCAATGCATCGACCTGGTTGCGCTCGCAGCCCAGGCCCACGATGAGCACGCCCGCCAGGTTGGGGTGGCGCGCATAGCCGGCCAGGGTCCGGCGCAGCACGTCGAAGTGTTCGCTGGGCGAGGACATGCCGCAGCCGCTGCTCTGGGCAAAGGCTGCCACACCATCCACATTGGGGAAGGCTGCCAGCCGCTCGGGCGTGAAGTGGGCGGCGATGCGCTTGATCACGGTGGCCGAGCAGTTGACCGAGGACAGGATGCCGATGAAGTTGCGCGTGCCCACGCCGCCGCCTGCCCGCACAAACCCCTGGAAAGTGGCGCGCTGTTCCTCGGGTACATAGTCCACGGGCCGTACGTCGGCTCCGAACGACGGGTCTCGGTAGTAGTCCACCAGCTTGAGGTTGTGGCTGTGCACATAGTCGCCAGGCTCCAGGTCGCGTGTGGCGACGCCGATCACCGTGTCGTACTTCTTGACCTGCTCGCCTTCGGCGATGCGGCGCGCCGCGATCTTGTGGCCGGCCGGCACCTGGGCGCGCGTTCGCACTCCCAGCTCGGGAATGTCCTGGCCCAGGGCCAGGGCGGTCTTGGCCACCAGCACGTTGTCGTTGGGGTGCAGGTGCAGCAGGGAAGAAGAGGAGGAGAGCATCTTGGAGTCCGGGGATGGCGGGCTTGAGGCAGTGGGGATGCGGTGGGGACGCGGCGCGTCAGCGCATCAGGTCGCGCAGTTTGAGTTTGTCGATGAGCACGGTTTCCTTCTGGTAGATCGTGTTCACATACTTGGCGTAGTCAGGGCCGTCTAGGTAGAGCAAGGGCGCGTCCAGCCTGTCGGCCACGGACTTGAACTCTGGGCTGGCCACGGCCTGGCGGAAGGCGTCGCGCAGCTTGGCTTCGACGGCGGGCGGCAGGCCCTTGGGCGCGCCGATGCCGTTGGGCGCATCGACGACCACGTTGTAGCCCAGGTCCTTGAGCGTGGGCACGTCCTTGAAGCGCG
>Ga0209370_1002287_pt1 | contig 14090 bp, 9 predicted proteins | sample AgamicAtPrz_FD_187164 | JGI IMG/M metagenome (GOLD analysis project Ga0209370, IMG submission 187164) | Agave microbial communities from Guanajuato, Mexico - At.P.rz (SPAdes) (version 2) | ecosystem: Host-associated > Plants > Phyllosphere > Phylloplane/Leaf | place: Guanajuato, Mexico... | reverse complement strand
ACGAAGCGGTCGTAGGTTTCCGACTGCTGCCAGTCCAGCGGGCTGATGCGCCAGTTGTGCAGCGGGTCTTCCTTGAGCGCCTTGAGCCGCGCCTTCATCTGCTTCTTGGACAGGTGGAACCAGAACTTGATGATCAGCGCGCCTTCGTCGCAGAGCATCTGCTCCAGGCGCTCGGCGCCGGCGATGGCCTGGTCGAGCACGGCGTCCTTGAACTGGCCGTGCACGCGGCCTTCGAGCATCTGGCTGTACCAGTTGCCGAAGAACACGCCCATCCGCCCCTTCGGCGGCAGCGCCCGCCAGTAGCGCCAGGCCGGTGGCCGGGCCAGTTCCTCGTCGGTCTGCTGGTCGAAGGTGCGCACCTCGATCAGCCGCGGGTCCATCCACTCGTTGAGCAGCTTGACCGTCTCGCCCTTGCCGGCGCCCTCGATGCCGTTGATCAGCACGATCACCGGGAAGCGCGCCTGCTGCTTGAGTTCGTACTGGGCTTCGAGCAGCGCCTCGCGCAGGGCGGGGACTTCAGCTTCGTAAGTGTCCTTGTCGATGCTGTGACCGATTTCGGCGGATTCGAACATGGAGGGCTCCTTCAATGGATAAGCAAGATTAGCGGATTTGCGCCATCCGTATCGATCCTCTCGCGCCTTGCGATAAGGCCGACACTTGCCGCGCGGATCGCTTAAAATCCGTCATCCGCTGCAACCGAGCCGACCATGTCCGACACCACCCTCCCCCTGCACGCCCAGATCGACTGGGACGACCAGGGCCGCCCCCACTCCCGGCAATACGACGATGTCTATTTCGCCATCAACGAAGGCATCGACGAGACCCTGCACGTGTTCATCGAGCAGAACCACCTGCGCCAGCGCTTCGCCGAACTGGCGCCGCGGGACTGCCTGGTGATCGGGGAAACGGGCTTCGGCACCGGCATGAACTTCTTCTGCGCCTGGCAGCTGTTCGCCGAGCTGGCCCACGCCGAGGCGCGCCTGCATTTCGTCAGCGTGGAAAAGTACCCCCTGAGCCGCGCCGACCTGGAGCGCGCCATGCAACTGTGGCCGGCGCTGGCGGCCTTCACCCGGCCCCTGCTCGATCAGTACGTGGCGATCCATCCGGGTTTCCAGCAACTGAGCCTCGATGGCGGCCGCGTCACCCTCACGCTGATGATCGGCGATGCGCTGGAGCAACTGCCGCAACTGGACGCGCGCATCGACGCCTGGTTCCTCGACGGCTTCGCCCCGGCGAAGAACCCCGACATGTGGACACCGGAGCTGTTCGCCCAGCTGGCGCGCCTGTCGTATCCCGGCACCACCCTCGGCACTTTCACCACCACCGGCTGGGTGCGCCGGTCGCTGATCGAGGCCGGGTTCACCATGAAGAAGGTGCCCGGTATCGGCAAGAAGTGGGAAGTGATGCACGGTGTCTACAGCGGCGCGCCAGCCGCTCCCGCGGCGCCCTGGTACGCACGCCCGACGCCTTTGCCGGGGCCACGCGAGGCGCTGGTGATCGGTGCCGGCCTGGCGGGTAGCGCCACGGCGCGCAGCCTGGCGGCCCGGGGTTGGCAGGTCAGCGTGCTGGAGCGTCACCACGGGCCGGCCCAGGCGGCCTCGGGCAACCCACAAGGCGTGCTGTACCTCAAGCTGTCCGCCCACGGCACCGCCCTGTCGCAGATGATCCTTTCCGGCTTCGGCTACACCCGTCGCTGGCTTGAGCACCTGCAACGCGGCCAGGACTGGGACGCCTGCGGCGTGCTGCAACTGGCCTTCGACGACAAGGAAGGCGAACGCCAGGCCAAGCTGGCGGCCGCCTTCGACAACAGCCTACTGCGCCAGCTCGACCGTGTGCAGGCCGAAGCCGTGGCAGGTGTGGCGCTGGCCAGCGGCGGCCTGTTCTACCCCGAGGGGGGCTGGGTGCACCCGCCGGCGCTGTGCCAGGCGCAGCTGGACCATCCGCGCATCCGCCTGCTCAGCCACGCCAACGTCATCGCGCTGCGCAAGGCCGACGGCCTGTGGCAGGCCTGGGACGGCGAGCGCCTGCTGGCCAGCGCGCCGCTGGTGGTGTTGGCCGGGGCTGCCGATGTCCGCGACTTCCCGGCCTGCGCCGGGCTGCCGCTCAAGCGCATTCGCGGGCAGATCACCCGCCTGCCGGCCACCGTGGCCAGCCGGGAGCTACGCACGGTGGTCTGCGCCGAAGGCTATGTGGCGCCGCCACGTGGCGATGAGCACACCTTGGGCGCCAGCTTCGACTTCCACAGCGACGACCTAACGCCGACCGTGGCCGAGCACCAGGGCAACCTGGCAATGCTGGACGAGATATCCACGGACCTGGCCGAGCGGTTGGCCGTCGGCACGCTCGATATCGAGCAACTGGAAGGTCGCGCGGCGTTCCGTTGCACCAGCCCGGACTACCTGCCCATCGTCGGGCCGCTGGCCGATGTCGAGGCGTTCAACCAGGCCTATGCCATGTTGGCCAAGGATGCGCGACAGGTACCCGAGGTGGCCTGCCCGTGGCTGGAGGGGCTGTATGTGAACAGTGGCCATGGGTCGCGGGGGCTGATCACCGCGCCGTTGTCGGGCGAACTGATCGCCGCCTGGGCCAGCGGCGAGCCCTTGCCGCTGCCCAGGGCGGTGGCCGAGGCCTGTCATCCCAACCGTTTCGCGCTGCGCCGGCTGATTCGCGGCAAGTAGCAATATCGCCGGGGGCGCCTTGCGCCCCTTTCGCCGGCAAGCCGGCTCCCACAGGAACATCACGATCATCTGTGGGAGCCGGCTTGCCGGCGAAAGGACCGCAACGCGGTCCCGAGGGCCATTCGCCCTATATAACAGATCGATCTAAAACTCTCTCAACCCACCCCGGTCACTACCTAAGTGCCTACCTTGAGGCACACCCTCCCCAACGGCAAAACCGGTAAGGACTTATGTGCGGATTAGCAGGAGAGTTACGTTTCACCCCCATCGACCAAGCCCCACGCCCGGCGGACCTCGCCGCGGTGGAGCGCATCACCCACCACCTGGCGCCCCGCGGCCCCGACGCCTGGGGCTTCCATAGCCAGGGTCCGATCGCCCTCGGCCATCGGCGCCTGAAGATCATGGACCTGTCCGACGGCTCGGCCCAGCCCATGGTCGACAACACCCTGGGCCTGGCGCTGGCCTTCAACGGCGCCATCTACAACTTCCCCGAACTGCGCGAGGAGCTACAAGCGCTGGGCTACAGCTTCTGGTCCGACGGCGACACCGAGGTGCTGCTCAAGGGCTACCACGCCTGGGGCGCGGCGTTGCTGCCCAAGCTCAACGGCATGTTCGCCCTGGCCATCTGGGAGCGCGACAGCCAGCGCCTGTTCCTGGCCCGCGACCGCCTGGGCGTCAAGCCCCTGTACCTGTCGCGCAATGGCGAGCGCCTACGCTTCGCCTCGACCTTGCCGGCACTGCTCAAGGGCGGTGATATCGACCCGATGATCGACCCGGTGGCACTGAACCACTACCTGAATTTCCACGCCGTTGTACCGGCACCGCGCACCCTGCTGGCCAATGTGCAAAAGCTCGAGCCCGGCACCTGGATGCGCATCGACCGCCATGGCGAGGTCGAGCGCCAGACCTGGTGGCAACTGCACTACGGCCCGAACCCGGACGAACGCGAGCTCGACCTGGAAGGCTGGACCAGCCGCGTGCTCGATGCCACCCGCGACGCCGTGGCGATCCGCCAGCGCGCCGCGGTGGACGTCGGCGTGCTGCTGTCCGGCGGCGTCGACTCCAGCCTGCTGGTCGGCCTGCTGCGCGAGGCCGGCGTGGACGAACTGTCGACCTTCTCCATCGGTTTCGAGGACGCCGGCGGCGAGCGCGGTGACGAGTTCCAGTACTCCGACCTGATCGCCAGGCACTACCACACCCGCCACCACAAGCTGCGCATCGCCGAGCACGAGATCATCGAACAGTTGCCGGCGGCCTTCCGCGCCATGAGCGAGCCGATGGTCAGCCATGACTGCATCGCCTTCTACCTGCTCTCGCGGGAGGTGGCCAAGCATTGCAAGGGCGTGCAGAGCGGCCAGGGCGCCGACGAGCTGTTCGCCGGCTACCACTGGTACCCGCAGGTGAACGGCGCCGAGGATGCCTTCGGCGCCTATCGCGAGGCGTTCTTCGACCGCAGCCACGCCGAATACCGCGACACCGTGCAGGCGCCGTGGCGCCTGGACAACGATGCGGCCGGCGATTTCGTCCGCGAACACTTCGCCCGCCCCGGCGCGCCGGACGCGGTGGACAAGGCCCTGCGCCTGGACAGCACGGTGATGCTGGTGGACGACCCGGTCAAGCGGGTGGACAACATGACCATGGCCTGGGGCCTGGAGGCGCGCACGCCGTTCCTCGACTACCGCCTGGTGGAGCTGTCGGCGCGCATCCCGGCGCGCTTCAAGCTGCCCGATGGCGGCAAGCAGGTGCTCAAGCAGGCGGCGCGCCGGGTCATCCCCCACGAAGTGATCGACCGCAAGAAGGGCTACTTCCCGGTGCCCGGCCTCAAGCACCTGCAAGGCGCCACCCTGGACTGGGTACGCGAGCTGCTGACCGACCCCAGCCAGGATCGCGGGCTGTTCGACCCGGCCATGCTCGACCGCCTGCTGAGCAATCCCCACGGCCAGCTGACCCCGCTGCGCGGCTCCAAGCTGTGGCAACTGGCAGCCCTGAACCTGTGGCTCAGCGAACAAGGAATCTGATCGATGAAAGCCCACGAGATCGCCTATGGCCAGCGCCTGCTGCGCGGCCAGGCGCCGTCCTACGAGCGCTTGCAGGCACGCCTGGCCGGCGACGGCAGCCAGCCCCACGACCAGCCGCGCGCCGTGCATTGCGGCTGGGGGCGGCTGCTGATCGGGCATACCTACCCCGATCCGCTCAGCCTGGCCGAAGCGCTGCTGCAAGAACAGGCCGGCGAGCGCGACATTGCCCTGTACGTCGCCGCCCCGCAGCAGGTATTGGCCCAGGCGCCGCAGCAACTGTTCCTCGATCCGTCGGACACCCTGCGCCTGTGGTTCACCGACTACCGGCCGGCGCAGCGCGTGTTCCGCGGATTTCGCATTCGCCGGGCGCAAGGTGCGGCGGACTGGCAGGCGATCAATGCGCTGTACCAGGCCCGCGGCATGCTGCCGGTCGATCCCGAACTACTCACCCCCCGCCACCTCGGCGGGCCGGTGTACTGGCTCGCCGAGGACGAAGACAGCCACGCGGTGATCGGCAGCGTCATGGGCCTGGACCACGCCAAGGCGTTCGATGACCCCGAGCACGGTTGCAGCCTGTGGTGCCTGGCGGTGGACCCGCGTTGCACCCGCCCGGGCGTCGGCGAAGTGCTGGTACGTCACTTGATCGAGCACTTCATGAGCCGTGGCCTGGCCTGCCTCGACCTGTCGGTGCTGCACGACAATCGCCAGGCCAAGCGGCTGTACAAGAAGCTTGGGTTCCGCACCCTGCCGACCTTCGCCATCAAGCGCAAGAACGGCATCAACCAGCCGTTGTTCCTCGGCCCGGGCCCCGAGGCCGGGCTCAATCCCTATGCGCGGATCATCGTCGACGAGGCGCTGCGTCGAGGCATCGAGGTGCAGGTGGATGACGCCGATGCCGGGCTGTTCACCCTGAGCCTGGGCGGACGACGGATCCGCTGTCGCGAATCGTTGAGCGACCTGACCAGCGCCGTGACCATGACCCTCTGCCAGGACAAGCGCCTGACCCGCCAGGTCTTGCACAACGCTGGCCTGCAGGTACCGGCGCAGCAACTGGCGGGGAGCGTCGATGACAACCAGGCGTTCCTCGACGAGCATGGCACGGTGGTGGTCAAGCCGGTGGATGGCGAGCAGGGCCAGGGGGTGGCGGTCAATATCACCACCCTCGAAGCGCTGAACCATGCCGTGGAGCAAGCCCGCGCCTTCGACAGCCGCGTGCTGCTGGAGAGTTTCCATGCAGGCCTCGACCTTCGCATCGTGGTGATCGGCTATGAGGTGGTGGCAGCGGCAATCCGCCATCCGGCCCAGGTGATCGGCGACGGCAGGCAGAGCCTGCGCGCACTGATCGAGGCCCAGAGCCGGCGCCGCCAGGTAGCCACGGGTGGCGAGAGCCGAATCCCGCTGGACGAAGAAACCCAGCGCACGCTCAAGGACGCCGGGCTTGGCTACGACGACATCCTGCCCGCCGGGCAACGATTGGCCGTGCGCCGCACCGCCAACCTGCACACCGGCGGCACCCTGGAGGATGTCACCGCGCGCCTGCACCCGGTGCTGGCCGATGCGGCCGTGCGCGCCGCCCGCGCCCTGGAAATCCCGGTGGTGGGCCTGGACTTGATGGTCCGCGATGCCGAGCACCCGGACTACGTGATCATCGAGGCCAACGAGCGTGCGGGGTTGGCTAATCATGAACCGCAGCCCACGGCTGAGCGCTTCGTCGACCTGCTGTTCCCGCATAGCCGCCCCTTGGCCTGACAGCCTCTCGATTTTTTGTAGGAGCGGCCTTGTGCCGCGAAAGGGGTGCGAAGCGCCCCCAGGATTTCAGCTTCGCTGCATCTATCGCCGGGCCCGCTTTGCGGGCCTTTCGCGGCACGAGGCCGCTCCTACAAAAGCCTTGCCCACAGTTTGGAATTTTCACCCCGACCGGAGACCTGGACATGTCCGAACGACTCCCCGAACCCGATCTCGACTACCTCAAACGTGTACTGCTGGAGATGCTCGCCATCCCCAGCCCCACCGGTTTCACCGACACCATCGTGCGCTATGTCGCCGAGCGCCTGGACGAACTGGGCATCCCCTTCGAGCTCACCCGTCGCGGCACCATCCGCGCCACCCTCAAGGGCCGCCAGAGCTCGCCCGACCGCGCCGTTTCGGCGCACCTGGACACCATCGGCGCCAGCGTGCGCCAGTTGCAGGACAACGGTCGCCTGGCCCTGGCGCCGGTGGGCTGCTGGTCGAGCCGTTTCGCCGAGGGCAGCCGGGTCAGCGTGTTCACCGACACCGGCGTCTACCGCGGCAGCGTGCTGCCGTTGATGGCCAGCGGGCACGCGTTCAATACCGCCATCGACCAGATGCCGATCAGTTGGGAACATGTGGAGGTGCGCCTGGACGCCTACTGCGCCACCCGCGCCGACTGCGAGGCGCTGGGAATCGCCATCGGTGATTGCGTCGCCTTCGACCCGCTGCCGGAGTTCACCGAAAGCGGCCATATCAGCGCCCGCCACCTGGACGACAAGGCCGGCGTGGCGGCCTTGCTGGCGGCGCTCAAGGCCGTGGTGGAAAGCGGTCGCCAGCCTCTGATCGACTGCCACCCCTTGTTTACCATCACCGAGGAGACCGGCTCGGGCGCCGCGGCCGCCCTGCCCTGGGACGTGAGTGAGTTCGTCGGCATCGACATCGCCCCGGTGGCGCCGGGGCAGGCGTCCAGCGAGCACGCGGTGAGCGTGGCCATGCAGGATTCGTCCGGTCCCTACGACTATCACCTGTCGCGCCACTTGCTGAAGCTGGCTGGCGATGCTGATTTGCCGGTACGCCGCGACCTGTTCCGCTACTACTTCAGCGACGCCCATTCGGCGGTGACCGCCGGGCACGATATCCGCACCGCCCTGGTGGCCTTCGGTTGCGATGCCACCCATGGCTACGAGCGCACCCATATCGACAGCCTGGCGGCGCTCAGCCGGCTGCTCGGCGCCTACCTGCTCAGCCCGCCGGTGTTCGCCAGCGACTCGCAGCCGGCCAATGCCTCCCTGGAGCGCTTCAGCCACCAGCTGGAACACGACGCGCAGATGGAAAGCGATACCCGTGTGCCGGCGGTGGACAGCCTGGTGGGCAACAAAGGCTAAGCTCATACGCCTACCCCTGTAGGAGCGGCCCGTTCGCGACACAAGGCCGCTCCCACAGGGGAGTGGGCGCATCGCACCGCAAATTCACGTAGCATGCCCCCATTCCCACAACCGCCGCCCAGACCATGCTGATCCCCTACGACCAACTCGAAGCCGAAACCCTGACCCGCCTGATCGAAGACTTCGTCACCCGCGACGGCACCGACAACGGCGACGACACGCCGCTGGAAACCCGCGTGCTGCGGGTGCGTCAGGCCTTGGCCAAGGGGCAGGCCTTCATCCTGTTCGACATGGACAGCCAGCAGTGCCAGTTGCTGGCCAAGCATGAGGTGCCGCAGGAGCTGTTCGAGTAGCAGGCCTTCAAGCTTGTTGCTTCTCCAGCTCCAGCGCCTTGATGCGCTTGTACACCTCGACCCGGTGCACCTCCACCTCGCGCGGCGCGCAAATACCGAAACGAACCTGGCCGTTCTCCACGGACATCACCTGGATCCTGATGTTTTCGGCAATGACGATGACCTCGCCCACTTCTCGTCCGATTACCAGCATGCTCCGATCCTCCAGTTCAAGGGAAAATCGGAGACTGCCCCGGCAGCTTTGGCCTACTCAATCCTTCTCAGAATAAATAGACGCGACCTACTGACAACGGTAAAAAAACCTACAGAAATATCCCTCAATGTGCGGCTTTGCGTGCCTTGGCCCGCATTTTCACCGCCATGTCCGCCATCTCGTCGTACAGCCGCTGAGGCGCCTGGCATTTGAGCTGCCAGGCCTGGCGCCCGGCTTCATGGGGCAGGATGAGGAAGTCGCCAGCGGCAACTCGCTGATGGATATGCTCGGCGATATCGGCGGCATTGATCGGCGAGCCTTCCAGCAACTTGCCCACCTGCGCCTTCATCGCCGGATCCGGCCCGCGGAACGAGTCGAGCAGGTTGGTCTGGAAGAATGACGGGCACACCACATGCACCGCCACCTCGACCTGGCGCAGCTCCACCAGCAGGCTCTCGGACAAGGCCAGCACCCCAGCCTTGGCCACGTTGTAGTTGCTCATACCCGGCCCCTGCATCAGGGCGGCCATGGAGGCGATGTTGATGATCCGCCCACGGCTGCGCTCGAGCATCGGCAGGAACGCCTTGCAGCCCTTGACCACGCCCATCAGGTTGACCGCGATCTGCCAGTCCCAGTCCTCCAGGGACAAATCGGCGAAGAACCCACCCGACGCCACCCCGGCATTGTTGACGATCACGTCGATGCCGCCGAACTTTTCCTCGCAGGCCTGGGCCAGGGCGGTGAGCTGGCTGTAGTCACGCACGTCGCAGCGCTGGATGAAGCCTTCACCGCCGACGCCGCGCACCAACTCCAGGGTCTCGCGCAGGCCCACCTCATTCACATCGGCCAAGGCCAGGCGCCAGCCATCACGGGCCCAGCGCAGGGCGATCTCGCGGCCAAGGCCGGAACCTGCGCCAGTGATCATCATTCGATTGTGCATGGTCAGCTGCCTTGAACAGTGGGATTGGCCTGGAGTCTAGCCAGAACGCAGGCTACAGCGGTGCAGCATCAGACTGCTGAATGAGCCTCCATCCACCTGCTGCAGGCGTGAACCTGCCCCGCGACCAGGCCAGCACAGCCGATTGAATCTTTGCCCTGCCCCGACAGTCGGAACAGTAAGCGGCCAGCATTCCGAGCCCCTCGCCCTTCAACCACGCAAGGACTCCGCCATGACCACGATACTCATCATCATCCTGATCCTGCTGCTTATCGGTGGCTTACCGGTCTTCCCGCACTCGCGCAGCTGGGGCTACGGCCCGTCCGGCATCATCGGCGTGGTGCTGGTGGTCCTGCTGATTCTGTTGCTGCTCGGTAGGATATGAAGAAGTAGCCAGGTCACCCGGGTGACCTGGCGTCGGTGTTGCTTCCCGTTGCGTGGCCAGCCCTTGCAGCTGCTGTTCAAGCTGCCACATCGCCTCGGCCATCGCCTCGACCTGTCGCCGCATCTGCGCGACGTCCACCTGTTGGCTGGCGCAACTGCGCTCGACCGCCTCGCAGCATGCAACCAAGGCGTCGGCCCGTGCGATGCGTGCGCCTCCCTTGACCCTATGTGCCAGTTCGGCGATGGCGCGTGGCGAGTCACCCGTGCTGTCGAGGCGGGCCAGGTCGTCGAGGTTGCTGGCACGCAGGTCAGCCAGCAAGGCTGCCAGTGCGGCCTGATCCCCACCCACCAGTTGCTGCAGATGCTGAAGCTCAAGCATCCTGACGTTCCCCCTGGTGGAGGTCTGAGCCGGGCAATCGGCCAACGCCTCCACCAGGCTGTCCAGCCCCAACGGCTTGAACAGGCAGTCATCCATCCCAGCAGCCTTGCAACGTCGGCGCTCCGCCACCAGCGCGTTGGCGGTCAGGCCGAGCAACCGGCAACGGGGCCGTCGGCTGCGGCGCTCATGCTCGCGGATCGCCCGCGCCAGAGCGTGACCATTGAGGCGCGGCATGTTGCAGTCACTGATAACCACGTCGAACGGTTCCTTGAGCCACAGGCGCAAAGCCTGGGCGCCTTCCTCGGCCACCCGCGCCTGATGCCCGAGGTAATCCAGCTGTTGCGCCAGCAGCAGGCGCTTGGCGGGATAGTCGTCGACCACCAGCACCCGCAACTGCCGACCACCCTGGGAGGCGACCGCCCTCGGGGCCACCGCGTGACGCACATCGACCGGCACCAATGGCACCAGCAGTTGAACATCCACCTCGGTGCCCTGCCCCAGGGTGCTACGCAACTGCAGCCATCCGCCCATCATCTCGCACAGACTGCGGCTGATACCCAGTCCCAGTCCGGCACTGCTGCGCGGCGACTGGCGCTGGTTGCTGGCCTGGCGGAACGGCTGGCCGAGACCGTCCAGCTCCGCCTCGGCGATACCCACCCCGGTGTCGGTGATCTTCAACGCGACAATGAGCAGATTGTCGCAGGGTTCGGCGCGCAGGCTCACCACCACCTGCCCCAGGCGGGTGAACTTGATGGCATTGCTCAGCAGGTTGACCAGCACCTGCTTGAACCGCAGCGGGTCGAGCATCACCTGAGCATCCACCGCGCCCTGGGCGTCCAGGCGCAAGGCCAGCCCCTTGTCGTGCGCCTGCTGCTCGAACAACTGCACCACCCGCGACACCTGCTCGCGCAGGCACACCGGCTGCGGGTCGAGCTGCAAATGCCCGGTTTCAATCCGGGTGATATCCAGGATGTCGCCAATCAGTTCCTGCAACCCTCGGGCGGCATCAGCCGCCACCTCGATCGCCAGATGATCGAGCTGGCCTTGCTCGGCCTTGTGCCGGGCGATCTCCAGCATCCCCAGCACGGCACGCAGCGGCGTACGGATTTCATGGCTCATGCTGGCCAGGAAGTGGGTCTTGGCCTGGTTCGCAGCTTCCGCGTCGCCCTTGGCGCGGCGCAGCTGAACCTGCAGCCGGCGCAAGGAACGAATCCACAGCAGGGCCAGCAACAGAAGCAGCACCGCCGTGCCGAAACCCAGCAGGATCTGCCCGCGATAGCGCGTCCAGATGCCGTCACCGACAATCATGGGATTGCGCCAGCGGCGCACCAGCACATCGGTCTCGCGGGGAGCAAGGCTGAGCAACGCCTTGTTGAGGATGCCCTGCAACTCCACCGCGCCACGGGCACTGGCAAAGGCGAAGTGCGCGGGCGGCATGGCCAGGCTGGCGCTGATCCTGAGCCGCCCGGGATACCAGCGGGCGATCAGGGGCCGGGCATCGTCGAGGGTCAGCACGGCCGCTGCCGCCTGCCCCCGTGCCACCGCATGCAGGGCCTGCACCGGGCCGGTGACGATCAGTGGCAGCACCTGGGGGTGGTACCTGGCCAGTTCGTCTTCTACCGCGCTGCCCCAGACCAGGGCCAAGGTCTTGCCATCGAGGTCGTCCAGGCTGGAGGGAGCAGGCTCCCCTTCGCGGCTGACCAGTACCCGCGAAGCGCTCAGGTACGCTCGGCTGAACCCCACCACCTGCTCAAGTGCAGGGCTGCTCTGCAGTCCGGCGATCAGTTGCGCCTCACCCCGGCGTACACGGTCGACCATACGCGTGACGTTGCCGCCAGGCTGCACCTCGAACTGCAAGCCCGTGCGGCGGCTGACGAGCTGCAGCACATCCAGGCTCAACCCGCGCAGTTCCGACTTGCCATCGCGAAAGCTCAACGGCAACCACTGCTCGTCCACCAGCACCTTGACCTTGGGGTTGTCGCGCAACCAGCGCAGCTCATCGCGGCTCAACTGCAAGGGCTGCGGCCGCGGCGCGCTGCCCATCGCCGGGCTCCAACGCTCACGGATGCGTACATGCTGACGTTCGGACAGGCTGCCCAGGGCCGCGTCCACCAGTCCCGACAGCGGCGATGCGCCCTGGGCCATGGCAAAGCCGATGCCCTGGGGCGGCAACGCGGCGTGGCCAACCTCCTCGATACCGCTGAGCTGTCCGCGCCCCAGCAAGTAGCGCGCAGCCTGGCCATTGCCCAGGTACAGGTCGGCCTGGCCCAGGGCCAATGCCGCCAGGGCGCTGAACGGGGATGGATGTACCTGAACCCGGGCCTCGGGGTAGTGCTCGCTGACCTGCCGCACGCTCCGGTAGCCGTTGACCATAGCCAGGTCGAAGGGCTGCGCCTGACCGACCTGCGGGCGCGTCTCTTGGGCCATCAGCACGGGGCGATCATCGGCATAGGGCCGTGACAGGCGCAGCCCGGCTTCCAGCGCCTGCTGGCTGGTCACCGTCCCCAGCAGGTCGATATCCCCTTCGCGCAGGGCGGCGACAGCTTCGCTGAACGTGGCGAAGACCTGCACGGTCATTTCCAGGTTCAACTGCTCAGCCAGCAACCCGGCATAATCGGCCGTGATGCCTTCATAGGCGTGGCCGGTGCCGAGGATATCGAACGGTGGGTTGTCCCGCTCCAGCACCCCCAGGCGCAGTTGCCGACGCTCCCACAACCAGCGCAGCTCGATGCTGTCCGGTTCCGACCGTGGTCCATCCAGCGTGGCGCGGGCGTGCAGCCTGGGTGTCGCCTGCCCCGGCCAGGACGCCAGGGCAATAAGCAACGCCAGCAACACCGCACACGCACGCACGAAATACAGGGGTCAGATCAGCAGGTTGCGGCGAGCAAAATCCGCGAGGTCGATCAGTGAGTTGAGCCTGAGCTTCTCCAGCAGACGGCCCTTGTAAGTGCTGACGGTCTTGTTGCTCAGCAGCATGGCCTCACCGACCGCCTTGTTGCTCAGGCCACGGGCCAGGTGCTGTAGCACCATCAATTCACGGTCGCTGAGGCGGGCGATGCACTGCGCCTCGGTGCTGCGCAGGTCCCGGCCGTGCACCGAGCTGAGCGCCACTTCGGGGAAATAGGTATAGCCCGACAGCACCGCACGCACGGCCTTGCCCAGTTCGCTCAGGTCGTCGGTCTTGGAGACGAATCCGGCGGCACCGGCCTGCATGCAGCGCAACGAGTAGGCCTCGGCCAGCTGCGAGGTCAACACCACGGTCTTGACGCCACGCCCCAGCCCCTTGATGCGGGTGATCACTTCCAGGCCGTCCAGCCCAGGCATGGTGATATCCAGAATCACCAGGTCGGGAAGCGACTCGCGAACCAGGCGCACGGCGTCGATGCCATTATCCGCCTGGGCGATCACCTCGAGACGTTCCTGGCGCAACAGCTGGCAGACCGTGGCGCGGATGAAGGGGTGGTCGTCCACCACCAGTGCTCTATGCATGACGCTCCTCGCTTGGGTGGGGCCGCGATGTCATAGCTCGGAATCGAAGACCACGGTGACCAGGCCGTTGTAGGTGCTACCGGCGTGATCGAGCATGGTCTTGACCGGTTCGGGGCCGACCTGGAAATGCAACTGGCCGGGGCGGTTCAAGGTGGGCATCACCGAATCAAACGCCAGTGCCTGGCCGCGCCCGATGGGCAGTGGCAGACGATGGACCGGGCGCCCTTGATGTTCGATGCCACCGGGCAGGCTCAACGCCACATCGACCGGTACTTCGTGACCGCTGCCATTACGCATGCCACATAGCCCGCCGACATAGAGGCTGCACAACGTATAGACCTTGAACGGCCCCGTGGACCACAGCCGGAATGGCAGGTCACGGTACAAGCGGGGCGGCGCGCCCCTTCCACCGAGCCAGTTTCGCCAGCCACCGGTTGGTTCCAGTACCGCGCGGTCGGAGCCCGGCGGGAAGTCGAAGACAAACGCATGTTGCACATCAAGCCGGAAATTCAACGTGAGGCTATTGCCGTTGAGATCGGTGAC
>Ga0209370_1002286_pt1 | contig 14093 bp, 11 predicted proteins | sample AgamicAtPrz_FD_187164 | JGI IMG/M metagenome (GOLD analysis project Ga0209370, IMG submission 187164) | Agave microbial communities from Guanajuato, Mexico - At.P.rz (SPAdes) (version 2) | ecosystem: Host-associated > Plants > Phyllosphere > Phylloplane/Leaf | place: Guanajuato, Mexico... | reverse complement strand
AGTTACTGAAAAGTTTGACCTTTACATCACTGTTAAAGGTGGTGGTATCGGTGGTCAAGCTGGCGCGATCCGTCACGGTATTACTCGTGCGCTTATCGCTGCTGACGAAACTTTAAAACCTGTTCTACGTCAAGCTGGTTTCGTTACTCGTGATGCTCGTGAAGTTGAACGTAAGAAACTTGGTTTACGTAAAGCTCGTAAACGTCCTCAATTCTCTAAACGTTAATTCGTTTATCGAGTTGGACAAAAAGCCTTGGATTTTTCCAAGGCTTTTTTATTACGTAAATAAAAGCATTAAATGCAAACTTATAAATATAAACAAACTATCTCTTTAGAACCGTGATTTCCTAGAGTATTTTTAGTATCCTAATCGATTCACTCAACCACGTCGTCTTGTGATATGTCGGTCGAAAACACCTCTATTCAGGGGATTACCCTTTACAGTCATGCTGATGATTTCCGTTCTCACTGGATTCGTTTCTTATTAGCAGAAAAACAAATCAAATATCAATTGATCGTAACTGACCATGAAGACGAAGATTTGGCCAGTTTAAATCCTTATAACCAATTACCGATGCTGGTAGAACAAAATCTTAAGTTATTTTCAGCTCCTATTATTGCTGAATATTTAGATGATCGTTATCGTCAAAGTAAGCTGTATGCCGATGCACCTATGATGCGTGCAGAACAGCGTCAGTATATCTGGAGGCTTGAAAACGACTGGTTTAAGTTAGCAGATCACATGTTAAAACATGCAGACACTCTAAATGTTGAACAAAAGCAAAAAGCTCAAAAAGAATTACGTGAAACATTAATTTCACTTACTCCCCTATTTCAGCATTTTCCGTATTTTATGTCTGAGAATTTTACAATCTTAGACTGCATGCTTGCTCCTATCTTTTTAAGATTAAATAGCATGGGAATTGATTTACCCAAACAGCACTGTCGACCTATATTTTTGTACTGTAAACGTATCTTTGAACGGCCTTCTTTTGCTAAATCGATGACGCCTCAAGAGAAAAACCGTTACAATGAACTATTAAATATGGAATAGCGTGATATGTCTGAGCAAACTATTGATTTAACCCCTACACGTCCTTATCTTGCTCGTGCAATCTATGAATGGATTTGTGATAACCAACTTACGCCTTATTTATTAGTTGATGCGACACAGCCACATACCGATGTTCCACAACAATTTGTTAAAGATGGACAAATCGTTTTAAATATCGTGCCGCATGCTGTTCATCAATTACTTATTACCAATGAAGCTATTACCTTTTCAGCTCGTTTTGGGGGAGCATCAAAAGATATTTATGTTCCTATTCAAGCTGTTCTAGGGATTTATGCACGTGAGAATGGACAAGGTTTATTCTTTGATCCTGAAGAATATGCCAATGTAATGCCTATAGAAGATACAGTAGAGTCAGAAGTACAAGAAGCAACTGAAACAACATCGACTAAGAAAAAACCGACGTTAAGAATTTTAGATTAAATTTAGAGGAAGAAAGCATGGCATTTGATTTAGTCCAATACTTTGCTGAGCAGATAAAAATTCAAAAGCCTCAGCTTTTAAATCAATATCCAGTTAATGAAAAAAATAAACTGATTGATGAGGTGAATATTCTTACGCTTGGAAAACTGATTAGTTTATGGCGTCAGAATGACAATAAGATTTATCAAGAAATCAAAACCTCAGATCCACTTTATATTCAAGAAGTTGCTCGTCATTTAACGACTTCTAAACATAATCAGTCGACTTTAAAAAATTCAGAACTCGAACAGAGTATTTCTGAAATTTTAACTTTGCAGTTAGCAGAACTTAACCAGCTCGATGAGACAGGTGGTTTTGGACATAATGGCTTAAAAGAATTAATTTTAGGTCAGATCGAGCATTTATCAGGTCAAGCAGAAGATTGGGTTTGGTCAACAAACCATCTAAATGAATTAATTGGTTCTAAACCTGTGGAACAAGAAGAGCTATCATTGGATGCAACAATGAAGGAGTTCAACCAAATGGTTCACCAAACCCAACCTCATCATGATGACGTGCATATTGAAGAACAAGCTGTCGAAATTTCTGTACCTACATGGTCAAAGATTATTGCCCCAGTCGTTGCTTTAGCAATTTTGGGCTATTTGTACTGTGCTTATACACAATTAATTGCTTAAGAATTTGCCTATGCAATCCGCTAAATGCCACCCATAAAAGGTGGCATTTTTTATTAGATTTGAATCGTAAATAATATTTGCCGTTTTTTTACTTGTTGCCCTTGTTGACCTAAGACATCATCAACCACCCCCTCAACATCAGATTTAATCTGTTGTTGGATTTTCATGGCTTCAAGAACTAGTAAAGTTTGACCTTTCACCACTTGATCACCTTTATCAACCAAGATATTCACTACAGCGCCATCCATTGGAGCACGAATTTTGCCATCACCAGCCACATCCACTATTTCCGGGGCAGCATAAGTTACGTTGCGAATTGCAACATTGCCATTATCTCGATCTAAATAAAGTTGATCATCATCCAGTACATATTGCACACGGCGACGTACCCCATCCATTAAATAAACTAATTGCTCTGCCGTTCTTTCGAGCACTTCAATACAAACTGATTGATCGCAGAGCTGTACCGTAAATGTGTTATTTACAGATGAAAGCTGCAATTGAACTTGCTGATCATCATATTTAAGCTTTAATGGTAATGGCACACCTAGGCCAGTTTGCCACACTGCCGTACCGTTACTTTGGCTAAATAATGCCGCAGCAATTACTAAGGTTTCTAAAGATAGAACCTGCTTATGTAGACTGCTGTCATTTTGAAAATGCTGTTGAATGAACGCAGTATTAGTATCTCCTGCAACAACTATTGAATGTCGCAGTAAATTGACCAAAAACTGTTTATTGCTATTTACACCTAGCAAAACACAATCATCCACAGCACGAGCGAGTAAGCGAATCGCATCCTCACGGGTTTTCCCATATGCGATCACCTTTGCTACCATCGGATCGTAAAACGGACTAACCTCATCAGTTGCCAACATCCCATGATCAATCCGTACATTTGGCAAAGTTGCTGGCTGCCAACGCAGAACTTGTCCTGTTTGTGGTAAGAAATCTTGCCGTGGATCTTCTGCATACAGGCGCACTTCAATTGCATGCCCAGTTAAGGTCAACTCATGTTGTTGCAAGGGTAACTGTTCGCCATTGGCTACACGCAACTGCCACTCAACCAAGTCTAAACCTGTAATCAGTTCAGTAACAGGATGCTCTACCTGCAAACGGGTATTCATTTCTAAAAAATAAAATGTACCTGATGCATCAAGTAAAAACTCAACTGTACCTGCCCCGACATAAGCACATGCTTTAGCTGCCGCTACAGCGGCCTCACCCATTTGCTGGCGTAGTTCAGAAGTCATGACTGGACATGGTGCTTCTTCAACAACCTTTTGGTGACGTCGCTGGATTGAACAATCACGCTCAAATAAATAGACATAATTGCCGTGTGTATCACCAAAAACCTGAATTTCGACATGGCGCGGCGCAATCACTGCTTTTTCTAAAATAAGCTCACCTGAACCAAAAGCATTTTCAGCTTCTGAACGTGCTGTTTGTAATGCCTCAATCAATTCGGATGAGTGCTGTACCAAACGCATCCCGCGGCCACCACCGCCGGCTGAGGCTTTGACCATAATCGGAAAGCCAATCTGCTCGGCTTGTTTCGCTAAATACTCAAGGTCTTGACGATTGCCTTCATAACCTGGCACACAAGGGACGCCTGCTTCAATCATGGCAATTTTTGAGAGTCGTTTACTCCCCATTAGCTCAATTGCAAAAGCTGTTGGCCCAATAAATGTAATCTGGTTATCGATACATGCCTGAGCTAAATCAGTGTTTTCTGACAAAAAACCATAACCGGGGTGAACAGCATCTGCCCCAGTTTTTTTACAGGCTTCGATAATTTTAGCAATGGAAAGATAAGACTCGGATACTTTAGATATCCCAATGTAAACAGCTTCATCGGCTTCTTGTACATGCCGAGCGTTACGGTCTGCATCAGAATAAACCGCCACAGTTTGATAGCCCATTGCTTTGGCTGTTTGCATGACTCGAACTGCAATTTCACCACGATTGGCAATCAGTACTTTTGAAAATTTCATTATTTTTATCCTTATTTCTTATGACTCATCGGCCCAATTTGGCAAACGTTTCTGGATAAAAGCCATCGTTCCTTCTTGTCCTTCAGCACCACCGACCGCTTGGGCAAACTGCTGAGCTGCGTCATTGAGCAATTCATTTAAAGGTTCATTAAGTGTTCGATGTAACAGTGCTTTAGTAACACGCGAAGCTTGAGGAGCTGCTCGTTTAATTTGCTGAATCGTTTCTTGTAAAGCTTGTTCGAGTTCAATTTCATTATGTGCAATTTGATGAACCACACCGACACTCAGTGCCGTATGTCCTTCAAAGCGCATACCTAATAAAGCTAATCGACGAGCCTGAGTTAGACCAATACGTTTCACTACAAAAGGAGCAATTTGCGCAGGAATCACACCCAGCCCAGTTTCAGGTAAACCAAACTGAGCATTGTCGCGGCTAATGGCAACATCGGAAACACATGCTAGACCAAAACCACCTCCTAACACCGCGCCTTCTAAAATCACCACAACCGTTTGCGGTGCGGCTTCAACTTGCTCAAGCATGGCGCCAAAACGGCGGTTAAAGTCAGCATAAGGTTGTAGACTACCAACATTGGCCGTCTCAACACGTAAAGCAGCCATATCTTTAATGTCACCACCTGCACAAAAAGTCCCACCTTCACCACGAATGATGACAGCACGAATCGAAAGGTCATCGCGAATGGTATTAAAGACTTGTTGAATGGCATTAACCATATTCAGGTTCATGGCATTACGGCTCTCTGGTCGGTTTAACCAGAGATATAAAATGCTGCCGTCTTGTTCTAGTTGAATGCTGTCATCAAGATCTAAAGCTTGTAGAGATGCTGAAAGTGTCATGGTCGATTCCTTATTTTTATTTCTGTTTTTTAGGTAGGATGTCCATTAACTTACAGATAATCCCCAACATAATCTCATCTGCCCCGCCACCAATTGAACCTAAACGACCATCACGGTACAGTTGTGATGCAGGGTTATCCCACATGAAGCCGTTACCACCCCAATATTGCAAACAGCTATCGGCAACTTCACGGCTTAAACGTCCAGCTTTTAGTTTTGCCATAGAGGCTAGCTTGGTCACATCTTCACCCGCAATATGCTGCTCACATGCTTGGTAAGTGAGTGCTTTAAGTGCTTCTACTTCAGTCATAAGTTCAGCAAAACGGAAATGTATATATTGGTTATTGATGAGTGGCTGGCCAAACGTGGTACGCTCTTTGGTATAGTCGATGGTCTTCTGGATTAAATTTTCCAAACCACCAATCGCATTAGCACAAGCCCATAAACGCTCTTCCTGAAATTGCATCATTTGCATCATAAAGCCCATGCCTTCAACGCCAACCAAATTACGCTGTGGTACACGGACATTGTCCAAATAAACTTGCGCTGTGGTCGTTGAACGCATCCCTAATTTATTAAGGGGCTCTGAAAAACTAATCCCTTTCGTTTTTGCTGGCACAATAATCATTGACTTATTCACGTGGGGTTTATCATCAGACGTGTTAGCTAAAAGACAAAAGAAGTCAGCTTGTAATGAGTTGGTAATCCACATTTTGCTGCCGTTAATAACGTAGTCATCACCATCTTTTTTAGCTGTGGTTTTAATAGCAGCAACGTCTGAACCGGCATGCACTTCAGATACCGCAATCGATGCGACATATTCCCCAGCAATCGCTGGTGTTAAAAACTCATCACGTAATTCTTTACTACCAAAACGGGCCAAAGCTGGAGTTGCCATATCGGTTTGCACACCAATCGCCAAAGGCACGCCACCACAAGCTGCATAGCCAATTTCTTCAGCAACCACAAGGTTATAAGAATAGTCTAGAGCTAAACCGCCATTTTCTTCTGGCTTACAAATTCCTAATAAACCAAGATCGCCCATCTTCTTAAATACTTCATGGATTGGGAAACGTCCCGCAGCCTCCCATTCTGGAATATGTGGATTCAACTCATTTTGAACAAATTGACGAGCTGTACGGCGCAATGCTTCATGTTCGGCAGTAAATTTCATGGTGTTATTCCTATTAATTTTTTTAATTGCGGTAAAGGTTGATTAAAAACGAGATACACCAAAACGAGTTGAATTCAACTCTCTTTGCTGCGCTTCATAAATAGTTTGTAAAAGGAAAATTAATAATTTTCGAGTGTCTCGCGGGTCAATAATGCCATCATCATGTAGCATGGCCGTATTGAAAAGTGCGGTAGATTGCTGCTCTAATTTCATCGCCGTACTTTGCTCAAGAAAATCGAGCATTTGCGGATTAGGCTCCTGCCCTGAAGCTTTTTGCTTTCCTTCGGCCACAATGCGTAGTACCTTTCCAGCCTGTGCAGAACCCATTACAGCAACATGCGAATTCGGCCAAGCAAAAATAAAATCTGGTGATAAACTCCGACCGCACATTGCGTAGTTACCAGCACCATATGACCCTGCCACAACGATTGAAATTTTAGGTACAGTACAATTGGCAACCGCTTGAATCAGTTTCGAGCCGTGTTTGATAATACCGTTTTGCTCTGCGTCAGTTCCTACCATAAAACCTGTGGTGTTATGCAAAAATAATAATGGACGCTTGGTCTGTTCACACAGATGTATAAACTGCGCTGCCTTCGCTGCCCCTTGAGGTGTAATCGGGCCATTATTAGTAATAATGCCGATATGCAAGCCACCAATTTTTGCCCAGCCACATACTGTTAAATCATCATATTCCTGTTTAAATTCTAGAAAATCCGAATCATCAATAATACGAGCAACCACTTCTTTCATATTGAATGGTTGTTTAGGGTCACTTGGAATAACACCCAACAGTTCCTCGGTATCGTAACGAGGTTCTTTATAAGTCGTTTCAACTGGCTTGATTTGCTCTTTCCAGTTCAGGTGTTCAAAAATTTCACGTGCCAACCGAATCCCATCAGCATCATTTTCAGCTAAGTATTCTGCTGTTCCAGCAATCTGTGCATGCATTTCTGCCCCACCTAATTCTTCAGCTGTTGCCACTTCGCCCGTGGCAGCCAAAAGTAAAGGTGGACCTGCAAGCAACATCTCGGTTTGCTTACGCACGGCAATGACATAATCTGAAAGACCTGGTTGATAAGCACCACCTGCCGTTGCATTACCATGCACTACAGCAAGCTGTGGAATACCTGCTGCAGAAAGACGTGCCTGATTGGCAAAAGTCATGCCGCCATAGGTAAATACCTCCGCAGCATAATTTAAGTTAGCGCCGCCACTTTCAGTCAGCGTAATTAACGGGAGCTTTTGTTCTAATGCAATTTTTTGCAAACGCAACGTTTTTTGTACACCCATAGGTGACATGGTTCCGCCTTTAATTGCGCTATTGCTTGCAGATACTAGACAACGCACACCACTGACAAAACCAATGCCAGCAATCACGCCGCCACCCGCTTCAGAACCATCTTTATCATCATGCATGTTGTAACCGACCAAACCACACAGCTCAACAAAAGGTGAATCGGCATCGAGTAACAACCGTACACGCTCATGCGGCAAAATCTTGCCCTTTTTATCGAACTTCGGTTTGGCAGCATATGACTTTTCAATACTTTTTTGCTGAATTGCACGTACTTCATTCAACTGAGCAAGTAGTACTTCTTTATTGTTTTGATACTGTTCACTGCCTACTGCAATCTCTGATGGAAGAATTGTCATCGTTATTCCTCCTCAGTTTGTTTTTTAAAAATTTCAGGAATAAATGCACGGTGGAAGCCATTATAAGACTGACTATTTGTGGCTTCGCCTAGTGGATACATACGTGTGCCTTGTGATGCTGCGCCATCAATACGCAAAGTCACACCCGACACAAAAGCCGCAGCATCAGATAGTAAATAACAAATCGCCGAGGATACTTCTGACTCGGTTCCCATACGTTTTAACGGCACATTGCCAGCAAGACTTGGAATAATCACTTTGGCAAAATCACCGCTATAATTATCCATACCAGATGAGACAATCCACCCTGGTGCAACCGCATTTACACGTACACCAGATTTCCCCCATTCGACCGATGCTGTTTTGGTTAGGTTATCAACTCCCGAACGCGCAGCACCAGAATGTCCCATTCCCGGCATTCCACCCCACATATCGGCAGTCATATTGACAATACTGCCGCCATGTTTTGCCATCCATTGGTTATAAGCTTCGCGCATCAAATAGAAAGTCGCATGCAAGTTATTACGCACAACTGCGTCAAAACCATTTGCAGAGATATTCTCTAAAGCTGAGGGGAACTGGCCGCCAGCATTGTTCACCAAACCATCCAATTTGCCGAATTTCTCTATTACTTCGGCAATCATATTTTTCACTTGTTCTTCTTCACGGTTATCACAAACAATGAAATTAACCAAACCACCATCTTCTATAATTTCTCGGCTTACCTTTTCCAGTTTTTCAATTTTGCGTCCTGTAATTACCACTTGTGCACCCAAAGCAGCGAGCTCATGTGCAGTACAACGGCCAATTCCTGAGCCACCGCCTGTCACAATAATGACTTTATTGGCGAAAGCATCTGGTCTAAAAATTGATTGATAACTCATCATTGTTTCTTCCATTTATTTTATTTTTCTAAAAACTGTGCCGGAACTTTGACAGGCATATCCAATAATTGCTGTGCAAATGCTTTACCTTGTGGATCAATACGCAAACTTGCAACCCCACCACCGCCTAAAGCATTTTCCAGCATAAAATTCAGTGCATTTAAACCCGGTAACTCATAACGAATCACTCGCCCTTTCTCTACATCCAAAACATGCTGCATATAGCTTGCAACCGCCTGTTCAGTCAGTGCCGCACGAATCCATGGTAAATATTCTGCTTTACGCGCAATCACACCGATATTGCTATGATTACCTTTATCACCACTGCGGGCATGTGCAATTTCAATCAAAGGAACTTCAATTTCATCTCCTTGATAAACTGCATTTTCGCCTGCTGTTAATGTAGGTAATTGCTCTGTAGAAATTATTTGTGGAACCTCAACTGGATAACGTTTGCCTTCAAAATCGATTTCGACATTAACTTGATTTTTATCAATTAAAAATGAAAATAACTTAATGACTGGAGACGCTTTTGGACGTCCTCCAACAATTCCTGCCAAGGCTGGAGCCATGCCTGTAGAGGCCTGTGCAATTTCAGAAGCAAAGAACATACAGGCTTCTTTAAACATATGTTTTACAGCGATTTTAACGACCACTTCACGACTATTTAATGTCTGAGCATGTCCACCATAGGTACTTTCAATCCCTAAGATTTCAACCGATTTTTCACTAAAAGGTGGCACTGAGCGCATTGCTAAAACCCGCTCACATTTATTCAAAATCGCATCGGCAATGACTTGTGCTTTTTGAGGAGCTTCGCGACCTGCAATTAAAAAACTGACTAAAACCCGATATCCATCTGGGTAAGTCGCACTGACTTTATACTGCGCAGTCGGTGCTTGTCCTTTTGCCCCTGTCACACGAACTCGATGTTCCCCAACTTGCTCTAAATGCACCTGACTAAAATCCGCAATTACATCGGGTAATAAATATGCTTGAGGATTACCAATTTCATAAACAATTTGCTCAGCAACAGTTGCCGTAGATACCAGCCCACCTGTACCCTGGGGTTTGGTCACAACAAATGAGCCATCTTCACTCACTTCAACGACTGGAAAGCCCATGTTGTCGAAGCCCTGCACCAATTGCCAGTCGGTAAAATTACCACCTGTACATTGTGCACCACATTCAATCACATGACCTGCCAAGGAACCTTGTGCCAATTTGTCATAATCATCAAGCGACCATTGATATTCATGAAGTAAAGGTGCAAGAACCACTGCCGAATCAACAACGCGGCCAGTAATCACAATATCTGCGCCTAAATTCAAAGCATCACGAATAGCCACCGCCCCTAAATAAGTATTACTACTCGCCACCTGATCTGGCAAAGCTTCCCCGCTAAACATTTCCCGAATATTTTGCTGTTTGAGGTGCTCATGTTGCGGTAAAAGATCATCACCTAAAACCACGGCAACCCTCAGATCTAGACCATATTCTTTAATTATTTTTTGCAAAGCATCTCGACATGCCAATGGATTAACACCACCAGCATTACTAATGACCTTAATCTTTTTTTCTGCAATTTTTTTTAGTAGAGGCGCCATCACCCGACTGACAAAGTCCAATGCATAGCCATGTTTTGGCTCTACCATTTTCGCTTTTGCCATAATCGACATGGTGATTTCTGATAAGTAATCAAAAACCAAATAATTAATATCAGCTAAATGTACTAATTGGAAAGCGGCAGTATTGGTATCCCCCCAAAAACCTGAGGCACAACCTATTTTTACGACACGCTTATCATCCTGCTGATCACTTGCCATCTTATTTCTCATTATTTTGTTTAAAAATTACACTCAACATTACCAAGCAAGCGCTTGGTTTGTAAAGAGCAAAATGTTATTGTGAAATTGACTAAAACTGCCAAACTTAATAACTAAGTGGAAACAGAAGAAAATTTGGCAAATTTTCCGTTAAGTATTTTTATATAAAGGATTGAACTTTCATATGATTGCGTCTTCAATTGAACAGATTCCGAATATCTCTTGTTTTGATGACAGCCCACGTGGTCGTTTATTACATGGGGCTGCTTATCTATTTCACAAACAAGGCTATGACAAAACCACTGTACGCGAACTTGCTCAATTTATTGGGATTCAATCAGGGAGTTTATTTCATCACTTCAAAAGTAAAGATGACATCCTTGCTCACGTAATGGAAGAAACCATTATTTACAATCTCGCTCGTTTAGAAGATGCAGCAGCTCAATCTACCGATCCAGAACAACAATTACGTGCCCTTATTAAAGCTGAACTCATTTCAATTACCGGAGATACGGGCGCAGCAATGGCTGTTTTGGTTTATGAATGGTTTGCTCTGTCTAAAGAAAAACAAAATTATCTTTTAAAAATGCGTAATGAATATGAGCAAATCTGGCTAGATATTATTGAAAAGTTGCGCACTCAGGGCAAAATAAAACATGATGCCTTTATTTGGCGAAGATTAGTTGGTGGTGCGATTTCATGGACCGTAACTTGGTATAAATCTGAGGGTAAAGTTAAAATTGATGAGTTAACGGAAATGGTTTGGGAAATGGCTTTGAAATAAAAAAGGTGGCTCAATGACCACCTTGTAAAATCAATAACCCAACTGTTTACTAATTAAATCTTTCATAATTTCTTCGGCACCACCACCAATCATATTGACCTTCACTTCACGGTAAATACGTTCAGACTTAGTCCCACGCATAAATCCCATGCCTCCCAACGTTTGTACTGCTGCATCAGCACAAAATTGCATAGTACGAGTCGCAACATTTTTAAGCATTGAAATTTGCGCCACTAACTCAGGTCCTTGTAATTTCAGCTGAGTCATTTTCCACGCAGTTTCTTCAAGCAATGCCCGTGTTGAGGTCAATTGTGTTGCCATATCTACTAGTTTATGACGAACTACTTGATGATCAATTAATCTTTTACCAAAAGTTTTACGTTGCTGCGCCCAGTCTAAAGCTTCTTCGTAACAGACTAAAGCATAACCATAAGCCACCACGCCTAAGAAAAAACGCTCCATATTAAAGTTATTCATAATGACTTTAAAGCCAGCATTTTCTTTGCCAAGAAGATGTGATGCGGGAACTCGTACTTGATCAAAATGCAAATGAGCTGTATCAGAAGCCCACCATCCCATTTTCTTCAAAGGTGTTTTAGTGATCCCCGCACTGTGCGCATCAACGAGCAACATTGAAATACCTTCAGCACCTGTTTTTGTCGAATCTGTACGCACTGCAACTGTATAGTAATCTGCACGAATTCCTGAGGTAATAAAGGTCTTCTCACCAGAGACAATATAATAATCACCATCACGAATGGCTTTAGTTTGTAATGCGGCTACATCAGAACCACCACCCGGTTCTGTAATTGCTAATGCAGAAATTTTTTCACCGGAAATAATACCTGGCAGGACTCTAGCCTTTAACTCCTCACTTCCAAAATGCTGAATGGGAGGGGCGCCAATTGTGTGCACCATAAGTGAGGTATGTACTCCCCCAGAACCCGCCTTTGCCATTTCAATACCAGCTAGTAATGAATAGAATGGATCTGCATCAGGAATACCACCATATTCTTCAGAAAAACCTAGCCCTAATAGGCCAATTTCAGCAGCCTTTCTATAAAGCTCTCTAGGAAATGTCTCAGCCTCATCCCATTCATTCACAAAAGGTGCCATTTCTTTTTGTACAAATCGACGAACATTATCAGAAAAAGCAATATGTTGTTCATTATAGTAAATTGGGTTGAGTTGCATGTTTAGAAATGTCCTGATGTTTTTATTTAAATCCAGCACCTATCTTGTCATGTTTGCCGTCAATCAAAAGTTGCAAGAATCTCCATTTTCATGGCATAAAACATCAAACAGAATTATTTTTATTTGAGTAAAACACTTAAACTCTTAAGCAGCAGCGAAAACCACGGACAGCATAATATGATTGTGCTCCATTATGGTAAATAAAGACTCGACCATAGCGACGATCAGCAAAAAGCGCTCCGCCTAATTTACGAATCTCCGCTGGGGTTGCAATCCAACTTGATGTTTTAAGGTCAAACTCTTCAATCTGTTGCAATTGATAATACTGCTCTTCTGTTAGGAGTTCGACTCCCATTTCCTGAGCTACATCTATTGCACTACCTTTAGGAGGATGATCTTTTCTAGATTGTAAGGCCTCACGATCATAACAAAGGCTTCTACGACCTTTGGGTGTTTCAGCAGAGCAATCTACAAATAAATATTCATCTTTTTGCTGGTTATACGCTACAACGTCTGGCTCTCCCCCAGTATTCTCCATTTCTTGCAATGACCACAATTTTTCTGATGACTTTATTAATTTTGTTCGCACATTTGTCCACTCAATTTCTTTATGGCGATGTGAATTCTTTTCAAATCTAGCTTTTAATAGTTCAATTAAAACCTCTATTTGTTTTGGAGATAACTGGTTTTTAGTTGTCATGGAATAAATCCTTATATTTCTTAAACTAACGTCCATCAAAATAATTAATTTTCTTTCTTTAATATCTAGCGCTTCTCTGCCTCGAACATTAATTGCAGAGTAGAACTAAATCCAATATCTCTACATTAATTGCAGAGTAGAACTAAATCCAATATCTCTACATTTGATTCCATAGTTAAGATAATAAATAATCTTTTACTATATATTTAATTCCAAAAGTGTCCACAACGCTTACATCTATTACCATTTTTAAAAGAAAATAAAGGTAGACCGAAAAACATAAACGCTATAAAGGCAGATTTTTTCCTTTAGTATTAACTTCTACATCTAAGCTTCTACATTCAGAGCAACATTCTTTACTCTCCCCGAACTTTTGGTCAAGCTCTTCACTAAAGTCTTTTTCAAGAAATGACTTCGCTTCATCAACATAGCTCTCTAGAACTAATAAACGAACTTCACCTAAAGCATTAGAATAAAACCAATCCATATTAATTGTATGCTCATTTTCAATATAAACAGGAATTCCAAATGCTTCTAGTTGAGTCTTTGCAATTTGAGCCTCATAAGGAAACGAGAAAGTTTTAACTACGATCCATTGCATATTAAATTTCTAATTAGGTAAATAATTTTACATTAGCTTTATTTCTTTATAATTTGAATCAATTTTAATGTTTGAAGAATTGGCAATTAAGTTTCCACTTAATTCCCCCACAAATATATCTTATAGGCATAAAAAAACACCCCCAGTATAAGTGGGGGTGTTTAGAATAATGAGCTGGCGATGACTTACTCTCACATGGGTAACCCCACACTACCATCAGCGCTAAGAGGTTTCACTTCTGAGTTCGGGAAGG
>Ga0209370_1002281_pt1 | contig 14133 bp, 12 predicted proteins | sample AgamicAtPrz_FD_187164 | JGI IMG/M metagenome (GOLD analysis project Ga0209370, IMG submission 187164) | Agave microbial communities from Guanajuato, Mexico - At.P.rz (SPAdes) (version 2) | ecosystem: Host-associated > Plants > Phyllosphere > Phylloplane/Leaf | place: Guanajuato, Mexico... | reverse complement strand
TGCGTTGCCGCTGACCATGTTATCGGCACAGCAGAGATAGAGTTTTACGCGCTTCGTCAGCCCGCGGGCAATCGCCAGCGCCAGCGCGCCGGTGACGGTCGCCGCTCCGCCCATATCGGACTTCATAGAGTCCATAAATGCGCTCTGCTTCAGACTGTAGCCGCCGGTATCAAAGGTGATCCCTTTACCAACCAGACAGGCGTAAACCGGCGCATCTGCGTCACCGGTCGGGTTGAAGTCAAGCGCCAGCAACACCGGCACGCGCGACGAGCCACGCCCAACGGTATGGATACCGCTATACCCCTGCTCGCGCAGATCCTCGCCTTTAGTGATGCGATAGCTGACGGCATCGCCACCCGCGTCTCTGATCAGATCGATAGCGCTGTGCGCCAGCTGTTCCGGACTCAGATCTTCCGCGGGCAGGTTAATGGTATCGCGCACCCAGTCAATAATCTGCAGACGACGATCGAATTCAGCGCGATCGCTGTCGCTGAGCGCCGGCCATTCTACCTGGCGCGCGCCTTTCGGGCTGCGATAGCCCTGCCAGAATGCCCAGCACTTTTCCAGATCCCAGTCGTCACCGCACAGCGCAACGTGACGGATCCCCTGGCTGTCGAGCTTGCGCGCCGCGCGCTGAATCGTCAGCAGCGCATCACTGCCCGTAAGGTGCAGCGTCATACCACTCTCGCTGCTGCTCAGCAGGGCTTTTTCGCCCCAGCGCGCATCAGCAGGCTGCGTGCTGAGCGTAATATTCATCGGTTGTGTTGTCATCGCGTCGCTCCGTTTACGTTTGGTCTCATTCCACGCCAGACCGGCGCGGAGTGGCATGGATCAGCGGGCGGCTGCCGGGGCAACGGCCCGCATCCGGCTGACAGCTTTATTGACCAGCGCAATCGCGTAGTCAATCTCCTCCTGCGTGGTGAAACGCCCCAGCGAAAAGCGCAGCGAGCTGTAGGCCAGCTCCGGCTCAACGCCCATTGCGCGCAGCACATAGGAGGGTTCCAGACTCGCCGAGGTACAGGCTGAGCCGGATGAAAGCGCCAGATCTTTCAGCGCCATAATCAGTGTTTCACCCTCAACCTGCGCAAAGCTAATGTTAAGGATATTTGGTGCGCTGTGCGCCAGCGAGCCGTTGAGCTGTACGCCGCTCAGCTGGCTGATGCCCTGCCAGAGCCGCTCACGCAGCGTGGCGAGTCGCGTCATCTCTTCTGTCATTACCTCGCCTGCCAGCGCATAGGCTTCACCCATACCGACAATCTGATGCACCGGCAGCGTTCCGGAACGCATACCGCGCTCGTGCCCGCCGCCGTGCATCTGTGCGTCAATCTTCACCTGCGGCTTGCGGCGTACCCAGAGCGCACCGATGCCTTTCGGTCCGTAAAGCTTATGCGCCGAGAATGACATCAGATCCACCGGCAGCGTGCTGACGTCAAGCGGCAGCTTGCCCACGCTCTGCGTGGCGTCCACGTGGAACAAAATGTCATGCGCGTGACAGAGCGCGCCCAGCGCCGCAATATCCTGGATAACACCCGTTTCGTTGTTCACGTGCATCAGCGACACCAGCACGGTATCGTCGCGCAGCGCGGCAGCCAGCATATCCGGCGTGACAATACCGTCGCTGCCGGGCGTCAGCCAGGTCACATCAAACCCTTCGCGCGCCAGTTGCAGACAGCTATCGAGTACCGCTTTGTGCTCTGTCTGGCTGGTAATGATATGCCGTCCGCGCGCCTGACGGGCGTGTGCTGCCCCTTTAATGGCGAGGTTATCCGCTTCGGTCGCGCCGGAAGTAAAGACTATTTCGCGCGGATCGGCGTTAACCAGCGCCGCAATCTGATTGCGGGCAACATCAACGGCCTCTTCAGCCTGCCAGCCAAAGCGGTGGGAACGGGATGCGGGATTACCGAAGGTGCCATCCAGCGTCAGACACTGCATCATTCTGCTGGCGACCCGTGGATCCACAGGCGTGGTCGCTGCGTAATCCAGATAGATCGGTAATTTCATGGCGCTGTAACTCCGTAAAATAAAACACAGGTCTTTATAGCATGATTCAGCCTGCAGAGAGTAAACCGGTCATGCGGCCGGAGACGGGAGCGCTAACAGCACAAAGCCCCGGGGGCTTAATCACTAAGCGCCCGGGGCTTTGTAAAAGTCAGTCTTCAGTCAGGCAATAGGATTGCGATCAGGCACGCAGATTAACGTTGATGGTTTCCTGCACGCGGTGCTGCTGAAAACGACGGTTATCCACGCTGTTCTGACGATCGGCAACATCAAGGATTTCCTGATTACTCACCAGCTCGGCCAGCGTAATATTATTCAGGAAATCGCTGATGCGCTCGCTGAGATCGCGCCACAGAACGTGAGTCAGGCAGCGTTCGCCACCCTGACAGCCCTCTTTACCCTGACATTTGGTCGCATCCACCGACTCATCTACCGCGGTGATCACCGCACCCACTGCGATAGCATTAGCATCTTTGCCCAGCAGATAACCGCCACCTGGCCCGCGCACGCTGGCAACCAGGCCGTGCTTACGCAGACGCGAGAACAGCTGTTCCAGATAGGAGAGTGAAATCCCCTGACGCTCGGAAATATCCGCCAGCGGTACCGGCCCCTCATGCGAATGCAGGGCTACGTCCAGCATAGCGGTAACGGCATAGCGTCCTTTGGATGTCAGTCTCATAGCGTAAAACCTCGTCGGCATCCGCCCTTACTCAGGCGGGTTATCGGTAGAATGTCAGTCAGCGCAGTCTGCCATTCCCGAGTATTTTGGTCAACTATTTAACCGAGTAATTTACTCAACTATTTAACCTGGCGTTTTACTCAACTATTACCCTTATCGCCTTTGGGTTTTTCAAAGGAGGAGAGCATACCGCGCAGAATATTCAGCTCATCGCGTTCCGGACGGGCGCGCGTATAGAGGCGGCGCAGTTTGCTCATCACCTGGCTCGGCGTGCCGGTACGGATAAAGCCGCTTTCCAGCATCATCTGTTCGATATGCTGATAAAAGCGCTCCAGATCGTCCACCAGCGGATAAGGTGAGGCTTCATATTCCGGCTGCGGAGCCGCTTTTTCCTGCGCATCCAGCCACGCCATACGCACTTCATAGGCGATGATCTGCACTGCCATCGCCAGATTCAGCGAGCTGTACTCCGGGTTAGCCTGAATAGCTACGTGATAATGGCACTTCTGCAGCTCGTCGTTGGTCAGCCCTACGCGCTCACGACCAAACACCAGCGCGACCGGTGCCTGCTGTCCCTCTTCCACGCTCTTGATGCCGCACTCGCGTGAATCCAGCATCGGCCATGGCAGCGAACGTGAACGGGCGCTGGTGCCGACCACCAGGCTGCAGCCGGCAATCGCCTCATCCAGCGTATCAACAATGCGAGCGTTGCCGATAACGTCGCTGGCCCCCGCCGCAAGAGAGATCGCCTGCGAGTCAGGTTTAACCAGCGGATTCACCAGATAAAGGTTGCTTAACCCCATGGTTTTCATGGCGCGGGCAACAGAACCCATGTTGCCGGTGTGGGACGTTTCAACCAGTACAATTCGGATATTTTGCAGCATAATTATGAGCGGGTGAGAAAATGATGGCGCGTATCCTAACATAAATGCAGGACATTTGCTGAACACGCTGCTATACTCCGCGCCGTTTTCCCCGTTCTTTAACATCCAGCGAGAGATACCGATGCATCCGATGCTCAACATCGCCGTGCGCGCAGCGCGCAAGGCCGGAAATTTAATTGCCAAAAATTACGAAACCCCGGACGCTGTCGAAGCCAGCCAGAAAGGCAGCAACGACTTCGTGACCAATGTTGACCGTGACGCAGAAAGCCTGATTATCGAAGTCATTCGTAAATCTTACCCACAACACACCATCATCACCGAAGAGAGCGGTGAGCTGGCGGGTGAGGATCAGGATATTCAATGGGTAATCGATCCGCTGGATGGCACCACCAACTTCATCAAACGTCTGCCACACTTCTCCGTCTCTATTGCCGTGCGCATTAAAGGCCGCACTGAAGTGGCTGTGGTTTACGATCCAATGCGTAATGAACTCTTCACCGCCGTACGCGGTCAGGGCGCACAGCTGAATGGCTATCGTCTGCGCGGCAGCAACGCCCGCGATCTGGATGGCACCATCCTGGCGACCGGCTTCCCGTTCAAGGTTAAGCAGCACGCGACGCCATATATCAATATTGTTGGCAAACTGTTTACCCAATGTGCAGACTTCCGTCGCAGCGGTTCAGCCGCGCTGGATCTGGCTTATGTCGCAGCCGGCCGCGTGGATGGCTATTTCGAGATTGGCCTGAAGCCGTGGGATTTTGCAGCGGGTGAGCTGCTGGTACGTGAGGCGGGCGGTCTGGTGACTGACTTCACCGGCAACCACGGTTATCTGCACTCAGGTAACATCGTAGCCGGCAATCCGCGCGTCGTGAAAGCCATGCTGGCTAACATGCGCGAAGAGCTGAGCGAAGCGCTGAAGCGCTAAGCAAAAAAAAAGGCGGCCCGCGGGCCGCCTTTTTTAATGGTACTGATTAACGACGTTCGTGCGTTAACACCTGACGCGGCTGAGTACGGCGACCTACACCACCCAGAATCGCTGCCAGCACGGCTTCGATAATCAGCATGATGAAGGTGAACCAGCTCGCTTTCGCGGTAGCAGCGGCAGCCTGTTCTGCTGCTTCACGTGCTTTCTGCTCCGCTTCCTGCTTCAGCTGCTGATACTTCTGCATCGCCTGCTGATAGCTCTGCTCTGCCTGGTTAACAATCTGTTCTGCTTCCTGGTCACTCTTACCGGTACGCGCTTTGATAATATTTTTCAGCGCATCGCGGTCAGCAGCCTGCAGCGTATCAGAATGACGGCTTAGCACGCCTTTAAACCAGTTGCTCAAATCAGCATCCGCGTTCTGCGGATTTTGTGCCGTATTTTTTGCCTGATCCTCAGCGTTGTTCGCTTCGTTATTTGCATCCTGCTGCAGATTTTCTGGCTGTAATTCCGGCTTGCCGGTCTGGCGCAGCGTGGTCTCCAGCTCATTCTGCAGATCGTCGAGGTTAATATTATTTTCCTGCAGCTTCTCTTTCGCCATATTGGTCAGCGAAGGCGCAACAGAAGAAATACCATTACCCAGCGCATTTACACCTGAACCCAGAATATTAAAGGCGCCGCCAATAATACCGCTTGCCAGTGAGAAAGCCAGCCACAGAGTAATAAGCGTACTGACACCAAACATCAGTAAACCGTGCAGTGCGCCTTCACGCTGTGCCAGACGACCGGCAATATAGCTACCTACCGCCATCGCAATCAGCATGCTGGCACCGGTCCAGATCAGCGCGCCAGTACCAAGATGCTCCAGAGGATTTTGCTCCTGCTGTGGATCAATGGTCGTAGCACCAATTGCCGTACCCAATACTCCCAGTAATATATGAACAATCAGCGCAGCAATAACACCTGCAAATATTGCGCTCCATGAAATGCGTTTTAACGGTAGTCCCGCATGTGTATCGGTCACGGTCTCCGTGATGCCATTATGAGTCCGGATTTCAGGCATGGTATTCTCCTCGCAAAAAACGACGACTGATAAAAAGTTTATTTTAAAAAGGTTAATTCTCAGCTGATGTCATTTAGCGTAGACAGAGAATGCTATTTACACCAGAGGTGTACAGCAGGATATTTTTATCTGATGGCGGAAAATTAAACATCCGGCTGATTCCGCGCGGCCGGATGTTTATCCTGAGGCCCGATTAAAAGGGGCGCAGGCCGTTGGCGGCGGGGAGTGCACTCTGCCACAGAAGCGCGCCGGCCAGTATCAGCGCAACCGCCCCCAGCAGCATGAGCAGCGCCATCACTACCGCGGTCCGTTTTTGATCGGCTGCTGAACGGCTCAATCTCGCGGCCAGCACGCGCGAACGCTGAACCACGATGCCCAGCAGCGATACCATCAGTGCCGTTCCCAGCGCCATCGCCAGCGCGGCGGCCACGCCCCACAGATAAACATCAATCACTTTAGCGAATAGCAGCATCATCAGCGCCCCGGAACAGGGGCGCAGACCCATGGAGAGGACCAGCAGCAGCTGAGTCCTGAAGCTCACCGCGTGCGCCAGCTGATGCGCATCCGGTACATGCGTATGGCCACATGCGCAGGATGCGTCATGCTGATGCCGCGCGTGTATTGCCCGGATCTGCCAGCCCGCTGCCGGACGCAGGGCTGCCCGCAGCGATTTCACAGCGCGCCAGCCCAGCCAGCAGCCCAGCGCGATAACCAGCAGGTAGCTCCCCTTTTCCAGCCAGTAGCTGCTGAGATGGAGCTGGCGCGATGAGGTCTGCAGTACCACCAGCATCAGCGTCACCAGGGCAATGGCTACCCCGCCCTGCAGCAGCGCAGCCAGCAGAGTCAGACGAATGCTGGTACGCAACTGCGCAGGGTGCGTCGCTAAAAAAGTGGCGATCACCACTTTGCCATGCCCCGGTCCCAGCGCGTGCAGGACGCCATACGCCAGGCTCAGCAGCAGCAGCGTTATCCCCGCCTGGCGCGGCTGTGCTGCGACCTGCTGCAGCAGCTGTGTCAGGGAATGGTTAAGCGCTTTTTGCCACAGCACGCTCTGTAACAGGATGTGCGGCCAGGCGTGCCAGAGCAGCATTGCGGTCAGCAGCAGCAACAGCCCGGCGGCGGGCAGCGGCCAGCGACGCCGCGTGGGGAGCGGAATATTTAGCGACATATCAGCGTCACCGTCTGGGCAAACTGGCGGCCCAAATCCATATCTTCCGGCGGCGCGTCAGCTTTATCCAGCGACAGCGCATACTGCTGCAGCGACGCGTCCGGCTGTGGGGTCGTAAGCTTCAGCTGGCAGTGCGCCTTTAGGTTCTCATCCATGGCAATATCCTGTGACGTCTCATACTGCATATCAACGAAATAGCTGGGATCAAACGTCAGCATACGGTAACGCTTCCCGGCCAGCGGCTGCGGCTCGCCCAGCGGCACAATAAATTCGAGCACGGCCTTATGTCCGCTACGCGACAGATTGTACTCCTGCGGCAGATTAAGAAATTTTATCCGCGTTTTCTCCTGCCACAGCTCGGTAAAATAGTGCTGACCCAGTACGTTAGCCATTACCTGAGCCGCCAGCTTTTTCCATACCACATCACCCGGACTGGCCTGCCCGGCATCATAAAGCAGGTCGGCGGAGGTGATTTCGTCCATCGTCCAGACCATTTTTATGCCGGTCAGCCGATCGTTCTGGCTTTTCAGCTCTGCTTTCATCGCAATAAAGCTGTGCGGATGGCATGCAGCCGCAGCGGAGAAAAACAGCGTAACCAGTAAAAGCGCAATTTTCATATGTTATAAAGTAACAATTTATAAGGTAAAGGTTTACGTGGTCCGAAAAAAACTGTGACCCGCCCTGAAGCTCTGAGTAAAAGTCTGCACCGATAGCGTAATTTCAGCGCGATATTGGCTATTCTTAGCTGAAAAATGAGCTGCGGATAAAATACGTGATGAGTTTTGCGCCTGCTACAGCACCGCTCTTCAGCCGTTCCCAGCGACGTTGCCATCTGTTACTGCTGTTATTTCTGCCCGCCCCCGCCCTGACGCTCGATAAACTGTGCCAGCTGAACGGCGTTGATCCTGCGGTTGCCCGTCAGGATATCGCGGATGTGGGCGATGAGATACAGCGCTTTCATCAGCTGGAACTGCATCAGATGGTGGATGGCAGCTTTCGCATTCACGGCACGGAACTGGACAGAAGACTCTGCCTGATCCACTGGCTGCGACGCGCGCTGCGCCTGTCGCAGGCGTTTGTCTGCGACCATTTTGTTCCCGCCCTGCGTCAGCGGCTCAAAGTTTTGCAGATTGAAAAAGCGCTGTGGGATGAGATCAATCTGCAGGCGCTGATCCAGCACTGCAGCCTGCGGCTGATGCGCAATTTCTCTCCGCGCGACCAGCTTTTTCTGCTTATTTTTATGAAATATGCCCTTTGTCAGCGGCAGGCGGCGCTGTTCAGCGAGCGGCAGCGCAGCTGGCTGGCAGAGAAAGCGGAGCGTGCCGCAGCAGACGATGTCATTCACCACTGGCAGAAACGCTGTCATCTGATGCCCGATGCCAGCGAAACCGATTTCTGGACGCTGCTCTTCAGCCTGATTCATGCGCCTGATGCCACCCAGCTGAGTGCACCACAGGCGCACCGGTTGATGAGTGCCACCGAAGCGCTGATTGCGCGTTTCGAACAGCTGGCAAAAACGCGCATCCGCAACCAGCATGAGCTGAAGCTCCAGCTCTATACCCATCTGGCGCAGGCGCTGGACCGCAGCCATTTTTCTATTGGCATCGATAATAGCGTAGCGCTGGATGTGGCGCGGCTCTATCCGCGGCTGATGCGCACCACCGAGCGCGCGCTGTACCATTTCAGCAGCGATTTTGGCACGCAGTTCAGCGCGGAAGAGACCAGCCTGGTGGCGGTGCTGTTTGGTGCCTGGATGATGCAGGAGAGCGCGCTGCAGGAGAAGCAGGTACTGCTGCTCACCGGCGTCGACGCCGCGCTGGAGCAGCTGCTGGAGCAACAGCTGCGCGACATGACGCTGCTGCCGATCAATATAACCTATCAGGATATGCTGCACTTCCAGCGCGAGGGCGCACCGCGCGATGTGGCGCTGGTAGTGACTCCCTATGCTATTTCGCTGCCGCTCTTTTCGCCGCCGCTGATCCATGCAGAACTGCCGTTAAGCGATCATCAGCAGCAGCGTATTCTTCAGCTGCTGGACGCCTGAGCCGCAGGGCGCAGGAACAGCGCCGGCAGCGCCACCAGCGCCATGACCCAGAAGAGATGCCCCTGCAGGTGGGCAAACAGGACACCGCAGATCATGGTCATCACGGCAATTCCGCCCCCCATCGCCAGCGCCGAGTAAAGCGACTGCAGGCGAATCACCTCGGTGCCTTTGCGTGCAGCGATAAAGCGCATCGCCGCCAGATGGCAGATGGTAAAACTGCCGCAGTGCAAAATCTGTGCGACAACCAGCAGCGGCAGCGCGGTCGTGGCGCCGAGCAGCGTCCAGCGCAGCAGCGCGCAGACGCCGGAAAGCAGCAGCAGATCGCGCGCGCTCCAGCGTCTGAACAGACGGTTACTGAGGGCAAAGACTACGATCTCCGCCACCACGCCGAGCGACCACAGATATCCCACCACGGAGGCGGAGTAGCCCGCCTGCTGCCACCAGATGGCACTGAAGCTGTAGTAGGCAGCATGCGCGCCCTGCAGCAGCGTAACGCAGATCATAAAACGCCAGACGCTCTTTTCCCGCAGCAGATCGCGCCACGCCGTCCAGCCGCCGCTGGCGCCCTGTCGCGCCTCACCCTGCGGACGCGTCTGCGGTGGCAGCAGCATCCCGCTCAGCATGGCCACTACGCCCAGACTCAGCAGCAGTAAAACCGCCTGATAAGAGTAAGCGCTGACCAGCATGCCGGTGAGTGCCGAGCTGATGACAAACGCCAGCGATCCCCACAGCCGCACCGGGCCGTAGGCCAGCCCAATCTGGCGCGTCCAGGTTGCCGCCAGCGCATCGCTCAACGGCACCAGCGGAGAGAAAAAGAGATTGAACCCCACCATGACCAGCAGCAGCCAGAGCCACTGGCCGCCGAACCAGAAGCCGAGAGCGAACAGTGCGGTCAGAAGCGCCAGCAGCCGCAGCGCGACAATCAGCTGAGCCGGATTTTTAACCTGCGAGGCGATAAGCAGGCTGCCGGCGAAGCGCGCGACCATGCCACAACCGAGCAGCAGGCCAATTTTTTCCGCATCGAGTCCGCTGCCCTGCAGCCAGACGCTCCAGAAAGGTAAATAGATGCCGTAGCAAAAAAAGTAGGTGAAATAGCTCAGTCCCAGCCATCTGGCTGATGCGATGGTCATGCTCTCTCCTGTGGCGCGCGCCACTGCCTGAGGTTTGGGCGCTACTTTGGCAAAGCACCGGCCAAAAAGAAACCCGCAGAGCGGATCAATCGTGCGCTAAGCAGCGGAAAATACACCAATAAAAAAGGATGGCCGGAGCCATCCTTTTTTCATCCGTTAAAACCTGTCAGGCATAAACGGGCAGACGGGCACAGATATCGAGCACTTTCTGTTTGGTGCGTTCGATGGTGGCTTCGTCATTCACGTTATCCAGCACGTCGGCGATCCAGCCAGCCAGTTCACGCACGTCTGCTTCTTTGAAGCCGCGACGGGTTACCGCTGGTGTACCGATACGCACGCCAGAGGTCACAAACGGGCTTTTCGGATCGTTTGGCACGCTGTTTTTGTTCACGGTGATATTTGCACGTCCCAGCGCGGCATCCGCTTCTTTACCGGTCAGGCCTTTGCTCACCAGATCGATCAGGAACAGATGGTTATATGTACCGCCGGAGACGATGTTGTAACCGCGTTCCAGCAGGACTTCAACCATCGCTTTAGCGTTTTTAGCCACCTGCTGCTGATAGGTTTTGAACTCCGGCTCCATCGCCTCTTTAAATGCTACGGCTTTACCGGCGATAACGTGCATCAGTGGGCCGCCCTGTCCGCCAGGGAAGACAGCAGAGTTGAGCTTCTTATACAGATCCTCATCTCCGCCCTGCGCCAGAATCAGGCCGCCACGCGGACCCGCCAGCGTTTTATGCGTAGTCGTGGTCACGATATGCGCGTGCGGAACCGGGTTAGGATAGACATCAGCTGCCACCAGACCTGCCACATGAGCCATATCCACAAACAACCAGGCGCCGATGCTGTCAGCGATTTCACGCATTTTTGCCCAGTCGCAGACGCCGGAGTAGGCAGAAAAGCCGCCGATGATCATTTTTGGCTTATGCGTCTGTGCCAGCTCGGCCAGTTCGTCATAGTTGATTTTGCCGGTTTCATCGATGCCGTACGGGATAACGTTGTAGAGTTTTCCGGAAAGATTGACCGGTGAACCGTGGGTCAGGTGACCACCGTGCGCCAGATTCATGCCCAGAATGGTATCACCCGGCTGCAGCAGCGCGGTGTAAACAGCGAAGTTTGCCTGCGAACCAGAGTGAGGCTGAACGTTAGCAAAATCTGCACCAAACAGCGCTTTTGCGCGGTCGATCGCCAGCTGCTCAACGATATCAACATATTCACAACCGCCGTAGTAGCGCTTGCCCGGATAGCCTTCCGCGTATTTATTGGTGAGCTGTGAACCTTGCGCCTGCATAACGCGCGGGCTGGTGTAGTTTTCTGAAGCGATCAGTTCAATGTGCTCTTCCTGACGCACTTTCTCCTGCTCCATAGCCTGCCACAAATCGGCATCATAATCGGCAATGTTCATATCACGCTTTAACATCCGCATCTCCTGACTCAGCAACTTTAACGGCAATTTAAGCCCCCGCTTAGGGGCGAAGGCCAACAGTGTAAACGGTTTTGCCAGGGGACGATAGCGCCAGGGTGCTCTTTTTACGCAAACGATTGGCATGCCGCTGGAACGCCTTTTTTACGCTTTAGCTGCACGCAGAAAAAGGGCATGGATTGACGGAAGATCAGCGTAACACGCCTGGGATCCCTGCCCGGCTCGCGCTAAAAGCCGCTGCTGCCGGTTTACAGCCGGACGTGCGCGGCATAAGATGCATCTAAAATACATCTTTTAAGTTATCCGCTGAGGAACACACCATGCTCGACGCTCAGACTATCGCGACCATTAAATCTTCTGTGCCCGCTATTGCAAAAATGGGACCCGCTCTTACCGGCTGTTTTTACCACAAACTGCTGAACGATCACCCTGAACTGAAAAACGTGTTTAACATGAACAATCAGCGCAGCGGCGATCAGCGTGAAGCCCTGTTTAATGCGATTTGCGCTTACGCTACTCATCTGGAGGATTTGCCAGCGCTGCTGCCGGCGGTCGAGAAAATTGCGCAGAAGCACGCCAGCCTGAATATCCGGCCTGAACAGTACAATCTGGTAGGCGCCACGCTGCTGGCCACCATTAAAGAGCAGCTCAATCCGGGCGATGAGGTACTTGCGGCCTGGGGCAAAGCGTATGCGCTGCTGGCGCAGGTCTTTATTCAGCGTGAAGAAGCTATCTATCAGGCTTCTGAGCAGAAGAGCGGTGGCTGGCGCGGCCTGCGTGACTTTCGTATCCGCCGCATTACGCCGGAAAGCAGCGTGATTACCAGTCTGCAGCTGGTTCCCAATGACGGGCAGCCGGTGGCCGATTTTCTGCCGGGACAATACCTGACGCTCAGCCTGCGTCTGACAGAAAACGGGTTTATGCAGCATCGCCAGTATTCGCTGACGCACGCGCCTGACGGCAAAGCCTACCGTATTGCTGTCAAACGTGAAGCGCACGGCACCGTGTCGGGCTGGCTGCACGACTGCGCCCGGGTGGGAAATATTGTGCAGTGCAGCGCGCCGGCGGGTGACGTCGTGCTGCAGACAGAACCAGCGACGCCGGTGACGCTGATCTCAGCGGGCGTCGGTCAGACGCCGATGTTAGCGATGCTCGCGGTGCTGGCGCAGCAACAGCATCCGGCAGCCGTGACCTGGCTGCACGCGGCTGAAAATGGCGCGCAGCACGCCTTTGCGCGGGAAGTTGCCGCGCTGGGCGCCACCCTGCCGCACTTTCGCAGCCACGTCTGGTATCGCCAGCCTGCCAGCGGCGATGCCGGCCGGTATGATGCAGAGGGCGTAATGGATCTGGCCTGCGTGTCAGCGGAGCTGAACCAGCCGGATCGCACGTTCTGGCTCTGCGGGCCGCTGCCGTTTATGCAGTTTGTCGCTCGCCAGCTGCTGGATGCAGGCGTCGATACCGCACGCATTCACTATGAGGTTTTCGGCCCGCACAAGGTGCTGTAATTGCAGCAATAAAAAAGCCTGCGGCAGGCAGGCTTTTACTGTGACGCCGGACAGAGGATCAGATTGCCTCTTCATCCTCTTCGCCGGTGCGGATACGCACCACGCGCGCCACGTCAAATACGAAAATTTTACCGTCGCCGATTTTGCCGGTCTGCGCCGTTTTCATGATGGTTTCCACGCAGGTATCGACAATGTCATCCCCGACAACCATCTCGATTTTTACCTTGGGCAGAAAATCGACCATATATTCGGCACCACGATAGAGTTCGGTGTGGCCTTTCTGACGTCCAAACCCTTTGACTTCGCTCACCGTCATTCCGGTGATGCCGACTTCCGCCAGCGCTTCACGCACATCATCAAGTTTGAATGGTTTAATAATTGCATCGATCTTTTTCATCGCAGATCCCTTTTTCGCTCCCTCCATGACGGACGGATAACAGAAAGTATATATCGCTAACGGCGCCGGTGGCGCGGCAAACTACTCTTTAAAATCGCTGGCGTCCAGCTCATGACGAGACAGCAGCTTATAGAACTCGGTACGGTTGCGTCCAGCAAGACGCGCGGCGTGAGTCACGTTGCCTTTGGTCATCTGCAGCAGCTTGCGCAGATAGTTCAGCTCAAACTGGTTGCGCGCCTCCGCAAAGGTAGGCAGCGCGGTGTTCTCGCCCGACAGCGCCTGCTCCACCAGCGCTTCACCAATCACGGGTGCAACGGTCAGCGCAACGCACTGCTCAATAACGTTAACCAGCTGACGGACGTTACCCGGCCAGCTGGCGCTGACCAGCCGCTTCATTGCACCGGCGGAGAAGCTGCGGACAAATGGCTTATGGCGCCCGGCGGCCTGACGCAGTAAATGGTTAGCCAGCAGCGGAATATCTTCAGCGCGCTCGTGCAGCGCCGGAAGTTTAAGATTCACGACATTGAGCCGGTAGTAAAGATCTTCCCGAAAACTCTTTTTCTCCATCGCTTTTGGCAGGTCACGATGGGTGGCAGAAAGGATACGTACGTTGATCTCCACATCCCGGTTACTGCCAAGGGGACGCACTTTGCGCTCCTGCAGCACGCGCAGCAGTTTGATCTGCAGCGCCGGAGGCATATCGCCAATCTCATCCAGAAACAGCGTGCCGCCCTCTGCTGCCTGAAATAATCCTTCGCGCGCGCTGACCGCGCCGGTAAATGCGCCCCGCGCGTGGCCAAACAGCTCTGACTCCAGCAGCTGCTCCGGCAGTGCGCCGCAGTTAATGGCGATAAAGGGTTTCGCCGCGCGCGGACTGGCAGCATGAATAGCCTGCGCCAGCACCTCTTTCCCGGTGCCGC
>Ga0209370_1002279_pt1 | contig 14135 bp, 8 predicted proteins | sample AgamicAtPrz_FD_187164 | JGI IMG/M metagenome (GOLD analysis project Ga0209370, IMG submission 187164) | Agave microbial communities from Guanajuato, Mexico - At.P.rz (SPAdes) (version 2) | ecosystem: Host-associated > Plants > Phyllosphere > Phylloplane/Leaf | place: Guanajuato, Mexico... | reverse complement strand
GCCGGTCATAATTCCTGCCATTGCTAGGCCACCGATGATCGAACCGAAACCACTCCCAACTCGCCAAATTCATAGGCTGGCCAGCTTGGCACGGTGGTCTCTGGGACTGGTCCTGAGCCTGTGGCTGTTACTGGCCACCGTGTGGGGGGTGCTCCATTTCTGGATTGTGCCGCGAATCGAACAGTGGCGCCCCGAGCTGGAATCCCTGGCCTCACGCAGCCTGGGTGTACCGGTTTCCATAGGCCGGCTGCATGCGTACCGATCGGGTCTGGTGCCGACTTTCGAGCTGGGCGACGTAGTCCTGCATGACCCTGCGAACAAGAGTGAGGCCTTGCTCCTGCCCAAGGTGGTGGTGGCGGTCTCTGCCCATTCGCTGATGACCCTGGGCGTGGAGCAGATATACCTTGAAGGGCCGGATCTGACGGTTCGCCGCGATGCCGACGGCCAGATCTTTGTGGCCGGCATTGCCGTGTCATCCGACCCGGGGCAGGGGGGCGACTCCGACTGGATCTTCTCCCAGCCCGAAATCGCCATCCGCGGCGGCAAGCTGCAGTGGGTGGACGAGCTGCGCAATGCCGCGCCCTTGCAACTGCAGGATGTGGATCTGGTGCTGCGCAACAAGCGCTGGCATCACTCCCTGCGGCTGGATGCCACGCCGCCAGAGGGCTGGGGCCAGCGCTTCACGGTCATGGGCAACTTCAAGGAGCCTTTGCTGTCGGTGCATGAAGGGCGTCTGGAGCGCTGGAGCGGACAGGCCTATCTGGACTTCACGCATATCGACCTGTCGCACCTGGGCCAGTATCTGGGCCCGCAGGACTGGAAGCTGCAACAGGGCAAGGGCTCGGTCAGGGCATGGCTGGATGTGGAGCACGGCCAGCCCGTGGGCGCGGTGGCCGATGTCGCGGTCCAGGCGCTGCAGCTGCAATGGCGGGACCGACCAGAGCCCCTGGCTCTGCAGGCCTTGAAAGGGCGTTTGCGGGCTAAGAATCAGAACGGCTACCAGTTTTCCGTTCAGGGGCTGCAGTTCACGGCCGACGACGGGCTGAACTGGCCCAGAGGCGACTTCAGCCTGCGCTATGTGCCGACCGGCGCTTCCGAACAAGGTAGCCAGGGCGAACATGGCGAGGTTCAGGCCGATGGCATCGACCTGGCCATTGCGGCGCAGATGCTGCAGCGTCTGCCCCTGCCGCCAGCCGTTCAGAGCCAGCTCAGGGCGCTGGCGCCGGCAGGACAGCTGAGCGATCTCAAGCTGTCCTGGCGCGGACCTCTGCAGCAGCTGGTGCAGTACAAGGCATCGGGGCGGTTCGAGCAGCTGGGCTTGCGTTCTCAGGCCTCGGAGGAGGGCCCCCACAGCATAGGCATTCCCGGTGTGCGGGGCTTGAGCGGCAAGTTCAGCCTGGACCAGGACCGCGGCGAGGCCACGCTGACCAAGACGCCGGGAGCCAATCAGGCCATGCTGAGCTTCCCCGGGGTGTTCGAAGACCCTGATATACCGTTCGATCAGCTCGACAGCCTGGTGCGCTGGCAGCTGCTGGACAAGGGCCAGACCATCAAGGTGCAGGTGCCCCGGCTGCGCTTTGCCAATGAAGACACGGCCGGCCAGGCCCAGGCCAGCTGGCAGTCCGGTGCCGGGACCAAGGAGCAGCCGCGCTTTCCGGGGCTGCTGGATCTGCAGGGGCAACTCAGCCGCGCCAAGGGTGAGCGCATTTATCGCTATCTGCCCCAGGACCTGGGCAGCGATGCGCTGCGCTATGTGCGCGAGGCCATCACCACGGGCCAGGCCAGTGCGGTGAACTTCCGCGTCAAGGGCGAACTTGAGCATGTGCCATTTGAAAAGCCGGGCAAGGGCGAGTTCCACATCAGCGCCCAGGTGCAGGACGTGAACTACCAGTTCGTGCCCGGCTATCTGCTCAGTCCTGGCGAAAAGCCCTGGCCGCCCCTGACCAGGCTTTCGGGCGAGCTGGTGTTCGACCGCAACTCCATGCAGGTGCGCAAGGCCAAGGGCTTTCTGGGTCATACCGCCATCGTTGTCGATGAAGCGCAGGCCGGCGTGGCCGACTGGAACCAGACCGAGGTGGAGGTCAACGCCAAGGCCCATGGTGCCCTGGGCGATATGCTGAACCTGGTGCAAGGCTCCGCCCTGTCTGCGCTGACCGCTCATGTGCTGGATAGCAGCCGGGCCACGGGCAATGCCAAGCTCAGCCTCAAGCTGCATCTGCCTACCCTGCACATGGAGCGCAGCAAGGTACAGGGCGAAGTGGCGCTGTCGGGCAATACGCTGCAGCTGATGCCCGAGGTGCCTACGCTCAGCCAGTTGCGCGGCAATGTGCAGTTTTCGGAAACCGGCTTTCAGCTCTCGGGCGTGCAGGCCAGAGCGCTGGGCGGTGACGTGCGCATCGAGGGCGGCATGAAGCCCGGTGTCGATGCCGCCACAGCCCCGGTCCAGCTGCGTGTGGACGGCGTGGCCACGGCCCAGGGCCTGCGTGACGCCAAGGAGATGAGCGAGCTGGCGGCACTGGGCAAGCATCTGCAGGGCCAGGCACGCTATGGCCTGCAGATCAAGGTGTTGCACAGCGTGCCGGAAATCAGTCTGCAGTCCGAGCTGCAGGGCATGGCGGTCATGCTGCCGGCGCCCTTGGGCAAGGCCGCCGACAGCTCCCTGGCCTTGCGCGTCAACCGCACTGTGCCCGCGGTGGCCAAGCCGCTGACCGACCAGCTCAGCGTGCAATGGGGCAATCAAGCCGCAGCCCTGCTGGAGCGCGATATCAGCGGGGCACAGGCCCGCATCACGCGCGGCAGCCTGGAGCTGGTGGAGTCGGGCAAGGCGGAAGCCGCATTGCCGCCTGCGGGTCTGCAGGCCAGGGTGCAACTGCCGGTGCTGGATCTGGATGCCTGGGGACGGCTGTGGCCCGAGGGCGACGCGAGCGCTGCCGATGGCCCCGTTGCCGAGGAAGAGAGCTGGCGCCAGTTTGTGCCGCAGCAGCTGGCGCTCAAGGCGCGCGAGGTCAAGCTCCATGGCCGCTCGCTGCACGATGTATCCCTGCAGCTCAGCCATGCCAACAAGGTCTGGACCAACCAGATCCAGGCGCGCGAGCTGGCCGGGCGCATTGAATATCGCGAGGCCAATGCGCAGGAGCCTGGCGGCCTGGTCATCGCCAAGCTCTCGCGTCTGAGCATTCCCGACGGCCCGGACGAGGGCGTGGAGGCGGCGGCTGCCCAGAGCAGCGATTTGCGTGAGCTGCCGGCCCTGCAGGTCAGCGTGGACGACTTCCAGCTGGGTAAGCGTTCGCTGGGCAAGCTGGATGTGGTGGCGCGCAATCACGGGCTGTCTCTCGGTGTGGGCAAGCGCGAATGGCAGCTGTCGCGCTTCAATATCAGCACACCCGAGGCGACCTTGACGGCACAGGGCTCCTGGGCGCTGCGCTCCGGCGATCAGAAGCACCCGGGCCAGACACAGCTGCAGTTCCAGCTCCATCTGCGCGATGTGGGCAAACTGCTCAATCGCTTCGACATGCCCGGTGTGGTCGCCAATGGACAGGGCGAGCTGCAGGGGGAGATCGGCTGGACCGGATCGCCCGTGACGCCGGGGTTCAAGACCATGTCCGGCGCCGTGCACCTGGAGGTGCAAAAAGGCCAGTTTCTCAAGGCCGAGCCGGGCCTGGCCAAGCTGCTGGGCGTGCTCAGCCTGCAGTCCCTGCCCAGGCGTTTGACGCTGGATTTCCGCGACGTGTTCCGCAACGGCTTCTCGTTCGACTTCATGCGAGGCGATGTCACCATAGAGCGCGGCATTGCCAAGACGAATAACATGCAGATGAAGGGCGTGAACGCAGCCGTGCTGATGGAGGGCTCTGCCGATATCGACAAGGAAACCCAAGACCTGCATGTGGTGGTGGTGCCGGAGATCAACGCCCTGTCCGCCTCCCTGGTCGCCACGGCCATCAACCCCGTGGTGGGGCTGAGCAGCTTTCTGGCCCAGATGATTCTGCGTGGCCCGCTGATTGCGGCCACGACCAAGGAGTTCCATATCCACGGCAGCTGGGAAGATCCGCAAGTGACCGAGCTGCCCAGACGCAGCGTGCCCAAGACCGGTGCCGACGATGCCGGCAAGCAGCCCGCTGGCGCTACAGGCTCACAGGAGAAGCCATGAAGATTGCCGCTCTACAAATGGTCTCGGGTCAGGATGTCGCCGCCAATCTGGCGCAGGCGCGCAGCCTGATGCAGCAGGCCGCCGCCCTGGGGGCGGAGCTGGTGGTGCTGCCCGAGTATTTCTGCGCCATGGGCGCCAGGGACACTGACAAGCTGGCCTACCGGGAGGCCTTTGGCCAGGGGTCGATCCAGGATTTCATGGCCGCCGCCGCCAGGCAGCTCCAGCTGTGGGTGGTGGCCGGCACGCTGCCGCTGCAGGCGGCCGACGACAGCCATGTGCTCAACACCAGCCTGGTCTATTCACCCGACGGCGAGTGCGTTGCCCGCTACGACAAGATCCACCTCTTTCAGTTCGACAACGGGCGCGAGAGCTATACCGAGGCCGCCGTGGTGCAGGCGGGCAGCCAGCCCGTGGTCTGCGACATACAGGCCAGAGACGGCGCCCGCTGGCGCCTGGGCCTGAGCGTCTGCTACGACCTTCGCTTTCCCGAGCTGTACCGCGCGCTCAGTGCCCAGGGCGCCGACCTGCTGCTGGTGCCCAGTGCCTTCACCTACACCACGGGTCAGGCGCACTGGGAGGTGCTGCTGCGGGCGCGGGCGATAGAGAACCTGGCCTATGTGCTGGCGCCCGGCCAGGGCGGCGTGCATGAAAACGGCCGCCGCACCTGGGGCCACAGCCTGCTGATTGACCCCTGGGGCGAGGTGCAGGGCCTGCAGGCCAGCGGCACCGGCGTGGTGGCGGGAGAGCTCAACCGTGACCGCTTGCTGCAGGTGCGCCAGCAATTGCCGGCCTTGACCCATCGTGTGCTGTGACTGAACCGCTGAATACTGCTCTTGACGAACTGCCCGAGGACCATCCTGCCCATTGGCCCTGGCGGCGCTGGCGCATGGCCTGGAAGCGCTGGTCCCTGTGGACCTTGCTGGTGGCACTGGTGGTCAGCATGCTGGTCACCATGGTCTGGCTGGCCGGACGCTATGAAGCATCGCAGGTGCAGGAAAAGCTAGAGCGCGATACCGCCAATGCCGTCGGCGATATCCGTGCGGCACTGGGCCGCAATCTGCAGGATCTGCTGGCGCTGAGCGCCTACAGCGGCAAGCACTCGGCCTGGCGCGAGCACGCGACTGAGCTGCTGCAGCAGCGCCGTGACCTGATGCGCATCGAGTGGCGGGGCGAAAACATGCGCCTCATCGAGCATGCCGAGACGCCTTATCGCACCCTGCTGGTCGAAGACGAAAGCCATTTGCCCGAGCTGCATTCGGGCGAGGCACTGACCTGTACCCAGGCCAGGCGCGTCAACGGGCCGTCGTATTCGCCCAGCCGTTTCCAGTTGCTGGGCGAAGGCCTGGGCACCGAGACCATGCAGGTCTGCATGCCGCTGACGGAGAACGGTCATGTGGTGGGCTATGTGCTGGGCACCTACAGCCTGCAGGGCATTCTGATGGCCCAGGTGGGCAAGTCCCTGCCGCGCACCCAGGAGGTGTCGTTCACCGAGCCGGATGGCACGCGTCTGGCCATGGTGGGAGCGGCCTGGCGCGGCTCGCGCATGTTCACGGCCCAGCAACTGCTGGACCTGCCCGGCAACACCCTGGTGCTGCGCATGGACAGCTGGCATCACGCGCCCAGCGTCTTTCCCAATGTGATGACGGCGCTAGTGACCGGCATGTCGATCGCGCTGGTGACCGTGGTGGTGGTGCTGGTGCGCGACAACCGCCGCCGCCTGCGCGCGGAACGCGATCTGGGCGATGCGCTGGCCTTTCGCAAGGCCATGGAAGATTCCCTGGTCACGGGCATGCGTGCCCGCGATCTCCAGGGGCGCATCACCTATGTGAACCCGGCCTTCTGCAATATGGTGGGCTTCAGCGCGCAGGAGCTGCTGGGCCTCAATGTGGCGCCCTACTGGCCGCCCGAGCTGGCCCAGGAATATGTGAGCCGGCGCGATCAGCGCCTTGCCGGCCTGCTGCCCACGCCGCGCCAGGGCCACGAGAGCGTGTTCATGCGCAAGGACGGCTCGCGCTTTCCGGTGCTGATTTTCGAGGCGCCGCTGATCACCGCCCAGGGCCAGCACACGGGCTGGATGAGCGCCTTCATCGACATCAGCGAGCAGCGCCGCATGGAGGAGATGTCGCGCGCCTCGCTGGAGCGTCTGCAGGCCACGGCCCGCCTGGCGACGGTGGGCGAGATGGCCTCCATGCTCAGCCATGAGCTGACGCAGCCGCTGGCCGCCATCTCCAGCTATGCCACGGGATCGCTCAATCTGCTGGCACATGAACCTGATGCCGAGGATTCGCATCTGCAGGATTTGCGCATGGCTCTGGAGCGCATCAGCTTCCAGGCCGACCGCGCGGGCAAGGTCATCAAGAGCGTGCGCGACTTCGTGCGCCGGCGCGACAAGTCCCGGCAGGTGGTGCAGCCCGCGGAGCTGATCGATGCGGTCATGCCCCTGGTCTATCTGCAGGCGCACAAGCTCAACGCCACGGTGCAACTGGAGCTGGAGCCCGATCTGCCGGGGGTGCTCTGCGATGTCACCATGGTCGAGCAGGTGCTGCTCAATCTGGCGCGCAACGGCATGCAGGCCATGGACCAGCCCGCGCTCAAGGACAGGGTGCTGACCCTGACGGTCAGGCGTAGTTCTGAGGGTCATGGCGCGCGTTGGGTAGAATTTTCCATCATGGACTGCGGCGCCGGCATTTCTGCGGAAGTCGCCGAGCAGCTGTTCACCCCCTTCTTCACCACGCGCACCGAAGGCATGGGCCTGGGCCTGAGTCTGTGCCGCACGGTGGTGGAGCAACATGGTGGTCACCTTGATTACCGCCCGCACCTCCCGCAGGGCACGGAGTTTGTCTTCACGCTTCCGGCCCACTGGGAACCCAGAGAGAACTAGGCTTCATGGAACCTGTAACCGACGCTACCGTCTACGTGGTGGACGACGATGCCGATGTCCGAGAGGCATTGGCATGGCTGCTGCGTTCGCGCAGATTGCTGAGCGAGTGCTATCGCAACGCCGAAGAATTCGAGCAGGCCGTGCTGCAGACCAGCCCCGTGACGCGTCGCCCTTGCTGCCTGCTGCTCGATATGCGCATGACGGGCATGAGCGGGCTGTCGCTGTTCAACCGCATGCTGGAGCGCGGTCAGATCGAGGCCATGCCCGTGATCTTTCTGACCGGCCATGCCGATGTGCCGACGGCCGTGGATACGGTCAAGCGTGGCGCCTTCGATTTCTGCGAGAAGCCGTTTTCCGACAACGCGCTGGTGGACCGGGTGGAGCAGGCGCTGGCGCTGTCCGCCGAGCATCTGGCCGCCTTGCAGGCGCGCGAAGAGGTGCGCAGCCGCTTGGACGAGCTCACCGATCGCGAGAAAGACGTGATGAAGCTGGTCGTCGAGGGCGTGCCGAACAAGCTGATTGCCGATCAGCTCGATATCAGCGTGCGCACCGTGGAAGTGCACCGGGCGCGTGTCTTCGACAAGATGCAGGTCAAGTCGGCCGTCGAGCTGGCCAATCTGCTGCGCAACGCCTGAGCGGAAGCAAGCCTCCCCGAGATGAAAAAAGCCCCGCTTGGCGGGGCTTTTTGCTGGTCTCGCGCTGGTTTATTGAGGCGCACGCTCGCCCACGAAGATTTCCACGCGGCGGTTGCGCGCACGGCCTTCGTTGGTGGCATTGGATGCCACGGGCTGGTGCGAGCCCATGCCCTGCACCTGGATGCGGGCGCCGTTGACGCCACGCGAGGTCAGATAGTTGCGGGTGCTCTCGGCGCGCTGCAGCGACAGAGGGTTGTTGATGGCATCGGAGCCTGTGCTGTCGGTGTGACCGATGATGCGCACTTCTGCGTTGGGGTTGTTGCGCAGACCTTCGGCAAAGCGATCGAGGATGGGGGCGAAGTTGCCCTTGATGTCGGCGCGGCCGGTGTCAAAGGAGATGTCGCTGGGGATGTCCAGCTTGAGCTGGTTGTCCGCGGTCTGTGTCACGCCCACGCCTGTGCCCTGGGTCGCGGCTTCCATTTCACGCTTTTGCTTCTCGAGGTTTTGCGACCAGATATAGGAGCCCAGGGCGCCGACACCGGCACCGATCAGTGCACCCTTGCCGGCATGGCCGCCAGCAATGGCGCCGATGGCAGCGCCGCCCAGTGCGCCCACGCCTGCACCGGTGGCAGTACGACGCGTGGTGTCCGACATGCCGCCGGTATTGGCGCAGCCGGTGATCAACAATGCAGAGGCCAGAGCGGCCGTCACAGCCATTTGCTTGCGCATAGAAAACTCCTTAGTTTGATAAACGACCCGGAGGGTCTTGCAAACCAGCTTCGCGTAAAAGCTGCAAGGCCACGAGCGTACTGCCAAGAGAAGGCAAAAAAAGTAGGACGCGGGCCAGCGAGCGGTTTCTGATGCAAAAGATTGTCACATGCAGCCCGCGCTGCAGTGGCTGCAGCGCCATGGGCTAAGCTCGATTAGAGCGATCTTGTTCGGGGTCTGCAAGCACTTCTTTGTGCGGCGCAGGCTCGACCGGGGCCGGCAACTCACCCTTTTTTCGACCTGAGAACATGGTCCACCACACAATAGCGACCAAAATGGCCAATGCCAGCAGTGCTTCAAGCAAAATCAGACCCATGAATTTCCATCTCCTGCGCCGTGCTTCACTGGCGCTGATTGTAGGAACCCTGGTGGCATGCACCACCACCAAGCAGCAAAACGACCCGGCATCGGTGCCCGAGATGGCTCCGCATGGAGGGCCGGCTTCCGCAGCCAAGCCGCCGTTCACCGCCAATGTACCGACTAAAAGCCGCTGGGTGGCGGTGGACTGGGGCGAGTTGCCCGGCGTGCCCCAGGATTCCCTGAACGAGGCCTGGAATGCCTGGATCAAGAACTGCGAGCGTCCCAGCACCGTGTTTGCCAATCTGTGCGGCGAGGTACGAAGGCTGAGCATTGCCTCGGAAGACGAGCAGCGCAGCTGGATGATGAACACGCTGCAGCCCTATCGCATCGAAGCGACCACGGGCAGCCCCGACGGCATGCTGACCGCCTATTACGAGCCTCTGTACGAGGCGCGCCGGGTGCAGGGCAACGGCTTCAACGTGCCCATCTATCAGGTTCCGCAGGGTTTTGGCAAGCGCAAGCCCTGGTTCACGCGCCAGCAGATCGACACCAACTCCGAGGCGCAGGCCGCCCTGGCCGGCCGTGCTATTGCCTGGCTGCGCGACCCGGTGGACATGCTGGTGCTGCATATCCAGGGCTCGGGCCGGCTGATGCTGACCGAGGCCGACGGCCGTCAGCGCATGATCCGCGTGGCCTATGCCGGCACCAACGATCAGCCCTACAAGAGCGTGGGCCGCTGGCTGCTCGACCAGAACCTGGTGCGCGATGCCACCTGGCCCGGCATCAGTGCCTGGATTGCCGCCAATCCCTCGCGTGTCAACGAGATGCTCTGGAGCAATCCGCGCTATGTGTTCTTCCGCGAGGAGGCGCTCAATGACTTCGATGCCCAGTTCGGCCCCAAGGGCGCGCAGGGCGTGGCGCTGACGCCGGGCCGCTCGATTGCCGTGGACCGCAACAGCATCCCCTATGGCACGCCGGTCTGGCTGTCCACGCCCGGCCCTACGGTCTCGCTCAACCGCCTGGTGTTCGCGCAGGATACGGGCAGCGCCATTCTGGGCGCCGTGCGTGCCGACTATTTCATGGGCTGGGGGGCCGAGGCCGGTGATGTGGCGGGCCGTATCAAGCAGCCGCTCAAGCTCTGGGCCTTCTGGCCCAAGGCCTTGGCCGGATCGGCACCGCATCTGCGCTGATGCTAAAAACAGGAGCTTCCAGCGCTTGTCAGTCAATGAATTTCGATGAATAACTATCTGAAATCATTGAACTGAAAGCGCTGTAAGCTCTCTTTTAAAGAGCGTCGGTGAAGTAGCGCTGCACCACGGGCGGCTCCTTGCCCTTGTGAAAGCTCAGCTTGCGGTCGCGCAGCGCCACATCGGCGGTTGTCACGCGCTCGAAGCGGCGCAGATGCTCGGTCCAGGATTCGTCGGTGATCTGCTCCACGAAGCGCTCGGGCTGGCTCATGCTGTGCAGCAGGCTCCAGGACAGCGCGCCCTGGCGCAGGCGGCTGCGCCGGCTCAGCTGCATCAGATCGCGGAAGGCACCGGCCCTGGCCGGATCGATCAGGTATTCGATGGTCACCACCACGCGGCCGGCTTCGGGCGGCAGCGCTGCCGTCGGCGGCGTGAAGGCGCGAGAAGGGCTGAGGTCTTCCTCGATGTCGCGGTCCGGGTTCAGGCGCTGCACGATCAGCAAGGCCGTCAGCCCGCTGACGGCGGCCACGGCCATGCTGATCTGCACCGAGCCCAGGCTGGCGATCTTGCCCCAGATGGCGGCGCCAATGGCCGTGCTGCCCATGATGGACATCTGGTAGATGGACATGCCGCGTGCCCGCACCCAGTTGGGCAGGGCCATCTGCGCGGCCACGCCCAGCGTGTTGGCCGTGGCCAGCAGGGCCATGCCCGAGAGCATCATGCCCGGCACGGCCACGGCGATATGGGGGGCGAAGGCCACGGTCAGCGTGGCCAGGCTTTGCGCGGCCACGCCGGCCAGTACCGTGCGCTCGCCCGACAGCATCTGGCGTATGCGCGGCAGCAGCATGGCGCCCAGGATGGCGCCCGCGCCCATGGAGGCCAGCAGCAGCGTGAAGGTGCCGGCACTGCCGCTGCTGGCCGTGCCGTGGTCCAGGCGCTGGGCCGTCAGCGGCAGCAGCGCCATGATGGCGGCGGCCTGCAGAAAGTAGCAGACGGTGCGCAGCAGCACGGCATGCATGCGCGGCGACTCCTGGATGAACTGCAGGCCCACGCGCATGGCCGAGCCCAGGCGCTCGCGGCCCAGCGGGTTGGCGGGCTGCTGGCGCTTCCAGCGCAGCAGCACAAAGCCCGAGACGATGGACAGCACGGCGTTGAGCACAAACACCCAGGCGCTGCCCAGGCTGGCGATGAGGGCACCCGCCACCAGCGGGCCGATGATGCGCGAGGCATTCATGGCCACGCCGTTGAGCGCCATCGCAAAAGGCAGATGGTGCTTGGGCACCAACTCGGGGATCAGGGCCGAGAACACCGGCCAGCGCATGGCCAGGCCGATGCCGTTGGCAAACACCAGGGCCAGCAGCAGATAGGGCGTCAGCTGGCCCGAGAGCACGGCCAGGCACAGCAGCAGGGCCACGGCAGCCACCCAGAACTGGGTGACGATGAAGTAGCGGCGCCGGTCCAGGATGTCGGCCAGCGCCCCGCTGGGAAGGGCCAGCAACATGACCGGCAGGGTGGAGGCCGACTGCACCAGCGCCACCAGCACGGGCGAGGTGGTCAGCGATGTCATCAGCCAGGCGGCCGCCACATCGTTCATCCACATGCAGATATTGGCCGTCATCCAGATCATCCACAGCATGCGGAAGGTGGGCGTGGCCAGCGGCGTCCAGACGCCCGGGGCTGCGGCAGGCGGCGCGCCGCCGTCATTCATGGCCGAGGGATCTTCCAGCAGCTTGCCTGCAGGGACCTGGCCGGATTCTGAAATTGCTGGATTGTGGGAAGCGCGCTCTGCGGAATCATCGTGGGCCATGGGGCATGATTCTGTAGCAGGAAAGTTGATGTGACAAATACGTAGTTACTCAAACCTGCCTGGCTCGGAGCTCGATGCTGCTCATGTCCTGAGTGCTACTGATAAGTGAGCTTTCAGCGCTTTTTGAGCAAGGATTTCAATGTTAATTGAGTCCACATCGTAGATGAATAAAGCGGTACATGCTCCACTTTTGAAGGATGCCGGCCTGGTGCGAACGGCACTCAGGCGTGCGTCAGCGTGCTGGGCAGCGGCAGCGCGCTGCTGGACTTGACCTCGCCCAGCGAAAAAATCGTGTGCACGTCTTTGACGTTGGGCAGGCGCAGCAGCACATTGCGCACAAAACCGGAAAAGCTCTCCAGATCCCTGGCCACGACCTGCAGCTCGAAGGTGCCCGCGCCGCTGATGTAGTGGCAGGAGGTGACTTCGGGCAGCAGGCGAATGGCTTCCTCCATGCGCAGCGTGATGTCGGCCGTGTTCTGTGCGGCATCCACGCGCACAAAGGCCAGCACGCCCAGGCCCAGCTTGTGGCGGTCCAGTGTGGCGTGATAGCCGGTGATATAGCCCGACTCCTCCAGCGCGCGCACGCGTCGCCAGCAGGGCGCGGCGGACAGGCCTACGCGCTGGGCCAGCTCGGCATTGGTGAGGCGGCCATCCATTTGCAGCTCATTCAGGATGGCCCAGTCGAAGCGATCAAGTTGGTTCATGATTCGCAATTTACAGCAAGATTCTTTCAAAAACTAGGTTAATCCCGGCAATAAAAAGAAAGCTCTATTCGGGGTGTTTTCCTTAAACTTTGCTCAAACAACTCGCGTTCCATGCCTCTGGCGCAGGAATGCGCAAAGCAATATGCTGCTCTGGTAGCCAACAGCTGCCACGGGTGGTCACCCACATGGAGACAAGCCATGAATGCCCCTTTGCCCGATGAAGTCCGTCGCGCCCTGGAGTCTGTGACTCTGGACGACAAATATTCCCTGGCCCGCGGCCGCGCCTTTATGAGCGGCGTGCAGGCCCTGGTCCGCCTGCCCATGCTGCAGCGGCTGCGCGATGCGCAGGCCGGGCTCAATACCGCCGGCTTCATCAGCGGCTATCGCGGCTCGCCTCTGGGCACTTACGACCAGTCCCTGTGGGCGGCCAAAAAGCATATGGAGGCGAATCACATCGTCTTTCAGCCCGGCGTGAACGAAGAGCTGGGCGCCACGGCCGTCTGGGGCACGCAGCAGCTCGATCTCTATCCTGAAACCAAGAAGTTCGACGGTGTCTTCGGCATCTGGTATGGCAAGGGGCCGGGCGTGGACCGCTGCTCCGACGTGTTCAAGCACGCCAATATGGCGGGCACGGCCAAGCATGGCGGCGTGATTGCGATTGCGGGCGACGACCACATCAGCAAGTCCTCCACGGCCGCGCACCAGAGCGACCACATCTTCAAGGCCTGCGGCACGCCGGTGTTCTTCCCCAGCAATGTGCAGGACATCCTCGACATGGGCCTGCATGCCTTTGCCATGAGCCGTTTCTCGGGCCTGTGGTCGGGCATGAAGACGATCCAGGAGGTGGTGGAGTCCTCCTCCTCGGTGCTGGTGGACCCGGATCGCGTCAACATCATCCTGCCCGAAGACTTTCAGATGCCGGACGGCGGCCTGCATATCCGCTGGCCCGATCCGCCGCTGGAGCAGGAAGCGCGGCTGATGAACTACAAGTGGTATGCAGCCCTGGCCTATGTGCGCGCCAACAAGCTCAACCACAATGTGATCGAAGGGCCCAACGACCGCTTCGGCATCATCGCCAGCGGCAAGGCCTATAACGATACGCGCCAGGCCATGGCCGATCTGGGGCTGGACGAGGACACCTGCCGCCAGCTGGGCATCAGGCTGCACAAGGTCAACGTGGTCTGGCCGCTGGAGGCCACGATCACGCGCGATTTCGCGCGCGGCCTGCAGGAGATTCTGGTGGTGGAGGAAAAGCGCCAGGTCATCGAATACCAGATCAAGGAAGAGCTCTACAACTGGCGCGACGACGTGCGCCCCAATGTGGTGGGCAAGTTCAGCGACGAGCATGGTGGCGAATGGTCGCTGCCCAACCCCAGCACCGACTGGCTGCTGCGCCCCACGGCCGATCTGACTCCCGCCATCATTGCGCGCGCCATTGCCCAGCGCCTGAAGAAGCTGGGCGTGCCCGAGCATGTGCAAACGCGCATGCAGCAGCGTCTGGCCGTGCTCGACGCCCGCGAAGCGGCGATCAAGGCGGCCAAGGAGGTCTCGACCGGCGACCGCACGCCCTGGTTCTGCAGCGGCTGCCCGCACAACACCTCGACACGCGTGCCCGAAGGCTCGCGCGCCGTGGCCGGCATCGGCTGCCACTACATGACCACCTGGATGCCCGACCGCCGCACCAGCACCTTCACGCAGATGGGCGG
>Ga0209370_1002274_pt1 | contig 14151 bp, 8 predicted proteins | sample AgamicAtPrz_FD_187164 | JGI IMG/M metagenome (GOLD analysis project Ga0209370, IMG submission 187164) | Agave microbial communities from Guanajuato, Mexico - At.P.rz (SPAdes) (version 2) | ecosystem: Host-associated > Plants > Phyllosphere > Phylloplane/Leaf | place: Guanajuato, Mexico... | reverse complement strand
GAATCTCCAAACTCTTGTGCAACATAATTGTAATCTTCGTCCGTTTCTATAAAACGGTCTACCAGCAATACTCTGTTTGTAGGCAATTGTTTTAAGACAGCAGGTGTTTTTTTATTCGGAATCGGAGCAATAACAAACATTCCGTATTTTCCTTTTATGCTTTGAACTATATTTTCGAACGTATCAAAATTGTTATGATGAAAGAAAATATCCAATTGCACATTTTTGCCCAGTCCTTTTCTAAAATTCTCGTAAAACATTTCCTGAAAAATATCAAAAGCAAATATCAGCAATGCCACTTTTAACTCCTGCTTTACATCATTAGTAGCTACAAAATACCCCAATCGGTTTTTCGATTCAATAATTCCTCTGTGCACCAATTCTTTATAAGCTTTTGCAATGGTTTCTCTTGCAAAACCTAGTTCGCTTATAAAAGTATTTACAGACGGAAGTAAATCGCCTTTTACGACTACCTTTTCATCAATGGCATTAATTATTCCCTGAACCAATTGCTCATGCTTAGATAAGGAATTTATAGATTCAAGATTTTTGATCTGCTGAATAATTTGCTTCATAAATCGTTTTAATAAGTATTTATTTAGAAAATATTGTATTACAAATATATACTAATGTTTGAAATTTAGTTTAGGCCTTAGTAATTTTTAAAACAACACTGCTGTTTGATGCTGTAACATTCGGATTAATCCCAACTTGAATTAAAAAATCGCCCGAATATACAGCAGTTTCTACCACTGGTTTTTTATCTGGATACACGTTAATTTCTTCTACTTTATAGTTTTGTCCAGCCTGCAATCCTTTTAGTTTAATTGGAAGATGAGTTCCTGCTTCATATCTAGAGTTAACAGAATAGCTGAAAACCACAGCTTCATTACCATTTTTATTGACAAACATTACAGAAGCAGCATCATTATCCCACGGATTCTGTAGACGATATTGGTCTCCCTGCCAGATGGTATTGCTTAATTCGTTATAGTTTTTTATTGCTTTTTGAGTGAAAGCCAAATCCTTTTCATTTAAATCTTTTACCACAATATCAAAACCTAATTTTCCCATCATAGCAACATCTGTACGGTATTTTAGGGGTTGTTTTCCCCAGTCTGTAACGTGTGCCGCAATAGTAAGCGCTGGATAAAAATACGAGTATTCCCATTGCATGTAGACACGCTCTAAAGGGTCTGTGTTGTCACTTGGCCAGAATTCTGTAAAGTATTTCAAAGCACCATAATCTACTCTTCCTCCACCGCCAGAACAAAGCATCATTGGCACTTTTGGATATTTTACGCGTATACGTTCCAGCACTTTGTACAATCCGTTTACATAATCGGTGTAGAAATTATTCTGTTTGTCTTTCAAATAATTAGAATAAGCATTATAAATCACAGCATTACAATCCCATTTAATATAAGCCAATTCTGGATTTTCAGTAAAAAGATTATCTACAACTCCGTACACAAAATCCTGAACTTTTGGATTTGCCAAATCTAAAACCAATTGATTACGGAAATAATGTTCTGCTCTACCTGGCTGTTTGATAACCCAATCAGGGTGTTTTTTATACAAATCACTTGCAGGATTTACCATTTCAGGCTCAATCCAAATTCCGAATTTCACTTGATTGTCTTTGGCCGTTTTTACTAAAGTTCCAATTCCGTTTGGCAATTTCTTTTTATTGACATCCCAATCTCCCAAAGCTGCATCATCATTGTTACGAGGATACGTATTTCCGAACCATCCGTCGTCTAACAAGAACATATCAACTCCCAGTTTTTTACTATCGGCAATTAAAACTTTAAGTTTTTCTTCATCAAAATTAAAATATGTTGCTTCCCAATTGTTCAATAAAGTCAAACGATCTTCTTTTCCGTCTAAGATTTTGTAACTTCTTGACCAATCGTGCAGATTACGGCTTGCAGTTCCTTTTCCTTTTGATGATAAAGTGTACCAAAATTTAGGAGTCGTAAAAACTTCGCTTTTAGCTAATTTGTAAGCTGCCGCCGCATTATTGATTCCAGAAATAACACGAAGATTATTTAGTGGATCTAATTCTAAATCGGTTCTAAAGTTACCTGACCATTCTAAACCTGCAAATAAAACTTTCCCTTCATCTTCAGTAGCTGGTTTATCTAAAGAAACCATAAAAACAGAAGGCTGAAACAAATTGGTGCGAGAACCTAATTTCGTATCTAAAGTTTTGATTCCGTGAGTAATTTTAGTTTCTTCTGGCTGCATTTCTTTTGCCCAGTCTCCATGATATTGATTCAAATAAAAGTTTTTGTATCCTTTCAAATATAAATTAGCCGATGCATATTTATTTAAAGTGATGCTTCCTTTTTCATTGTGCTGAATGGTTGTCCATTGCTCAATAACATCAGTATCATAATAAGCCTGAATAAACAAATGAACCTCAACTGGATAAACAGGATCTTTTAACGTAATTTCCGTTTGAGAAACTCCTGTACTTACCGCATTCGTTTTGTGACTTACATATAGCAAATCCAAAGAAGTGTTTCCGTCAGCATGTGTGACTGTAATTGCAGGTTCTAATAAATTTTTTGATCCAGAAGCAGTGTAAGCCGCGTTATAAATTCCTGAATAATCTGTTCCTTGACGAAACTGACTTTGTATTTTAGCATAATCCGAGTCGTTTGCCAGTTTTTCTCCTAAATAAATAGTGTTTACTTCTTTTCCAGGTGTTACTTGTAAAACTAATGCGTTAGTTTTTGTTTTTACAGCGATAATCTGTTGTGCGGTAACTGTAGTGCAATAACTCGTGAGAATAAAAAATGCTATCGCAAAAGACTGCCTTAAATTGATACTTTGTTTTTTCATTTTATTATATGTTATTTTTTTATTTTTTTCCTTCTGTAATTCCTTTCCAATTATCGGTTCTAAATGATGATGCTGGCAATCCTGATACATTGGTTAAGTTTCCGTCTGGATTGTCTGCCCAATTGTATCTTACAGCCACAGGGTTTGGAACTTCCTGAGCATAAACAACTGCTTTTCCATCAACTATTTTTGCTTCTGCCCAATAAAACTTCTGGTCGGATCCCGCAATTGAAAATCCTTTCAGCGAACTTTCTTTGGCTTTAATTCCTGCATTAAAATCAAAATCCAGAATAATGCTGTTATGCTCAATTTTATATGATTTATAAAGGGGTCCTGAATAATCAATTTTGACATTATATACTTTTGCTAAAGCAATATCTGCTAAGCGTGCGCCAACGTCTTGCTTATTTTTTGGATGAATGTCTTCTCCGTTTCCAATATCGGTCGTAACAGCCATTCCTGTATTAGGGACTTTTAGAGCCATAAATTGTGCTTCTCTTAATTCTGCCCAATCAGAATCTCCGGGTTGCTCTTTCTGCTGTTTGTAATTGGCTAACTGCACGAAGAAAAACGGAAGGTTTTTGTCTTTAAATTTGTCTCGCCAGTCGTTTATCAAGAGTGGCATTAACTTTTGATATTGATGCGCTCTTTCGGCATTACTCTCGCCTTGATACCAGATTACTCCTTTTATTTTATAATCTAACAAAGGCGCAATCATGGCATTGTAAATGGCGCTTGGTCGGTTTTGCCCTTGTGCCAAATACGGTTTTCCAGGTAAATCTTTACTGTCGACACCAATAACATATTTCCAATCTCCGGTCAATGAAATAGTCTCTTTATCCGATTTTAAAGCGATATTTTCATTGCCATAAATACCTCCATTTCCTGCTCCGTCAAAAACTCTTATTGTTATTAGGTTTTCACCTTTCTTTAAATATTTGGCTGGAATGGTATAATGGCGTTCTACATTATAGCCTTTGGTTTCTCCAATATAATTTCCGTTAACCCAAAGTATATCATCGTCATCAGCAAAATAACTCAAAGTGAAATCTTTAGTAGCATCTGAAATATTTATTTTTTTTCTAAACCAAACTATACCATCAAAATTCCCTAAACCGTTGCTGTCAAAAAAAGAAGGCACTTTCATTGTTTTCCAAGCTGAATCATCAAGTTTAGACGTTGCCCAAACTGCTTTTTCTTTCTCATATCCTTTGTCAGCATTAGCAAGATGTTTTTCCCAAACTGCTAAATCAGCATTGTATTTTTTTTCTAAAACTTCTCTGCTTGTTTCAGATTTCATGGCTTCAATTTCGGCATCAAAATCATGAATGGTACTTAGCGCTCCAGAACTTGTCCATGCTTCTATTAATGTTCCTCCCCAAGAAGAATGAATCAATCCAATGGGAATTTTTTTTTCTTTATAAATTTTTCTAGCAAAAAAATAAGCCGTCGCACTAAAATCGGCAATAGTTTTAGGGCTGCATACATTCCACCCATCGTGTTGCACTTTTAGTGTGTTTAGAGGTAAAGTGCTTTCGATATGTTCGGCTTGTAATAATCGTATTTGAGGATAATTGGCATTTGCAATTTCTTCCTTATAATTATCGATTTTTCCCCAGCCTTCCAAAGGCATTTCCATATTGCTTTGTCCAGAACATAGCCAAACATCGCCAATTAAAACATTTTGCAGCGTTTTTAAATCTCCGTCATTTATTGCAATAGTATAAGGGCCGCCATAAACTGGAGTTTTTAAAACTACATTCCATTTACCGTTTACCACATTGGCTTTATAAGTCTTTTTATCCCAAGAAGTTGTAACGGATACTGATTGTTTATCGCTTTCTCCCCAAAAAGGAACTGTACTTTTTTGCTGCAAAACCATATTGTCTGTAAAGAAAGATGGCAATGAAACCGTTGCGTTTATTATGTTTGAGGAAAGAATAAGCAAGGTAAATACTAAAGCCGTTTTCTTAAAAAAATATTTTCTCATAAATCTGTAAATTAACGTTTTACTATTTTAAATAAACCAGCATCTTTAGCACCAAGATTTAAGTCTATACTGTTGTTTTTTATCTCAACAGTTTCGGCTGTAAAAAGATTTTGCAATTTATAATTACCGTTCTTAACACCAAGTCTTTCTAATGGCAGAGCAAAATTTTTATCTGCTGAACCATAATTTAAAACTGCAACATACCAATCATTTCCTATTTTTTGTTCGAAAACTTCAGTTGTTAGTTTTCCCGTATTTCCTTCTACTGGACGAAAAGCTACTCCATTGGCAACAATTTTAAGCAATTCCTGATTTTGAAGCCAATCTTTTGCACGCTTGCTCCAGATTCCATCTTTACTGTAGTCGTCTCCCGTAATTAATGTTCCCGTAATTACCGAAGATATTAATCTAGCTCTATTTTCACCTTCTGTAACATCTGCAAAAACAACATGGTCTGCATCTATATAATCATACAAATGCGTTTGCCACCAGCCATAATTGACACTATTTAATGTGTATTGTGTCTGCTCGATTGTTTTCCAAGCGTCGCATGCAATACGGCGAACGTGTACGTAACGGCCTGTAGCCATATTAGGAGAAATTGCAGCATAAATTAGCATTTGTCCATCTAATGCTTTTACTAAATGTTCCATTCCTACTTTATAAGCCTGCATTCCTGTGGTCACATTTTTATCATAGAATGAAGTCGATTCTGCAGCGGCGTGACCTAAAAAGTCAATTTTTATCATTTTAAAACCACATGCTTTTAGCTTATTAATAACGTAATCAACGCGTTTAAGCGTTCCAGGATGTGTAGGATCTATGGCACGAGCACCGTCGAAATCAAAATAAGTATTTCCGGTTTTAGTCCACAATTCTCCAAAAGTATAATCACTGCCTTCTGCTTTACGGTTTGGGCCGTCTTTCCAACCCCAATCGGTAAAAGGTGCCCAATAAGCTCCAGGCTCTAAACCTTTACTTTTACAATAATCTGCAAATTCTTTTAATTTGCTAAAATCTCCTGTAAATCCGCCTTTTACCATGTTATCCCAAAAAGAATCAAGATCAATATAAGCTGTATTGCCTACTCTAAATTGCGGAATTGAGTTCGCAAAAAAATCGGCAACTTTAGTCGTGTTTTCAAAATTAATTTTCTCCATCAAAACGCCCCAACTGTTCCAGCCAACTGGCGTTGGTTTATCCCAAGTAAAAACAAAAGGTTTTTCTACAATACGATTTGTTTTTGCATATTCTTCCATCCCCTCTCTCCAATCAGAATAATATCCGACGAAGAATTTAGGAGACAAAACTTTTTCACCTTTTATTATTCCGTGCTCAATACTATCTCTAGTTATTTCTTTTTCTGAAAATCCTGCCCAAGCCGAAAATTGTGCTTCTTTATTTGTATTGATTGTTTTAACAGCGCTTTTCCAAACGGTATGTTCAAGCGAACCTACAATAAAACCGTTTCTTGAATTGTTGTTGAATATAATTCCAACTTCTGCGCTAGTATTTTGAGAAATAGTATCTAGTTTTTTAGAATTATAACTTATAAAAGCATCATTGTCATAAGGAACAAAAACGCTGTGCAGATTTTCAATTTTATCAAAAGCAATTTTGCCTAAATCTAATGGTGAGATATAATTGGTCGCAATCTGTTTTCCGTTGCTTATTATTTCTATTTGAGTTATAAAGTAAGACTTATTGGTATAAGTATAAAAACTCTGAATTAAAGTTGGGTTGTTTTTCTCTTTATAAGTTAAAGTATATTTTAAACCATTTCCTAAATCATCTTTAATAGTTTGTTTTGCAAAAATAGCATCAGGATATGAATCTGCCGTTACGGTTTTTCCGTTGACCAGAACAGAAGTTTTTGCTCCGCTAAATACAGTTTTTCCAGATTGGCTTACTGAAATCGTTTTTTGTTTCACATCATAAATAATGATTCCGTTTTTACCAAAAGTCATTGTAATATTTTTTTGCGCTAAAGCTGATATACAAAAAAATACTGCCAGAAAAATAGATAAAAACAGTTTTTTTAAAGGAAAAGGATAGTGGCTCATTAGATAAGTTTTTTGATTTATTATACTATTCTATACTACAATAATACAAATTAAAATTAACCCTGCAAGAATATAAGTAAAAATAGTGCTCATTTTTTCCGCTTCCAAAAACATAAAAGCCTATAAATCAATAAACAAACTTATTTAACGCAAATTATTTTTTTGGTTTCAAAATAGTCAATCTGACAATAAACGGATAAAAAATCAAAAAAGATAAACAAAAAATATGCATCTCAAGAAGTACTATATTTCAAATTTGCCGTTTAAAAATTCTAAAAACATAAATACAAAAAATCCCGATTCTCAACATAATGAAAATCGGGATTTTTAAAAGTTACTTAAAGATTTTTAATTCTTAACAAATTTAAAGTTTTGCTGAGGATGTCCAGATGCTTTCACTTTTACTACATAAACGCCTTTTGTAAGACCGCTTACGGGAATTTCTGAACTAATTGTTCCATTTGTCGTAACAGTAGTTTTCCAAACTTCTTTTCCTGCTATATTGTGTACCGAGATTGTTGCTGGACCATTAATTTCCTGATCAAACTTAATTCTAAAACTATCTGACGCAGGGTTAGGAAAAACATAATTAGTAGATGCATTTGCCCAATTATAACTTGGGGCGCTTAATGTTCCTGCACTAGAAATAGCATAAATCGCAGCATCTGCCTGAGGCAGTTGAATACTTAATGTGCTTTGAGCTGTACTCGTCGCTCCAGAATAGAGCTCTTTGACAGTATAGTTTCCAGATCCGAGCCCTAAACGGCTTAAACTAATATTATTTGTAACAGTCGAATTGCTGTAATTAAAAACTGCGACATAAGTAACGTTATTATGCGTAGCCGAAAAAACATTCGCCGCATTATATCCCGTATTTCCATCTGCAGGAATAAAGTGCATTTCATTACGGGCAACATCCATTATATCATTATTTTGCAAAAGGTTCTGCGCAGTTGTTTTCCATTGTCCAGCAACAGAAAAATCATCACCTGTAATTACCGTTCCTGTAACTACACTGCTTAATAATCTTGCACGATTCTGTCCAATTGAAGTATTTCCAAAAACTACGTGATCTGCATCTATATAATCATAAATTTGATTTTGCCACCATCCATAAGTTGTACTATTCAAAGTATAATCGGTATCACTTATTGTCGCGTACGCATCACATGCAATACGTCTTACATGCACGAAAGGACCAGTAGCGAGATTAGGTGATATAGCTGCCTGAACCAGCATCGTTCCTCCAATTTGGTCAATTAAGAATTTCATTCCTTCTTGATACGCTTCCATTCCTGTATGCAATTGGTTATTTGCAAAGCTGTCTGCTTCAATGCTTGCATGAGTTAAAAAGTCAATTTTTATCATTTCGAATCCAGCAGTTTTAAAACGATTTATAAAATATTGAATTCTCGCTTTAGTTCCTGGACTTGTCGGATCCATAGCGTAAGCGCCATCCAATTCAAACAGATTTCCATTGACTTTTGTCCAACATTGATTATAAGTATACGAACTTCCCTCAACCTGACGATTGTATTTTCCCCAATCTACAAACGGAGCCCAATAAATTCCAGCCTTATAACCTTTGCTTTTTGCATAAGTAACAAATTGTGCCAACTCCGAATCACTCATATTATCCCAATACGAATCTAAGTCGATGAATAAAGTATTATCCTCCGCTTTAAACGCAGGGCAATCATTATGAAAAAAATCTACCACTGCTTTTGCCTTCGTTAAGTTAATATTAGTCTGCATAGCTCCCCAGCTGTTCCATCCAATTGGTTTTGGAGCTGTCCAATCAAAAATATATTTAGGTTGCATCGCTGCGTTGGCTTGCGCAAATTCTTCAAATCCTGTTCTCCAGTCGTTCGTAGCATTAATCATTATTTTTGGAGAAGGACAGCTTGTCTGGCCCACATTTACCCATCCATGACCTCTTGTATCTCTGGTTACATCTTGTTTGGTCCAACCCGCAATAACGGAAACATAAGCTGATGAAGAACCTCCGCCACTTACCGTAACGCCTGTTTTCCATTTGGTATGTTCCAAAGAACCAATTACTAAACCTTTACGATTGGTATTATTATAAATATTGGTCACTTCTGAAGCCGTAAAATCAGCTGAGTTTAAATTATAAGCGTTGTAGCGAATCCAAGCATCATTATCATAAGGCACAAATACGGCTCTTGTATCTCCTGTTCCAAAATTTGGCGTTATCTGATTACTGGTTAAAGGCGACATTCTATAACAGTTTGATCCGTTTCCTGTTAAGACCACTTGCACCGCCAAATAGTTTTTATTGGTGTATGTGTAAAAAATCTGTTGCATTCCAAGATTATAATTCCCACTTAAAGTAAAAATATGTTTGGTGCCGCTTCCCATATTGTCTGTAAACGGTTCTGAAGTATAAGCCGCCGAAGCAAAATTACTGCTCAAGTATTGCTGATCACTGTTGGCATAAGCAGATGCATTGCTAATTACAGTTGCACCATTAAACTTTATGCTATAGGTTTTATTAGTGAGGTTATAAACAATACTATTGTTTGTTCCAAAAGCGATAGTTTGGTTAGTTCCAACCGCTAATGGTGTCAAGACAAACTTATCCAGATTGGGAGCCCATGAATTGGCATTATCCCAAAGCAGAGTGGTTGTACCGCTGTTTAGATAGACGCTTATATTTTTGGAAGCTGCTGTGCTCCATCCTCCACTTGGCTCACATGGAATTGCAATAGCCGTGGCTGAACCAGCAGTTAACCGAATTGCACGCGGATCTCCTGTACAGTAAAACAATTGCAGATTGTACCAGCCTGTTGTAGCTACGTTGACGTTTAAAGAGACACTTCCTGTACCTCCTAAATTACCGACAATTTTTCCTGAACAGGAATCACAGTTTTGAATGTCAGCATTTCCGGTACGAGTGCCGTTTTCAAATTCGTAAGTCTGCCCCCAGCAGCATATCGTTAATAAAAAAAACATTAAAGCTAGAATGTTTTTAACTGGGACGGTTTCTTTTGTAATTTTTTGCATGGTTTTCTTAATTAGTTAGTAAAATTTACAACAGTACTATACTGTACTATACCACAATAATACAAAAAAAATATTACTATATCACTAAAAAAGAGTTGTTTAAATAGAATTGTAGAATTTATTTGGCGTTCATTTTTGAATTTCAATAAAAAAAGAGTTAAAATGCTTCTACGAACATCTTAACTCTTTATGCAAATTTTATTTTGGATTCTTTACATCTTTTACTTACTTTCCGATGCAGAAATTAACACTCCTTATTTTATCGTAGGCAAGCAATGTCGAGGTACAAATAAGGTACAAATTTTACAAAATAAAGTCTTACAAAAACATCATTTGTTATCTGTCCGATCATTTGGTAAAATAGCTAGTTTTTCAAGAGAACATTTAACATAGTAGTTAGTACAAATATATACGAAATAATCTTACAACTTTGAATAGTCATCATAATTTAACATGATAGTATTTTATTCTAGTATTGCTATTTGGATTTTTTTTAAAATTTGGCGAAACATAATTAACATATTGTTTCACAAACAATTACAATTAAAAGTTGTAAATTGCTTAAGATGCCCCCAGTAGATATGCACTAAACGTTTTATTAGAATAATAAACCAAATCTCTATGGGAACATCACATCGTTATTTTAATCCCGAATTTAAAGAAAAGGCAGTGCTGTTAAGTTACACCCGAAACAATAACAGCAAAACTGAAAGAGAACTCAATATACCTCAAGGCTTATTACATAAATGGCGCAGGGAGTACGAACTATTGGGAAACTATTGTTTCCTCGGTAAAGGTAAACCTAAAGTAAAAATGGAGAGTCTCGTTATTGCTAAGCAATCCAAAAAAAGACGAACATCAAAGAACCTTTTTTTTAGTCCTGAATTTAAGGAGGAAGTGGTCCAGCAAAGTTATCGGAGCACTAATATTTCAAAAATGGAAAGAGAACTTAATATTCCAAATGGACGTCTTCACAGCTGGCGCAAAATCTATGAAAAATTTGGCTCGGGATGTTTCTGCGGATATGGCCGAAGTCGAATAGACCAGCCTCGCCAACAAATAATGGAACTGGAAAAAAAATGTCTTGATTCAGAACTTAATTGTGAAATCTTAAAGAACTGCGTTCCCTACTTTCGTAAAGGTTCACTTGCCGTATTTGAGTTCATAAAAGAAAATGAAAGAAAATATACCATTCATAGAATGTGCCGGGTGTTGCAAGTATGCGAAAGCAGTTATCGTATTTGGAAAGCCCAGCCAATTTCAAATACTAAGAAGCGTATAACTTTACTAAAAGAAAAGATAGCAGAGACATTTAAAAGCTCCCATGGATTTTATGGATGCACTAAAATCGCTAAAGAACTCACCAATAACGGCACAAAAATATCTTACACCCAGGTAGGGTTATACATGAAAGAGATGCGATTGCGTCCAAAAGCAAAAAGGAAATTCAAAATCACAACTGATTCCAAACACAATCACTATACATCACCAAATCTTCTAAACCAAAAGTTTAATAGTACATCTGAGTCAATGGTCTGGGTTTCAGACATTACTTATATACAAACCGATAAAAGGTTTTTATACCTTACGATCATTATGGATTTGTACGACCGGAAAATAATAGGATGGAGTCTTAGCACTACTATGTCTGCCCTAAAAACCACAATTGCTGCCTGGGACATGGCCGTTGCGAATCGCTCAGTTTCAGAAGGGTTAATATTTCACTCTGATCGTGGCGTACAGTACGCCTGCAGAGCTTTTACCAACAGACTGCAATCATACAAAGGCATCATCCGCAGTATGAGTCGCAGGGAAAACTCACTAGACAATGCCCCTGCCGAGAGTTTCTTCAATACACTTAAAAGAGAATTGATATATCAAAACAAATTATTGCCTAAGAAAGATCTTAAAATATTGATTATTGATTACATAGAAAATTGGTACAACAAAATAAGAATACATTCCGCCCTTAATTATCTGACTATCGAAGAATTTAATGCGATGCATAAACCATAAAATTTATTAATTTCCATACCGGACAAAACTTTTATCTAATATGAAAAAGAGTCAGAGAATTTATGACCGTGATTTCAAAGAAATGGCTGTATTATTGAGTCATGAGGGAAGTACTATTGAAAAAATTGAGCAAGAACTCAATATAACAAAAACACTCCTGAACCGATGGCGCCAGGATTTTTATAAATATGGCAAAGGAAGTTTTCCAGGTTGTGGAAACCTAAGACTAAGTCCCGAAGACAACAAAATTTATCTGCTCAAAAAAAGAATTGAGAAAGCAGAGCTTCATTCTTCAATTATATCAAATGCAGTTCCTTATCTTTCTATGGGACTAATCTCCATATACCATTTCATTGAGAGATTTGAAAAAAAGTGTTCTGCAAAACAAATTTGCAAAATTCTTAGCGTAGACCAGCGTTCCTACAGCAGATGGAAAAACCGCCATTATATCCACGAAAGAAAAAAAAGAAAAATAGAATTACAGCAGATCATAACGGCTCTTTTTAATGAAAATAAAAAAAGATACGGTTATATGAGAATATCCGCTGAACTTCAAAAAAGAGGCTACAAGATCTCAAGCTCAACCACGGCGAGGTACATGCGGGAATTAGGCCTTTGCGTTTCAATTAAAAAGCCTTAAATCTACAGATCCTTATTATAATATTATATCAGCATTAAGGATACTACGACTAATTATTAGTCCAAACCCATAATTTCCAACTCTACGCTAAAACTTTTTAAGCAAAAAACAGATGTATAATTAGTTTTAGCAAGTCACCATATACTGAAAATACAGAAGCTGTTTGACGAGAAACCGAAGGGCTCTCATTTTAAAAACCTTTTATCAAGCTGCTGACGGCTCATAGGGAAGGATCCAAAAGGAGTCACTAGGAATGCCTGTAACTATCTTATCTTTTAAAGGAATAAGCATATTACTTTATAGCGCTTCCTGCTATAATAGAATATTTTTTTTTAAATTTCCTCTTAATAATATTAAAAAAAGAGTATTATGGCAGAAAAACGAAGAGTATTTAGCCCTGATTTCAAAAGAAATGCCATTAAGCTAAGCTATCAGAAGAACAGCACTAAAGAATCTGCCGAAGAATTGGGAATAGAAATGCATTTTATCCAGAGATGGCGTAGGGAGCATAGACAATTCGGCGATGGAAGCTTTTGCGGAAAAGGCCAAATAAGGGTGCATCCTGAACAAAAGACCATATATGAACTTGAACAAAAATTAAAAAAAGCCGAACTGAGATACGAAATATTGCAAAATGCCACTCCGCATCTCTACAACGGGAATGAGGAAATCTACCAGTTCATAAAAAACAGCCATAAAAAATATGACCTGATGCAGATGTGCCAGGTGCTGGATGTGGGTAAAAAAAGATACAATATATGGAAAAAGAACGGCCTCGCTGAGAAGAAGCGCCATATCATTGCTTTAAAAAAAAATATCACTAAAATATTCCTTAACTCAAACAAACGCTGCGGGAGCAGACAAATCACATCCGAATTAAATCAGCTTGGATGCAATCTGAAACAATCCAAGGTAGATTTCTACATGCGACAGCTGAAGCTGAAAAGGATTCCTAAAAGAAAATTTGTGGCAACCACCGATTCCTTCCATAACCATTACATCGCCACAAATGTCTTAAACAGAAATTTTACTGTGGGCGCTCCCTCAAAAGTATGGGTTTCAGACATAACGTATATAAAAACAAAAAAACGCTTTATGTATCTTACTGTAATAATGGATCTATTTGACAGAAAAATAATAGGCTGGAATCTAAGCGTCAGCATGTCTGCGGAAAATACCATTCTACCCTCATGGAAGATGGCAGCAAAGAACCGCAAGGTTTTAGAAGGAATGATATTCCACTCTGACAGAGGAGTGCAGTATGCCTGCAAAGTTTTCAGTGACATTCTTGATTCATTCGGCTGCATCCGAAGTATGAGCCGAAAATGGGATTCCAATGATAATGCGGTATGCGAGAGTTTTTTCAGCACCTTAAAAAACGAATTGGTTCATCAGAAAATCAAACTGATCAGCCAAAGACACATGAGGAAAGAAATATATGATTTTATAGAAACATGGTATAATAGAAAAAGGATCCATTCCTATCTCAAGTATAAGACCATTGAACAGTTCGAAGCAGAAAACCAAACCATTTATAATTCGCACTTAGAAATGTAATGAGACGA
>Ga0209370_1002272_pt1 | contig 14162 bp, 5 predicted proteins | sample AgamicAtPrz_FD_187164 | JGI IMG/M metagenome (GOLD analysis project Ga0209370, IMG submission 187164) | Agave microbial communities from Guanajuato, Mexico - At.P.rz (SPAdes) (version 2) | ecosystem: Host-associated > Plants > Phyllosphere > Phylloplane/Leaf | place: Guanajuato, Mexico... | reverse complement strand
GCTCGTCGGCCACGTACACGTACACGACGACCGGCCTGCCGGCCGATGCGAACGCGTTCCTCACGCAGGCGAACGGCCAGGGCCAGTCGGGCTACTGGTTCGTCGGCCCGCTGATGGTCGGGGCCGCGCAGGCGAACGTATACATGAAGAACAACGCGTCGAACGCGACCTATACGTACGACGCGCTGGCGCCGACGTCGACCGTGAACGACTTCATCGCGCAGGCCAACAGCGAAGGCGCGAAGGGTTATCGTGCGAAGGGCGCGATGGCGTTCGGCACGGCGATCTCGTGGATCTACGTGAAGGACCAGACGCAATCGCCGACCTTCACGTACCAGTCGGCCGCGATCCAGTCGACCGGCGCGAGCTTCGTCCAGCAGTCGAACACGTTCGGTGCGCAGGGCTCGGCCTACCTGAGCGACCTCGCGCTCGGTTCGCCCGTGCCGGCGATGGCGTCGTTCTATTTCACGCCGAAGAACTGCACGGGCTTCCTGTGCACGACGCTGAATCCGCTCACGCAGAACTGAGCGGAAACGTCCGGCGCGGCAGCGTCGCGCGGGGCAGTCATTCGCGAATGACCTGCGCGCGTCCCATCGAGTGCCTCAGGTGCGACCCGCGATGCGTGTCCGCATCTTTTGCCGCCGGCTTGCCGGCGGCATTTCGTTTACGCGTACACCGCGCGTTGCCGTTCCCCTGCGTGACGCAGCGGCCCGGATCAGACGAAATGTCGCATCAAAGACTCGGTCAAGTTCAAAAAAATTATTCAAATTATTCAGACGAGTACTAAAAAGGACTGCATCGACTGATTTCCCCCGAGTCGTTTGGCATGATCGGGACAATTCCATCCCTTTCATTCCATCGTGACGTCCGTTCGGGCCGAGCATCCGCTCGACCGCGGAACCCGACGCGTCGTCGCGCCAGGCCATGCCGTACAGCACGCTTCAGTCCATTCGCCGCTATCAGAGCATTTCGATGTTCGGCGGCGCCATTGTCGTGACGATCCTGATCCTCGTCGCCTGCGGGCTCGGGATCGTTTCGATCGTCTACGGCTACCTGGACGGCGAGCGGCGCAATTTTCTGAACGGCGTCGAGGAAACCGTCGACGAGATTCAGGTGAGCGAGACGTCGTTCCGCAACGGCGTCGCGAATACGCAGCTGATATGGCGCGAGCTGGACCCCGCACCGGCCGACGTCGTGGACGGATTCTTCGCCAACGGCGAGCAGCTCGCGATCAAGCCGTATCCGTCGCTGGTGGTCGGTGTACCGGGCCAGACGGCGCAGCGCGACGAGGTGGCGCGCTATCTCGCGCTGTCGTTCATGCTGTCGCGCATCTGCGCGGCGAGTTCGCTCAATCGCGGGCGCACGTTGGAGGGGTACCACTACAGCACCCGCACGGGACTGTTCGGTCTCGTGCCGCATCTGTCGCGCGACAATCCGGCGCTGGCTACCGCCGATGCGCGCGCGCACGTGCTCGACGCATTGCGCATCGACTTCACACACACGCCCGAACTCGGTGCGGACGGTCGGCCGCACGTGCACTGGCTGCCGCCGTACGTCAACCCGGTGACTGGGCAGGCCCGCATCCGGATCGCCGCGGAGGCGCGTGCCGACGGCCGGCCGTTCGCGGTGCTCGTGACCGAGTATGCGCCCGAGTATCTGCTGTCGTGGCTGCAGGATCGTCATGCGACCGGCGTGTTCTTCATCACGGCCGCCGACAACCGGCTCATCACGGTCGATCCCGCCGTTGAGCGCACGCAGGCGCTCGATGCGCGTCTGCTCGAGCTGGACGTCGCGCACGGGCTCGCGGCGCCCGCCGAGGCGATGTTCCGCGACGGCACGATCGTGTTCCGCGGTCCGCTCGGCGCGACCGGCTGGACAATTGCCTATGCGTTGTCGTGGGCCGATGTCGCGGCCGCGATCGGCGTGCAGGCCGGTGCGCTCGTCGCGACGTCGCTGCTTGCGATCGCGGTGATGTGGCTGCTGTTGATGCGTTTCTACCGGCGCGTGCTCGTGCCCGTCTACGCGCGCTCGGCCCGCGTGTTCGACAGCGAGGATCTGTGCCGCAGCGTGATCGGGATGGCGCCGGTCGGCATCGGGCTCGTGTCGCTGTCCGATCGCCGCGTGATCCTGGCGAGCGACGTGCTGGCGCAGATGCTCGTGCCGTACGGTGGCAATCCGCAGGCGCTGACCGCGCAGGTCCTCGCGCAATACGAGGTGTTCGTCGCGGACGGCGGGGCGGGCAGGACGATGATGACCGAACTCGTGCTCGACGCGCACGGCGCCTCGCCGCTGCATCTGGAGGTCATTGTGCACGGCGCCCGTTACCAGGGCGAGGACGTGATGATCGCGGCCTTCGCCGATACGTCCGCCCAGCGCCGGCTCGTGCATCAGCTCGAGGAAGCCGTGCGCGCGGCCGATTCGGCGAATGCAGCCAAGTCGTCGTTTCTCGCCGCGACGAGCCATGAGATCCGCACACCGCTGAATGTGATCCTCGGCAACCTCGAGCTGCTCGAGCGCACGGCGCTCGATGCCTCGCAGCAGAGTCGCGTACAGACGCTGCGCGCATCGGCCGAGGGCCTGCTCGCGATCGTCAGCGATATCCTCGATTTCTCGAAGATCGAGGCCGGTGCGATGTCGGTCGAGTCGATCGAGTTCGACGTGATCGCCGTGATGGAGCGCCAACTGGCCGCGTTCGCGTCCGTGGCGAAGGCGAAAGGGTTACCGCTGTTTGCCGATATCGATGCGAGCGACGCGCAGCGCATGCGCGGCGATCCGACGCGGCTCGCACAGGTGGTCGGCAACCTGTTGAGCAACGCGATCAAGTTCACGAGCGAAGGGCGCGTCGTCGCGCGCGTGGCGGTGGGACGCAACGCGCGCGGCGCGCCCGAGCTCGCGATCGGCATCGAGGATACGGGCATCGGGATCGATCCCGCGCAGCAGGCGAGGCTGTTCAAGCCGTTTTCGCAGGTCGACGCGTCGATCACGCGGCGCTACGGCGGCACGGGGCTCGGGCTCGCGCTGTGCGATCGGCTGGTCGCGGCGATGGGCGGGACGATTTCGGTCGACAGCGCACCGCGCGTCGGCAGCCTGTTTACCGTTCGCCTGCCGTTGCGCATGGCCATTGCGCCGAAATGTCCGGTCGGCGCGGGCGCCGGGCAGACGCTGATCGTCGTGTCGCCGGAGGATGCGTGGCGCACGTTCGCGTTTCCCCATCTGCGCGCATGGGGTTTCGATGTCGCGATGCATCCGAGTCCGATCGGAATGGCCGCCGGGTGCCTCGCGCGTGCTCACGCGATCGTGCTCTTCGGCGATTCCGATCGATGGCGGCGCGACGAGCTCGACAGCCTCGGAGGGGGTACGCCGATCGTGCTGGCCACCCCAGACGGCCCGCTGCAGCCGGACGTTGCGGGCCGCACGATTCGCGTGTCGAGCTATTCGCTGAGCGGGCTGCGCACGGCGATCGGGCAGGCGCGGGTCGCGACGGCGGAATCGCGGCGCGGGACGCGTGGCGCTGCGGATGCCGGCCGGCGGGCGGTGCCGGCGGTGCCGGCATCCGATGCGCGCGGGCTGAGGGTGCTGGTTGCCGACGATACGTCGGTCAACGGCTCGATCTTCCGCGAACAGCTCGACGTGCTTGGCCATACGGTCCGCTGCGTGTCGTCCGGCGCGGCGGCGCTCGATACGCTGGCGAACGGTGCATGGGAGGTGCTGCTGCTCGGCGCCGACCTGCCCGACATGCCGGCCCGTGAACTGGCGGAGGTCGTCCATGCGCGCGCGCTGCCGTGCGACATGATCGCCGTGGTATCGCACCTGGGGCCGGACGACGCAAGGCGTTATGCGGTATCGAACGTCGAATGCGTGTTGACCAAGCCCGTGACGCTGGCGGACCTGCGCCGCAGTCTGGCGCGCATCGCGCGGCGGCGCGGGACGGGCGCGCCCGCCGAAGCGGCAGACAGGCGACGGGCATCGGATGCGATGGCCGCAACGGTGGATTGGCCGGGACGATAAGAAAACGACACGCGAAGGCAGCGCAGACCGCCGGCGTCAAACAGGGAAGGCAGACACGCGGCATCGTGCCGGTGCCGCGTGATTTCGACTGAAGAAGGAAGGGTAAGGCCGTGCGCTATATAGGAAAGGTGTTCGGGCTGCTGCTTGGATTCGCGACGTTGCCGGAGAAATCCAGACGGGATTTCCTCACGAAGCTGAACGAATTCATGATGATGTCGCCGTCGCAGAAGCGGCGGGCCATCACCGAGTGGCAGCACGCCGCGGGCGATGGAGCGGATGAACCGGGCAAGTCAGTGGACAAACGATAGACAGGCTGCGGCTCGGGCCACCCCGCAGGGCAGAACGGATCGACGGCGTTGGGGCGCCGTCGATTGGGCGTGCATGGGCGGCGGATCGCCGAAAGGGTCTGCCGCGGCAAGGCCGTGCCCGGTCACGGCGGATGGCGAGGCGACTATTGCGTCGAGCCCCGGCCGCTGTGCGTGGCCGCACGCCGGTGCTCCCGGTCGCACTCCGTCGCATTGAGGCAACGCAGAACCCGCCTATTATCTTAAAATTACGCTGCGCACCGCCCGGTTCGCTGAACACCGCAACGCGATCGTGTTGCGAGATGGATTCGAATCCCGGCGCGTCGCACAACATGGCACGTCGGGCCGCGTGTATCGGGAGAAGAATAGAGATGGATGAATTTTTTGTGCGAGTGATGGTGGCAGACGATCATCCATCGTCCGCACTCGGGATGTCGCAGGCACTCGCGGGCAGCAGCACGATCAGGCTGCTCGGTACTGTCTCGAATTCGACCGACCTGGTGGCGATGCTCGACGAGCAGCAGAGCGACGTGCTCGTCGTCGACTACGTGATGCCCGGCGGCAAGTATGGCGACGGTCTCGCGTTGCTGTCGTTTTTGCAGCGCCGCTATCCCGCGCTTCATCTCGTGACGATCACGATGATCGACAACCCGAGCGTGCTGCATGCGATTCAGCGGCAGGGTGTCGGATGCATCCTCAGCAAATCCGACGCGATTTCGCATCTGGTTGGCGCGGTACACGCCGCTTACGTCGGCGCGAATTATCTGTCTCCGTTCGTCAAGCAATTGCTGGAGGGCACCGAGTCGTCGTCGGGCACACGGGTGCTGACGGCCCGCGAGATCGAAGTCGTGCGACTTTACGGGGCCGGCCTGACGGTGGGTGAGATCGCCGTTCAGCTTCACCGCAGCAAGCAGACGATCAGTTCGCAGAAGTCGAGCGCGATGAAGAAGCTCGGCATCGTGCGCGATGCCGACCTGATCCGCTACGCCAGTGAAGGCAAGCTCCCGGACATGCCCGGCGCCGACGCGCCGGCGCACGGCGAATAGCGGCATGCGATGCGCGATCCGGTGTCGGTTCCGGCGGCGAGCAACGGCTGCCGGCACACGTTTCGGCACGCGATAGTCGATGCCCGCCAAACTGAAGCGATTCGCCAGCCAGGTCGCCCATGCCGGCCGCAAGCCGTTCGATCCCGGCCGGGTGCGCCGTCAGCAGCAGTTCCTGCTGTATGGCGGCGGGATCGCGGTCACGCTGTTCATTCTGATTTGCGCCGCGCTTGTCGTGCGGCTCGACGTGCAGGACTATCGCGCGCAGGCGCGCTCGACTTTCCTGTACCGGGAAGCGCAGTTCTTCGGGAGCATGCAGGCGGCCGACATGGTGCTGGCGACCTACGGGAGCCGGATCGAGCAGCTCTGGAATCAGGGCGCACGGCCGTCGCCCGACGCGCTGACACAATTCTCGGCGGCGGGCGGTGTGCTGGGCGCAAGCAACGGCGCGGGTGGCGAGACGCTACTCGCCTTGGCGGAAATCACGCCGGATCGCCCCGCCGCATCGTATGCTGGCTATCTCGGTGCGTTGCTCGGCCTGTTCCGGAAGGACGACCGGTTGGTCCCGACGCAACCCTCTGCGCTTACATCCGACACCGAACCGTTCGGTGGCTACCTGATCGGGCTCGATGGCCGGTTTCTCGCCGTCGTGGGGCCGGGGCTCGTCGCACGCGCCCGTTCGCTCGGGCCGGGCATCGATCTGACGGCGCTGATTGCCCGGACGATGCCGACCGGGGTCGCGAAACAGAAGGCGTTCATTCAGAGCCGGCTGGTCATGCTCGATCGCCGTTTCGACCCGTTGTCCGGACGGGACGTCGTGCGGTTCGCGCGTCGGCTCGACGACGCGGCCGGACGGCCGTTCGGATGGCTCGTCGTCAACGGGGCGTACCGGGTCGACGATGCGATGGTGCCGCGTTCCGACGATGAGGACGTCGCGGTCGTCGACGCGCGCGGGAACATCGTCTTCGGGCGCGAGCGCGACCCGGCGATGATCGAGCGCGCGCTGCGCGACGCGCGCGAACCGTTAGGCGAAAACGTGGCCGTGCGACGGCGCGGCGCGCGCTTCATCGTCTACGATCGCTTGCCCGGGTCCAGCCTCGTCGTGATGACGACTTTCTCGTGGCGCAGCGTATTGACGGCAACCCTCGTCAGCTTGAGCGTCACGCTCGGCGCCGCGCTGTTCGGCATCGTGCTGCTCTGGTCGACGATCGTGCTGTTCGATCGCCGCGCGCTGCGTCCGGCGAACCGGCGCGCGATCCGCCTGATCGAGAGCGAGGCATTCAACCGGACGCTGATCCGCCACGCGCCGGCCGGGTTGCTGCTGCTGTCGGTGGCGGACGGCGAGACGATGCTGCGCAACGATGCGGTGCTCGCATACGACCGCGGCGTGCCCGGGCTGTCGCTCGGCAAGCGCATCTGGCAGGCCTACCGCGAGCGCCACGCGGGCAGCAGCGCCCGGCGCGGCGTCATGCAGCACGAACTGGCGATCGAGCACCCGGATCACGACACGGTCTATCTGGCGGCACAGGTCGTGCGAACCCGGTTCCGTGGCGTCGATGTGTTGCTGTGCACCTTGACCGACGTCACCGCCCGCAAGCTGACGGAAGACAAACTGAAGGAAGCGCGCATGGCGGCGGATGATGCGAACAAGGCGAAATCGACGTTCCTCGCGACGATGAGCCACGAGATTCGCACGCCGCTGAACGCGATCGTCGGCAACCTCGAGCTGATGGCGCGCGCCACGCTGCCGTCGATGGAGCAGCGCCGGCTGCAGACGGTCATGTCGTCGTCGGATGCGTTGCTGCGCGTGATCAACGACGTGCTCGATCTGTCGAAGGTCGAATCCAACCAGATGGCGCTGGAAGCGGTTCCGTTCGATGTGCGTGCCGTTCTGCACGACGTCGCGGCGATCTTCCGCCCGCTCACGGACGCGAAGCATCTCGCGCTCGAATGCCGGATCGCGCCGGAACTGGCCGACGGCTACGTCGGCGACCCGAGCCGCCTGCGTCAGATCGTGTCGAATCTCGTCAGCAACGCGATCAAGTTTACCGAGCACGGCAGCGTGACGATCGATGCGCGCTTGGCCGGCGCATCGGGCGACCGGCGCGGCGTCGAGATCGCGGTGCGCGATACCGGGATCGGCATTCCTCCGGAAGGCCTGCCGACGTTGTTCGATGTGTACGTTCAGACCGATCCGTCGATCTACCGGCGCTTCGGCGGCACGGGGCTCGGGCTGCCGCTTTGCCGGCGTCTCGTGCGGCTGATGCAGGGCGATCTGACCGTCGCGAGCCGGCCAGGCTCGGGCACGACGTTCACGGCGTCGCTGCCGCTGTCCGACGCGCCGCACGGGTGGCGGGCCGCGTTCGACGAGCCGGAACCCGGGGCGCCGCCGCTGCCGATCCTTGCGGACGACGAGACCCCGCTGCGCGTGCTCGTGGCGGAGGATCATCCTGCGAGCCGCACGCTGCTGCGCGATCAGCTGGATGCGCTGCATTGCGACGCCACGCTCGTCGCGAATGGCGTCGAGGCGATGCGTGCGTACTTCCAGCAGCCGTTCGACGTGGTGCTGACCGATCTCGGCATGCCCGAACTCGACGGCTTCGCGCTCGCGAATTTCCTGCGCGAGCAGGGTGCGACCGTGCCGGTGATCGCGATGACCGCGCATGCGACCGACGAGGACCGGCGCCGCTGCGTGCAGGTGGGGGCGGTGGAAGTCGTGCTCAAGCCGTTGTCGATCGATGCGCTCGAGGCGGTGTTGCGTCGGCACGGGGGGCGTGGTGCGGCGGAGACCGGCGCTCGTCCGGCCGATTTCAGCGGTCGAACGCCGCCGGTGATGACCGACGAAATCCGCGAGAAATTGCGGGCTGCGACGCTGCGCTCGCTCGCGGCGATTGACGAGGCGCTGCCGCGCGGCGACGCCGTTCCTGTCAGGATCGAGCTGCACTCGATGCGGGGCGGCTTCGCGCTTGCCGACAATACCGAAGCGCGCGACGCCTGCGCAGCCATGGAGCGTATCGTGAACGAGGGCGGAGCCGAGGCGCTCCGGGCTCACTGGGTTGCGTTCCGCAGCGAGATCGAACGGCATCTCGAGCGTTGACTCCGGGGCGCAGCCGTTCGGCGCTCAGGCCAGGTCTGGCCGAAGCCCGCGCGTGGCCGCACGACTGATAACTCATCGTAAAGGTCGGCACTGCAAATGCCGTGGCGACCTTTACGATGAGCTACCAGTAAGGTGGCGGGCCGGTTTCGAATGGCCCGGACCGGAAACGAGATGGCCGGCAGTTTCGTCGAAGCCGCCGGCCATTGATTTTTCCGCCCCCCACTTTTGAAACGAGCGGGGGCCGTCACGCCAAACCCTACGGTTTCAACGCACCATTATCAGTCGACGGGACCGTACTGCCACCGCCCGTCGATCTTGCCGAAACTCATGCCGACCGTCGAATAGGGCTGGCCCGGGCCGCTGGCCGAGCTGGTTTCGATGTGGCCGCTCTCCGTATTGAACCCCACCAGTCGGCCCCAGTAAAACGGACCGTAGACCGGCGACACCAGGTTCAGACGGCTGCTCGACGTCGAGGCCCGGATCGTGCCGGCGTTTTCACCGACCAGGCCGCCCAGGTTCGAACGGGTGCCCGCAATCGTGCCGGTGGACGATGCATCCTCGATGAGGGCGTCCTTGTCGTTCAGGCCCGCCAGGCCGCCGACGTTCGAGTCGTCCGCCGCAGCATTGCCCGACGCCGACGCATGACGCACGATCGCCTTGTTGCCGCGGTTCGCGCCCACCAGTCCGCCGGCACGGCTACCGTTGCCGGCCGTCACGTCGACGGCGGCCTGCACTGTGTCCAGCAGCCCCGTGTTCAGGCCCACGAGCCCGCCAACGTCGCTCCCATCTCCTGCGCTTGCCTTGCCTTCGGCGCGCGCGTTCGACACGGTGCCGTCGTTGGTACCGACGAGCCCGCCCACGTGGCTGTTGCGGCCGGCCTTCACCGTGGCCGTGGCGTGCGCGTTGCGGATCGTGCCGCGGTTCGCGCCGGCCAGGCCGCCGACATGGCCGCTCGCGAGGTCGGTCACGTCACCGGTCGAGCGCACGTCGTCCAGCGTGCCGCGCGCGTTTTCGCCGATGAAGCCGCCGATCGCCTTCGCACCGGCGGCCGTGACCGAGCCGGAGGCGGACGCGTTCGCGATCGTGCCGCCGTCGCGGTTCTTGCCGACGAAGCCGCCGACATACCCGCCTTTGCCTGCCGTGACCGTGGCGGAGGTCGACGCGTCGCGAATCGTGCCGTAGTTGACGCCGACGAAGCCGCCGGTGCTCGTGTTGTCGCGACCGGACACGCGCCCGCCGCTCGACGAGCGAACGATGCGGCCGCCGTTCATCCCGACGAGCCCGCCGGCACTCTGCACGTCAGGGTTGAACTGCTGGTCGAGCGGGATGCCGGGGCGGCCGGCGAGCGTGACGTCGGCGAAGGCTTCGCTGTCGGCGATCGTGCCGACGTTGGAGCCGACCAGCCCACCCACGATGAACGCGTTGTTGCTGCCGGATACGCGCCCGGCGAAGCGCGCGCGATCGATGGTCCCGACGTTCCGGCCGACGAGGCCGCCCATCTGGACCGTGTCGCTGCCGTTGTACGACACGCTCATGTTTTTCGCGGTGACGTTGGTGATGCGTCCGCCCAGATTGTCGCCGACGAGGCCGCCGACGAACGCAGCGCGGGCGGCCGAGGTGCCGTCGACGACGAGCGAATCGAGCGTCAGGTTCGCGAGCGTGCCGCTGCTTTGCCCGAACAGGCCGATGTTCGGGCCGGTGTTGGTGATCGACAGCCGGCTGATCGTGTTGCCGAGGCCGTCGAACACGCCGTGGAACGCGCGGTCGCCGCCGATGCTGCGGAAGCTCGCGTTCGCGCCGTCGATCGTGTTGCCGATCACGTAGCGGCCGCCCAGGTTCGCATCGATGCTGCGCAGGTCGGCAACGGTATGCAATACCTTGTAGTCCTCGCCGTTCGCGCGGAACGACGCGTTGTCGCCGGACAGCGTCACGACGGCTTTGTCGTTCAGCGTATGACCGTTCTTCGCGTTGAGCTCGAGGTGCGCGTTGCGGCCGGTGAGCTTGACTGCTTCGTTGATACGGATCTTGTCGGCGGCATTGACGTTCAGGCTGGCGTTGGCGCCAGTGGCGGACAGCGCCTGCTGCAGATCGACGTTGCCCTTCTGCGAGGTCAGCGTGAGCGAGCGGTCGCTGTTCCACGCGACCGGGCCGCCGACCGTCAGGTCGCCTTGCGTGTTGGTCAGCGCGACGTTGGTGGTGTCGAGATTGCGCGAGAGGGTGTCGGCGCCGATCGAACGATCGCCGTTTACGCCCGCGTTGGCGGCCTCGATGGTCCAGGTGCCGGCGGCGTTGCCCGCGCGCGTGTCGATGCGGGTATCGGCGGCGACGTCGACGCGCTCGCCGCGCGTGATGACGGAGCCCACCGGTGCGCCGGCTTCGGCCGCGCTCGCGTCGAGCTTGCCAGCGACCTTGACGGTGCCGCCGTCGAGCGTGATCTTGCCGGCGCGGTTGGCGAGGCCCTTCGCTTCGATCGTGCCGGTGTTGTTGACCACGGCGTTCAGCAGGTTGCCGGCCGCGTGCGCGGTCATCAGCACTTCGCCGCCGTCGGCTTTCAGCAAACCGCCGTTGGTGGCCTGCGCGTCGACCGCACCGCCCTCGACCTGCAGGCTGAGCAGGTCGTTGCCGTCGAAGTTGACCTTGAACGCGTTGCCGGCGCCGAGCGCGACGCGGCCCATCTTCGCCTGGATCACGCCGTTGTTGGACACGCGCGCGCCGAGCAGCGCGACGCTGCCGCCGTCGGCGGCGGTGATGTGGCCGTCGTTGACGATCGACGCGGTGGAGTGACCGGAGAAGCGATAGTTGCCGGCGAGGAAGTCGGCGTCGGCGATGTTCTGGGTGGACGCGACGAGGCCGCCGACGTTGATCTGCGCGCCGGAGCCGAACAGCACGCCGTTGGGGTTGACGAGGAAGACCTTGCCGTTGGCGTCGAGCTGGCCCTGAATCTGGCTGCCGTTGTTGCCGACCACGCGGTTCAGCGCGATCGACTGCTTGCCGGGTTGATGGAACGCGACGCGCTCGTTGCCGGCGATGCTGAAGTCGTTCCAGTTGGTGATGAGCTTGTCGGTGTGCTGGTTGATGGACATCGACTTGCCGTCGTTTTCGCGAATGATGTCGGCCTTGCCGGCGGTGATGTTCTCGCCGGTGGGCAGTGCGAAGGCGGGCATCGCGGTGAAGCCAAGCAGGGAGAGGACGGCGGCGGCGCGCTTGGCGCTGCCGGGCTTGGCGCGGCGGCGCGCGGTTTCCCCGACTGCGCTCCAGCATCCCTGGGTCTGGTTCCAGACCAATGCGTAGGTCTTGTTCATCGTTTCGTTATCCAGATTGAGTTTCATGAACCCGGCCGACCGTGAAGGCCGGTCGACCGAGGGTGACAACCGGCGGCCTCGCGGCCGCCGGCTACGAGCGGACAGGCCGCTCGCAACAGGCGACGGCGTCCGGCATGCCGTTCAGGCGGCGGAGCCGGAACCGTCCGGGTTCAGGCTCAGGGCTTCACCTGGCCATAGTTCACGCCGACCAGCGCGCCGTAGGACTGGTCGTAGCCAGCCTTCACGTCGACGCGGCTGGTGCTCGACGAGCCGTAGACGAAGCCGAAGTTACCGCCGACGAGCCCGCCCAACCGCGCGTACCGGCCGCCGGAAACCGTGCCGCTCGACGACGAGGCGGTGATGACACCAGCATTGCTGCCGACGAGGCCGCCGACGTAGCTGGCGTCGCCGCCCTTGACGGATCCCGTCGCGCGCGACTGGTCGATCTTCCCGAGCAGACTGCCGACGAGGCCGCCGACCTGGCTCTGCCGGCCGGCTTCGACGTCGCCCGATGCGGTCGATCGTGCGATGTCGCCGCTTTCGTTGGCGCCGACGAGGCCGCCGGCCGACGAGAAGTCGCCGGCCTTCACCGCGCCGGTGGCACGGGAATCGGCGATCGTCCCGAGGTTACGGCCTGCGAGGCCGCCCGCCTTGCTCGATTGCCCGGCCACTACCTTGCCGTTGGCGCTCGACGTGCGGATGATGCCGGTGTTGACCCCCACGAGGCCGCCTGCCGAGCTGTTGTTCAGCACGGTGACGTTGCCCGACGCGTTGGAGGAATCGAGCGTGCCGGCGTTGATCCCGGCAAAGCCGCCCGCCGTGCTGTTGTAGCCCGCGACCACTTCGCCGGATGCGTCGGATGCCTCGATGCGGCCGCCGTTCGTGCCGACGAAGCCGCCGACCGTGCTGTTGTGGTCGCCGTCCACGTTGCCGGTCGCCTGCGAGGTCTCGATGAAGCCGAGGTTTTCGCCGACGAAGCCGCCGAGCGTCGATTGGCCCGCGGCGCGGAGGTGACCTTGCGCGACGGATGCATGGATACGGCCCGCCTTGCCGTTGCGCCCGACGAAGCCGCCGGCGAGGCTGTCGGCACCGGCGACGACGTTGCCCGTCGCGGTCGACGCGTCGATGTCGCCGTCGTTGTAGCCGGCGAAGCCGCCCGCGGCCACGGCCTTGTTGCCCGCCGTCACGTTGCCGTTGGCTTGTGACGTCCGGATTCGGCCGCTGTTCGAGCCGACGAGGCCGCCGACCGTGCTGGACGCCGCCGCGAACACGTCGCCGTCGGCCGTGGAGGAATCGATGTCGCCCAGGTTCACCCCTGCGAGACCGCCCGCGACGCTGCGTTCGCCGACGCTGACCTTGCCGCTGGCGCGCGATGCCGTGATGGTGGCCATGTTGATGCCGACGAGCCCGCCCGCCACGGCATTGTTGCGTGCGGTCACGCTGGCAGACGACGAGGACTGCTTGACGATGCCGTTGCCGTCGTTGATGCCGACGAGCCCGCCGACCTGCGCGTTGGCGCCTGTCGCGTTGATGGTGCCGGCACTCGACGAGCGCTCGATCATGCCGGTGTTGTACCCGACCAGGCCGCCCGTGGCGCCGTCGTGCGCGGCGTTGATGCGCACGTCGGCCTGGCTGTCGCGAATCAGCGCCGAGACCGGCGGCTTGTTCAGCAGCGTCAGGTTCTCGCCCACGAGGCCGCCAACCGTATTCGCGTAGCGATCGGTGTCGATGCGGCCGGACACGCTGGCGCGCTCGATCGTGCCGCCATAGTTCGAGCCGACGAGACCGCCGACGAATGCGGGCCCGGTCGTCGAGACCGTGACGTTTTCGGCCGTCACGTTCGAGATCGTGCCCGAGTTGCTGCCGGCGAGCGTGCCGACCGAAATCGGCGAGCCATACGGCAGACCCGATGCGACCGTCACGATGTCGCGCAGGCTGAGGTTGGCGATGCGGCCGGCGTTGTGCGAGAACAGGCCGACGGTCATTTTGCCGGGGTTGGAAATGTTCAGGCGACTGACCGTATTGCCGAGGCCGTCGAACACGCCGTAGAACGCGCTGTCGGCCGCGATGCTGCGGAAGCTCGCGTTCGCGCCGTCGATCGTGTTGCCGATCACGTAGCGGCCGCCCAGGTTCGCATCGATGCTGCGCAGGTCGGCGACCGTATGCAGCACCTTATAGTCCTCGCCGTTCGAGCGGAACGACGCATTGTCGCCGGACAGCGTCACGGCCGCCTTGTTGTTCAGCGTATGGCCGTTCTTCGCGTTGAGTTCGAGATGCGCATTGCGGCCGGTGAGCTTGACTGCTTCGTTGATACGGATCTTGTCGGCGGCATTGACGTTCAGGCTGGCGTTGGCGCCAGTGGCGGACAGCGCCTGCTGCAGATCGACGTTGCCCTTCTGCGAGGTCA
>Ga0209370_1002269_pt1 | contig 14182 bp, 14 predicted proteins | sample AgamicAtPrz_FD_187164 | JGI IMG/M metagenome (GOLD analysis project Ga0209370, IMG submission 187164) | Agave microbial communities from Guanajuato, Mexico - At.P.rz (SPAdes) (version 2) | ecosystem: Host-associated > Plants > Phyllosphere > Phylloplane/Leaf | place: Guanajuato, Mexico... | reverse complement strand
CTTGCTAAGCATCGAGTGCGACGAAAATGCCAAAAAAGCACTCTCCTGCATACACGCACCGATAGCCACTTTTTTTCGCCCCCCAAATGTAGACCAGACGGGGGGCAGAAGGGAAGAGTCGAGGCATGACAAAACAGGCGTTAAATCACGTTTTGTTGTCTCACTGGTTAACTTTTATACCAATGTTACTCTCACCCGCCTCACGCAAGTCTGCGCGCAGACCTTTAATCAGCTCAATGTCGCGTTCTTCGCACTCTGCCAGCAGGCGGAATATTTCCCACTGAATGTCCCACTCCTGCTCGACGGCCGGGTTGGCTCTGAGCTCTTCATCGGTCATTTCACGGCCTGCCTGGGTCATCTCCAGCATCGCGACAGAGGTGATAGAAGCCTTGCTGACTTCGATTGCGTGATCCAGGGTTTCACCGCTCAGGCGTGAGTGGATAAGTTCGCTGAGCGCCACGCAGGCATCGATAGCCGGGTAAACGCCATACACATCGTAGTCATCTGCCGCCGGGATCGCCTCTTCGAACTTCTCAAGCTGGGAATCGAAGTTTATCTTCGCATCTTTCACCGTCAGGGTTTCCCACACCAGGTCGAGGATACGGCGATAAATCTGCCCCTCACCGAATTCAGTCTGCTCACAGAACATCGCGTAGTTGGGATACATGCGCTCGCACAGACAGGCCATAAAGGTGACGTGCTGCCAGCTTTCCAGCTTCTCAAGGCGCAGGTGAATCGGGTTTTGTAACATGATGAGATCTCGAATCGGAAATTGGCAGCAGTGTACCTGAATCAGGGCTGAATTTCCTGCCAACGAACAAAAGCCGGACGCCCGGAAGCCACGGCGTCGGCCCAGCGGGTAGGCTCCGGCAGGCGGTAGCCTTTCATGCAGCGCTGTACCCATGCGAGAGCGGTATCGGTGCTCACCCGATGGCCGGTGGCCACAAACAGCGGATTGCAGCGCGCTTTGCTGCGCCAGACCCACGCCAGCTGCTCGCCCTTGTCCATCAGCGGCGCCAGCGCGCCGGGCTCGGCGGAGAGCGGTTCAAATTTGCCGCACAGGCGCTTTTTCGCCACCCCGATGGTGGGCACATCCACCAGCAGGCCAAAATGGCTGGCCACCCCTAAACGGCGCGGATGGGAAATCCCGTGGCCATCAACAAACAGCAGATCCGGTTTTTGCGAGAGCTGCTCCCACGCCGCCAGCAGCGCGGGATATTCGCGAAAGGAGAGAAAGCCCGGAATATAGGGCATGGTGGTGGCGATACGCGCCACCTTGTACTCCACCAGCTCCAGCCCGGGCCAGGTAAGGAGCACCATCGCCGCGCGCGTCACTTCGCCGCCCTGCTCAAACCCCACGTCCGCACCGCCGATAAACTGCGGAGGATCTTTTTCCAGACGATCCTCGCGGATCACCGATGAGGCAAGTTCGATTTGCTGAGCGCGTAGCGACGCGAGATCCATAACCACTCCTTACTGATGATATTGCGCAGAAAGCCGGTGCACCGCCTCCACAAACGCGCCAGCATGTTCTGGCGGGACATCCTGATGAATGCCGTGTCCGAGGTTGAAGACGTGCCCTTCTCCCTGACCGAAAGCAGAAAGTATAGACCCCACTTCCTCTTCGATGCGGGCCGGAGGGGCATAAAGCATCGATGGATCCATATTGCCCTGCAGCGCCACCCTGTGGCCCACGCGACGGCGCGCATCGGCAATATCGGTGCTCCAGTCGAGTCCCAGCGCGTCGCAGCCGGTTTCCGCCATGGCTTCCAGCCATTGACCGCCGCCTTTGGTGAACAGGGTTACCGGCACGCGGCGGCCTTCGTTTTCACGCAGCAGGCCATCGACAATTTTGTGCATGTAATAGAGCGAGAATTGCTGATAATCGCGCCCGGTGAGCACGCCGCCCCAGGTATCGAAAATCATCACCGACTGGGCGCCCGCTTTAATCTGGGCGTTAAGATAGAGGGTGACGCTCTTCGCCAGCTTGTCGAGCAGGGCGTGCAGCGCCAGCGGCTCGGCGTACATCATCTTTTTAATGCGGGTAAAGGCTTTGCTGCCGCCGCCTTCCACCATGTAGGTCGCCAGCGTCCAGGGGCTGCCGGAGAAGCCGATCAGCGGCACCTCGCCTTTCAGTTCACGGCGGATGGTGCGCACGGCGTTCATCACATAGCCCAGCTCCTGCTCCGGGTCCGGGATCGGCAGCTTGTCGATATCGGCCTTGCTGGTGATGGGCGAGGAGAAGCGCGGCCCTTCGCCGGTTTCAAAATAGAGCCCCAGCCCCATGGCATCCGGAATGGTCAGGATATCCGAGAAGAGGATCGCCGCATCGAGCGGATAGCGGCGCAGCGGCTGCAGGGTGACTTCGCACGCCAGCTCCGCATTTTTGCACAGCGACATAAAATCGCCCGCCTGGGCGCGCGTGGCCTTGTACTCCGGCAGATAGCGGCCCGCCTGGCGCATCATCCATACCGGGGTGATATCAACGGGTTGGCGCAGCAGCGCACGCAGATAACGATCGTTCTTCAGTTCGGTCATTTTGCAGTTCCTTAAGCGTCAGCCCGACAGTTTATACGCAAAAGCCTTCAAAGTGGATCGAGGCGCCCGCGAAGAGGCGGTTTGCAGGATAACGCGCATGTAAGCTGTCACTCATATTCAGCCCGGCACATGGCCACCGTATCTTCAATTAAACGGCGCGCCACGGTGCCCGGCGGCGGTAACAGGGGCAGGTCGTCATAGCGATACCAGCTGGCCGACAGCAGCTCTTTCTGGTCGATAACGATCTCGCCGCTGTCGTAATCGGCCATAAAGGCGGTCATCAGCGACATCGGGAACGGCCAGGGCTGGGAGGTGACATAGCGCAGGTTTTTCACCCGGATGCCGCTCTCTTCCATCACTTCGCGCGCGACCGCCTGCTCCAGGGTCTCACCTACCTCCACGAACCCGGCCAGCACGGTGTGAATGCCGTTGCGGTGGCGGGTATGCTGGGCCAGCAGCAGGGTATCGTCCCGGCGGATGGCGACGATAATGCAGGGGGCGATCTGCGGGTAGTAGCGCTCGCGGCAGTGGCCGCAGAGCATTGCCGACTCGGTTTTGCTCGGATGCATGGCGTGGCCGCAGTAGCCGCAGAACTTATGCGAGCGATAAAACTCGGCCAGCTGCACGCCGCGCCCGGCCAGCTGAAACAGCCCCACGTCCTGATCGATGACCTGGCGAACGGATCCCATATCCTGGCGACGATTTTGCTGGATCAACCATACGTTTTCGCCCTGCCATTCGCCGATCTTAAGTCCGTGTTGCCCCGCAAGATCGAAATTTCCGGCCTCGCCGTGTGGTATTTCTCCGGCTGGCAACCATAATTTCTGTTCATGGCTGACGATCCACCAGCCACGATCTAATTTTTCAATTATACGATCCATATCTATTGCACTACCTTCGCTTCACAGGCATGTTGGTAACATTATTATTACATTTCGGGTGGGCAGCTCTTAATCTTAACCTTGCGGAGTCAAACATGCTAAACCAGCTTGAAAGCCTGACAGAGCGCGTTGGAGGAAGTAACAACCTGGTTGATCGCTGGCTGGACGTGCGTAAACATCTGCTCGTTGCCTACTACAATCTGGTTGGCCTTAAGCCTGGCCAGGAATCCTGGATGCGGCTTAATGAAAAGGCGCTGGACGATTTTTGCCAGAGCCTGGTCGACTACCTTTCCGATGGTCACTTTAATATTTATGAACGTATTCTCGGCGAAATGGAAGGCAATAGTCCGCAGGTCGCCGCCACCAAAATTTGTCCGCTGCTGGAGGCTAACACCCAGCAGATCATGGATTACTACGACACCACCCTTGAGAACGCCATCGATCGCGATAACTATCTTGAGCTCCAGCAGGCGCTGTCCGATCTTGGCGAGGCGCTGGAAGAGCGCTTCACGCTGGAAGATAAGCTGATTGCCATGGCGCTGGATAACAATCTGAAAGCCAGCAGCGAAGAGCAGGTCGCGGGACCCGCTTGAGTTCTTAACCGTTAACGAGTAATTTACAACCATTCGCCCCTCTCAGGAGGGCGATTTTTCTTGTCGGAGTGCCCAGTGTGCAAGCACGGGCTGAGACCGTTAATTCGGGATCCGCGGAACCTGATCAGGCTAATACCTGCGAAGGGAACAAGAGTCAATCTGTTGCCGTATCGCCCCCGGGCGATCTTCTCTTGCTTCATCCGTCGTCTGACAAGCCATCTCCTTCAACTTTGGAATGAGCTATGTCTGCCACAAAACTGACCCGCCGCGAACAGCGCGCGCAAGCCCAGCACTTTATTGAAACCCTGGAAGGCACCGCTTTCCCTGCGTCAACGCGTATTTATATCACCGGTTCGCGGGAGGATATCCGCGTGCCGATGCGTGAAATCCGGCTCAGCCCGACGCTTATCGGCGGCAGCAAAGAACAGCCGCAGTATGAAGAGAACGAGGCCGTGCCGGTGTACGACACCTCCGGCCCCTATGGCGATCCCGCTATTGCGATTAACGTCCAGCAGGGGCTGGCGAAGCTGCGCCAGCCGTGGATTGAGGCGCGCGGCGACAGCGAGGAGCTAAACGAGCAAAGCTCGGCTTACACCAAAGCCCGCCTGGCCGACGACGGCCTGGACGAGCTGCGCTTCACCGGCCTGCTGACGCCGAAACGGGCGAAGGCGGGCAAATGCGTCACCCAGCTGCACTACGCCCGCCGGGGGATCGTGACCCCGGAGATGGAGTTCATCGCCATCCGGGAAAACATGGGCCGCGAGCGTATCCGCAGCGAGATCCTGCGCCATCAGCATCCGGGAGAGGGCTTCGGCGCCCGCCTGCCGGAGAACATCACCCCGGAATTTGTCCGTGATGAAGTGGCCGCCGGCCGCGCCATTATTCCCGCCAACATCAACCACCCGGAATCCGAGCCGATGATCATCGGCCGCAACTTCCTGGTGAAGGTGAACGCCAACATCGGCAACTCGGCGGTCACCTCCTCGATTGAAGAAGAGGTGGAAAAACTGGTGTGGTCCACCCGCTGGGGCGCGGACACGGTAATGGATCTCTCAACCGGCCGCTATATCCACGAAACCCGCGAGTGGATCCTGCGCAACAGCCCGGTGCCCATCGGCACGGTTCCCATCTACCAGGCGCTTGAAAAGGTAAACGGCATCGCCGAAAACCTCACCTGGGAAGCCTTCCGCGATACCCTGCTGGAGCAGGCAGAGCAGGGGGTGGACTACTTCACCATTCACGCCGGCGTGCTGCTGCGCTACGTGCCGATGACCGCGAAGCGCCTGACGGGAATTGTCTCCCGCGGCGGCTCGATCATGGCGAAGTGGTGCCTCTCCCATCACCGGGAGAACTTCCTGTATGAACATTTCCGCGAAATCTGCGAAATCTGCGCCGCCTACGACGTCTCCCTGTCGCTGGGCGACGGCCTGCGCCCCGGCTCCATCCGCGATGCCAACGACGAGGCGCAGTTTGCCGAGCTGCATACCCTGGGCGAGCTGACCAAAATCGCCTGGGAGTATGACGTGCAGGTGATGATTGAAGGTCCGGGCCACGTGCCGATGCAGATGATCCGCCGCAACATGACCGAAGAGCTGGAGCACTGTCATGAAGCGCCCTTCTATACCCTCGGGCCGCTGACTACCGACATCGCGCCGGGCTACGACCACTTCACCTCCGGGATTGGCGCGGCGATGATCGGCTGGTTTGGCTGCGCCATGCTCTGCTACGTCACCCCCAAAGAGCACCTTGGCCTGCCCAACAAAGAGGATGTGAAGCAGGGGCTGATTACCTACAAGATTGCCGCCCACGCCGCCGACCTGGCGAAAGGCCATCCGGGGGCACAGATCCGCGATAACGCCATGTCCAAGGCGCGCTTCGAATTCCGCTGGGAAGATCAGTTCAACCTGGCCCTCGACCCCTTCACCGCCCGGGCTTATCACGACGAAACCCTGCCGCAGGAGTCCGGCAAGGTGGCGCACTTCTGCTCCATGTGCGGGCCAAAGTTCTGCTCGATGAAAATCAGCCAGGAGGTGCGCGACTACGCCGCCGCCCAGGCCATCGACGTGGGCATGGCGGACATGTCGGAACACTTCCGCGCCAGGGGCGGCGAAATCTACCTGAAAAAGGAGGAGGCATAATGTATCAGCCCGATTTCCCACCGGTGCCGTTCCGCCTCGGGCTCTACCCGGTGGTGGACAGCGTCGCCTGGATTGAGCGCCTGCTGGCGGCAGGGGTGCGTACGCTCCAGCTGCGCATCAAGGACAGGCGCGACCATGAGGTAGAGGCCGACGTTGAGGCCGCCATCGCCCTGGGGCGCCGCTATCAGGCCCGGCTGTTTATCAACGACTACTGGCAGCTGGCCGTTAAGCACCGGGCCTACGGCGTGCATCTGGGTCAGGAAGATCTGGAAACTACCGATCTGAGCGCCATCCGCGCCGCTGGCCTGCGCCTCGGGGTCTCGACCCACGACGATATGGAGATCGACGTGGCGCTGGCCGCCCGCCCCTCCTACATCGCCCTGGGGCACGTCTTCCCGACGCAAACCAAACAGATGCCCTCCGCGCCGCAGGGGCTGGAGCAGCTGGCGCGCCACGTTGAGCGGCTGGCCGATTACCCCACGGTAGCCATCGGCGGTATTAGCCTCGAGCGCGCTCCCGCCGTGCTGGAAACCGGCGTCGGCAGCATAGCGGTGGTCAGCGCCATTACCCGGGCCGCCGACTGGCAGGCCGCCACGGCACGGCTGCTGGAGCTGGCGGGAGCGGGCGATGAATGATCGCGACTTTATGCGCTACAGCCGCCAGATCCTGCTGGAGGATATCGCCATCGACGGGCAGCAAAAGCTGCTCGCCAGCCGGGTGCTGATTATCGGCCTCGGCGGGCTAGGCGCCCCTGCGGCGCTCTACCTGGCCGGGGCCGGTATCGGCACGCTGGTGCTGGCGGATGACGACGAGGTGCACCTCAGCAATTTACAGCGGCAGGTGCTCTTTACCGTGGACGATCTCGCAGAGCCGAAAGCACAGGTTTCCCGGCAACGGCTGGCGCAGCTCAACCCGGATATTCGCCTTGTGGCGCTGCAGCAAAGGCTTGAATGCGAGGCGCTGCAGGCCGAGATCGCCCTGGCGGACGTGGTGCTGGACTGCACGGACAATATAACCACCCGCCAGGCGATCAATGCCGCCTGCGTGGCGCTCGATACGCCGCTCGTCACCGCCAGCGCCGTCGGTTTTGGCGGCCAGATGATGGTGCTGACGCCGCCCTGGACGCAGGGCTGCTACCGCTGCCTGTGGCCGGAAGATGACGAGCCCCGGCGTAGCTGCCGTACGGCGGGGGTGCTCGGCCCGGTTGTAGGGGTCATGGGCACCTTGCAGGCGCTGGAGGCTATTAAGTTACTCACCGGCATGGCGGCGGGGCATAACCGGCTGCGGCTGTTCGATGCCCGCTCCGGCAGCTGGCGCGAGCTGGCCCTGCAGCGCGCCAGCGGGTGCGTAGTGTGCGGAGGACGGCATGCACATTGAGTTTAACGATGAGCCGATGCAGTGCGCGGAGGCGATCACCGTTGCCGCCCTGCTCGACCAGTTGCGCCTGTTAAAGCCGGGCGTGGCGCTGGCGCTCAATCAACAGATCCTGCCGCGGGAGCGGTGGGAACTTCAGCAGGTGCGCGAAGGCGATCGAATCCTGCTTTTCCAGGTTATCGCCGGGGGCTGACATGTTACGTATTGCGGATAAAAACTTTGAATCACATCTGTTTACCGGTACCGGGAAGTTCGCTTCACCGCAGCTGATGGTCGATGCCATCCGCGAGAGCGGCAGCGAGCTGGTTACCCTGGCGATGAAGCGCGTCGATCTGCGCAATCACAGCGATGCCATTCTTGCCCCGCTGCTGGCAGCGGGCGTTACGCTGCTGCCGAACACCTCCGGCGCCAAAACGGCAGAAGAGGCGGTGTTTGCCGCGCAGCTGGCGCGCGAAGCGCTGGGTACCCGCTGGCTGAAGCTGGAAATTCACCCGGATGCCCGCTGGCTGCTGCCGGATCCCGTCGAAACCCTGAAGGCCGCGGAGATACTGGTTAAACAGGGCTTTACCGTCCTGCCCTACTGCGGCGCCGATCCGGTGCTCTGTAAACGGCTGGAGGAGGCGGGCTGCGCGGCGGTTATGCCGCTGGGGGCGCCTATCGGCTCAAACCAGGGGCTGGAAACCCGCGCCATGCTTGAGATCATTATTGCTCAGGCCGGCGTGCCGGTGGTGGTGGACGCGGGCATTGGCGTACCCAGCCACGCCGCCCAGGCGCTGGAAATGGGGGCCGATGCGGTGCTGGTGAATACGGCGATTGCCGTCGCCGACGACCCGGTGATGATGGCCCGCGCCTTCCGGCTGGCGGTGGAGGCCGGAGCGCTGGCCCGCCGCTCGGGTCCGGGCTCGCGCAGCCTGCTGGCCCAGGCCACCAGCCCGCTCACCGGCTTCCTGGAGGCGCTGTGATGAAAACCTTCACCGACCGCTGGCGACAGCTCGACTGGGATGATATTCGCCTGCGCATCAACGGTAAAACCGCGGCCGAGGTGGAGCGGGCGCTGGCCGCCCGTCATCCCGGCAGGGAAGAGATGATGGCCCTGCTCTCTCCCGCCGCCGGCGCGTATCTGGAGCCGATGGCCCGGCGCGCGCAGCAGCTGACCCGCCAGCGCTTTGGCAACACCGTCAGTTTTTATGTGCCGCTCTATCTCTCCAACCTCTGCGCCAATGAGTGCACCTACTGCGGGTTCTCCATGAGCAACCGCATTAAGCGTAAGACCCTGGACGAGGAGGAGATAGCCCGGGAGTGCGCGGCGATCCGCGAGATGGGTTTTGAGCACCTGCTGCTGGTCACCGGCGAGCATCAGGCAAAGGTGGGAATGGACTATTTTCGCCGCCATCTTCCCGCCGTTCGCCGCCAGTTCTCCTCGCTGCAGATGGAGATCCAGCCGCTGTCGCAGGAGGAGTACGCCGAGCTTAAAATCCTGGGGCTGGACGGCGTGCTGGTCTACCAGGAGACCTACCATGAGCAGGTCTATGCCCGGCACCATCTGAAGGGCAACAAGCAGGACTTCTTCTGGCGTCTTGAGACCCCGGACAGGCTCGGACGCGCCGGGATCGACAAGATTGGCCTGGGCTCGCTGACCGGGCTGTCGGATAGCTGGCGGGTGGATTGTTATATGGTGGCAGAACATCTGCTCTGGCTGCAGCAGCAGTACTGGCAGAGCCGCTACTCTGTCTCTTTCCCGCGCCTGCGCCCCTGCGCCGGAGGCATTGAGCCCGCGTCGATTATGGATGAACGCCAGCTGGTGCAGGCCATCTGCGCGTTTCGCCTGCTGGCGCCGGAGGTGGAACTGTCGCTTTCCACCCGCGAATCGCCGGCGTTTCGCGATCGGGCGATCCCGCTGGCCATTAACAACGTCAGCGCCTTTTCCAAAACCCAGCCCGGCGGTTACGCCGAGGGGCGGGCGGAGCTGGAGCAGTTTGCCCCGCACGACGGACGCCGCCCGGAGGAGGTGGCAGCGGCGCTCGCCGCACAGGGCCTGCAGCCGGTCTGGAAGGACTGGGATAGCTGGCTGGGACGCGCCTCGCAGCCCGGCTGAAAGCGACTGAAAAAGTAAAAGATGATTACGAGGCAACTCGTAAGAACCAAACCGGGCGGTTGTCGTTAGCCGCCCGGTTTTTTATCGTTGGTTCGTCAGCGGGGGACGCTGACCAGGGCGAACAGCTTCTTCCCCGATTCGCCCTGCCTCTCGACCCGGGGAATCAAAAAGAGTTTAATATATAAAATATAGTTATAAATTTAGCGTTATCCTTATGCAAAATCATCACCCTTCAGGTTAACGGCAGTATACTTAACAGCCAACAGGACGCATTTTGGATAACAGTTACACCTTCCGGGATAATTGACGACTTATGGCGCTTCACAGCAGAAAGCTCTCTTTTACCTCGCCCATTGTGGCGAGTGTCGCAGGTATCCTGTTCAGCTTTGTGCTGATTGCAGTCGTTGTCATTCTTTCACAGCGCAAAGATTTGCTTGAGGATTATCATCAGATTAACCGCAACTTCACCCATAACCTGGCGGTGAACTACACGGAATCTATTCTGCGTGAAAATGAATACATTCTGGGCCGCGCGGCAATCTTCTTTTCACGTGACAACCAGCTCGATTCCCTGGTAAATGGCGATCCCGAAAAGGGTATTGAGCTGTTGATGCACCTGCAAAACCTGATGCCCAATGTCTCTTCGGTTTCGCTGACGGATACGCAGGGGCACCATTTGCGGGCGCCGGCAATCGTGGCCGGAAAAGAGAGTGAAACCTTTGATGCACGCACTCGCCCCTGGTTCCTGGCGCAGGCGGAATCCAGTACCTTTAGCCACTATACCCGCCCCTATCAGGACTACTTTACCCACCAACCGACGGTGACGCTTTTCAAACCGGTCATCTCCCCCGCCGGTAAATTAATGGGCACCCTCGCCTTTCATCTCGATCTGACGTCCATGGGCTTTACCCTGCGTCAGATGGTGGCACCGGTACAGGGAGAGTTCTTCGTGGTGGAGCGTGACGGCAAGGTGATCCTGCATCCCGATACCGGCATGCTGTTCAAAAATTATGTCAGCGAAGCGCTGATGGACCAGATGACCAGCGGCGAAGGGCATATTTACGATCGGGCCAGCCACAGCTGGTACTACTACTACTCCTTTACCAACCCGGACTGGTTTGTGATCTATCGGGTCTCCGGCGACACCCTCGATATCCTCGCCCGACGCGACACCAATATTGTGGCCTGGGGATTCATTCTGGCGACCGTCATTATCCTGCTGTTTGGGCTTTACCTGCGCCACGCCTCGCGCACCGTGCTGATGAATATCATCAACGCCATTAAAACCGGCGATGTGAAAAGCGCGCCGCGGCTTGAGGCGATGCTGAGCAAGGCGATTGAGTCCAATAAAGAGCGGGAGCAGGCATGGGCTCGCCAGGCGACGATAGATGCCCTTACCGGCTGTAAAAACCGCCGCGCCTTTGATGAGGATATCGCCGCCCTGATGAACGATGGCCAGCCGTTTGCCATGGCGCTGGTTGATATCGATAACTTTAAATCGATCAACGATACCTGGGGGCACCTTAGCGGCGATATTGTCCTGCGCAACGTCGCCCGGGAAGGTATTCAGATCATGCAGCCTCATCACATCTCGCTTTACCGCTACGGCGGCGAGGAGTTCGCGGTGCTGTTCCCGGCCCCGCATAGAGACACGGCGCTTTCGCTGCTGGAGAGCTGGCGTCGGCACGTTGCCGAACGGACCTGGCGCGAAGAGAACCTGCGCGTCACCTTTAGCGCCGGGCTGGGTGAGTGGCAGCACGAGCCGCTGGAGCCGTTTATCAGCAGCGTGGATGCGGCCCTCTATAAAGCCAAACAGCAGGGTAAAAACCGCATACTTCGCGCCGCTTCCGCCTGACCGCTATCATTAAAAGGATGCCCGTTTTTACGGGTATCCTGCCTGCCCTGTAAAAGTTGTAACCGGTTTCAGAAAAATGCCCCCTTTCTTTGTGATGCCTGACACACAATCGCGGTAAAGCGGTTGTTGAAGCTGGCACCACGGGATAATTATCAATAAACACATGTACATCGAGGCTGACTATGAAGAACATCGTTTTATGTTGTGCAGCGGGAATGTCCACCAGCATGCTGGTCCAGCGGATGAAAGACGCCGCCCAGAAAAAAGGGGTCGAAGTAAGCATTAAAGCCGTGCCGGTTGCTGAGTTTAAAGATGAAATTGCCACTGCGGATATCGTGTTACTGGGGCCGCAGGTGAAGTACGAACAGGCAAAACTGCAGGCGCAGGCCGAACCGCTGGGCAAAAAGGTGGCGGTAATCGACATGATGGATTACGGCATGATGAAAGGCGATGTCGTACTGGAAAAAGCCCTCAAACTGCTGGAGTGATGCGTGGAAGATTTAGAAACGACCATTATGGAGCTGCTGGTCAATGCCGGTGCGGCCCGTAGCGCAGCGTTAACCGCTCTGCAGATGGCGCGCAAAGGTGACTTTGCCGATGCCGAAAAAGCGATGGAAGAGTCGCGTGAATATGTGAAGCAGGCGCACCACATCCAGACCCAGCTGATTGGCCTCGATGAAGGTACCGGTAAGCTGCCGGTTAACCTGATCACCGTCCACTCGCAGGATCATCTGATGAACGCCATGGTGATTCAGGATCTGGCGGGAGACATGATTGAGCTGTATCGCCGGCTGCCGCTGGCGAACTGAGAAACGCCTTATCCGGCACGGTCAGCAAGCGCCGTGCCGCAGGCAAAAAAAAACCCGCCGAGGCGGGTTTTTTATTAGCTGAAGCGACGATTACTCGTTGTCGGAACCGCCCAGACCTGCGTTCAGCAGCTCTGCCAGGCTTGCAGAAGCATCTTCTGCAGTGACCTGCGGTGCAGCCGGCAGTTCGCCCGCTGCGCGACGGCGCATACGATCCTGGTGGTAGGCATAACCGGTACCAGCCGGGATCAGACGACCCACGATAACGTTCTCTTTCAGACCGCGCAGTTCGTCGCGTTTGCCCGCAACGGCTGCTTCGGTAAGCACACGAGTGGTCTCCTGGAACGATGCCGCGGAGATGAAGGACTCGGTTGCCAGAGACGCTTTGGTGATACCCAGCAGGTCGCGTGCATAGGTTGCACTCAGCTTGCCGTTCGCTTCCAGATCGCGGTTGGCGATCTTAACGCGAGAGTATTCAACCTGCTCACCTTCGAGGAAGTCGGAGCTGCCCGCGTTCACGATGGTGGCTTTACGCAGCATCTGACGAACGATAACTTCGATGTGCTTATCGTTGATCTTAACGCCCTGCAGACGGTAAACGTCCTGCACTTCGTTCACGATGTAACGGGTTACCGCGTGAACGCCACGCAGACGCAGGATGTCGTGCGGCGCTTCCGGACCGTCGGAAACCACGTCACCACGTTCTACGCGTTCACCTTCGAACACGTTGAGCTGACGCCATTTCGGAATCATCTCTTCGTACGGATCGCTACCGTCTAACGGAGTGATAACCAGACGACGTTTACCTTTGGTCTCTTTACCGAAGGAGATAATGCCGCTGATTTCCGCCAGAATTGCCGGCTCTTTCGGACGACGTGCTTCGAACAGATCCGCAACGCGCGGCAGACCACCGGTGATGTCTTTGGTACCGCTGGATTCCTGAGGAATACGCGCCAGAGCGTCACCTGCACCGATCTGAACACCATCTTCCAGCTGAACGATCGCTTTACCCGGCAGGAAATACTGAGCCGGCATGTCGGTGCCCGGGATCAGAACGTCGTTACCGTTGGCATCAACGATTTTCAGTGCCGGACGCAGATCTTTACCACCCGCGGTACGTTCTGCAGAGTCCAGAACCACCAGCGAGGAGAGACCGGTCAGTTCGTCGGTCTGACGAGTAATCGTCTGGCCGTCGATCATATCGGTGAAGCGGATGAAACCAGCCACTTCGGTGATTACCGGCATGGTGTGCGGATCCCAGTTTGCTACGGTTTCGCCGCCAGCAACCTGCTCGCCATCACCTTTGGCCATAACAGCACCGTAAGGCACTTTATAGCTCTCTTTGGTACGACCGAATTCGTCGATCAGCTTCAGTTCGGTGTTACGAGAGGTAACAACCAGCTTGCCTGCGGAGTTAACAACCGACTTGGCGTTGCTGAGTTTGATGCTACCTTTGTTTTTCACCTGGATGCTGGATTCAGCAGCCGCACGAGATGCCGCACCACCGATGTGGAACGTACGCATCGTCAGCTGTGTACCCGGCTCACCGATGGACTGTGCCGCGATAACGCCGATAGCTTCACCTTTGTTGATGATGTGGCCACGCGCCAGGTCACGACCATAGCAGTGTGCACATACACCAAAGTCGGTATCACAGGATACGACGGAACGTACTTTCACAGAGTCAACAGAGTTCACTTCCAGCAGATCACACCACTGCTCGTTCAGCAGGGTATTACGCGGAACCAGAATATCTGCGGTGCCCGGCTTCAGAACGTCTTCAGCGGTCACACGACCCAGTACGCGATCGCGCAGCGGCTCTTTAACATCACCACCCTCGATAACCGGGGTCATGGTGATACCTTCGAGGGTGCCACAATCGTCTTCGGTCACAACCAGATC
>Ga0209370_1002268_pt1 | contig 14183 bp, 13 predicted proteins | sample AgamicAtPrz_FD_187164 | JGI IMG/M metagenome (GOLD analysis project Ga0209370, IMG submission 187164) | Agave microbial communities from Guanajuato, Mexico - At.P.rz (SPAdes) (version 2) | ecosystem: Host-associated > Plants > Phyllosphere > Phylloplane/Leaf | place: Guanajuato, Mexico... | reverse complement strand
GCGGCTTGCCCTTCACCTTGCCGAGCAACTGCGCGCGCTGGAACGGCCGGTTGATCAGCGTGGCGATGCCATTGTCGCGGCAGTAGGGCAGCAGGCGTTTTTCGGCATTGCGCTCGCCCACCGAATAATTGAGCTGCACGAAGTCGACCTTCTCCTTGGCCAGCACGGCGAGCAGGTCGTCGTGGGCCGACTCGATGTAATGGGTGATGCCGATGTAGCGCACCTTGCCCTGGTCGCGCAGCTCGCGGGCCAGGGCCAGCTGGGTGGTGGTGTCCTGCAGGTTGTGTACTTGCAGCAGATCCATCTTGTCGGTCTGCAGCGCCTTGAGGCTGGCCTCGAACTGCGCCAGGCCGCGCTCGCGCCCGGTGCTCGACAGCTTGGAGGCGAGAAACGCCTTGCCCTGGGTCTTGGTGCGCTTGAGCAGCTCACCGGTCACCGCTTCGGCGCTGCCGTAGCTGGGCGCGGTGTCGATCAGCGTACCGCCGCCATTGATGAAGGCGCGCACCACCTCGTCGAGCGGTTTCAGGCTGACGTTGTCGAGGCTCACGTTGAAGGTCTGCGAGGTGCCGAGGCCGATCACCGGCAGGCTCTCGCCGCTGGACGGGATCTTGCGCTGCAGCACCGCGGCAGGGTTGGCGGCGAAGGCGAAACCGGGCAGCAGCTGGCTGCTGCCCGCGAGCGTCATCAGGGCAGCGCTGCCCTGCAGGAAATGGCGACGGCTGGGCATGGCGGGCTCCATACGAAAAGGGGTAGGCAGATGAGACTAGTCGCCCACCTCGACCGACCGGCCCCTAGCCCCGGGTTACTTGTTACCTGGTATGTCCTCAGAGCGCTGCGCGGCGGCTGGCGTTCCGTCTGTCCGTCAGGGGCAACGGTGTTCGCAGTGCGGCGGTCATCTATCAGGACCGCCACCGAGGACGCCCCATGAGCAGCACCGCGAAGAAGACCGATCCGAAGCTGTGGGACAAGGTGAAACGGCGCGTCACCAAAGGCGACAAGGGCGGCAAGCCCGGCCAGTGGTCGGCACGCAAGGCGCAGCTCGCCGTGCAGCTCTACCAGCAGGAAGGCGGCGGCTACGAGGGCGCCAAGGATGCCGACAACCACCTGCACCAGTGGACCGAGCAGGACTGGGACACCAAGTCCGGCAAGCCCTCTGGCGAAACCGGCGAACGCTACCTGCCCAAAAACGCCCGCGATGAACTGAGCGACAAGGACTACGCGCGCAGCACCCGCAAGAAACGCGCGGACAGCCGCGCCGGGCGCCAGCACTCCAAACAGCCGAAAGATGTCGCCGAGAAGGCCGCCAACCACCGCACGCCAGCGCTGAGCGGGCTGACCAAGGCCGAACTGATGAAGCGCGCCGCGAGCAAGAACATTCGTGGCCGCTCGCGGATGAAGAAGGATGAGCTGGTTGCCGCGCTGGAAAAGGAGGGCGGCAAATGAGCGAGTTGAACGAGGCGCAGAAGAAAGCCATTCGCAGTGATTTCAAGGCCACCGTGAACATGCCGCCAGCACGCCTGCGCCGCTGGTTGCAGGCCCCTGACAGCAAGCGTGTGGGCATGACCAAGGGCGGGCGCAAGGTCGAGTCCAGCCGCGACGGCAAGTCGGTCGGCCACCAGATGGGCGAGCGCATTCTGGAGATCAAGGGTAAACGCGTCGCCCAATTGGAGGCGGACGACTACCAGGCGATGCGCAAGGTGATCGGCTACGTGCACCGCCATCTCAAACAGCGCCCGGACGGCGATGTGAAGGACAGCCGCTGGCGCCAGTCGCTGATGAACTGGGGGCACGACCCGCTCAAGGGCTGACGCGCCATTCGGGCCTGCGAGCGCGCGTCAGGCGCTGGCCGCCAATTCCTGCAGAAAGCTCTCCAGCACCAGATGCGGTCGGCGGCCCTTGCGGGTCACCGAAGCCAGGCTGATGTCGTAGAAGCGCGTGCTGGCTTTCAGTGCGCGCAGGCGGCCCTCCTTGATCCACGCCTCGGCATAGTGGTCGGGCAGGTAGCCGATATAGCGCCCGGTGAGGATCAGAAACGCCATACCTTCGCGGTCCGACGCGCTGGCCGTGCAGTTGAGCACGCCGTAGTGGTTCTGGATCTCCGGCGGCAGGCGGAAGGTTGGGGCGATGGCGTCCTGGGCGTTGAGGCGCTCGTCCGGCAGCTCGCGATCGTCGACGTAGAACAGCGGGTGGCCGACCGCGCAGTAGAGCAGCGAGCGTTCGTCGTACAGCGGCTGGTAATCCAGGCCGGAAAGCCCGCCAACCATCGGCACCACGCCGACATGCAGGCGCCCGTCGAGCACCCCTTGCTCGACCTCGCTGGGCGGCGTCATGCGGATGTTCACGCGCACGTCCGGCCCCAGCGCCTTGAGACGGGCGAGGGCGCCGGTGATGCGCATGTGCGGCACCGTCACCAGGTTGTCGGTCAGGCCGATGTTCAGCTCGCCGCGCAGGTGCTGGTGCAGGCCGTTGACCTCGGTGCGGAAGCTCTCCAGCGCCGCCAGCAATTGCTGGGTCGACTGGTACACCTCGCGGCCTTCCTCGGTCAGCGCGAAGCCGGCGCGACCGCGCTGGCACAGGCGCAGGCCGAGGCGCTGCTCCAGGTCGCTCATCTGCTGGCTGATCGCCGAACGGCCGATGCCCAGCACGCTCTCCGCTGCGGAAAAGCCGCCGCACTCGACCACGCTGCGGAACAGCTTGAGCAGGCGGATATCGAAGTCGCTGACCTGGGCGAGGGGCTCGGGGCGTCGGGCGCTCATTGTTTAGTCACCAGTGAACTGAGGATTTGAAGAGTCGGGTTTGAGTGACTTTATGCCTGTGGCACCTTGGCTGACAACTGACCTATGCAGTCTTAACTAAGTGGGAGCGGGCCATGCCCGCGAATAGCAGTTTCGAGCTCCCGATAACTGTTGCGACCACACCGGGCACATCACCCTCACGAGGCCACCGCCATGAACATGCCGCAGACCGCCACGCCGCCCCTGGCCAGCCAACTGAAGCTGGACGCCCACTGGATGCCGTTTTCCGCCAACCGCAGCTTCCAGCGCGACCCGCGGATCATCGTCGCCGGCGAAGGCGCCTGGCTGACCGACGATTCCGGTCGCAAGGTCTACGACAGCCTGTCCGGCCTGTGGACCTGCGGCGCCGGCCATTGCCGCAAGGAGATTCAGGAGGCGGTCGCCAAGCAGCTCGGCACCCTCGACTATTCGCCGGGCTTCCAGTACGCCCACCCGCTGTCGTTCAAGCTGGCCGAGCAGATGGCCGACCTGATGCCGGGCGAGCTCAACCATGTGTTCTTCACCGGTTCGGGCTCCGAATGCGCCGACACCGCGGTGAAGATGGCCAAGGCCTACTGGCGCCTCAAGGGCCAGGCCAGCAAGACCAAGTTCATCGGCCGCGCCCGCGGTTACCACGGCGTGAACATCGCCGGCACCAGCCTCGGCGGCATCGCCGGCAACCGCAAGATGTACGGCCAGCTGATGGACGTCGACCACCTGCCGCACACCTTGCAGCCGGGCATGGCGTTCACCAGGGGCGCTGCCGAGACCGGCGGCGTCGAGCTGGCCAACGAGCTGCTCAAGCTGATCGAACTGCACGATGCTTCGAACATCGCCGCGGTGATCGTCGAGCCGATGTCCGGCTCGGCTGGCGTCATCGTGCCGCCGGCAGGCTACCTGCAGCGCCTGCGCGAGATCTGCACCCAGCACAACATCCTGCTGATCTTCGATGAAGTGATCACCGCCTTCGGGCGCATGGGCAAGTGGACCGGTGCCGAGTACTTCGGCGTGACGCCGGACATCCTCAACGTCGCCAAGCAGATCACCAACGGCGCCATTCCGCTGGGCGCGGTGATCGCCAGCCGCGAGATCTACCAGACCTTCATGGGCCAGCCGACGCCCGAGCACATGATCGAATTCACCCACGGCTACACCTATTCCGCCCACCCGGTGGCCTGCGCCGCCGGCCTGGCTTCGCTGGAACTGCTCAAGCGCGAGAACCTGATTCAGCAGGCCGCGGAGCTGGCGCCCAAGTTCGAGAACGCCATCCATGGCCTCAAGGGCGCCAAGCACGTGGTCGACATCCGCAACTGCGGCCTGGCCGGGGCGATCCAGCTGGCGCCCCGTGACGGCGACCCGACCATCCGCCCGTACGAGGCCGGCATCGCCCTGTGGAAGGCCGGTTTCTACGTGCGCTTCGGCGGCGACGGCCTGCAGTTCGGGCCGATGTTCAACGCCAAGATCGAAGACCTCGACCGCGTGTTCAGCGCCGTTGGCGACGCGCTGCAGGGCATCGCCTGATGGCTGCTCGGCAGCAGGCGGTGGCCACCGTGCAGGTGGACAACGACGAGGTGATCGTCACCGAGTGGCGCTTCGCACCGGGCGCCGAAACCGGCCGCCATCGCCATGGTTACGACTACGTGGTGGTGCCGATGACCAACGGCACCCTGCTGCTGGAAACCCCGGACGGCGACAAGCACGCCACGCTGATCGCCGGCCAGAGCTACTTCCGCAAGGCGGGCGTCGAGCACAACGTGGTCAACGCCAGCGACCACGAAGTGGTCTTCGTCGAAACCGAACTCAAGTGACAACCCCTTTCCCGGCAGCCGCGGCGCACGTCGCGGCCAGCCAAGCGAACAGTATTCGGAGGACCTCATGAGCACCATCCAGCACCTGATCCACGGCCAACTCACCGACGGCCAGGGCGGCCGCAGCGCCGACGTGTTCAATCCGTCCACCGGCGAAGCGGTTCGCCGCGTCGCCCTGGCCGACGTGGCCACCGTGCAGCAGGCCATCGATTCGGCCAAAGAGGCCTTTCAGGCCTGGCGCAACACCCCGGCGGCCAAGCGCGCCCAGGTGATGTTCCGCTTCAAGCAACTGCTCGAGCAGCACGAAGACGCCATCGCCAAGCTGATCAGCGAAGAGCACGGCAAGACCCTCGAAGACGCCGCCGGCGAACTCAAGCGCGGTATCGAGAACGTCGAATACGCCTGCGCCGCACCGGAAATTCTCAAGGGTGAATACACCCGCAACGTCGGCCCCAACATCGACGCCTGGAGCGACTTCCAGCCGGTCGGCGTGGTCGCCGGCATCACCCCGTTCAACTTCCCGGCCATGGTGCCGCTGTGGATGTACCCGCTGGCCATCGTCTGCGGCAACTGCTTCATCCTCAAGCCATCCGAGCGCGACCCCAGCTCCACCCTGTACATCGCTCAACTGCTCCACGAAGCCGGCCTGCCCAATGGCGTGCTCAACGTGGTACATGGCGACAAGACCGCCGTGGATGCGCTGATCCAGGCGCCGGAGGTCAAGGCCCTGAGCTTCGTCGGTTCCACGCCGATTGCCGAATACATCTACGCCGAAGGCACCAAACGCGGCAAACGCGTACAGGCCCTGGGCGGCGCCAAGAACCACGCGGTGCTGATGCCCGACGCCGACCTGGACAACGCCGTCAGCGCCCTGATGGGCGCCGCCTACGGCTCCTGCGGCGAGCGCTGCATGGCCATCTCGGTGGCCGTTTGCGTGGGCGATCAGGTCGCCGATGCCCTGGTCGAGCGCATCGTTCCGCAGATCAAGGCCCTGAAGATCGGCGCCGGCACCCAGTGCGGCCTCGACATGGGCCCGCTGGTCACCGCCGCGGCGAAAGACAAGGTCACCGGCTACATCGACGCCGGCGTTGCCGCTGGCGCCCAGCTGGTGGTCGACGGCCGCGGCCTGAGCGTATCCGGCAATGAAAGCGGCTTCTTCCTTGGCGGCACCCTGTTCGACCGGGTGACCGCGGACATGAGCATCTACACCGACGAGATCTTCGGCCCGGTGCTGTGCATCGTGCGCGTGGACAGCCTGGAAACCGCCATGAAGCTGATCAACGACCACGAGTTCGGCAACGGTACCTGCATCTTCACCCGTGACGGCGAAGCCGCGCGGCTGTTCTGCGACGAGATCGAAGTGGGCATGGTCGGCGTCAACGTGCCGCTGCCGGTGCCGGTGGCCTACCACAGCTTCGGCGGCTGGAAGCGCTCGCTGTTCGGTGACCTGCACGCCTACGGCCCGGACGGTGTGCGCTTCTACACCCGCCGCAAGTCGATTACCCAGCGCTGGCCGCAGCGCAAGACCCACGAGGCGGCGCAGTTTGCGTTTCCCAGCAATAGTTGAGGTGGGGTGAGGGAGCGAAAAGGCCGGTCAGTTGATCGGTCTTTTTATTGGTGCCCGTAAACCGGGATCGCACTCCGGCCTGGAGTTAGGCTCTAGGAGCGGAAGTTATGAGAGCACCACCTGTGGGAGCGGGCCATGCCCGCGAATCGCTATCGGCAGCTACACATGTTTTGCGGTTGTACCCACTCTTGCCGGATCACACTCCGGCGCCGCCCATCTATCGCCTGAAAAACCGGTTTCGCCCTTACGGCGACTCACTTTTTTCAAACGCCAAAAAAGTAAGCAAAAACGCTCAGCCCCTGCATCCGGGTCTCGCTGCGCTCGACTTCCCTCACTCCATCATTGCTCCAAGGGCCCGCCGCGAAGGGCCATCCCTGGCCCATCGCGGCTCTCGCGGCATCCATGCCGCTCAACCCTCTACGCAACGATTCCGTTCGGCCTACTGAAGGGGCGATTGGTGTACGCTTGAGGCAATGCGTTGAATCCTAGATTCGAAAAGCTTCAAGTCGCTCTACCTACTTGCTGTCTATAACTCCCAACCGTATGAGCGCCAGTCGTACAGGCAGGCGAGTTTTCGAAAGTAGGTTGAATAATTTGATTTCTTTGAGTCGAATCTTTCGATGTTTAGGGAAAGGAAATCTCGAACTACTTCTAAGTCAAATTTATCCTTTGGCAGAAAAGCTAGAAATGCAGCTGCTTTTTCCGGAGTGTTTGACTCGATAATTTCTATTGCAGTTTTATTTTTCTCTGATCGAACATAGGCTCTTGCATACATTTTCGATCTATAAAATGATGCATCGCTGAAGATGTGTCGATCCAGATTCAGGTTGGCTTGTTCATATTCTGCTTTATTGCGTATTCCGGTAGAGTAAAGGTATTTAAAGATTGGTACGTATTTAGGGCTTTTCCCAACAGTTGGAATCGTTCTCTCCATTATCATTTGAGGCGAGTACTTGGTATCGTTGGAGATTAAGTCTGAGAATAGGTCCAGCAGGCTTATACCTTGGTATCCTATCTGGCTAGCTCTTTCTGAAGCGACACCGACTCCAACTACAAATTCGATATCGCCCGCCTTCTCAATGTCATCAATATCGACAACGCACAATTTGCTTTCCGGGTTTTCGGACTTAACCAGTTCATACAGCTGCTCTTTACAGTGCCTTAAAACTCGGGCCGGTATTTTTCGTTTGACGGCGTCCAGAGCTTCATAAACAGGTATAAATGATTTTGTCCTGACTATTGTTATTGGGATTTGGCCGTCGTCAATAGCCATTAATGTTTGACTTATATCCGCTGTTTCTTCGCTGTCAGAACGCTGTAAGAAGATTAGGTTGTTGCGGAGCTTGTCAATATTTTCTTTGCCAAGCACAGAGATAATTGATTTTAGTAGTTGGCATATGTTGGGGTCTGAAAGCGAGTAGCCTATAAATACTATTGGGTGCTCCACAAATAAGGTGATAAGTTTTGCAGCAAGATATGGGTTTTTACTTTCAAAGTCTTCATAGTCCTCTTTGGTAAGAACTAGTGAGGAAGGCTTAGATGCTGAGCCGTGTATTTTATAAATTTCTGCTATTGATTGCGGGTTTGAGAATAATAATTCGCTTTGCCCGACAAAGGTTCGGTAGTCGGTAAAAAGCGATTCTAGTAGTGGGTCCCAGTTGGTAGTAATGACGCCGTCCACATTCAGTTGGGATAAAAGTGATATCTCTTCTTTGTACTCTGACTTGGAAATATCAAGTAGTGAGAGCGAGTTTAGATGGTTGCAAATCTCAATTCTTAATGCAGAGGTTTTATCTTTTACCTTGGACTTGTTTCGCTCTCTGCTCTCTTTGTATTTGTCGCTGTTCCACCATAGGTCATGAAAATCTTGAGCCATTAATGATGCTACTTCTGGCATTTTCCCGTTTGCGCTAGATACGTAATATTCGAAGTCTTTCAGGCCTTCGCTGAACTTTTTTAGCAGGCCTGACCAATCTTCTAGATTTAAATATCGTCGAGAAAATCCAGAGCCTACAAATAAAAAGGGTGCCGATGGGGCTAGTTTGAAATGTTCGATCAATTGTGTTTTTAGGTCTGCTTTCATTTGGTCTTTTCTTTCAATTTTATTTTTGCCGTTGTCTAGCTGGGCTTGATGTTTTTAACATACAACGCCTCTCCGCTCGATCCATTATTTGCCCGTGTTTTTAGCTCAAAACGCTTTGGGTGACCTTTGATTAAGTCGCTCAGTTTTTTAAATCCATAGAGTCGAGCGTCGAAAGCAGGCTTCAGTTTGCTTATGTTAGAGCCGAGTAGGCCCAGTTGAACCCAACCGTCCTCATCATCAACGTCGTCTATTATTTTTGCGATGAAATCTACAGGAGCCTTACTTTTCTTAGGTAAGGGTTCAAGTTTAGGGGGGAGTTGCTCATTGCTAGCGACTAATGATTCTGGCTTGTCTGTACTGTCTACTACCGCCTCAGCGCGCAGAATCTCTGTGTAAATAAACTTGTCGCAAGCAGCAACGAAAGGCTTGGGTGTTTTCTCTTCTCCGAAACCATAAACTGTCAGGCCCTCTTCACGAATCCGTGCTGCCAATCGTGTGAAATCACTATCACTAGAAACCAAGCAAAACCCATCGAATCGCCGCGTATAGAGCAGATCCATAGCATCGATGATTAGCGAGCTATCAGTAGCGTTTTTGCCTTTGGTGTAGGCGAACTGCTGGATCGGTTGGATGGAGTGGTCGAGCAGTACTTTTTTCCAGCCGCCCAGATTGGGCAGGGTCCAGTCACCGTAGATACGCTTGACGCTGGCAACGCCGTATTTGGCGATTTCTTCGAAAAGGCCTTCAACGATGGCGGCGGGGGCGTTGTCGGCGTCGATCAGGACGGCGAGGTGCTTTTGATGGGCGGCAGGCGCGTTCTTGCTGGCCATGGTTCTTCCTTGAAAGGCGATGGCCGACCTTACTGCGAAATACTGGCGGTGCGCCACCAGGTGTGGATGGCTTTTAGTCGCATGGGCGCGGTGGCTGCATGGGCTGAGCGGCTATTTGCGTCGAAATACGCAACAAACCATTGCGCGTTAGGCCGTATTTCGAACCTATCCGTCTCTCTATGATGGCTCGCACTTTCCCTTGCGAGGCCATGCCATGAAAGCTCTTCGTCTGTTGCGCCCTTTGTTGTTAGGCAGTGCCGTGCTGGCCGCGGCCGGCCAGGTGGTGGCGGCTGAGCCGCTGCAGCTGGAGGTTTACAACCCCGGCGCGAAGTCGATTTTTCCGGTGTCGGCGCAGATCGTCTCCGGGCCTACCGAGGCGGTGCTGATCGATGCGCAGTTCCAGCGTGACGATGCCCTGGCGCTGGTCGAGAAGGTGCGCGCCACCGGCAAGAAGCTGACCACCGTGTATATCAGCCATAGCGACCCGGATTATTACTTCGGGCTGGATGTGATTCACCGCGCCTTCCCGGACGCGAAGATCGTCGCCACTGCCGAGACGGTGGCTGCCATCGAGGCGAGCAAGGACGGCAAGCTGGCACATTGGGGGCCGATCATGGAGGGCAATGCGCCGCAGGCGCTGGTGGTGCCTGAAGCGCTGGATACGCCGAAGCTGACCGTGGATGGTCAGGCGCTGGAAATTCGTGGGCCGGAGCCGGCGCGCACCTTCGTGTGGATTCCGTCGCTGAAGACCGTGGTCGGCGGCATTCCGGTGTCGGCGAATATCCATGTGTGGATGGCCGATACCCAGACCGTGCAATCGCGCGGCGACTGGTTGGCTACCCTGGCGGCCATCGACGCGCTGAAGCCGAGCCGCGTGGTGCCCGGTCATTACCTGCCAAACGCCGATGGCAGCCTGCCGGATTCGCCGCAGACCGTCGCCGCCACCCGCGAGTACCTGCAGGCGTTCGAGGAGGAGGCCGGCAAGGCCAGGGATTCGGTGCAGCTGATCGCCGCCATGCGCAAGCGCTATCCGAACCTGGCCGATGAGTCGTCCCTGGAGCTGGGTGCCCAGGTGATCAAGGGCGAGGTGAAGTGGCCGCAATAAAGTGGCAAGAGGCATCGCCCTGGCATTGCTGATGCCATGGCGGTGTTGTTACCGGTTACAACTCGGGCGATCAGCCGTTAGGCCAATCCGAAAGGTGAATAGACCGCTCTGGAATAAGCTTTGGCCGGGAAAACGGCATCCATTTACGAGCCTGCAAGCAGCCTGTCCAAGGTTGTGCAGTGTTTCTCTCGGTTGCACCAGCATGGACGGTGCGCTGCTCGGTCGCGGTGCGTCTGTGGCGGCGATCTGGGGTGATCGTGGCGCCTTTTCTATCGAAAGTGACGCATTGGGCCATGACACCTGCGGTTACATCGCCGTCAACCTCGACTTTCGTCTAGAAGTTTCAAACGGTCGTGCGAATGGCATAGCGCTTGCTCCAGCAGGCGGGCCAATCCTAAAACTCCTCAGGAGCACGTCCATGCCTCACACGTCTTTCAAGAAAGGTTTCTTGGCGCTCGCGATCACTGGCGCACTGGGTTTTTCCTCGCTGACTCACGCGGACATCACCATTGGTGTCGGCGCGCCGATGACTGGCGGCAACGCGGCGTTCGGTGACCAGCTGTGGCGCGGTGCCGAGCAGGCTGCGGCGGATATCAACGCGGCGGGCGGTATCAATGGCGAGAAGATCAAGCTGGTGAAGGGCGATGACGCCTGTGAGCCGAAGCAGGCTGTTTCTGTGGCAAACCGCATGGTCGATGCGGACAAGGTGGTGGCGGTGATCGGGCACTTCTGCTCGTCGTCGACCATGCCGGCGTCCGAGGTGTATGACGAGGCGGGCATTCTGGCGATCACCCCGGCGTCCACCAACCCGCAGGTCACCGAGCGCGGCCTGACCGCGATGTTCCGCATGTGCGGCCGTGACGACCAGCAGGGCATCGTTGCCGGCGACTATATCGTCGACGTGCTCAAGGCCAAGAAGATCGCCGTGGTGCACGACAAGGACACCTACGGCCAGGGCCTGGCCGATGCCACCCGTGCGCAGCTCAACAAGCGCGGCGTGAAGGAAGTGATGTACGAGGGCCTGACCCGCGGTGAGAAGGACTTCAACGCCTTGGTCACCAAGATCCGCGCCAGCGGCGCCGAAGTGGTGTACTTCGGTGGTCTGCATGCCGAGGCCGGCCCGCTGGTTCGCCAGATGCGCGAGCAGGGCGTGACCGCCAAGTTCATCTCCGGCGACGGCATCGTCACCGACGAGATGGTCGGCACCGCCGGCGGCCCGCAGTACGTCGATGGCGTGCTGATGACCTTCGGCGCCGACCCGCGCCTGATCCCGGATGGCAAGGCGGTGATCGAGAAATTCCGCGCCAATGGCTACGAGCCGGAAGGCTACACCCTGTACTCCTACGCCTCGATGCAGGTGGTGGCTGCCGCGTTCGCCGGCATCAAGGGTACCGACGGTGCCAAGGCTGCTGAGTGGCTGAAGGCGCATCCGGTGGAAACCGTGATGGGCAAGAAGGAGTTCGACGAGAAGGGCGACCTGAAAGTCTCCGACTACGTGATGTACCAGTGGGGCGCTGACGGCAAGTACAAGCAGCTTTAAGAGACGGGTTTTCTCGAGCGGCAGGGTGGAATCGGAATCGCCGTTCTTGGGATGGGGTCATGTGCCTGATGTCGCGTTGTGCGCGAATCGCGGGCATTGCCCGCTCCCACAAATTGCTGCTCCATCTCAACCCTGCCTCTTGTGAACGAACCTCCAAACCCGGCGGGCCATGACCTGCCGGGGCTGCTGGGGTCGCCTGGCGACCCTGCGCTTCTTTCCGTCACGGACTCAGAGATTTTTCAATGGACGGTATCTTCCTGCAGCAACTGGTCAACGGCCTGACCCTAGGCTCGGTCTATGGCCTGATCGCCATCGGCTACACCATGGTTTACGGCATCATTGGCATGATCAACTTCGCCCACGGCGAGGTGTACATGGTCTCGGCTTACCTCGCCGCCATCGCCATCGCCGTGCTGGCCTTCTTTGGTGTGCATTCCTTTCCGCTGGTCATTCTCGGCACGCTGGTGTTCACCATCGTGGTCACCGGGGTGTACGGCTTCGCCATCGAGCGCATCGCCTACAAGCCGCTGCGCAACTCCACGCGCCTGGCGCCGCTGATCAGCGCCATCGGCATGTCGCTGATCCTGCAGAACTACGTGCAGCTCAGCCAGGGCGCGCGGCAGCAGGGCATTCCCACCATGCTCGAAGGCGCGCTGCGCCTGCATGTGGGCGAAGGCTTCGTGATGATCACCTACACAAAGCTGTTCATCATCGCCGCGGCCATCATCGGCATGCTGGCGCTGACCTTCATCATCCAGAAGACCCGCCTGGGGCGCATGTGCCGCGCCACCCAGCAGGACCGCAAGATGGCGCAGATCCTCGGCATCAATACCGACCGGGTGATCTCCTACGTGTTCGTCATCGGCGCCTCCATGGGCGCGCTGGCCGGGGTGCTGATCACCCTGAACTACGGCACCTTCGATTTCTACGCCGGCTTCATCATCGGCATCAAGGCCTTCACCGCGGCGGTGCTCGGCGGCATCGGTTCGCTGCCCGGCGCGATGCTCGGCGGGCTGATTCTCGGCGTGGCCGAAGCGCAGTTCTCCGGGATGGTCAATTCCGACTACAAGGACGTGTTCAGTTTCTCGCTCTTGGTGCTGATTCTGATCTTCCGTCCCCAGGGCCTACTGGGCCGTCCTCAGGTAACCAAGGTGTGATGCCGTGAGTACGACTTCTATCGATGTGAAAAAGAGCCTGGTCGACGCGCTGATGGCCGGGTTGATCGCCCTGATCGTGTTCGGCCCGGTGGTGGGCGTGGTGCTCAAGGGCTATGACTTCACCCCGCAATTCGACCGCGTGGCCTGGATGGTCGGCGTGGTGATGGTGGGCCGCTTCCTGCTCAGCCTGTTCCTGCAAACCCCGAAAGGCCGTGTGGTGCTGGAGGGCTTCGAGCGCTCCGGTGGCGGCGTCGGCGTGCAGCCGCCGGGCTACGTGTCGCGCATGCGCTGGATCATCCCGGGGCTGATCGTGCTGGCGCTGATCTTCCCGTTCTTCGCCAACAAGTACCTGCTGACGGTGATCATCCTCGGCTTGATCTACGTGCTGCTCGGCCTCGGCCTGAACATCGTGGTCGGCCTGGCCGGTTTGCTCGACCTGGGCTTCGTGGGCTTCTACGCCATCGGCGCCTACGGCCTGACCATGGGCTACGAATACCTGGGCCTGGGCTTCTGGAGCCTGCTGCCGCTGGCCGCGATCATGGCGGCCTTCGCCGGGATGATCCTCGGCTTCCCGGTACTGAGGATGCACGGCGACTACCTGGCCATCGTTACCCTGGGCTTCGGCGAAATCATCCGCCTGGTGCTGACCAACTGGCTGGAAGTCACCGGCGGCCCGAATGGCATGAGCGCGCCGTCGCCGACCTTCTTCGGCCTGGAGTTCGCCCGCCGCGCCAAGGATGGTGGCGTGCCGTACCACGAGTTCTTCGGCATCGCCTACAACCCCAACATGAAGTTCCTGTTCATCTATGCGGTGCTGGTGCTGGTCGTGCTGCTGGTGCTCTACGTCAAGCATCGCCTGACCCGCATGCCGGTCGGCCGCGCCTGGGAAGCGCTGCGTGAAGACGAGATCGCCTGCCGCTCCATGGGCCTCAACCACGTGCTGGTCAAGCTCTCGGCCTTCATGCTCGGCGCCTCCACGGCGGGCATCGCCGGGGTGTTCTTCGCCACCTACCAGGGCTTCGTCAACCCGACCTCGTTCACCTTCTTCGAGTCGGCGCTGATTCTCGCCATCGTGGTGCTCGGCGGCATGGGCTCGACCGTGGGCGTGGTGATCGCCGCGTTCGTGCTGACCATTGCCCCGGAGCTGCTGCGCAGCTTCGCCGACTACCGCGTGCTGCTGTTCGGCATGCTCATGGTACTGATGATGATCTGGCGACCACGCGGGCTGATTCGCATCAACCGCATCGGCATCGCCCCGCGTAAAGGAGTCGCGCCATGAGTGACAACATCCTCTCGGTCGACGGCCTGATGATGCACTT
>Ga0209370_1002267_pt1 | contig 14191 bp, 8 predicted proteins | sample AgamicAtPrz_FD_187164 | JGI IMG/M metagenome (GOLD analysis project Ga0209370, IMG submission 187164) | Agave microbial communities from Guanajuato, Mexico - At.P.rz (SPAdes) (version 2) | ecosystem: Host-associated > Plants > Phyllosphere > Phylloplane/Leaf | place: Guanajuato, Mexico... | reverse complement strand
CCGTCAAAGCGGGTCGCGACGGCATGAGCGCCACCTGAGCAGCGCATCACAACTAGAAGAGGAGACACACCATGGGTGCATCTGACTTTTCCAAGCTGCCGCATATCGGCGAAGCCGTTCTGCGCCGCGAGGATGATCGCTTTCTGACCGGCGCTGGCCAGTACACAGACGACATCACACTGGGCGCACAGGCCTATGCGGTGTTCGTGCGCTCGCCCCATGCCCATGCAAGGCTGCGCAGCGTCAACGTGGATGCCGCCAAGGCGGCACCAGGCGTGGTCGGCGTGCTCACGGGCGCCGATGTGGCGGCCGCCGGCATCAACGGCCTGCCCTGCGGCTGGCTGATCACCAGCACCAATGGCGAGCCCATGAAGGAGCCGCCGCACCCGATATTGGCCCTCGATACCGTGCGCTATGTGGGCGATCAGGTGGCCATGGTGGTCGCCGAGACCCTGCAGCAGGCACGCGATGCGGCCGAGCTGGTGGAGGTCGATTACGCGGTGCTGCCTGCGGTCGTGAACGTGGCCGACGCGGCGGGCGGCAAAAAGCCTGGCGCCGTGGTTCACGACATTGCCCCTGACAACCATTGCTACAAATGGGCGATTGGCGACAAGGCGGCAGTGGATGCGGTGTTTGCCGGCGCCGCCCATGTGACCCGTCTGGACCTGGTCAACAACCGCCTGATACCCAACGCCATGGAGCCGCGCGTGGCCATAGGCAGCTACAACCGCGCCATGGATGAGTACACGCTGTACGTGGCCAATCAGAACCCGCATGTGGAGCGGCTGCTGATGACGGCCTTCGTCATGGGCCTGCCCGAGAGCAGAGTGCGCGTGATTGCGCCCGATGTGGGTGGCGGCTTTGGCTCCAAGATCTTTCTGTATGCCGAGGATGTCTGCCTGACCTGGGCTGCCAAGAAGCTCAACCGAAACATCAAGTGGACGGCCGATCGCAGCGAGTCCTTTCTGACCGATGCCCATGGCCGCGACCATGTCAGCCATGCCGAGATGGCCATGGATGCCGACGGCAAGTTCCTCGCCATGCGTGTGCACACCGATGCGAATCTGGGCGCCTACCTGTCCACTTTCGCCAGCGCGGTGCCCACCATTCTTTATGCAACCTTGCTGGCGGGCCAGTACACCACGCCGCAAATCCATATCGAGGTCGATGCCTGGTTCACCAACACTTCGCCCGTGGATGCCTACCGGGGCGCTGGGCGTCCTGAGGCCACTTACCTGCTCGAGCGCCTGGTCAGCCGCTGTGCCTGGGAAATGAATCTGTCCCAGGCCGAGATCAGGCGCCGCAACTTCATTACCAGCTTTCCTTATCAGACGCCCGTGGCGCTGCAGTACGACATCGGCGATTACCAGGCCTGCATGGATCAGGCAGAGCAACTGGCCGATGTGGAGGGCTTTGCGGCCCGGCGTGCCGCCAGCGAGGCCGGAGGCCTCAAACGCGGCCTGGGCTACAGCAGCTACATCGAAGCCTGCGGTCTGGCGCCCAGCAATATTGCCGGGGCGCTGGGCGCACGTGCAGGTCTGTTCGAGTGCGGCGAGGTGCGCGTCCACCCCACGGGCAGCGTGACGGTGTTCACAGGCTCGCACAGTCATGGCCAGGGACATGAGACGACTTTTGCCCAGGTGGTGGCGGCCCGGCTGGGCATTCCTGTCGAGCATGTCGAGATCGTCCATGGCGATACGGGCCGTGTGCCCTTTGGCATGGGAACCTATGGCTCGCGCTCCATCAGCGTGGGAGGGGCGGCCATCATGAAGGCGCTGGACAAGATCGAGGCCAAGGCCAAGAAGATCGCCGCCCATCTGATGGAGGCCAGCGATGCCGACATCGATTTCGCGGGAGGCGAGTTCACGGTGCGCGGCACCGACAGAAAGCTGCCGTTTGCCCAGATTGCGCTGACGGCCTATGTGCCGCACAACTATCCGCTGGACAAGCTGGAGCCGGGGCTGGACGAGACTGCTTTCTACGATCCCACCAACTTCACCTTCCCGGCCGGCACCTATATCTGCGAGGTCGAGGTGGACCCTGCCACGGGCGTGGTGCGCGTCGACCGCTTCAGTGCCGTGGACGATTTCGGCACCATCATCAACCCCATGATCGTGGAGGGTCAGGTTCATGGCGGACTGGCCCAGGGGATAGGTCAGGCGCTGCTGGAGAACTGCGTCTACGACCGTGACTCGGGTCAGTTGCTGACCGGCAGTTTCATGGACTACGCCATGCCCCGCGCCGACGATCTGCCCGACTTCAAGCTGGGCACGGTCTGCACGCCCTGCACCCATAACCCGCTGGGCACCAAGGGCTGCGGCGAGGCCGGAGCCATAGGCTCGCCGCCCGCCGTCATCAATGCCGTGCTCGATGCCCTGCATTCCCTGGGCGTCAAGGACCTGGATATGCCCGCCAGCCCGCACCGCGTGTGGGAAGCGATTGATGCTGCACGCCCCTGAGGCACCCGACTGAGAGGAAGAGAGGACAACACATATGTATGCCTTCAGTTACTCCAACCCCCGGACGCTGGATGAGGTGAGCGCTGCCAGCGGTCAGTTTCTGGCCGGCGGCCAGAGCCTGATTCCTTCCATGAAGCTGCGCCTGGCCCAGCCCGGCGCGATTGTGGATCTCAACCAGGTCGATGGCCTGGCGGGAATCCGCGTTGGCGGCGATCAGGTCGAGATCGGCGCCATGACCCGTCACGCCGATGTCGCCGCCAGCCGAGAGGTGCATGCCGCCATTCCTGCACTGGCCGAGTTGGCTGGCGGTATTGGCGACCGCCAGGTGCGAGCGCGCGGCACGATTGGAGGCTCGCTGGCCAATAACGACCCTGCGGCCTGCTATCCCAGTGCGGTGCTGGGTCTGGGCGCTGTCGTGGTCACCAGTCGGCGCGAGATTGCGGCAGACGACTTCTTCCAGGGCATGTACACCACGGCACTGGAAGAGGGGGAGCTGATCAAGGCGGTGCGCTTTCCCGTGCCCAGAAAGGCTGCCTACATCAAGTTCAAGCAGCCCGCGTCGCGCTTTGCACTGGTGGGCGTGTTTGTGGCGCAGACGGCGCAGGGTGTGCGCGTGGCGGTGACCGGTGCGGGACTATCGGTCTTCCGCCATGCAGGCCTGGAAGCGGCGCTCAACCAGAGTCTCACGGCGGCTGCAGCGGCTGCGGTGCCTATTGACGACAGCGAGCTCAACAGCGATCTGCACGCGAGTGCGCGCTACCGGGCGCAGCTGATCAGCGTCCTGACGCAGCGGGCAGTGGATCAGCTGCTCTCTTCCTGAGCGGCTTTGTCTGGGTGGCTGCTCCTGCCTGGGCGGAGGGCAGCCTCGCCAAGAGTGGGGCGAGTGGGCGGTCGGCAGGTCGCTTGCTTGCCGTCTCTTTGCGGCAGTGTGACTGTCATAGGATGTGATTTTTGAATAAAAGTGGCTTAATCCCTTATCAGTAAAGCGCAAGCAGCTATGAATACTGAAGTGAAGAGCGCTCTGCAGTCAGTGGATGGGCTGCTCGCCGCCTTGCAGGAGGTGGGCTATTTTGCGGACCGGCGTCTGGCCACGGCCGTGTTTCTGGCGCTCAGGCTTCAGCGGCCCCTGCTGCTGGAGGGCGAACCGGGCGTAGGCAAGACCTCGCTGGCGCAGGCGCTGTCCCAGGTGCTGGCGCGGCAGCTGATCAGGCTGCAGTGCTATGACGGCCTGGAGCAGCGGGAAGCGCTGTATGAGTGGAATTACGCGGCGCAGCTGTTGCACCTGCGCGCGGCCGAGCTGCGTGGCGCGGCGGAACTGGAAGCTGTCGAGCAGGAGGTCTATCAGCCTCGCTATCTGGTACGCCGCCCTTTGCTGCAGGCCCTGCAGGCACCTGCGCCTGGCGCGGTGCTGTTGATTGACGAGGTGGACCGGGCCGACGAGCCTTTCGAGGCCTTTTTGCTCGAATATCTGGGCGAGTACCAGGTCAGCATTCCCGAGCTGGGAGTCATCAAGGCCCAGGTGCCGCCCGTCACCATCCTGACCAGCAATCGCACGCGCGATCTGCATGATGCGGTCAAGCGCCGCTGCCTCTACCACTGGCTGGACTACCCCGAGCGCGAGCGCGAGCTGGCCATTGTCCAGTCCAAGGTGCCCGAAGCCGGGGCGGCGTTGACCGAACAGATCGCCCGTTTTGTGGACCGTCTGCGCAGCCGCCCGTTTGCCGATGCCTTCGAGCGCACGCCCGGCATTGCCGAAAGCGTGGAATGGGCCAAGGCACTGGTGGCACTGGACACGCTGGTCATAGACCCCGAACTGGTACACGAGACGGCGGGCATTCTGTTCAAGCAGCGCGAAGATGTGGCGGCGCTCACTCCAGAGCGTCTGCAGCAATTGCTGGAGCCCGATGCCACAGCCTGAGCTGCAAGCGCAGTCGCCACAGCGGCGCGCAAGCGTGAGCTGGTGGGGGGACGCGCGCAGCGGCAAACTGCCCATCAATCTGCTGGGGTTTGGGCGCGCGCTGCGCCGTGCGGGGCTGGCGGTGGATGCCGAGCGTCTGGCACTGGCCCAGCAGGGCCTGATGCTGGTGGGCATGAACCGCGAGGACGTGGCCGCCGCGCTGGAGGCCGTGCTGGTTTCACGCGAACAGGACCTGGCGGTCTTTCGCGAATTGTTTGCGGCCTACTTTCGCAATCCCGAAGTGGCCCAGCAGCTTCTGAGCCAGTTGCTGCCAAGCTCGCCGGAGGCGGCCAGGCCGCGTCGCAGGCCACGTGTGCAGGAGGCCTTGTCGGCGATTCGTGCCGCGCAGCAAACGCCTGCGAGCGAGGAGCTGACGCTGGATGCCGCCATGTCGGCCAGCGACCGGCTTAGGCTGCAGCATGCGGATTTCAATCAGCTCAGTGCCAGCGAGTACCGCCTGGTGCAGCAGCTGGCGCGCGATATCCGCTTGCCGCTGCCCAGCTATCGCAGCCGCAGAAGCGAGCTGCGCGCCTCGGGGTTGCGTGTGCACTGGCCCGCCAGTCTGAAAGCTGCGGCAGCCACGGGGGGCGAGCTGGTAAGTCTCAAATGGCGCAGGCGCAAGCGGCTGCCCATGCCCTGGCTGACGCTGGTCGATGTGTCGGGTTCCATGGAGCGTTATGTGCGTCTGTTGCTGGCATTTCTGCACCAGGCCACCAGCCCCCGGCGCTATCCGCAGCTGCGCCGCCATGTCTACAGCATGGGAACCAGCCTGCAGGAGCTGAACCGGGCTTTTTCCCACAGCGACCCCGATGCCATGCTGGCCCAGCTCAATCGCGACATCGACGATTTCGGCGGCGGCACCTGCCTGGGGGAATGCCTGGCGCAGCTGCGCCGGCAGCAGGCGCGCCATCTGGTGGGCAGGCGCACCCTGGTGCTGCTGGTCAGCGACGGGCTGGATACCGGCGACAGTGCGCTGCTGGAGCGGGAGCTGCAGTGGCTGGCTCGGCACAGTGCGCGCATTGTCTGGCTCAACCCCTTGTTGCGCTTTGACGGGTATGCCCCGCTGGCCAAAGGCGCGCAGGTGCTGCATCGTCACAGCCATGCCATGCTGGCCGTGCACAACCTGCAGTCATTGCAGCAACTGGCTGCCCACTTGGCGAAGCTGCTGCAGCTGCCGCACCGAGATTGAAAAGGAGAACACCATGGAAATGCATGCCAGCCGCCCTCTTGCCGTGAGCCAGCAGCAGGCGTGGGAGGCACTCAACGATCCGCAAACCTTGCAGCAATGCCTGGCTGGCTGCGAGAAGTTCGAGGATGCGGGCGATGGCTCCTATGCCGTGATCATGTCCGTGAAGATCGGTCCGGTATCGGCAAAGTTCAATGGCCGGGTCACGCTGTCGGACGTGCAGCCGCCCAGGAGCTACACGATTGCCTTTGAAGGGCAGGGCGGTGTGGCCGGTTTTGGCAAGGGTCAGGCCAAGGTGGATCTGATTCCCGCCGATGAACGCCACTGCGAGCTGCAATACGAGGTGCAGGCCCAGGTCGGCGGCAAGATCGCCCAGCTGGGCCAGCGCCTGATCGACGGTGCGGCCAAGAGCATGGCAGAGGATTTCTTTGCGCGCTTCGAAGCCTTGATGCAGCAGCGCCACCCGAGCGAGCGGCCCGAAGACGAAGGCGGTGCGGAGGAGCTGGATACACGCTCCTGGGAGCACGACGCGGCTTCCACCAGCTACGCACCGCTGGATGCCACACCCTCGGCGCCGCCGCGCGAATCGCCTGGCATCCCTGTCTGGGCCTGGGGTCTGGGGGCTGTCATCGTTCTGGGCGCGCTCTGGCTGCTGACTCGCTGACCAGCGCATAAATAAAAAAGCCCCTGGGCCTGAGGCCAGGGGCTTGGTGCAGGTGGCTTAGCCTTATTGAGGCTGGGCGTGGAAAGCCTTGTTGGCAATCTTCCAGCCCTGCTCGGTCTTGAGCAGCACAAAGTAGTCGGTAAAGGTCACGGCACCATGGTAGAGCGTGACCTTGGCCATGGCGGCCGTGCCCACGATGTCCAGGGAGTCGATGACGCGGCGACGCGTGGCTTCGTCGGCGGCGGGCGTGTTCTTGAAGCGCTGGCAGTAGAAGTTCAGGTCCCATGAAGTCAGCGGGCCTTCGCGCACGGACTCCAGCCGGGCCGTGGGCATGAAGGCTGCGCGCATATGCTCGGCATTGTCTTCGGCATGGCCGCGCATGTACAGCTCCAGCGGCACGCGCACGGCGGCTTCTTCGGGGTGATTGGTCAGGCGTTCGGTGGTCATATGGGTTTCTCCTTGGAGCCGGATTCCTTGCGCCGCATGGCGGACGCAGCAATGGCAGTGTCAGCCGCCAAGCATGAGGCCTGAAAACACCGGCATTGCGGCTATGAAAGTCAGCACTGTTTTAGTCTGCCAAGAGGGAACTTCACGAGGTAAACCCGAGGTAAAGCAGGGGTAAATGCTGGCAAAGCCGGCGCTGCCTGACCCGGAATTTGCTTGCAACTGGATACCATTGGCGCCAATTCAGGCTCGAAATTCCTGCGCTCAACCATGTCCAGCTCATCCAATCTGCACCCCAATCGTCATTTTCTACAGCATGGCAAGGTCCGGCCTGCCTTGCTTGCCACTGTGGTGCTCGCTGTGGCGGCCGCTGGCGGCGGCTATTGGTGGTATACGCAAAAACAGGGTGCAAGCGGCGATACGTCTGCGTCTGCAGCTCCTAAACAGGGAGCGGGTGGGCCTGGCGCTCGCGCCGGGCGCAACGGTCGCTCCGGGCCGGGCGGCCCCGGCGGCATGAGCCAGGCTCAGCCTGTGAGCGTCGGAGTGGTGGAGCAGCGTGACATGCGTGTGCTCGTCAGCGCCATCGGCACCATGAATGCACGTGCCACGGCCGTGGTGCGTGCCAAGGTTTCGGGCGAGCTGCTCAAGCTGCACTTCAAGGAAGGTGACGAGGTCAAGGCCGGCCAGTTGCTGGCCGAGATTGACCCGCGCAGTTTTGCGGCCTCGCTGGCGCAGGTGCAGGGCTCTCTGGCGCGTGATCAGGCCCAGCTCAAGAATGCGCAGCTCGATCTGCAGCGCTACAAGGAGCTGCAGGCCCAGGACTCGATTGCGCGCCAGCAGGTCGATACCCAGGCAGCGCTGGTGCGCCAGCTGCAGGGTACGGTGGCGGCCGATCAGGGTCAGGTCGACGCGGCCAAGCTGCAGCTGAGCTATACCAGGATCACGGCTCCCATCTCGGGCCGCCTCGGCCTGCGCCAGGCCGACCTCGGCAACGTGGTCAATCCTTCCGATACCAACGGGCTGGTGACGATCACCCAGATTCGCCCAATCGATGCCGTTTTCTCCGTCCCCGAAGCCCATGTCGGTACGCTGGCCCAGCAACTGCGCGAGGGCAAGGTCATGCCCGTCGAACTCTGGGACCGCGAGCAAAAGCAGATGCTGGCCAAGGGCCAGCTCAATGCGCTGGACAACACCATCGACACGACCACGGGCACGGTCAAGGCCAAGGCCTCGTTCGACAACGCGGAGCGCAAACTGTTTGCGAATCAGTTCGTCAACGTCAAGCTGCAGCTGCGCCAGATCGATCAGGCGCTGGTCGTGCCCGCGAATGCGGTGCAGAACAACTTTGTCTATCTGGTCAAACCCGACAACACGGTCACCCAGCGCAAGATCACGGTAGGGGTGACGGACGGTGACTATGTCAGCGTGCGCGGCGAACTGGAGCCCGGCGACAAGGTGGTGACCGACGGCATCGACCGTCTGCGCGAAGGCGCGCAGGTGACGGTGGTGGACTCGGAAAAAGTCAAGAAGGTCGACCAGGCCGTGCAGGATGCCGCGAATCAGCCGCGCGGCATGATGCGCAACCTCAGTCCCGAGCAGCGTGAAAAAGTCTCCAAGATGACGCCCGAGGAGCGCAAGGAGTTCTTCCAGAAGCTGCGCGCCGAGCGCGGAGCCAATGGCGGCAATGCTGGCCCGGGACCTCGCGGCGCGGACGCCCGTGGCGATCAGCCACGTGAGGCGCAGGGCAGTCCCTCCAAGCCGGACGCCAAGGCCGATGCCAAGCCTGCCGCTGCGAGCGAGGCCAGGCCTCAGGCCGGCGCCGAGCGTGGCGGCGGCGAGGGCCGAGCCGAAAAAGCCGAGGGCCGGGGTGACCGTCCCCAGCTGACGCCCGAGCAGCGCGCCAAGCTGGAGGCCCTGTCGCCCGAAGAGCGCCGCGCCTTCTTCCAGAAGCTGCGCGCCGAGCGTGAAGCCAATGGTCAGACCGCAACGGCAGCCGGCGGCACGGGTCGCTGAGCATAGTCAGAGCCTGCGGCCATCATGAATCTCTCGCGCCTCTTCATTCTCAGGCCCATCGCCACCAGCTTGCTGATGGTGGCGGTGCTGATCTCGGGCATTCTTGCCTACCGCCTGCTGCCCATCTCGGCCCTGCCCGAGGTGGACTACCCCACCATACAGGTCACCACCCTCTACCCCGGGGCCAGCCCCGATGTGATGACCTCCAATGTCACGGCACCGCTGGAGCGCCAGTTCGGTCAGATGCCGGGCCTGGACCAGATGTCCTCGACCAGTTCGGGCGGCGCATCGGTCATCAGCCTGCGCTTTGCACTCGATATGTCCATGGACGTGGCCGAGCAGCAGGTGCAGGCCGCGATCAACGCGGGCACCAATCTGCTGCCCAGCGATCTGCCCATGCCGCCGCTCTACAGCAAGGTCAACCCGGCCGATGCGCCGGTGCTGACGCTGGCCATCAGCTCGCCTTCGCTGCCCGTCATCAGGATCAACGACCTGGTGGAGAACCGCCTCGCGCCCAAGCTCTCCCAGGTCAAGGGCGTGGGTCTGGTGGCCATTGCCGGTGCGCGCCGCCCGGCCGTGCGCATCCAGGCCAATCCGGCTGCGCTGGCCAGCTTCGGCATGACGCTGGATGATGTGCGCACCGCCATCTCTGCGGCCAACGTCAAGACCGCCAAGGGCAGCTTTGACGGCCCCAACCGCGCATCGACCATCGATGCCAACGACCAGATGCAGTCGGCGGCCGAGTACCGCAACCTCATCATCGCCTTCAAGAACGGCAATCCCGTGCGCCTGTCCGATGTGGCGCAGACCGTGGACGACGCCGAGAACACGCGTCTGGCCGCCTGGTCTGGCACTCCGGAGACCGGCTCCAAGTCGGCCGTGATTCTCAACATCCGTCGCCAGCCCGGCGCGAATGTGATCGAAACGGTCGATGCCATCAAGAACCTTCTGCCCCAGCTCAAGGAGACGCTGCCTGCCTCCGTCGACGTGCAGGTGCTGACCGATCGCACCGTGACCATTCGAGCCTCGGTCAAGGACATGCAGTTCGAGCTGGCCCTGGCCATCGCCCTGGTGGTGATGGTGATCTTCCTGTTTCTGCGCAGCGCATCGGCCACGCTGATTCCCAGCGTGGCGGTGCCGCTGTCGCTGATAGGCACCTTCGGCGTCATGTATCTGGCGGGCTTTTCCATCAACAACCTCACGCTGATGGCCCTGACCATCGCCACGGGCTTTGTGGTGGACGATGCCATCGTGATGATCGAGAACATTGCCCGCTATGTGGAAAAGGGCGAGGCGCCCATGCAGGCCGCGCTCAAGGGTGCCAAGCAGATCGGCTTCACCATCATCTCGCTGACCATCTCCCTGGTCGCGGTGCTGATTCCGCTGCTGTTCATGGGGGATGTGGTGGGTCGCCTGTTCCACGAATTCGCCATCACCATGACGGTGGCGATCCTGATCTCGGCCGTGGTTTCGCTCACGCTCACCCCCATGCTGTGCGCGCGCCTGCTGCGCCACCGGCCCGAGGGCGAGAAGAACCCGGCGCAGTTCAAGGGCTTCGGCGCTGCGGTCGCGCGCTTTTTCGACAAGGTGATTGCCGAGTACGGCCGCATGCTGACCTGGGTGCTGGATCACAGCAAGCTGACCTGGCTGGTGTTCATCGCCACGCTGGTGGTCACGGTGCTGCTGTACTTCGTCGTGCCCAAGGGCTTCTTCCCCGAGCAGGATACGGGCACGATTGCAGCGACCACCGAGGCCGACCAGTCCATCTCCTTTGCCGCCATGGCCGAGCGCCAGCAGGCGCTGGCCGAGCATTTACTCAAGGACCCGGCCGTGGCTTCCATCTCCTCGTTTATCGGCGTCGATGGAACCAATACCACGCTGAATACCGGCCGCATTCAGATCGACCTCAAGCCCCATGCCCAGCGCGATCGCCTGCCGGTGGTGCTCAATCGCCTGGCCGACGATTCCCAGGCCGTGCCCGGCATCCGCCTCTATGCCCAGCCTGTGCAGGATCTGACGATAGAGGACCGCCAGGCCCGCACCCAGTACCAGCTGCTGCTTTCATCGCCGGACATGAACCAGCTCACGGCCAGTACCCGAATTCTGGTGGAGCGTCTGCAGCAACTGCCCCAGTTGCTGGATGTCAGCAGCGATCTGCAGAACCAGGGCCGTCAGGCCTATGTGCAGATCGACCGTGCCCAGGCCAGCCGTCTGGGCGTGACGGTCTCGTCGGTAGACTCGGCCCTCTACAACGCTTTCGGTCAGCGCCTGATCTCCACCATCTTCACGCAATCCAACCAGTACCGGGTGGTGTTGGAGGTGGCGCCGCAGTTCAAGATCGGGCCAGAGGCCTTGCAGAACATCTATGCCGCATCCAGCAACGGAGCGCCGGTGCCGCTGTCCTCGATTGCCACGGTGAGCGAGCGCCCGATGGCGCTGGCCGTCAACCATGTGGGGCAGCTGCCTGCGGCCACCATTTCGTTCAACACCGCATCCGGCGTGTCGCTGGGCCATGCGGTGGAGGCGGCCCAGGCCATCATCGGGCAGCTGCGCGACGAAGGGCAGATCCCGCTGTCGGTGGACTCGCAGTTCCAGGGCGCGGCGCTGGCTTTCCAGGCCTCGCTGTCCAATACCCTGCTGCTGGTGCTGGCCGCCATCATCACCATGTACATCGTGCTGGGTGTACTCTACGAGAGCACGATTCACCCGATCACGATTCTCTCCACCCTGCCTTCGGCGGGCGTGGGGGCGCTGCTGGCGCTACTGGTGGCGGGGCTGGATCTGGACATCATCGCCATCATCGGCATCATCTTGCTGATCGGCATCGTCAAGAAGAACGCCATCATGATGATCGACTTCGCGCTGGACGCCCAGCGCGAGGAAGGCATGAATGCGCGCGACGCGATCTACCAGGCCTGTCTGCTGCGCTTCCGCCCGATTCTCATGACCACGCTGGCGGCCCTGCTGAGCGCGCTGCCCATGATGCTGGGAACGGGCGTGGGCAGCGAGCTGCGCCAGCCCTTGGGCGTGACTCTGGTGGGCGGTCTGCTGCTGAGCCAGTTGCTGACCCTGTTCACCACGCCGGTGATCTATCTGACCTTTGAGAGCTGGGCCGAGGGCTGGCGCACCAGGCGCGGCCTGCCGGCCGTCAAGCATGTGCCGCATTCCGAAGCAGAAGTCATGGGCGAGGCCGAGGATGGCGGCCGGGACGGGGCACGCCCATGAGCATCTCCACGCCCTTCATCTTCCGGCCCATTGCGACCATGCTGCTGACCATCGGCATGGCCCTGGTGGGCGGCGTGGCCTATTTTCTGCTGCCGGTGGCGCCGCTGCCGCAGGTGGACTATCCGACGATTTCGGTGACCGCCAGCCTGCCCGGCGCGGCGCCGGACACCATGGCGGCCACCGTGGCCACGCCGCTGGAGCGTGCCCTGGGCGCGATTGCCGGCGTCAATGAGATGACGTCCAGCTCCAGCATGGGCAGCACGCGCATCACGCTGCAGTTCGATCTGACGCGCACTGTGGACAGCGCCGCCCATGACGTGCAGGCCGCCATCAATGCGGCGCGCACGCTGCTGCCCTCGGGCATGCCGGGCAACCCGACCTATCGCAAGGTCAACCCGGCCGACGCGCCCATCATGATTCTGGCGTTGACTTCGGATTCGCTCACGCGCGGCCAGATGTATGACGCGGCCTCCACGGTGCTGGCACAGAAGCTGGCCCAGGTGGAAGGCGTGGGCCAGGCATCGATCAACGGCGGCGCGCTGCCGGCCGTGCGCGTGGAGCTGGATCCGGTGCGTCTGGCGGCCAATGGCGTATCGCTGGATTCCGTGCGCACGGCCATCACCGCCACCAATGCCAACCGCCCCCTGGGAGCCGTGGAGCGCGAAGACCATTACTGGCAGGTGGCGACCAACGACCAGGCCCGCACCGCCGCCGAATACGCGCCCTTGGTGCTGCGCTGGAACAACGGCAATGCGGTGCGTCTTTCCGATGTGGCCGACGTCACCGACTCCGTGCAGGACATACGCAACTACGGCGTCATGAACGGCAAGCCCGCCGTGCTGCTGCAGGTGTTCAAGCAGCCCGACGCCAATATCCTGCAGTCCGTGGACAAGGTGCGCGCCATGCTGCCCCAGCTCAGGGCATCGATCAACCCGGCCATCGATGTCACGGTGATCTCGGATCGCACGCCCACATTGCGCGCCTCGGTCAAGGAGGTGCAGAACGCGCTGCTGATATCGATAGCGCTGGTCATCATGGTGGTGTTCGTCTTTCTGCGCCGGCTGCGCGCCACGCTGATTCCGGCCGTGGCCGTGCCCGCCTCGCTGATGGGTACCTTCGGCATCATGTACCTGTGCGGCTACACGCTGGACAATCTCTCGCTGATGGCGCTGACGGTAGCCGCAGGCTTTGTGGTGGACGATGCCATCGTGGTGCTGGAGAACGTGATGCGCCACATGGAGCGCGGCAAATCCGCGATGCAGGCGGCCATCGAAGGCGCGCGCGAGATCGGCTTCACCGTGGTCTCCATGAGCCTGTCGCTGATTGCGGTGTTCGTGCCCATTCTGTTCATGGCCGGCATCGTGGGGCGGTTCTTCCGTGAGTTTGCCGTGGTCATGTCGGCGGCGATTCTGGTCTCCATGATCATCTCGCTGACCACCACGCCCATGATGTGTGCGGCTCTGCTGCGCACACCGGCAGAGGAGGAGCGCCGCCGTGCCGAACGCGCCAGGCGCCCCTTCACACGCCGCTGGGATGCGTTCTGGCTGCGCATCTCGCAGGCCATGGATCGCTTCGAGCTGCGCGTGACGGCGCTTTACCGCCGCACCCTGGCTTGGGGACTGCGCCACCAGCCTGTGGTGCTGCTGAGTCTGGTCGCGGTCATAGGCCTCAACATCCATCTCTACCAGACCATAGACAAGGGCTTCATGCCCAGCGAGGACACGGGTCGCGTCATGGGCTTCATCCGTGCCGATCAGTCCACGTCCTTTCAGGCTATGGAGCGCCGCATCAAGCGTTTTCTCGATGTGGTGCAACAAGACCCGGCCGTGGAGTATGTGACCGGCTTCACCGGCGGCGGGCAGGCCAATGCGGCGAATATGTTCATGTCGCTCAAGCCCATGGCCGAGCGCAAGGTGTCTAGCGACGAGGTCATCAACCGCCTGCGTGAAAAGCTCAAGGACGAACCTGGCGCGCGGCTGTTCATGATGACCCAGAGCGATGTGCGCATCGGCGGGCGCCAGAGCATGTCCTCCTATCAGTACACGCTGCAGGCCGACGATACGGCCGAGCTGCGCCTTTGGGAGCCGCGCATCCGCCAGGTGCTGTCCACCCTGCCGGAACTGACCGATGTCAACAGCGATGTCCAGGACAACGGCATGCAGACCAAGCTGGTCATAGACCGCGACCAGGCCACGCGCCTGGGCCTGACAGTGGCGCAGATCGACAACACGCTCAACGATGCC
>Ga0209370_1002265_pt1 | contig 14201 bp, 13 predicted proteins | sample AgamicAtPrz_FD_187164 | JGI IMG/M metagenome (GOLD analysis project Ga0209370, IMG submission 187164) | Agave microbial communities from Guanajuato, Mexico - At.P.rz (SPAdes) (version 2) | ecosystem: Host-associated > Plants > Phyllosphere > Phylloplane/Leaf | place: Guanajuato, Mexico... | reverse complement strand
GCCGCGCCGGCAAGGCGAGCTGAACCGCGAATTCCACGCGTTGCTGTATGCGTGCTGCGGCAACGCGCGGCAGTTGAAGTCGATCGCGGAGCTGCGCAGCCAGGTCGAACGTTACGAGCGCCTGCAGGCCACGCTGCTCGCCGATACGCCGTCATTCCAGGTCGAGCACGAAGCGATTCTGCAGGCATGTCGCGACCGCAATGCACGCGCGGCACGCGCGATGACGGTCGCGCATCTCGAGTCGGCAAGAAACATCGTGCTGCGGCTCGTCGAAAGCGGCTGAGGCGGCGCACGACCGCCCGCGCCGCGCTATGCCACGTGCGGTACCGGCCCGGTCGTCCCGCGCACCGTCAGCGTCGGCAGCGATGCAACCCGCACGCGCGACGCGTCGTCACTCTGCCCGCCCGCCTCGCGCAGCGTATTGAGCAGCTCGACCGCGATGCCGGCCGCCTCGGCGGTCGGGATCGCGACGGTCGTCAGCGTGGGCCGCGTGTCGCGGGCGAGATGGATGTCGGTGATGCCGACGATCGACAGATCGTCGGGCACGCGCCGGCCGCGATCGGCCGCCGCATGCATCGCGCCGATCGCCGGCAGGTCGTTGGTCGCGACGAGCGCGGTCAGCTCGGGATGCGCATCGAGCAACTGCCCGGCCGTGCGCACGCCACCCTCGATCGAATCGTGCCCGGCGCCGACGCGCGACGCATCCAGCCCGGCTTCGCGCATCACGTCGACGCAGCCGTCGTAGCGCGCGGCCTGCACGCCGTTTGCCGACCCGCCGACGATCACGCCGATCTCGCGATGACCGAGTTCGAGCAGATGCCGCGTCGCGATCCGTCCCGCCTCGCGGAAATCGATCGCCACGCACGGCAGGCCGTCGGGCGGCGCGTCGGGCCGCTCCCACAGGCACAGCACGACCGGCACGCCGCGCCGCGCGACGTCGAGCAGATCCGGCAGGTGCAGGTTCGCATTGGTCACGAGGATCCCCTCGGAGATCGTGCCGGCGATCTGGTCGAGATAGGCGCGCCCCTGCAACGGATCTTCGTTCGTATTGCAGACGATCAGGAACTGCCCGTTGCGGCGCACCGCGCGCTCGACCGCCAGCGCGAACTCCGGATAGAACGGGTTCGCGATGCTCGATACCATCAGCGCGACCGTCGGCGCGCGCCCTTCGGCCAGCGCCCGCGCGGCGAGATGCGGCCGATACCCGAGCGCGTCGACCGCTTCGAGCACGCGCGCCCGCGTCGCGTCGCCGACCCGGCCGCGGCCGCGCAGCACGTTCGACACCGTCGCGGCCGTCACGCCGGCGCGGCGCGCCACTTCATCCAGTGTTGCCATCGTTTGCTCACTATATGAGACGCAGATCCAGTATTTGCTTCGCTCACCGAAGCGGCGCACTATCGCCACACACCTTGCCGCCCGCCGCGCGGGCGCGACTCGGCCGCGATCGCATCGCCTCTTTTTTTGATCGCGATGATTAAGCGCTTAAGCAAGCAATCAGGCGCATTAAAACATGGAGCGGAGACAATGGCGAGCATCTCGATGCGGCGCGTGCAGAAAGCCTACGGCGAGCACGCGCCGGTCATTCGCGACGTCGATCTGGAGATCGGCGCGCACGAGTTCTGCGTGTTTCTCGGGCCGTCCGGGTGCGGGAAGTCGACGCTGCTGCGCATGATCGCCGGGCTCGAGGATCTGAGCGCGGGCGAGCTGTCGATCGACGGCCGCCGTGTCGACGACGTGCCGGCCGCCGAGCGCGGCGTCGCGATGGTGTTCCAGAGCTACGCGCTGTTTCCGCACATGACGGTGTACGAGAACATGGCGTTCGGGTTGAAGCTCGCGCGCGTGCCGAAGGCCGAGATCGACCGGAAGGTGCGCGACGCCGCGCGTATCCTGCAGCTCGACACGCTGCTCGAGCGCAAGCCGAAGGCGCTGTCGGGCGGCCAGCGGCAGCGCGTCGCGATCGGCCGCGCGATCGTGCGCGCGCCCGGCGTGTTCCTGTTCGACGAGCCGCTGTCGAACCTCGACGCGGCGCTGCGCGGCCAGACCCGCATCGAGATCGCGAAGCTGCACCGGCAGTTCGAACGCGCGAGCGTGGTGTACGTGACGCACGACCAGACCGAGGCGATGACGCTCGCCGACAAGATCGTACTGCTGCATGCCGGCGCCGACACCGCGCAACACGGCAGCATCGCGCAAGTGGGCGCGCCGCTCGACCTCTACCACCACCCTGCCAGCCGCTTCGTCGCCGGCTTCATCGGCTCGCCGCGCATGAACTTCCTGCCGGCCGTCGTGACCGCGTGCGACGCGCAGCGCACGAGCGTCACGCTCGTGCCATCCGGCGAAACCTTCGTCCTGCCGCGCGACGGCTCGGCGCTCGGCGCCGGCACGGCCGTGACGCTCGGCATCCGCCCCGAACACCTGACGCTCGGCGCCGCGCCCGACGCGGCCACGCTCGCGCGCGACGTCGTGCTCGTCGAACGCCTGGGCGAACAGACCTACGTGCATCTCGATCCGCCCGGCGGCGCACCGCTGATCGCGAAGGTGCCCGGCGACGCGCAGGTCCGCACCGGCGAACGCGTGCATGTGCACGCGCCGGCCGCGGCCTGTCACCTGTTCACCGAAGACGGCCGCGCGGTGCCCGCGTGCGCCGACCTTCCCGTCCACCATTACGCATAAGGATCGGGCATGCGCCTCGGAGTCTGTTACTACCCGGAACACTGGCCGGAATCGATGTGGGCCGACGACGCCCGCCGGATGAAAGCGCTCGGCATCGAGCAGGTGCGGATCGCCGAATTCGCGTGGAGCCGCATCGAGCCGTCTCCGGGCGAATACGACTGGGGCTGGCTCGACCGTGCGGTCGACGTGCTCGGCGCGGCCGGCCTCGAGATCGTCATGTGCACGCCGACCGCCACGCCGCCGAAATGGCTGGTCGACCGCCATCCCGACATCCTCGCGATCGGCGCCGACGGCCGGTCGCGCGCGTTCGGCTCGCGCCGCCACTACGATTTCTCGTCGCCGATCTATCTCGAAGCGTCGCGCCAGATCTGCACGGCGGTCGCCGAACGCTACGGCCGCCACCCGGCCGTGCGCTTCTGGCAGACCGACAACGAGCTGGGCTGTCACCAGACCGTCGTCAGCTACTCGCCTGCCGCGCTCGTGCGCTTTCGCGAATGGCTGAAGGCGCGCTACGGCACGATCGCCGCGCTGAACCGCGCGTGGGGCACCGTGTTCTGGAGCATGGAGTATCGCCATTTCGACGAAGTCGACGCGCCTGTGGGCACCGTGACCGAAGCCCATCCGTCGCATCGCCTCGATTACCGGCGCTTCGCGTCCGACGAGCTCGCGCGCTATCACCGGATGCAGGTCGACGTGATCCGCGCGCACTCGCCGGGCCGGCCGGTCGCGCACAACTTCATGCAGCTGTTCACCGAATTCGATCACTACGAGGTCGCGCGCGACCTCGACGTCGCGACGTGGGACAGCTACCCGCTCGGCGCGCTCGAGGAGCTGTGGTTCGCGCCCGACGTGAAGGCACGCTGGCTGCGCACCGGCCATCCGGATTTCGCGTCGTTCAATCACGATCTCTATCGCGGCATGTCGAAGCTGCCGTTCTGGGTGATGGAGCAGCAGCCGGGCCCCGTGAACTGGGCGCACTGGAATCCCGCGCCGCTGCCGGGCATGGTGCGGCTGTGGAGCTGGGAAGCGTTCGCGCACGGCGCGGGCTGCGTGTCGTACTTCCGCTGGCGGCAGGCGCCGTTCGCGCAGGAGCAGATGCACGCGGGCCTGAACACACCCGACAACCAGCTCGACGAAGGCGGCCGCGAAGCGCAGCGCGTCGCGCAGGAAATCGCCGCCGTGCTCGACGCCGGCGCGGATGCCGACGCGAACGGCGCGGTGCGCGCGCCCGTTGCGCTGGTCTTCGACTACGAGGCGAAGTGGCTGTTCGAAGTGCAGCCGCAGGGCGCCGATTTCCACTACCCGCGTTTCGCGTTCGAGTACTACTCGGCGCTGCGTTCGCTCGGCCTCGACGTCGACATCGTTTCCGCGCATGCACCGCTCGACGGCTATCGCCTCGTCGTCGTGCCGCCGCTGCCGATCGTCCCGGACGATTTCGCGTCGCGGCTCGCCGCATCGGGTGCGCACGCGGTGTTCGGGCCGCGCACCGGCTCGAAGACCGCCGACCTGCAGATTCCGCCGGCGCTGCCGCCCGGCCCGCTCGCGTCGATCCTGCCCGTGCGTGTGTGGCGCGTCGAATCGCTGCGGCCGAACGTGACCGAACGGATCGACGGCACGCTGCGCGACGGTTCGCCGCTCGCGGGCGAAGCGCGTCACTGGCGCGACCTCGTCGAGCTGCACGACGACACGCACGGCGTCGTGCACGCGCGCTTCGCCGATGGCCATCCGGCCTGCGTATCGCACGGTGCGCTGCATTACTGGGCCGCGCTGTTCGACGAGGCGACCACCGTGCGCCTGTTCGCCGATATCGCGGCCGAAGCCGGCCTGGCCCCGACGCCGCTCGGCGACGCCGTGCGCGTGAGCCGGCGCGGCGGCCTGACTTACGTGTTCAACTACGCCCGCGCACCGCACACGATCGACGCGGTGCCGCCGTCCGCGTTCGTGATTGGCGCCGCGCAGGTCGAGCCGCAAGGCGTCGCCGTGTATCGAAGCCGTTCGTAGCAACCGCCCCCGGCGCGATGACGCGCCGGTCACGCACAAACAACGACACACAGGACTGGAGACACTCATGACCCATCGCCCCCTTCGCGTCGCTGCCCGCCTGGCGACCGCCGCCGCCATCGCGTCCGCATCGTTCGGCGCCGCGGCGCCCGCCGACGCCGGCACGCTGACGATCAACATCGCGTTCAAGGGCGCGAGCCAGCGCGCCGTGTGGCAGTCGACGATCGAAGCGTTCCACAAGGCCCATCCCGACATCGACGTGAAGCCGACCTTCGTCGACGAGGAAGCGTACAAGGTGCAGCTCCCCGCGTGGCTCACGACCGTCGCGCCGGACGTCGTGAACTGGCACGCGGGCGAGCGGATGGCGTACTACGCGAAGCGCGGGCTGTTCGAGGACCTGAGCGGCGACTGGACGAAGAACGGCTGGGACGCGATGTACGCATCGACGCGCAGCGCCTCGTCGTACAACGGCAAGCAATACGCGGCGCCGACCGTCTACTACTCGTGGGGGCTGTTCTACCGCAAGGACCTGTTCCGCAAGGTCGGCATCGCCGACGAACCGAAGACGTGGGACCAGTTTCTCGATGCGTGCAAGAAGCTGAAGGCGGCCGGCATCACGCCGATCGCGATCGGCGGCCGCGACGCGTGGACGCTCGCCGGCTGGTTCGACTACCTCGACCTGCGCCTGAACGGCAACGCGTTCCACCAGCAACTGATGGCCGGCGACGTGCCGTACACCGACCCGCGCGTGAAGAAGGTCTACACGACGTGGAAATCGCTGATCGACTCGGGCTACTTCATCGACAACGCGCTGTCCTACGATCTCGACGGCGCGCAGCCGTTCCTGTTCCAGGGCAAGGCCGCGATGATGCTGATGGGCACCTTCATCGCGGCGGGCTTCCCGCCGAACGTGAAGCCGGAAATGGGCTACTACCGCTTCCCGATCATCGACCCGAAGGTGCCGACCGCCGAGGACGGCCCGGTCGAATCGCTGCACATCCCGACCAAGGCGAAGAACAAGGCCGACGCGCACACGTTCCTCGCATTCGTCGAAACGCCGGAGATCGGCGCGAAACTCGCCGACGGGCTCGGCTCGCTGTCGGCCAACAGCAAATCGCCGGAGCCGGCCGATCCGATCTCGCGCATCGGCTTCCGGATCCTCGCCGACACGAAGGGCGGCGTCGCGCAGTTCTACGACCGCGACATGACGAAGGAAATGGCCGACGAGGGGATGAAGGGCATGCAACAGTTCGTCGCGAATCCCGCGCAGCTCGATACGGTGCTCGCGCAACTCGAACAGACCCGCAAGCGGATCTACAAGAAGTAACCGCATGACCCAACCGGCGGCCGCGCGCCGCCGTGTCCGTTCAGGAGGCTTGCCGTGTCCAGTCCGATCACGTCCCCCCCGCCCGCCGGCGCCGCGTCGCCGTCGCGCGGCTCATCCGCCGGCGCATTGCCCGCGCGTCGCCCGTCGCCCGCCGCGCGGCGGCAACGGCGCGCCGCGTGGCTCTTTCTCGCGCCGGCCTGCGCGATGGTGGCCGTCTATGTGGTCTGGCCGATCCTGTCCACGCTGTGGCTGAGCCTGTACAACTGGGACGGGATGACCGAGCGCACTTTCGTCGGCCTCGCGAACTACGCGGAGTTGCTGCATGCGCCGACGTTCTACACGGCACTGCGCAACAACGTGATCTGGCTCGTGCTGTTCATGCTCGCGCCGCCGCTCGGCCTCGCGCTCGCGCTGTACCTGAACCAGGCGGTCGGCGGCATCCGGCTCGTGAAGTCGCTGTTCTTCGCGCCGTTCGTGCTGTCGGGCGTGGTCGTCGGCCTGATCTTCTCGTGGTTCTACGATCCGACCTTCGGGCTGCTCGCGCTCATCGCCGGGCACGGCATCCCGGTGCTCGGCGACGCGCGCTACGCGACCTTCGGCATCGTGTTCGCCGCGCTGTGGCCGCAGACGGCGTACTGCATGATCCTGTATCTGACCGGCCTCACGTCGGTCAACCCGGAACAGATCGAGGCCGCGCGGATGGAAGGCGCGCGCGGCTTCGCGCTGTTGTGGCACGTCGTGCTGCCGCAACTGCGGCCGACCACGTTCATGGCGATCGTCGTCACCGTGATCGGCGCGCTGCGCAGCTTTGACCTGATCTCGGTGATGACGGGCGGCGGCCCGTTCGAAAGCTCGACCGTGCTCGCGTATTACATGTACGACCAGGCGATCAAGTACTACCGGCTCGGCTATTCCGCGTCGATCGCCGTCGTGCTGTTCGCGATCATGCTCGTCTACATCGTGTTCCAGTTGCGCCGCATGCTGCGCAACGAACAGTGACCTTTCGGGAGTTCATTCGCCATGTTTCCGACACCCGTTGCCCACTGGAAGCCGGTATCGCGCCGGCTGTACAAGCTGTCGCTGCCCGTCGCGCTCTTGATCTGGCTGCTGCCGATGATCGCGGTGTTCGTCACGTCGGTGCGCTCGACCGAGGAACTCGTCGAAGGCCACTACTGGGGCTGGCCGCGGCATTTCGCGATGATCGAGAACTATCGCGACGCGCTGACCACGTCGCCGATGCTGCATTACTTCTGGAACAGCGTGCAGATCACCGTGCCGTCCGTCATCGGCTCGATCGCGCTCGCGGCGATGGCCGGCTTCGCGCTCGCGACCTACCGGTTTCGCGGCAATACCGCGCTGTTCGGCACGTTCGTCGCCGGCAACTTCGTGCCGGTGCAGGTGCTGATGATTCCGGTGCGCGACCTGTCGCTGCGGCTCGGCGTGTTCAATACCGTCGAAGCGCTGATCCTGTTTCACATCGCGTTTCAGACGGGGTTCTGCACGCTGTTCCTGCGCAACTTCATCAAGCAGTTGCCGTTCGAGCTGATCGAGGCGGCGCGCATCGAAGGCGCGGGCGAATGGACGGTGTTCTGGCGGATCGTGCTGCCGCTGATCCGGCCGGCGCTGGCCGCGCTCGCGATTCTCGTGTTCACGTTCGTGTGGAACGATTACTTCTGGGCGCTGTGCCTCACGCAAGGCGACGAGGCGGCGCCGATCACGGCGGGTGTCGCGGCGTTGAAGGGGCAATGGACGACGTCGTGGAATCTGGTATCGGCGGGGTCGATTCTCGCCGCGCTGCCGTCGGTCGCGATGTTCTTCGCGATGCAGAAGCACTTCGTCGCGGGGCTCACGTTCGGCGCGACGAAAGGCTGAACGCACCGATCGCGTTTTCGCATCTCCCCCTCCGCATCGTGAGGTTGCCCGCTTCGGCGGGCTTTTTTTGTTGCGGATTCGGGGGGATGTCAGATAGCGAGCCTGGCCCGCCATCCAGGCTTCAACGCCGTCAACGATCGCCTGCCGTCGACGCGATTTGCCCGGATGATCGATCGCACTCGCGATTACTCGCCGCGGCCCGAAGCAAGGTTTGCATTGATCCACGACACCACGTCGGTGACCGGAATGGCATGGCGCTGATTGAACGTCCCGCTCTTGTCCCATGCGACACCCCGCCCTTGAGCAAAAGCAGCACGATACTTCCGCATCATGTTGTTCGGGTCACGCGCCAGCTCATCCAGCAGATACTGCACGCTCCACGCCGAACGGCTGAAGGGGCGGCCGAGGCCCGCTTGCAGCTTGTCGGCGACCTCCCCGTAAGTCACGGTGTCGCCAGCGAGATACACGATCTCGTTCCGGATACGAGGTTGGGCGAACACGATCTCGGCAGTCAGTGCGCCGATATCGTCGGGCGTCATCAGCGTCACGGCGGTGTCGAGGCTACCCAACGCGTGGACTGTGTCGTTTTGCAGGTCGACCACACCGAAGTCCGGCTCGAACAGGTAGCTCATGAACATGCCGGTCGAGATGATCACCCACTCGGTCTGGTGCTGACTGCGAAGCAATTCGCGCACGTCCAGTTGGGCGTCAAAGATGTCCTGCGGACTGCCGCGACCGATCACGTCGAAATCGACCCCGAATTGCCATGGGAAGTACCTCGGGATGCGCGCCTGCAACGCAGCTCGCGCCAACTTCATCGGCGTGTCGATGCCGGCTGTGATGCCCGCGCAACCGATCACCGTGTCATATCGCGCGAACAAGACGGCGAGCTCATCGATGGAACTCTTCACGAAATCGCCTACGACGATCTCGATCCCAAGCGCTCGAATCTCAGCGATATCATGCCGCTTGGCTGGTGCGCTGGACTCGACGGCACTCGCGCGCAGCAGCACGCTGATCTTCGAGCCGGCGATGTCCTTCGCTCTACGTGCAAGATTGCGCAGGACCGGGAGGCCGAGTTCGCCGGCACCGAGCACGAGAATGTTTCGAGAAGTCGCGTTAGGATCTGTTGGGTTCATCGTCTAGCCTGCTGAGGAATGTGTTGCACGCAGTGTAGCGATGCATGAACGTGTATGAAAGAAGGTACACGCGTGATACTGGGAGCCAGATAGTTGGATCGAGACGAACTTCTCCGATATTCGCAGACCGTGTGCGACGGCCTGAGAGACGACGATGACGGGTTGCGGCGGGAGGTACTCGCCCATGCCGGAAGCCGTTGGTCGCTCGGTGTCGTCCACACGCTCGGCGTGTACGGCAGACTGCGCCATGCGGAAATCGGCAGGCGCATGCACGGCGTGACTCAGCGCATGTTGACGCGCACGTTACGGCAGCTCGAGCGTGACGGCCTGGTGCTCCGTCACGATTTCGAAGAGGTACCGCCTAGAGTCGAATACGAGTTGTCCGACACGGGCATGGACCTGCTCGTTCGCATGGTCCCGCTGTGGACCTGGATCGTCGAGAATGCTGACCGTTTCCGGGAAGCGAGGCAGAATTTCGACAGAGAACACCGCGACGCAGACTCGTAGCTTGCCGGGGTTTCGACGCGCTTCGCGCATGGGCACGACTTTGATCGACACCACTCGTCGAGATATATTTGGCCCGCTTAGCAAGCCTGGGAGACAGCGTCCGCGACAGTTTGACGTCGTGCGGAGCAGCCCTCCGCAAACGCCAGCCTTCGGTATCGAGCGACATCGATTCGGCTACGCGTACTTGTCGCCGACCGTACTGCGAATCGGATGGGTGTCGTAGACGATGATCATCCGTTCGATGAGCCCCGCGGTGTCGAACTCGAACACGTCCACGCACTCGAAGTGCGCCACCGAGCCGTCTTTCAGGCCCCAGTCGTAGATGAAGTAACCTGTCGCACGTCGAGCCCCAGTCGTGCTGACGCAGATATCGATCGGCGTAATCTTGCTTTCCGCCGATGCGGCAGCGACCTTCGAAAAGAAGGGCTCGGGGTGCATCCAGCCGAGAAATGGCGAGAAAATCTGCGCGTCGGGTGTAAATAGCGCACAGATGGCGCCGACATCGCCTCGCTCCAGTTCCCGCAGGTAAGCGCGAACCTGTTCCGTGTAGAGTGATTCCGACGTTGAGCCCAAAATTATCCTCCGATCATTCGTCGACAACCCCGTTCATTCGCAAGAACAGGGCATCCGGTAGACGCACGATAGCGACGCACCGATGACCGAACAATCGAAAAATTTGCAACCCGGGTATGCGGCGCATGCATATCCGCTGGCTGATCTGACGCGGCCGCTCCCGCCGTTGGCGGCGATTCAGTCGTTCGTCGCCGCGGCGCAGCTGGGCAGCGTCAGCAAGGCCGCGGATCATCTATGCCGTACGCAAGGCGCGGTGAGCCGCCAGATACAGCAGTTGGAAGCGCATTATCGATGCGCACTGTTCGTGCGCCATGTATCGGGGCTGACGTTGACGCCGGAAGGCAATGCACTGCTGACGGTCGCGGTCAACGTGCTCACGCAATTGATCCAGCACGCGGATTCCCATGCCAGGGCGACCTCGGTGCTCACGTTGAAGTTGCCGTCCACGTTCGCCGTTCGCTGGTTGCTCCCGCGGCTGCCGGAGATTCACCGCGCGATGAGCGGGACGGAGCTGCGTATTTCGACGTCCGCGGACGACACGCCGGATTTCACGACGTCCGACGTCGACGCCATCGTCGTTCGAGGCACCGGACAGTGGACCGGTATGGAAGCGGTACCGCTCTTTTCCGAGCGGCTCACGCCAATGTGCGCGCCCGCATCGGCGACATCGCTGCGATCCGTTGCCGACCTTGCGCAGATCGATTTGCTCCATCCCGGGCCCAGCCACGCGGAGTGGAGATGCTGGCTCGATCACGTCGGGGCACGCCAGATCGATGCGGAACGTGGGCTCGTATTCGATACCCTCGAATTGACGCTCGCCGCAGCGATGGAAGGACACGGCATTGCAATCGGCGACCCGCGAATGGCGAGAGACCGGCTCCGCGCCGGATCGCTGGTGACACCGTTCGAGGAGGTGGCGGAAGACGGCCTGTCCTACTTCCTCGTCTATCCGCCCCAACGTGCGGCGCAACCAAAAATTCGGGCCCTCGCCGATACCTTGCTACGACTTGCGCGAGAAGACTGATTGATCGGCGAGCGTCCGGTACGTGGTGCGGAGCCGACCTTCAAAACGGCGCGCCCAACGTACCGGTGAATGACCGGCGCGGTCAGAGATCTCCGCGCACTTCACCCGTTCCCAGCGCGTTCCGCTGCCGGTTGACTTCCGCCCACAGTTCATCGCTGTCGTCGTCGCGCAGCACGACCATCCAGTCCAGTTGATCGTCGGTCACGCCGAAGTACTCCAGAATTTCCCGCCGAACCCCATCGATGAACTGCGCGTATTCCGGAGTGGCCTGCGCCCGCGCGTGCAGGGCGTCGTATTCCACATCGTCCACGCCGCCGCCGTGCTCGTCGATATAGCGCGAGATCCACTGGTCTCGTTCGTGGTCGTAATCGGCTTCGGCGCGCATCGCCTGCACAGCCGTGTAGAAATCCAGTTGGGCAAACGCGGCGATCGCCGCCGTTGTCGCCTCGTCGAATGTCGTCGTCATTCCATCTCTCACTTCAGTCATCGCACATCATCGGTCATGCCGCGAAGCTTCTATCGCGGGCGGTTTCAGGTCGCTGACGAGAAACCCGGCGGCGCTGTTCCGAACCACCCGTATGCGTTCACGGCATCAGGCAGCTCAATCGTATCGGGCACGTTGAAAGCGCAGGATCGGGCTATCTGGACGGCTTGCCAGGTTTGCCGCGACCACCCGCAGATTGGCCCGCAGCCCTCCCCGCAGCCGGCTTGCCCGCGGGTTTGCTGCGCGGCTTGTGCACGCTGAACGGGCTGCCGATGGTGTAGTCCGTTCCCGTGCCGACGGCTGGCTTCGCATGCTGCGCCGCGGGCTTGCGCTTGCCTTCGCTCCCTTGCGTAGGCGGCTTCTTGCCCGGCGCCTGCCTGGCGACCGGCACGGCTTGCGGCACTTTGGGCTTCTTCGGCTTTTTGGGTTTCTTGATGATCTGACCCGTCGCGCTGGTTTCCGGCACGCGGTGTTCGGCTTCGAAACCCGGCTCTTCTTCCCGACGCAGCGTCTGCCGGATCAGCGCTTCGATCGCGGCCAGTTGCGGCGCTTCATCGGCGCACACGAGGGACACCGCCACCCCGCTGGCACCCGCGCGGCCGGTACGGCCGATACGGTGCACGTAGTCTTGCGCGACGATCGGCAGATCGACGTTGATCACCAGCGGCAGATCGTCGATATCCAGCCCGCGCGCCGCCACATCGGTGCCGACCAGCATCTGCACTTCACCCGTCTTGAAGCGCTCCAGCGCACGCAAACGCGCGGGTTGCGGCTTGTCGCCGTGGATCGTATCGACCGCATAGCCGGCTTTCTCCAGCATGACCGCTAAATAATCGACGCCATTGCGGGTCTTGACGAACACCAGCGCGTGCTCCCACTTGTTCTGGGCCACCAGGTGCATGAAGAGGTCGGGCTTGTTCCGCTTGTCGACCGGCACGACCCACTGCTTGATCTTGCTGGCCGTGGCGTTGGGCGGGCTGACGCTGATATCGACCGGGCTGCGCAGAATGCCGGCCGCCATCGTGCGGATTTCGTCGGAGAACGTGGCCGAGAACAGCAGCGTCTGGCGCTTGACGGGCAACGTGGCAAAGACCGCGTCGAGTTCGCGCGCGAAACCGAGATCGAGCATGCGGTCAGCTTCATCCAGCACCAGCGTCTGGACCTGATCGAACTGCACGGCGTTCTGGCGATTGAGGTCGAGCAAGCGGCCGGGCGTCGCCACGAGCACGTCGACGCCCTTGCGCAGCTTCATCATCTGAGGATTGATGCTCACCCCGCCGTAGGCGGCCAGAAATCGCAGATCGAGGCCTTTGCCGTACTCGACGAAGCTTTGCAGCACCTGTTCGGCCAGCTCACGCGTGGGCACCAGCACCAGCACGCGCGCGCGGTTGCTGGATACCGCCGGGCCGTGTTGCACCAGCCGTTGCAACAGCGGCAGCGCAAAGCCGGCCGTCTTGCCGGTGCCGGTCTGTGCGGCGGCCATGACGTCCTTGCCGCCGAGTACGGCAGGAATCGCCTTGGCCTGCACCGGCGTGGGTGTCTGGTAATTGAGGCCCTGCAGATTACGCAGCAACGGCTCGATCAGGCCAAGCGAGGCAAAAGACATGGACGTGTTCCGGGCTAAAACCGCAATTCTAGCGGTTACCGCGCCGGCCAAGCCCCGCCCGCTCACGTCCGGCCATCGAGCCGCAACGTCGACGCGTGGCGGCCCGCGATCGAAGCCGGCGCGGAAGCGATCGCGCCGATCGCAAGCGGCTGCGGCCAGTTCATGAAGGAATACGGCGACCTGCCGCGCTCCGACCCCGTCTATGCGGAGAAGGCGCGGGGCGTCGGCGCGCTCGCGCGCGCAGCGGGAATCGATTGTCACCGCCGACATCGGCTGCCACACTCATCTGAACGGCGCGGGCCGCCCGCCCGTGCGTCACTGGATCGAGCGCGTCGACAGCCGGCCGGTCAACTGACCGCCGCTTCCGGAGGAAAGCCATGCAAACGAAACCCGAACTCGAACTGGCCGACGCCGAGCGCATGCTCGCCGCCGCCCGCGCGGAAGCGGAACGCCACGGCTGGGCCGTGTCGATCGCCGTCGTCGACGACGGCGGCCACCTGCTCGCGTTCGCGCGGCTGGACGGCGCATCGCCGGCCAGCAGCTCCATCGCGCAGGACAAGGCGCGCGCGGCGGCGCTCGGCCGTCGCGAGACGAAGGCGTATGAGGATATGATCAACGGTGGCCGCACCGCGTTTCTGAGCGCGCCGCTGACGGGGTTGCTCGAAGGCGGCGTGCCGGTCACGGTCGGCGGCCGGATCGCAGGCGCGATCGGTGTGTCTGGCGTAAAGTCCGAACAGGACGCGCAGATCGCCCGCGCCGGTACACAAAGCGTCGTGGCCTAGGGCCTGTTCACGCTGATAACCGGCTTGCGAACGTGCCTTTCCGCCCGCAGGGCAAGGAGAGAGACGTGAACGGGCCCTACAGCCAACGCGCGCGCGTTTTTCATTCCCCGGGAGGAATCACGATGATCGACCAAGCAGGACTGCAAGTCGCGCCAGCGCTGAGCCAGTTCATTGAAAACGAAGCGCTGCCGGGCACCGGCATCGACAAGGCCG
>Ga0209370_1002263_pt1 | contig 14206 bp, 12 predicted proteins | sample AgamicAtPrz_FD_187164 | JGI IMG/M metagenome (GOLD analysis project Ga0209370, IMG submission 187164) | Agave microbial communities from Guanajuato, Mexico - At.P.rz (SPAdes) (version 2) | ecosystem: Host-associated > Plants > Phyllosphere > Phylloplane/Leaf | place: Guanajuato, Mexico... | reverse complement strand
GCTGACGGACGTGCCGGCCGGGTTGCCGTCGGATCTGCTGACGCGTCGTCCTGACGTGATGCAGGCCGAGCAGACGCTGCTGGCCGCGAACGCGAACATCGGCGCGGCGCGCGCGGCGTTCTTCCCGAAGATCTCGCTGACGGGCGCGTTCGGCACCGGCAGCCCGACGCTGGGCGGCCTGTTCAAGGCCGGCACGGCGGCGTGGTCGTTCGCGCCGCAGATCACGATGCCGATCTTCGAAGGCGGTCAGAACATCGCGAACCTGAATCTCGCGCATGTGCAGAAGCGCATCGAGATCGCGAACTACGAGAAGGCGATCCAGTCGGCGTTCCGCGAAGTGTCGGACGGGCTTGCCGCACGCGGCACGTACGATCAGCAGATCGCGGCATTGGAGCGCAACGAGCACGCGCAGCAGCGTCGCTTCGATCTGTCGGACCTGCGTTACAAGAACGGTGTGGACAGCTATCTGTCGGTGCTGACCGCGCAGACGGATCTGTACTCCGCGCAGCAGTCGCTGATCAGCGCGCGCCTGGCGCGCTGGACGAACCTGGTCGATCTGTACCGCGCACTCGGCGGTGGGTGGATCCAGCGCGCCGGCGAAGCGCCGCGCGCACCGGATGCACCGGTCGACTACGACAAGGCGGCGGCTCCGGCGCCTGCGTCGGCGACGAACGGGTAACATGCGGTAATCCTGCCTGCGTGCGGTCGCTTCGCGCGCAGGCAGGACGTTGTTAGTCCTGTCGCAAGCTGGCCGTTACGAACGATGCGAAGCGTAACGAAGGAAACGTAAGGCTCGTCCATGATTGTTGGTCCTTAAGTGCGCGGTAACCTCGCGTGGGAGTGCTGCGGCGATCCACGCGGGACACGCGTCTACATCTGCAGCGGGCGCGAAATCCAGGGGCCGGGCGCCGTCGAGCACGACGCGTACGGACTAACCGTGCAGATTCTCGTTTCGCCCAATCGATGATCATCCCTCTCCGGTAGCCTGTCGCCCGGCCGCCAAATCCCCGCTCATTTCGCCCAACTCAGGCTCATTTGCTGTTGGACGGTCTTTATAACGATTAGTTATACGAAATTCGAACTCGTCTGATTGGTTCTTTTTTCTCGTCCGTGCAAATTGTGCATGGAGCATTTCTCACCCATTGGGATGAAGAGCGAGCAGACTGCACCGCCCGATCTTTTTGCCACCATCGGCGCGCTCACTGAGCGCGGTGGGCGGGTAACCGAGGCTACGAGCGGCCTCACAGTCGCCGGGCTTGTCGTTGCCCGTGTTGGCGATGTCGTCACTTACGAGGATGGCAGCGAGGCCGTCATCGTGGATGGTGCAGGCGAATATGCGATTTGCAGCGACAAGCCGTTTGCGCTGGTGGGTAGCAGGTTGAGCAACGGCGATCGTATCGTCGAAACGCTTCAGCGGTTGTCGGGAATTCACGTACCGGTTGGCGAAACGGCCGGAGGGTTGTTTAACGAGGATTATGCGCCGCCGCCTGCACTGCCGCGATACAGGTTGGCTGTACGAGGAGCCACGACGGCGCGAGGCGGTGCGTTGCGCGAAGCTACCGGCACGTGGGACACCGATGTCCGGCTTGGCAGGGCTGGTGTCGTAGGTGATCAGATTCACTATGCAGACGGTTCGACCGCGCGAATCATAAGCGGTCTTGGGCTGGTGGATAACGGACACTTCCAGCCGCTGGCTTTCGTCGGTCGCGAACTGGATAACGGCGACGTCATTACCGATAGCCCTGAGCGCGAGGGTCTGGTATCCGCTAACGCCTTCACCGTGGTGAAGCGTTCGACCGTTGTGCATCAAGGCGAGACCTCATGATTCGTTATTTCCTTGCCAAAGGGGATCAGGGCGGCAGCGCCACGATTACGGAAGGATTGGACGACGTAACCTGTTCCAATCCGCCGCCGCGCGTGCATATCGCAACGCTGTACATGAAGACGTACTGCACGGCATGCAAGCAGGAAGGGTTTGTCGCCCCGGTGGGTCCACGCTGGCCGGGCACAGGGCCAAACGGCAAGCCGTGGGCGTTGAGTGGTGATATCAACGTCTGCGATTGCAAGCCGCCACCGGTTTTCTATGCCGAGCGCGGCATGAAGATGACCTTTGCCGCAGACGAGGTGGCGCGGTTGACGGGCAAGCATGGCTTAGGCGTCGCCCCTGTAAGAAGAGGCACGGCAGTCCACGATCAGCAGTTCGTTATTCGCAACAAGAAGTCCAGGAAACCTGTTGTTGGCGCGCGGTATTGGATCACAAATTGCCGTGGCGACGTGCTGGCTTCAGGGATTACCGATGCGCAGGGGCATACTGTGCGAGTGATCACGCCGGAGGCCGAATCGGTAAAGCTCGAGGTCATCGGAGAAATAGAATGAGTGACGGCGATCGTGTGGAGATTGCAGAGGCGATGACGGACACGAAAGAAGGTTCGTTGATCGAGGCATTGATATCGAACGGGCCACCCATCTGCCCAAACATGACTGATGCGGAATTTCGCCGTATGGTTCTAACGTTACGCGATAGAGCCGTACAAATGATTGATGTACGGCTCGTAGACTTGCGCAAGTGGGGGGCGGTCGAACGTCAACGCGTCGCAACGTGGTTTGGCTCAAGCGATGAAACGATTCGGCAACATCTGACAGTCGGCCTCGCACGAGTCAGTCGGGTGATGCGCGATCTCAAGCCTGGAAATTTTGTTCGCCAATCAGAGGAGCTTGATCGATATCTTGGTTGTACGCCGAATAACAAGGACCCTGATGGTGCCGTCGCGCATGTTTGCGCCCCGGACACCGCTACACATACTATTTGTATCCACGAGAATTTTTGTGGGATGCGCCCCATATCCAGTGCAAAGGACTCGATGTTGTCGACACTGATTCATGAGTGCACTCACTTCTCCGACACTTTTGGCGCTCAGGATCATCAATATTCCATGCGCAAGTGCTTGGTCTTGGCTCGGACGCGCCCCGATCTCGCAATCGATAATGCGGATAGCATTGCCGGGTATGTTATCTATGAGGATTAGAGGCGGTGTGGCGGCGCGATCCTGGTTGAATCTGATTGGGTCCAACGGAAAATTGATATGGGCATGTATCGCACTCGCATTTTTCTCGGCAGGGACATTCGCCTGCTCCCCAGTCCATACGCTTGATGTTTCGTTTGAAAGAGATTCTGCCAAGGTGTCCGGCGATGAGCTCACAAGGGTGGCCAATTGGGCGATAGACCTTCAACTCAAATATCCCAATCTCGATCGTACGTCTGTCGGTGGCCTTGCCGAAGCTGACGAAAGACAGCCGCACGTGCTGGCTCAACAACGCGCGGAAAGTATCAAGGGGCTTCTAGTCACATTGGGGCTTGGTCGAGCACCTATCGACGTCGACGCCAGGCTTTATAAGTCGCATCATTTGAGCGGTGTGCCGGATAATGGCCGACGAGTAGAAATCGACTTCCTTCCCGGTTGCCCGCATGAATGTCCTTGCCAAGTGAAATGAGGCCTTGGCCGCGAGCCGCCGCGCAGTGCTGCACATTTTGATGGTGTGCAGCAACCCCTTGCGCACCATGCGGTAAGCGCCGGCCGCCACAAGCCGACGCGTGCTTGGTGTCCGTCATCGCACACCGCACTTCGCACGATCGCTCCGTGCGTCCCCGCCTTTCGCCGTCCCCGCAAAGCAAAACGCCACGGCATGCCGTGGCGTTTTTCGTTACCGCTTCTCCGCGCGGACGCTCGCCGCGAGGCGATCAGTGATGCACGTCAGCGGGCCGCCCGTCGAAATCGTGCCCCGCGCGCCGAATCTCGCAGCGCGCATCCTTTTCGCCTTTCACGCCGTTGAACACGATGTTCAGGATCACGGCGCTGGCCGACGCCAGCAGGATGCCGCTGTGCAGGATCGGCGCGAGCGCGGGCGGCAGCTTCGAGAAGAAGTGCGGCGACACGACCGGCACGAGGCCCATGCCGACGCTCACGGCGACGATGAACAGGTTGTGCGAGTTGTTCACGAAGTCGACCTTCGACAGCACCTTGATGCCGTTCGCGGCGACCATCCCGAACATCACGATGCCCGCGCCGCCGAGCACGAACGGCGGCACCGACGCGACGACCTGCGCCATCTTCGGGAACAGCCCGAGCAGCACGAGGATCACACCGCCAGTCGCGCACACGAAGCGGCTCTTCACGCCCGTCACGCCGATCAGGCCGACGTTCTGCGAGAACGACGTATGCGGAAACGAGTTGAAGATGCCGCCGATCAGCGTGCCGAGGCCGTCGACGCGCAGGCCGCGCACGAGGCGCTCCTGGTTGACCGGGCGATCGACCATGTCGCCGACCGCGAGGAACATGCCGGTCGATTCGATGAACGTGACGAACATCACCGTGACCATCGTCACGATCGACAGCGGGTCGAAGTGCGGCAGGCCGAAGTGGAACGGCATCACGAAGCCGACCCACGGCGCATGCGCCACGCCGTCGGTGTTCACGCGGCCGAGCGCGAATGCGATCACGAAGCCGGCGACGATGCCGAGCAGCACCGAGATGTTCGCGATGAAGCCGCGGCCGAACTTGTTGATCAGCAGGATCAGCGTAAGCACGAGCAGCGACAGGCCGAGATAGACGGGGCTGCCGTACTCGGGGTTGCCGACGCCGCCGGCCGCCCAGTTGATGCCGACTTCCATCAGCGACAGCCCGATCACGGCGATCACCGTGCCGACCACCACCGGCGGGAAGAACCGCAACAGCTTGCCGATCATCGGCGCGAGCACGATGCCGATGATGCCGGCCGCGATGGTCGAACCGAAGATGTCGAGAATGCCGAGGCCGGGGTTCGTGCCGATCGCGATCATCGGGCCGACGGCCGCGAACGTGCAGCCCATGATGACGGGCAGGCGGATCCCGAAGATCCACAGGCCCAGCGTCTGGATCAGCGTGGCGATGCCGCACGAAAACAGATCGGCGCTGATCAGGAACGCGATCTGGTCTTTCGGCAGCTTGAGCGCCGCGCCGACGATGAGCGGCACGGCGACGGCGCCGGCGTACATGACGAGGACGTGTTGCAGGCCAAGCGTTACCAGCTTGCCGGTCGGCAGCACCTCATCGCACGGATGGACCGTGTTCGATTGCATCTGTCTCACTCCATGATCTTGTTTTCGGGGTGATACGAAGTTATTCGGAATGAATCCATGCAACAAGAGCACTGGGTTCTATTCCGCTCTTTGCTGGTTCGATATGCCATTTCGGTATGGAACAGGAGGGCGATCATCGGGGAACTGCCGCAGGAGTGAGGTCTACCGGTTTTATAGCGCTTCAAAATAGCGCCGGCCCCCCTGTCAAATATGGAGTGCTTTATGGTGTGTATCGGGCGCGCCGCATAGTGGCAAAAAGCGGTGTGCTGAAATCGTGCCGGGTTAACCCGCGAACGGCCGCTTTTGCGTGCAAGGCGCAGCCCGGTGGAACGCGGCGGCCCGACCGCGCTTTCGATGCGTCGAAGCGGTGGCAAAAAGCGGGACGCACATCGCGATCCCGTTATCATCGACATCCGTTCATACAGATCCCTCTTACCTCATGCGCCTGCTCGGAATCGACCTCGGCACCGGCTCCGTCAAACTCGTCACGCTCGATGCCGATGGCGTCGAGCGGGCCGTCGCGAGCGAACCTTATCGGTTGTCGTCGCCGCAGCCCGGTTGGGCGGAAATCGCGCCCGACGCGTGGTGGCAGGCGCTCGTGCGCGCGGCCGCGCGGCTGCCCGCCGACGAGCGCGCGCAGGTCGCGGCGATCGGCTTTTCGGGCCAGATGCATGGCGTCGTGCTGATCGACGCGGCCGGCCAGCCGGTGCGGCCCGCGCTGCTGTGGCCCGACACGCGCGCGGTGCGCGAGGCCGATGCGGCCCGCTGGCCCGCTGCGCCGAATCCCGTCGCGCCCGGCATGGCCGGCCCGCTGTTGTGCTGGCTGGCCGCGCACGAGCCGGCTGCGCTGCGCGCCGCGCGCTGGGCCGTGCAGCCGAAGGACTGGCTGCGCATCGCGCTCGGCGGCGACGTGGCGGCCGATCCGAGCGACGCGTGCGCAACGGCGCTCGCGACGCCCGATGGCGCGTGGGACAGCGCATTGATCGACGCGCTCGGCTTGCCGGCCGACCGCTTCGCGCCGGTGCGTGCGTCCACCGCGCGCTGCGGCGCGCTCGGCGCGCAGGCTGCCGCCGCGCTCGGCCTGCCGGCCGGCGTGCCGCTCGCGACGGGCGCGGCCGATACCGCGTGCGCGGCGCTCGGCAGCGGGCTGGCCGCGGCAGGCGATGCGCTGCTGACGACCGGCAGCGGCGGGCAGATCGTCGTGCTCGCGGATGCGCTGCTGCCTGCGCGGCGCGGCTTGCATCGCTATCGCGCGGCGGCCGGCGGCGGCTATTACACGATGGCGGCGATGCAGAACGTCGGGCTCGCGCTCGAAGCCGTGCGCGGCTGGCTCGGCTACGCGCAATGGGCCGATGCGTATGACGACGCATTCGCGCAGCCGGCGTCCGAGCGGCTGTGCTTCCTGCCGTACCTGACCGGCGAGCGTTCACCGTGGATGAACCCCGATGCGCGCGGCGGCTGGCTCGGCCTCGGGCTCGGCGACACGCGCGGCGCGATGATGCGCGCCGCATTCGAAGGTGTCGCGTTCGCGTTGCGCGCGGGGCTCGATGCGATCCGCGACGCCGATCGCGGCGACGCGGTGACGGCGCTGCGTCTCGCGGGCGGCGGCTCGGTCGATCCGCGCTGGCGCCAGTTGCTCGCCGACGCGCTCGGCGCGTCGCTGTACGCGATCGATTGCCCGAACGCCGCGACGCGCGGCGCCGCATTGCTCGCGGGCGTCGCGATCGGGCACTGGCGTGACGAGGCGTTGCGCGCGCTGGCGCCGACTGCGTCGCCGGTCGCGGCGCCGCATGACGATCGCCTGCTGGCCGCACGCCACGCGCGCTTCGTCGATCTGTACGCCCGCACGGATGCATGGTTCACGACGGGCGTTTAAACTCGAACACTTGTTCTTTTACGCCAGCGATGACGCATCCTGGCAAGCCGGCGACCGTTTCGCGCACGCGATGCGCCGCGGGAGCAGCCATCATGGCGAGCACGAGATGCTTGCGCCGTGCCGCGCGGCACGGCGTCGACCGCTTTGCATGAAACCCGGGCCGGCGCCGCATGCCGGCCCGGGCCGATCTCACCGACACACAGGAGTGACACGATGAAAACGAAAGCCGCGATTGCATGGAAGGCGGGTGCGCCGCTGACGATCGAGGAAGTCGATCTCGAAGGGCCGCGCGCCGGCGAAGTGCTGATCGAAGTGAAGGCGACGGGCATCTGCCACACCGACTACTACACGCTGTCGGGCGCCGATCCGGAAGGGATCTTCCCGGCGATCCTCGGCCATGAAGGCGCGGGCGTGGTGGTCGACGTCGGCCCCGGCGTCGGCACGGTGCGCAAGGGCGACCACGTGATTCCGCTCTACACGCCCGAATGCCGCGAGTGCAAGTTCTGCCTGTCGCGCAAGACCAACCTCTGCCAGAAGATCCGCGCGACGCAGGGCAAGGGCCTGATGCCCGACGCGACGTCGCGCTTCTCGCTCGACGGCAAGCCGCTGTTCCACTACATGGGCACGTCGACGTTCTCGAACTACATCGTCGTGCCGGAAATCGCGGTCGCGAAGGTGCGCGAGGACGCGCCGTTCGACAAGATCTGCTACATCGGCTGCGGCGTGACGACGGGCGTCGGCGCGGTCGTGTACTCGGCGAAGGTCGAGGCCGGCGCGAACGTGGTCGTGTTCGGCCTCGGCGGGATCGGCCTGAACGTGATCCAGGGCGCGAAGATGGTCGGCGCGGACAAGATCATCGGCGTCGACATCAACCCGAAGCGCGTCGAGCTCGCGAAGAAGTTCGGGATGACGCACTTCATCAACCCGAACGAAGTCGAGAACGTCGTCGACCACATCGTGCAACTGACCGATGGCGGCGCCGACTATTCGTTCGAATGCGTGGGCAACGTGAAGCTGATGCGCCAGGCGCTCGAATGCACGCACAAGGGCTGGGGCCAGTCGTTCATCATCGGCGTGGCGGCAGCGGGCGAGGAAATCAGCACGCGTCCGTTCCAGCTGGTGACGGGCCGCGAATGGAAGGGCTCGGCGTTCGGCGGCGCGCGCGGGCGCACCGACGTGCCGAAGATCGTCGACTGGTACATGGAAGGCAAGATCAACATCGACGACCTGATCACGCACACGCTGCCGCTCGAGCGGATCAACGAAGGCTTCGACCTGATGAAGGCCGGCGAGTCGATCCGCTCGGTCGTGCTGTACTGACCGGGAGCGCACCGCCATGCTCGAACTCGTTTCCTCGCATGCGTGCCACGGCGGCGAGCAGCGTTTCTACCGTCACGATTCGGCGGCCATCGGCCTGCCGATGAAGTTCTCGGTGTACCTGCCGCCGCAGGCCGCGCAGCAGCGCGTGCCGGCGCTGTTCTATCTCGCGGGGCTCACGTGCACCGACGAGACGTTCGCGATCAAGGCCGGCGCGCAGCAGTACGCGGCGCAGCATGGCATCGCGCTCGTGATGCCCGACACGAGCCCGCGCGGCGCGGGCGTGCCGGGCGAGACCGATGCGTGGGATTTCGGCGTCGGTGCGGGTTTCTACGTCGATGCGACCGAGGCGCCGTGGTCGACGCATTACCGGATGGAGACGTACGTGACGGGCGAGCTGCGCGAGCTCGTCGTGGCCGAGCTGCCGATCGACGGCGCGCGGCTCGGCATCTTCGGCCACTCGATGGGCGGGCACGGTGCGCTGACGCTCGCGTTGCGTCATCCGGGCCTGTACCGGTCGGTGTCGGCGTTCGCGCCGATCGCCGCGCCGACGCGCTGCCCGTGGGGCGAGAAGGCGTTCTCCGGCTATCTCGGCGCCGATCGCGAGGCGTGGAAGGCGCATGACGCGAGCGAGCTCGTCGCGCGCGCCGATGCGCCGAAGTTCGCGGACGGCATCCTCGTCGATCAGGGGCTCGCCGATCAATTCCTCGCGAACCAGCTGAACCCCGACGTGTTCGAAGCCGCCTGCGCGAAGGCGGGTCAACCGCTGACGCTGCGCCGCCATCCGGGCTACGACCACGGGTACTACTTCATCTCGACGTTCATCGCCGATCACCTCGCGCATCATGCGCGTGTACTTGCGCGGTGAGTAGCGGCGCAAGCAGGTAACGCATCCGGTGCGCATGAAAAAACGCCGGCGCTGCCCTCGGGCACGCCGGCGTTTTGATTGGCATCGGGCGGCGACCGCCGCGCCGATCAGTTGCGTCGCAACAGGCTCGCGCCGTACACGAGCGCCGACAGCGCGGTGATCCAGAAGCTCGTCGGCCAGTCGGTGTGATACGCGAGCACGATGCCGGCCCACGCTTCGAACAGCGCGAACAGCGCGGCGAGCAGCACACCCGTCGACAGTCGCGTCGACACGTTCTGCGCGGCCGCGGCCGGCCCGACCAGCAGCGTGAACACGAGCAGCACGCCGACGATCTGCGTCGCCGCGGCTACCGCGAGCGCGCACACCGCCAGGAACAGCATCGACACCGTGCGCAGCGACACGCCCTTGGCTTCGGCCAGCTCGGGCTGCAGCGAGGCGAACAACAACGGCCGCGCGATCAGCGCGAGCGCGACGAGGCTCACCGTGCCGATGCCGGCGAGCACCGCGAGCGTGTCGTGGCTGACCGCGAGCACGTTGCCGAACAGCAGCGCGGTGACCTGCGTCGCGAACGACGTGTAGAAGTGCAGGAACAGCAGGCCGAAGCCGAGCGCGCCGGACAGGATCACGCCGATCGCGACGTCGCGGCCCGCGAGCTTTTCGCCGAGCGCGCCCATGCCGATCCCGGCCGCGAGCGTGAAGCCGACCATCCCCCAGATCGGCGAGATGCCGAGCAGCACCGCGCCCGTCGCGCCGGTGAAGCCGACGTGCGACAGCGCGTGGCCGGCGAAGGTCTGCCCGCGCAGCACCAGGAAATAGCCGACGATGCCCGCGAGCACCGCGACGATCCCCGACGCGGCGAACGCGTTGATCATGAAGTCGTATTCAAACATCGTGCGAATGCCCGGGATGAGCGTGTCCGTGGTGGTGATGGCCGTGGCCGCCGCCACCGCCGTGCGAATGGCCGTCGTCGTCCTCGTGTTCGTGATCGTGCTTCTCGATCTCGACGTCGCCCGACATCACGAAGATCTTGCCGTTCACGCGCATCACGTCGATCGGCGATCCGTAGAGCCGCGACAGTACGGGCTTCGTGATCACCTCGTCGACGGTGCCGAGCGCGGCCACGCCGTTGCCGAGGTACAGCACGCGGTCGAGCGCGTTCAGCAGCGGATTCAGCTCGTGCGCGGAGAACAGCACGGTGATGCCGAGCTCGCGCTGCACGTTGCGCACGAGTTCGACGACGCCGCGCTGGTGGTTCGGATCGAGGCTGATCAGCGGCTCGTCGAGCAGCAGCAGCTTCGGGCTGCCGAGCAGGCATTGCGCGAGCAGCAGGCGCTGCCGTTCGCCGCCGGACAGTTCGGACAGCGGCCGGCGCGCGAGCGACGAGCCGCCGACGAGATCGAGCACGCGATCGACGTCGCGGCGCGTGGCCGCGTTCGTGTGCGGCAGGCCCCAGCGGTGGCCGTCGGCGGCCATCGCGACGAAATCGTAGCCGCGCATCCGGCGGTTCGCGAGGCCGCTTCTGATCTGCGGCATGTAGCCGATCGACGCGTTGCCGCGCACGACCGGCACGCCGCCGACCGACAGCGTGCCGGCCGATACGGGGACGAGGCCGAGCACCGCGCGCATCAGCGTCGTCTTGCCCGCGCCGTTCGGCCCGAGCACGCCGACGAATTCGCCGGGCTCGATCGAGAAGCTGACGTCGCGCAGGATCGTGCGGCCGCCCAGTTCGAGCGTGACGCGATCGAGTGCGAGGGCGTGGGGAGTGGCGGTCATGTCGTTACGGTTGTCTATTACTTGCCGGCTGAAAGCGCGTTGCCGAGCGCGTCGAGCTGGCCGATCATCCATTGCTGGAAGGTCTTGCCGGCCGGCTGCGTCTCGGTGACGCTGACGGTCGGCACGCCGCCGTCGCGCGCGATCTTCAGCATGCGCTTGGTCATCGGTTCTTCGGCCTGGCTGTTGTAGATCAGCGCGCGCACCTGCTTCTTGCGCAGGTCGCCCTCGAACGCGGCGACGTCCTGCGCACTCGCTTCGGTGTTGTTCATCGTCGCGAGCTGGAAGCGCTGGTTGCGCATGTCGAGGCCGATCGCGTCCGACATGTAGCCGAACACGGGCTCGGTGGCCGTCACCGGCACGCCCTTGTACTTCGCACGCAGCGCGGCGACCTTGTCGTCGACGGGCTTCAGCGACGCAACGAACTTCTGCAGGTTCGCATCGTAGTCGGCCTTGTTCGCCGGGTCGGCGCGGCCGAGCTCGGCCGCGATCGCGCGTGCGGCCGCCGGCATCGTCGCCGGGTCGTACCACAGGTGCGGGTTGTCGCCGGCCTTCTTGCCGATCAGATCGGCGACGACGATCGTCGCGCGCTTCGCCTGCTTCGACGCGCCGAGCAGCTTGCCCATCCACGGATCGTAGTCGGCGCCGTTGTAGATCACGACTTGCGCGCGCTGGAGCGCGCGGGCCGTTTTCGGGCTGGCTTCGAACAGGTGCGGATCCTGGTCCGGATTGCTGAGGATGCTCGTGACCGCGACGTGGCGGCCGCCGATCTGCGACGCGACGTCGCCGTAAAAATTCTCGGCGGCGACGACGTTGACGGTCGCGGCCTGCGCGAACGCGGGCGCGGCGAACGACAGCGCGGCGACGGCGGCGGCGAGCCAGCGGACAGGCGACAGGGCACGCCGCGGCGCGCGCTTCAGGGCAATGGACATGGAACTCCTCGTTGGAAGGGCGGCGCGTACGCCGCGCGATGCGGCGTCAGCGCTGCGCGGGCTTGCGCTTGCAGTGCCCGCACAGGCCGCTCAGCTCGACGACTTGATGGTGGACTTCGAAACCGTGCGCGGGCTCGCTCGCGGACAACTGCTTCGCGAGGTCGCCGCCGGGAATCTCGACGGTGTCGCCGCACGCATCGCAGATCAGGAACTGGCCTTCGTGCGGCACGCCGATCTCGCAGCACGCGAGGAATGCGTTCTTCGATTCGATCCGGTGGATGAAGCCGTGCTCGACGAGGAAATCCAGCGCGCGGTAGACGGTTGTCGGCGGCACGCGGCCGCGCTGCGGCTCGAGCTCGGCGAGCAGGTCGTACGCGCCGATCGGGCGCTGCGCGACGAGCACGCGTTCGTAGACCTGGCGGCGCAGCGGCGTCCACGCGAGCCCGTGCTCGGCGGCGAATGCGTCGGCCCGGGACAGCCGGGCGTCAATGGACGATGAGGTAGCCATGGCGTGAAGCAGGGCGATGAAACAAAGTATGGCGATGATATAACGTATCGTCGCGCCGTGCAGCGCGAATTCCATTTTCCGTCCTCGCTCCGTCCCCTTCATCGTCGATGCCACTGCGCCGCACCGTGCGCCCCGCGCCTTGCGGTGCGGGCGCGGCGGGACGCCATCGTGCGCCGTCGTGCCGCAGCGCGTCATAGAAAGCCGTCACGTCGCCTTGACAGCGCGTATCGCGTATCCGATCATTCGATCACTAACAGAGCAATTGATCGGTTCGCGAGCGTTCGCTCACCTCGCGGCCGTCGTGCAGCAAGAACGAACCGGAGACAGCCAGTGAGACTGGAAGACAAGGTCGCGATCCTGACGGGCGCCGCAAGCGGCATCGGCGAGGCGGTCGCGCAACGCTATCTGGACGAGGGTGCGCGCTGCGTGCTCGTCGACGTGAAGCCGGCAGGCGGCTCGCTCGCGCGGCTGATCGAGGCCAACCCCGGCCGCGCGGTGGCCGTCACGGCCGACGTCACGCGCCGCGACGACATCGAGCGGATCGTCGCGACGGCGATCGAGCGCTTCGGCGGCGTCGACATCCTGTTCAATAACGCGGCGCTGTTCGACATGCGCCCGCTCCTCGACGAATCGTGGGACGTGTTCGACCGGCTGTTCTCGGTCAACGTGAAAGGGCTGTTCTTCCTGATGCAGGCGGTCGCGCAGCGGATGGTCGAGCAGGGGCGCGGCGGCAAGATCGTCAACATGTCGTCGCAGGCCGGCCGTCGCGGCGAGGCGCTCGTTTCGCACTACTGCGCGACGAAGGCCGCGGTAATCAGCTATACGCAGTCGGCCGCGCTCGCGCTCGCGCCGCACCGGATCAACGTGAACGGCATCGCGCCGGGCGTCGTCGACACGCCGATGTGGGAACAGGTCGATGCGCTGTTCGCGCGCTACGAGAACCGGCCGCTCGGCGAGAAGAAGCGGCTCGTGGGCGAAGCCGTGCCGCTCGGGCGCATGGGCGTGCCGGGCGACCTGACGGGCGCCGCGCTGTTCCTCGCGTCGGCCGACGCCGACTACATCACCGCCCAGACGCTGAACGTCGACGGCGGCAACTGGATGAGCTGACATGGCGCCGCTCGCACGCGCCAGTCGCCAGCCGGCCCGCGACGCGGCGGCCGCCGAACGAGGAGGGCTCGCCTGATGGCCGAGATCGTCGTCGCCGGCGAACTGCTGGCCGAATTCGTCGCCGCCGAGCGCGGCCAGGGTTTCGATGAGCCGGGCCTGTTCGCCGGGCCGTTCCCGAGCGGCGCGCCGGCGATCTTCGCCGACCAGGCCGCGCGGCTCGGCGCGCGCGTCGCGTATGCGGGCTGCGTCGGGCGCGACGCGTTCGGCGATGCGATCGTCGCGCGGCTCGCCCGCGACGGCGTCGATGTCGCGCGCATTCGCCGCGTCGCACGGCCGACCGGCACCGCGTTCGTCGCGTATCGCGACGACGGCTCGCGCAGTTTCGTCTTCACGCTGTCGACCAGTGCCGCGGCATGCGTCGATGCGTCCGACGTCGATACCGCGATGTTCGACGGCTGCCGCTATTTCCACGTGATGGGCTCGTCGCTGACGAGCGAATCGGCGATCGCGGCCGTGCAGCGCGGCGTGATCGAGGCCGCGCGCGCTGGCGCCAAGGTGTCGTTCGATCCGAACGTGCGGCCCGAAATGCTGAGCTTCCGCCCGATGCGCGCGGCGCTCGACGAGATGCTCGCCGCGTGCCACCTGTTCCTGCCGAGCGAAGCCGACCTGCCGTTCTTCTGCGGGCCGCAGCCGGCCGAGCGCGCGATCGCGG
>Ga0209370_1002262_pt1 | contig 14207 bp, 10 predicted proteins | sample AgamicAtPrz_FD_187164 | JGI IMG/M metagenome (GOLD analysis project Ga0209370, IMG submission 187164) | Agave microbial communities from Guanajuato, Mexico - At.P.rz (SPAdes) (version 2) | ecosystem: Host-associated > Plants > Phyllosphere > Phylloplane/Leaf | place: Guanajuato, Mexico... | reverse complement strand
CGGCGGGCTGCCGCAGCGCGCGCGAGGCGGTGCAGCTCGCCCACATGGCGCGCGAGCTCTACGGCACCGCGTGGATCAAGCTGGAGGTGATCGGCGACGAGCACACGCTGCAGCCCGATCCCTTCGAGCTCGTCGCCGCCGCGACCGAGCTGACGCGCGAGGGCTTCATCGTCTTCCCGTACTGCACCGAGGACCTGATCCTGGGCCGCCGGCTGCTCGACGCCGGCTGCCCGCTGCTGATGCCCTGGGGCGCGCCTATCGGCTCCGGCCAGGGTCTGCTGAACCTGCACGGCCTGTGCACGCTGCGCGAGCGCCTGCCCGGCACGGTGCTGGTCATCGACGCCGGACTGGGCGCGCCGTCACAGGCGGCGCGGGCGATGGAGCTGGGGTTCGACGCCGTGCTGCTGAACAGCGCGGTCGCGCAGGCCGGCGACCCCGTCGCAATGGCGGGCGCGTTCCGCGACGCGGTGGGCGCAGGACGGCGAGCCTTCCGCGCCGGCCTGATGGCGCCGCAGTCGTTCGCCGTCCCTAGCACACCGGTCAGCGGTCACGCCTTTCTGCTGGGGGACGCATGAGCGAGCGGGAGAATCGCCGGGAATCGCCGGCGGCCAGCGCCCTGCCCTCGCCCCTGGTGCCGCATCCGAGTCTGCCCTCGCGGTGGGCGGAGGCGGTCGATCCGGATCTCTTGGCGCTGCGGCCCTGGACCGACGATCCTGAGCCGCCGGTGATCTGGAGCGTCGCGGGCACCGACAGCGGCGGCGGCGCGGGCCTGAGCGCCGACACGCGCGCGGCCGCGGCGATGGGCGTGCACCTGTGTCCCGTGGTGGCGGCGGTCACGGCGCAGCACTCGCGGGGCGTGAACGCGGTGTTCCCCTTGCCGGCGAACCAGGTGCGCGCCCAGCTCAGCGCGCTGCGCCAGGATCTGCCACCGCGCGTCGTGAAGACCGGACTGCTGGCGAGTGCGGCCACGGTCGATGCGCTGCTCGCGCAGCGTGGCGACGCCCTGCTGGTGGTCGATCCGGTGCTGCGCGCGAGCGCCGGTGGAACGGCGTTCTGCGACGACTCGCTGCTGGGCGCCTACCGGCATCAGCTGATGCCGCAGGCCGCGCTGATCACGCCGAACCGGCGCGAGGCCGAACGGCTGCTCGGCGTGCCGGCCGGCCATTTGCCGGTGCCGGAACTCGCCGCGATGCTGCGCGGCCGGGGCGCGCAAGCCGTGGTGGTCACGGGCGGCGACGACGCGGCGCTGGCGGACGGCCTGTCGCTGGACTGGCTCGACAGCCCGCTGGCGACGGGCTGGATCGCACTGCCGCGGCTGTCCGGCCGCGACGGCGCGCCAGCGCATCACCACGGCAGCGGCTGCACTTTCGCGACCGCGGCGGCGGCCGCGATGGCGCGCGGCTTCGCGCTTCCGGACGCCGTGATCCTGGCGAAGATGCTGACGTGGTCGGCGCTGCGCGATGGACACGCGGCCGGCGCGGGGCCGGGACCGCTGCGCCCGGATCGCCGCTTCATCGAGGACCCGCGCGCGATGCCCGTGATGGGCTTCGACGACGAGACCGCGCCCGACCGCGCGACGCTGACGCGCTGGCGCGAGATGCTCTGGCCGTCGGCGCGGCGCGCGGCGCCCTTCCCGACGGGGCTGTACGCGATCACCGAGCGGCCCGAGCGCATCGCGGCGATCGCGGTCAGCGGCCAGTTCGAGCATCTGCAGCTGCGGATCAAGCGCGGGCCGGGCGTCGACGAGGACGCACTGCGGGCCGCGATCCGCGCGGCGGTGCGGGACATGGCGGGGCGCTCGTCGACGCTGTGGATCAACGATCACTGGCGATTGGCGCTCGACGAGGGCGCGCGGGCGCTGCATCTCGGGCAGGAGGACTGGGCGGCGCTGGACACCGCCGCCCGTGACGAGCTGCAGCAGCGGCGCGCGCGGCACGGTGTGCGGCTGGGCCTGTCGAGCCACAGCCTGTGGGAGCTGTGCCGGGCGCGGGGCGTGGCACCGGACTACATCGCCTGCGGCCCGCTGTGGTCCACGACGACGAAGGACATGCCGTGGCTGCCGCAAGGGCTGGCGCAACTGCGCTGGTGGTCACGGATGGCGGGCACGCCGGTGGTGGGCATCGGCGGCGTGCTCGAGGACCGGCAATGGCGCGCCGGCCTGGCCGCGGGCGCGTCCGCGATGTGCCTGGTGCGCGCGGCGGAGGAGATGGTGGCGAACGGGCGCTTGCGGTAACGACGGCTGCACCGACTCGCGGCCACAGGCTCCCGCTGGCCCGGCTGGCGGCGCTGTTGAACTGATTCAAGGACTGCGCCCGCCTGCCGCGGGCGCCCGTCAAGCCTGCTGACCGCAGTCGTTCAGGTAATAGACCCAGCGCTTATTTCTCGTCGCAGCCGTTCGAGTAGGAGATGAAACGCCTCTGCGTGAGATCGTGCTCCTGCGGCACGGGTCGGGCGTACAGCATGAGTACCTCCTCGATCTCGAACTCGGGGCCGGCATCAGCGCGCCAATCGAACAGCGTATTGCGGTCGCCCGGGCGCATGGGCTCGGCGCTGGCCTCGAAGAGGACCGGGCGATGATGCTCGTCCCGAATCGCCAGGGAATTGCCGATCAAGGCCTCGGGTGCATTGAACAGGCCCTTCCCTTCGCCGCCCACCCTTGCGCCGAAGAAGCAGGCGTTCTTGCGCGACGTCACCAGCGTGCCCACGATGACGGCGCCATCGTGAGGCAGCGGTTGGGTCCACGACGCTCGCGGAACGAAGTGTTCAGACCGGTCTCCCAGATGAAAGCGCAGCTGCTGACCGAATTCGAGGCCGAAGAACTTCTTCTCCTTCACAGGCGGCAGCCCGACGGCGCTCGCGTTCTCGAACAGCCCATGCGCCCGCAACGTCAGCGTCCGGCCGGCCGGCATCTTGACGCGCGCGACGAAGGCGGGCTCGATGGCGGCCATCCACCCGACGGTCTTGTCTTCCCTCCAGTGGTCGGTGACCTTCAGCTTGGGGTGATGGGTGTCGATCTTGGGCATCTGGCACCAGTGGCCCGGCGTGCTGTAGCCGTCGTGCCCATGCATCCAGCGGTGATGCGCGCCGCAGACGACCGGATGGATCTCCTCGGCCGGGGGCGGAACGGTGTCCCCTTTGGCGACCGGCGTGCAGGTCAGGCCGTCCGTCGAATGGCACATCAGGTCGCCGGCCGGCGTCTCCGCCAGCCAGTGCCTGGCGCCGAGCATCGAGTAATCGGTCCACTCCCCTGGACGGAGGAACTTCGTCGCATAGGCCGAGCGGCACCAATGGAGCTCGCCATAGTCGCTTTTGCCATCCTTGTTACGGTCGTAGAAGCCGTCGTTGTAGCCGTTGACACCCCAAAGAGCCTTCATTTGGTCCGTGCCGCACACGAGTGGCTTCAGTGTCGATTCAGGGAAGGCCTCCGGGTCCGTCACTTCACCACTCCAATAGCAGTCGGTGCCGTTCGGGCTGAGGCAACTCAGATCACGCCGCGGACCAAAGGGCGTCATGACCTCGGCCTCGAGCCGCACCCAGCCTCCCCACCATCTCCGCCACTCGGTCGGTTCCTTCTTCGCGGAAGCCTGCTCCGCCTCGGCGGGGGAAGGCTGTACAGGGGGCGACGTCGCGACGGCGACGCCGGACCAGACGCCACCGAGCACGAGCACGGTGGACAGGACGATGGAACGCATGAGGGCTCCTGATGAAAACGAGGAGCCCGATCAGTGTCGCCAGATCGCGATCGACCACCCATGAAAAAGCCACCGATGACGGCGGCTTTTGCGAGGAGATTGCCCCCCAACGCTCACGAGCGACGTCGCTTCCTTGGGCATTCCAGCGCGCTGAAACGGAGAAGCCCGGTCGTTGGACCGGGCTTCCAAAGGCCTCGAAGGGCGGTTTTCCAGAAAATTCCCCGAAGGGCTGGAAGCAAGAAAGGCCTCAATGGGCAGAGGCAGATTCTGCTGGTGGACTGCCATTCGATCAAGACACACCTTCAGGTGGCGGGCCTGCAGATATGAGCAGGGCCTGCTCATTGAGCGGAATCAGCAAGGCCCCTGCATTGAGCGCCCGAACCGCCGCCCGTTGCACGCGCTCGACCAGTTCAGGATGAAGAAAGCAATCGACCGCGCCCTTCGCGTCCTTTAGCAACGTCAGCCTGCGATTGCTCACAGTCTGCACGCAGTCCGCCTTGGCCCAGCGCACGCACGGCATGAAGTGGATCAACGGACAGATCGCATCGACCGGAAGTTCGACGTTCACCCCCACGCTCATCTTCGAAGGGTCAAACGAGGCGGAGATCGGCACGACGATGCAGGACTGCCGGCTCAGTCGGCCGTTGAGCACGATCACCAAGCGCCGCTTCACCATCTCGGGAGGAATGCGCCGGTTGAAATCCGGCGGATCTCCATACGTCTGCGCCGTAGATGGAAACTGTCCAAAGTCGCAGAGCAGCACCTGCCCGACCTTCGGTACGAAACGAATTGCCATGCTGACCTCGGTACTGCGCCAAGCGGGGCAGTGTTGCCAAGGCCACCACGACAGAACATCGATCGCATGGGGGTGTGTCGCGACACATGCACTCCCTGAAGAGGGAATGTTGGGGGGATGCGGAGCGGCCGCCGCCCATGAACATGGGGCCCCGAAGGGCCCCCTGCTTTTCATCCGCCCCCAGCGTGGACGATCAGCGCCTCGCGGCCTTCGCCGGGCGCTTCGCGCCGCTGGCATCGGCAGGCGCCGTTGCGCCCTTCACGGCCGCCTGCGCCAGCTTGAAGAACACATCGGTGTTGTCCATCACGCCGGTGAACGCCAGCGCGCCCGGACCGAACGCCGACAGCGGAACGTCCGTCGCCGTGTGCACCGCCTGCTCGCCGGGCACCTGACCGGTGACGAGGAACTCCCCTTGCGCGTCGTCACGCTCGGCGGCGTTCGCCGGATACCACTTCAGCGGCTCGCCCTTGACCATCGGCTGCTGCGAGTCCCGCAGCGGCGTCTGGTTGGTGCGCCAGTCCTCATACCGGTCCGCGTTCGCGCCGTAGCCCACCAGCAGGCGGTAGTCGATGTCGGTCGCCTCCGGATAGCCGTCCGCGGCGATGCGATAGCGCGGGAAGCCCGCCTTCTCGTACACACCGACGACCTGATCGCGCAGGTTGGCCGCGCCCTTCTTCGCCGCAGCGTCCCGCAGCGCCTGGTCCGTCAGCATCGAGCCGCCGATCAGCGCCGCGCCCGAGCACTCGTGATCCGCCGTCACGATCACCAGCGTGTCGCCGTTCTCTCGTGCGAAGTCCTGCGCCACCTGCACCGCGCGGTCGAACTCGATCGTGTCGAGCATCCAGCGCTCGCTGTCCATGTTGTGCGCCTGCTTGTCGATCGAAGCGCCCTCGATCATCAGCACGAAGCCCTTGGACTGCTTCTTCAGCGTGGCGATCGCGGCCTTGGCCATCTCGTCGAGCATCGGCTGGTCGGGGAAGCCGTAGTCGTCCACGACGCTGCCGCCGGCCAGGCCCTGTTTCACGCCGCGCCGGCCGTCGATCTTGTCCAGCGCCACGTTCATGTTGGAGAACGCGAACAGGCCCAGCAACTTGTCCGCGCCCGCGCCAGCGGTGGCCGCGTCCAGCTCGGTCTTCGTCGGCGCGTAGCGGTAGCCCGCGGCCTGAAACTCCTTGATCAGGTCGCGGTCCTTGTCCTTCGCCCCCGGTGCCGCGCCCCAGCGCTTGACGATCTCCGCAGTATGCGCGTCGGTCGGCGAGAACGCGTAGTCGTTGCCGTCGGCGCGCTCGGAGCCGGGCGTGCCCGCCGGCAGGAACCACTTGCGGCCGCCGCCCAGCAGCACCGTCAGGCCGGTGCGCGAGCGGTCATCGAAGAACTGGTCGACGATGCCGGTGCCCGCGCCGCGGTTGCTGGTGTGGACCGCGTTGCCGGCCGGCGTCGCGTCGAACACATCGGCCGTCGTCACGATGCCCAGCGCCTTGCCCTGCGTGCGGTGCAGGTACTCGGACAGGTATTCGATGCGGGGATTGTCGAAGGCGTCGACGGTGTCATCGGGGAACACACCCTCTTCATTGTTGTTGTTCTTGTTGCCGGAGACGTAGGAGGTCATGCCTGGCGAGGAGTCGGTGACGATCGAGTTCAGCGACGAGGTCTTGACCAGGCCCGTGGCCGGGAAGGTGTCCATCGCCAGCGGCTGGATGACCTTGCCCTGCGCATAGCCGCCCTTGACGATGCGCGCCGCGGTGCGCTGCGCCGCACCCATGCCATCGCCCAGCAGGATGATGATGTTCTTGACCTTCGGGCCCATCGCGGCGGCGAACGGGATCACGTCGAAGTTGCCGGTGGCGCTGACCTTCTGGCCGTCGGACTGCGTGGCCTCGACGCTGAACTCGTGGCGGCCGGCCTTCTCCAGGCTCATCGCACGCACGGTGGCGATCGCGGTCTCGGCGCTGATGCCCTTGACGCAGCCCGACGCGCAGTCGCGCATCGCGACCGTCGCGTCCACCGGCTTGCCGTCGACCAGGAAGCGCGCGGCGGTGATGCGTTGACCGGCGTCGGGCTTGATCGTGGCCTGCAGGTCGAAGCGCTGGCCGGGCAGGAAGCGCGCGATCACGGGCTCGGGACGGCCACTGGAGAAGCGCTCGCTGGGCGGCGTCAGGCGCGTCACGGCCGGCGCGGCCAGCGCGGAGCCAGCGGCGGCCAGCGCCATCAGCGCACAGGCGGCGGGGTTCAGGGAAGTAAGGTGCTTCATCGGGGAAGTCTCGTGGAGTAGGAATCGGAAGGAATCGCCGGGCACCGTCAGTGGCGATGTCCGTGGCCATCGGCCGGAGCGGGCTCGGCGGCATCGGATGGCTGAGCCTGGAGCGCGTCCGGCGGCAGTTGCAGGCGGATCCAGGACACGCGGCCGGTCTCGTCCTCGGCGCGGCCGACCGACAGCGTGCCGGTCAGCGTCACGAGGCCATCGCGGTGCGCGACCAGGCGCTCCCGCTGCGCCGGATCGAGCAGCACGGTGACCGTGGCGGCGGGCAGGTCATCGGCTTCGCCGTCGGCGTGCTCGCTCATGCGGACGGGGCGCGGCGTCAGCCAGAAACGGCCGGGCCGGGCCTGCTCCTGCGCGACCATGTAGCCGACCAGGCGCACGGCGCGGCCAGCGGCGCCGCGCAGGGTGTCGGACAGCTCCAGACCCGCGGGACCGATCGGGGACTTGAAGAACTGGGAGAACCTGAGGTCCACCGGCGCGGCGGCGTTCAGGGAGGACTCGGCCGAGGGGGCGGCCAACGCGGCCGGCGGCATGGATCCGGCCGCGCAGAAGACCGCGATCGCGAGGGCGGCTCGCCGGGCAAGCCGCGTACCTGTGGTGAGTTCGACGCACATAGGGCCGCGATTGTTTCGGGGCCGGATGACGGTTCCGTGACTCTTCTTTTTTCTTGCTTGACACCGCGCTCCGCGCCACGCGAAGCTGCGCCGCGAGCACAAGGGAGCCCATGAACACGCCAGACCAGCGGCCCGCGCTGCAGGCCCTCAATGCGTTGTACGGCCGCCGCGCCGCGATCTACGACTACGAGCTGATGCCGGTGGCGCCGCTGCGGCGCGAGGCCATCGCGGCGCTCGCGCTCGAGCCGGGGCAGACGGTGCTCGACATCGGCGCGGGCACCGGGCTGAGCCTGCCCGGTCTGTGCGCCGCGGTGGGCCGCGGCGGCCGGGTGGTCGCCGTCGAGCCCTGCGAATCGATGATGCGCCAGGCCCGTCAGCGCGCGCGGGCCGAGCATCTGGACGCGCCGATCGATTTCCTGCCGGCGACGGCGGAGGATGCGCCCTATGCCAGCGCGCTCGGCACGCGTCAGGCGGACGCCGCGCTGTTCTTCTTCACGCACGATGTGCTGCAGAGTCCCGACGGCCTGGCGCGGGCGCTCGGCGTGCTCAAGCCGGGCGCGCGCATCGTCGCGGCGGGGTTGGCGTGGGCGCCGCCCTGGCTGCCGATGAGCAACCTGTTCGTGCTCGGCGCGGCGATGCATTCGGTGATCCGCATGGACGGGCTCGACTGCCCGTGGCGGCTGCTCGAGGCCCGGATGCGCGACGCGGAGGTCGAGCGCCGCTGGCTCGCCTCCGCGTATCTGTTGACCGGCCGGGTCTAGCCCGCCGCGGCGCCGGGGATCAGTCCTCGAGCGGCACGAAGATCCAGAGCAGGAAGTACAGCAGCATCCCGCCGCCGGCGCACATCGTCAGCGCGATGAACACGATGCGCCAGAACCACGCGGCCAGTCCGCTCAATCGCGCCAGGCCGCCGCACACGCCGCCGATCCAGCGATCGTCGCGGCTGCGGTGGAAGCCGTTGATCGCGTTCACCGCTGGCGCACCGCCCTGCGGCGAGGCGTAGGCGTACGAGGTCGACGAGCGCGTGCTGGCATTGAGCACACGTTCCTTGGCCTTGGCGAACTCTTCGTCGCTGAGGACCCCGGCGTGGTGCAGGTCGGCCAGGCGCTTGAGTTCTTCGGCGTCGGACATGAGGGACTCCTTTCTGAGGGGCAGGCATCGAAGGATGCGATGGAGCGAAGACTACGCAGCGCCCCCGCCGTGCGCGAGGCGCGTGCGACCGGCTGCATCTGGGCGCGATGCGGAGCGCGGGGCATGCGACAGGGCGTTTCCACTCACGGCCCGCGACGGCACGCGCGGGAAAATCCGCCCCCATGAATGCCTCCACCCGCTCCCTGTTGGCCGCGATCCCGGCGCTGTCGCTCGCGCTGCTGCCCCTGGCGCCGCTGAGCGCCGCCACGCCGCCGCAGCCCGCGCGCCCGGTAGCGGCCGCCGCGGCATCGTCCGTTCAACCGGACAGCGCGAAGGCGCCGATCACGCATGACGTCTACGCGACCTGGCGCAGCATCCAGCATACGCAGCTGAGCCGCGATGGGCAGTGGCTCGCCTACGCGCTGGTCGCGCAGGAAGCCGATGGCGAACTCGTCGTGCGCCATATGACCGACGGCCGTGAGTACCGCGCGGCGCGCGGCACCTCGCCGCAATTCAGCGCCGACGGCCGCTTCGTCGCTTTCGCCGTGCAGCCCACCCGCGAGGCGCTCGATCAGGCGAAGAAGGACAAGAAGAAGGGCGACGAGGCGCCCAAGGCGGGGGCGGCGTGGATGGACCTCGCCACCGGCCAGGTCGAGACCGTGGAGCGTGTGAAGCGCTTCGCCTGGGGCAAGGACGGCGGCCGGCATCTGGCGATGCTGCTGGAGCCGCCAGCGAAGAAGGACGGCGGCAAGGAACCCGCCAAGGACGTCAAGGACGCCAAGGTGCCCGGCACGGCGCTGGTGCTGATCGACGCGCAGACCGGACAGCGCAACACCTACAAGGACGCCGCCGAGTTCGAATGGAATCGGCCGGGCACGCTGCTGGCGTACACACTGTCGGTGAAGGAGGCGCCGAAGAAGGAAGCCGTCAAGGCGCCCTCCACTGCCGCTTCGGACACTCCCGCCGTGCCCGCGCCCTCCGCCGCGGACGAGACCGCGCGCGAAGGCGTCTATCTCGTCGATCCCGCCGAACCGGCGAAGGCCCGCGCCGTGCTGTCCGGCGCCGGCAGCTACAAGCAGTTGGCCTTCGACGAGGCGGGCCGCCGGCTGGCTTTCGTGACCAATCGCGACCACGTCGCCGCCGCCAAGGCGGACAAGGCGGACAAGCCGGCCAGGGACGAGAAGCCCGCCAAGCCCGATCCCACGCCGTTCAAGCTCTTCCTGTGGGAAGCCGGTCAGGAGCGCGCCGCCATGCTGGTGGACGCGGCGACCGCCGGCATGCCCGCGGGCTGGACGCCGAGCGAGCATGCGCCGCTGAGCTTCAGCAAGGACGGCCTGCGCCTGTTCCTGAGCACCGCCGAGCTGCCCCCGCCCGAGCCCAAGGACGCGCCGGAGCCCTTGAAGGTCGACCTCTGGCACTGGAAGGATCCGGAGCTGCAGTCGGCGCAGAAGGCCAAGGCCGACAAGGAGCGCGTGCGCAGCTACCTGGCCGTCGTGCATCTGGGGACGGATGCCGGCGCGTCGCGCTTCGTGCAGCTCGCCACCAGGGAGCTGCCCACGATCCAGGTCAACGAGAACGCGAAGGTCGCACTCGGCCTCAGTGAGCTGCCGTACCGGCCGCTGGTGTCGTGGGAAGGCGTCTACATGGACGCCTATGCCGTGGACCTGGACACCGGCGCGGCGACGCCGCTCGCACGCAAGCTGCGGCACGCGCCGACGCTGTCGCCCGGCGGGCGCTATGTGCTGGGCTTCGATGCGCCGGCCGCGCGCTGGATGGCCTGGCGCACCGACACCGGCCAGGCCTGCGACCTGACCGGCCGGATCAAGTCGCGCTTCGACAACGACGACCGCGACGTCCCCGATCTGCCCTCGCCCTATGGCAGCGCCGGCTGGACCGCCGACGACGACAGCGTCGTCCTCTACGACAAGTTCGACCTGTGGGCGGTCCGGCCGGCCACCGGCGAGTCGCGCAACCTGACGCAGGGCTGGGGCCGCAAGCAGCAGCTGCAGCTGCGCGCGGTGCCGCTCGACCCCGAGGACGCGGACCGCAAGCCGCTGCCCGCCGACACGCTGACGCTGAGCGCCACGCACGACATCACGCGCGCCAGCGGCTACTACCGCGTCGACGCCGCGGGCGGCGTGCCGCGCATGCTGATCCAGGACGACAAGATGATCGGCGGCCTGATCAAGGCGAAGGAGGCCGATCGCGTCGTCTTCACGCAGCAGACCTTCGTCGAGTTCCCGGACCTGTGGGCGACGACGCTCGCCTTCCAGCAACCGTCGCGCGTCAGCGACGCCAATCCGCAGCAGGCACGCTACGCCTGGGGCACGCAGGAACTGATCGAGTACACCGCGGCCGATGGCCGCAAGCTGCGCGCGCTGCTGGCCAAGCCGGCGGATTTCGACCCGAAGCGGCAGTACCCGATGATGGTCTACATCTACGAGAAGATGACCGACAACCGGTACCGCTACATCCCGCCGGCGCCGGCGCAGAACATCAACGTCACGCGCTACGTCTCCAACGGCTACCTGGTGCTGCGGCCCGACATCGTCTACACCACCGGCCATCCCGGCCGGAGCGCGATGAACACGGTGCTGCCGGCGATCCGCCAGCAGATCGCCAAGGGCTTCGTCGATCCGAAGCGCGTCGGCATCCAGGGCCACAGCTGGGGCGCGTACCAGATCAACTACCTGATCACGCACACGACGCTGTTCCGCGCCGCCGAGGCCGGCGCCTCCATGGCCAACATGGTCAGCGGCTACGGCGGCATCCGCTGGGGCGCGGGCGTCAGCCGCGCGTTCCAGTACGAGCACGGCCAGAGCCGCATCGGCGCCACGCCGTGGGAACGGCCCGACCTGTATCTGGAGAACTCGCCCATCTTCCGCGTCGACAAGGTCACCACGCCCTACCTGACCATCCACAACGACGAGGACGACGCCGTGCCCTGGTACCAGGGCATCGAGTTCTTCACCGCGCTGCGGCGGCTGGGCAAGGAAGCCTACTGGTTCAACTACAACGGCGAGAAGCACGGCCTGCGCGAGCGCGACCACATGAAGCACTACACCGTGCACATGGCCGAGTTCTTCGACCATTACCTGCTTGGACGCCCGCGCCCCGAGTGGATGGACCAGCCGGTGCCCTACCTGGAGCGCGGCAAGCGCGACGTGATGGGGCAGTTCAAGCCGGTGCCCGCGCCGGCCGAAACCGCCGTCGCCAAGGGCCAGGAAGCGCCGCCCGGGGGCGGCAGCGCCAAATAGGTCGGCAGGCGCCGCCGTTGCGGCCGGCGCCGCGGTCAGCGCACGGGGTCCGCGTTCTGCGCGGCCTGGCGCGCGCTCTCGATGCGCTCGGCGATGGGCGGGTGCGTCGAGAGCCATTCGGCCCCGCGATCGGAGCGTCCCTCGCGGCGCATCTCCTCGCGCAGCTTGCTCCACGCGCCGACCAGCGTCTCGTTGGGCAGATGCTCGCGCAGGATCAGCCGCTGCGCCTCGGCGTCGGACTCGCGCTCGGCATTGCGGCTGTAGCGCAGCGCCTGCAACGAGGCCATCGAGCCGGCGGCGACCGTCGAGAAATCGCCCAGCACCACGCCCGCGACGCTCAGCAAGCCGATGCCCTGCACCACCTGCCGCATCGCATGCCGATGCTTCACATGGCCCGCCTCGTGGCCCAGCACGGCCATCAGCTCATCATCGGTGAGCGCCTCGGCCAGCCCGTCGAAGACGATGATCGTGCCATTGGGCAACGCCATCGCGTTGAAGCCGGCCCGGTCGCCCTGCCGCGCGAATCGCACGTCCAGCGGCACGCCGGGGAAGACGCGCGAGGCGATGTCATCGAAGCGGTCGACGATCTCCTTCTGGCGGCGTTCGGGCAACTGCGACGGCTTCAGCCATTCGTGCTCGATCTGCTCCTCGACTTCGTTGCCCACCGCCTGATCCAGCTTCGTCGGCACCAGCGGCAGCGCGGCCCGCGCGAGCAGCCCGGCCCCCTGACGGTCGAACCAGGCCACCAGCAGGATCAACAGGATCAGGCCGCACAGCGACAGCACCCAGCTCCCGATCATCTGCGCCCCGAGCGATTGGCCGCCGAGCTGGCGCCCCATCGCGTGGCCCGCCGGGATCCAGAGCGTGCCGCCATCGGGCAGGCCGACCGGCGTGGCGCTGTCACGCCACCATTCGCCAACCTGCAGCTTGCTGCGGGCGTAGCGCCGCAGCCCGGGCAGCGAGGGCTGCGAGGCGGCGAGCTCCGCCTCCGACGGCGGGGACGCCGTGGCCGCCTGCGGACGCGGCGGCCAGGGCATGAATTCAAGGTGGTTGCGGCTCAGGCGCACCCGCACCTCCTGCGGACGGTTCTCGGCGCCGTCGAACCAGCGGCCGGTGCCGGTCTGCGATCTGGATCTCATGTCAGCTCCCGCGGCCTCACCAGCCGATGTCCAGGCCGAAGGCGTCGGCAACGCCATCGCCGGCCGCGCCCCGCCCGTGGCCGCGCCCGGACTTCACGACCAGCGTGTCGAGCGGCTCGTCGGACAGCACGGTCATGCCTTCGACGCGCAGCCGCGCGATGCGCACCGCCAGGAACGGCCAGTACAGGCCCAGCGTCAGCACGGTCAGCAGGCCGTGACCCATCAGCGTCTTGAACAGCCGCAGCGCGGGCAGCTCGTACGCGAACTCGATGCCGCCGGACAGACGGGTGTTGTCCCAGATCAGCTTCTGCAGCCGCGCGATGTACACGGGCCAGCCGATCACCCAGGCCACGCCCATCGTCGCCAGCGGCGCGAAGATCGCCAGTTGCGACGCGGGCCCGCTGGCGGCGGCCTTCAAGGCGCCCGCGCCGATCGCCGTGATCACGCCAGCCACCAGGCCGGCCAGCAGCCCGACGCCGATCAGCCGCAGGTACAGGCCATAGAAGGCGCGCACCGGCAGTTCGAAGTCGAACTGCAGCGTGCCGTAGCGCGCATGCCGGTGCTGGAAACGCTTGAGCCAGCCATGCGCGAGCGGGAACAGCAGGCTCAGCGCCAAGCCGGCGACGCCCAGGAGCACCGGATGCAGACCCAGCCCGGCGCCGACGGACACGAAGGTCCACGCCACCAGCAGCGGCAGGCAGGACAGGTAGGTGATGGGCGCGCTGGCCTGGAAGCCGAAGCGCACGCCGCGCCAGCTGGTGTTGCCGAACTTGAAGCGCTGCGCGCCGGCGAACAGCATCGGGCCGCAGGCGTAGAGCACGATCAGCATCGCGATGCCGGCGCCCTTGGACCATTCGAAAGCGTGGCCATAGCAGACCAGCAGCGCCAGCGCGAGCACGCGGCCGACGAGGATGCGGCGCGGATCGCCGTGGAAATCGAAGGAGTCGCCGGCCAGCAGCGTGTGCCGCGCGAACCAGCGCGCCTTGCGCCGCTTGGCCCAGGCGGAATAGACGCCCAGCGTGGCCAGCGTCAGCAGCGTGTTGACGATCCAGACGCGGAAGTACTCCGCGCCGGTGCCGGTGAACTCGAGCCGCTGTTCATGCAGCTTCGCGAGCAGGCCGGTGGCCATCGGCCCGGCCGGCGCGGCTGCCGGCGGCACGGGCAGCGCTCCCGGCGCGGCGGGCGCGGCGGGCGGATTGGGCGCCGCGGCCGCAGGCGCCATCGGCACCAGTTCCAGCTCGATCTTGTTGTCGATCAATCCCACTTCTCCCAGGCCGGATCTGGCCCGGGCGAGAGTCTAGTGGTTCAGGCCGGCTCA
>Ga0209370_1002256_pt1 | contig 14246 bp, 10 predicted proteins | sample AgamicAtPrz_FD_187164 | JGI IMG/M metagenome (GOLD analysis project Ga0209370, IMG submission 187164) | Agave microbial communities from Guanajuato, Mexico - At.P.rz (SPAdes) (version 2) | ecosystem: Host-associated > Plants > Phyllosphere > Phylloplane/Leaf | place: Guanajuato, Mexico... | reverse complement strand
TATCCAGATTGCCCAACACCTTTAAGCGCGCGATGAGCATGGTCGCCAGCGCCGCGGAAAGCGGCGGCTGCGGGCAAAGCACGCCGTCGATGCGTAAACGGATCTGGCAGGCGTGCTCCATCGGTTCAATATGAATGTCGGATGCGCGTTGGCTTATCGCCTGCTGCAGCGTGTGGTTGAGGATATCTACCGCAGAGTGCGATGCTGATACGACGGGGAGGTGAGATTGTGACGCCATCTGCCGGTGCTTTTCCATGCGTTCAACGCTCCAGCATTCGATATCAATCCGTTTTTGCGTCGCGAAATGCAATGCCTCCATCAGTTCCTTGCCGGGATTTCCCGCTACGGCAATGCTGACCGTGTCGGTATCGTTGGTCAGTAGCACGGCGTGATGACGCAGGCAGAGTGCGACGAGTTGCTCAGTATTCATCATCCGCTCCCGTTAGTGAGTGTCGAAGCGGAAAACGTCTTCACAGGCCTGCTTGAGTGCGCTGTCAGAGTCGATCTTGCAACCACGCGTCCAGCCCGTCATGCCATTGCCGTCGCTCCAGAGCGGCGTCATGAGAACCTCCAGCCCATTCAGGCTCTCCTGCCCCGTTAACGACACGACGCCTTTAGCCACGCTCATCGCTGAAACATAACGTGTCGTCGTCGGAGAGGGTATGCCGTTCGTCCCCGCATCACAACGCTCCACGCCACCGTGGTCCAGCGCGCAAAGCTCGATAGCTGTGCGATAAGGGACAAACGTTTGCAGCATATCGGTGAGTGCGGCTTTTCGCAGGTAGTTCTGGTACGCGGGTATGCCGATGGCGCTCAGGATGGCAATTATGCCAATCACCACCATTAGCTCAATGAGCGTGAATCCTTTTTGTCTGTTCATGTCTGCTCCTTAGGTTAAGTGCCGCTACTCTGGCAGTGAGAGGGAGCAGAAACGAGGGGCAAAAAAGGAAACGTGAAGGGGCTTTCAGGGATTTAACGTAGCGTTTCAGGGAAGGGCAAAAGTTTTGCGATGAAGTCTGTGATTCCCCCTTCGCGTGAAGGGGGAGAACGGGATTACTTAAAGCGCATGGAGAGATCGAGAGCTCGCACATGCTTGGTGAGGGCACCTACGGAGATAAAATCAACGCCGGTTTCCGCGAATTCACGGAGGGTATCGAACGTCACGTTGCCGGATACCTCAAGCTGCGCCTGTCCGTTCGTCAGTTTTACCGCCTCACGCATCTGCTCGGTTTCAAAGTTATCCAGCATGATGATGTCAGCTCCGGCCTTAATCGCCTGCTCAAGCTCTTCCAGATTTTCCACTTCCACTTCAACCGGCACGTCCGGGTGGAGCCAGAAGGCTTTTTCCACCGCCTGGCGCACGGAGCCAGAGGCAATAATGTGGTTCTCTTTAATCAGGAAGGCATCTGACAACCCCAGACGATGGTTTGCGCCGCCGCCGCACAGCACCGCGTATTTCAGCGCGGTACGCAGGCCCGGCAGGGTTTTACGGGTATCCAGCAACTGCGTGCGGGTACCGGCCAGCAGGTCAACGTAGCGACGTACTTCGCTTGCTACCCCGGACAAGGTCTGGACGAAGTTCAGCGCGGTGCGCTCGCCGGTGAGCAGCACGCGGGACGGGCCATCGAGCTCAAATAGCGGCTGGTTCGCCGTGACGGTGTCGCCGTCCTCCACGTGCCAGGTTACCTGCACATCATCGCCTGCCAGCTGGGTAAAGACCTCTTCAACCCAACGCTTGCCGCAAAAAACGCCGTCTTCACGCGTGATGATGACCGCGTGGGAGCGTGTCTCTTTTGGCAACAACTGTGCGGTAATATCGTTGTCGGCGCTGACGTCACCGCCAAGGTCTTCTTTCAACGCATGGGCAACGCTTGCCGGGATATCCATGTTAATACGTTCCAGAAGGGCTTCACGTCGGTGGTCGGGGTTGTAGCGGCGAGGCGGCATGATAAAACTCCAAATTGGTAACGAATCATAATATTGAAACATGCTACTCTGAACCGAGTCATTGCACCATACAGAAGGAGTTCCAGCATGTTGTTAGAAGACGGATGGCTGGTGGATGCGCGGCACGTGCCCTCGCCGCACCACGATTGCCGCCCGGAGGATGAAAAGCCCACACTGCTGGTGGTTCATAATATTAGTCTCCCGCCGGGTGAGTTTGGCGGTCCGTGGATCGATGCGTTATTCACTGGAACGATTGATCCCGATGCTCATCCCTTTTTTGCTGAAATTGCTCATCTGCGCGTATCGGCACATTGTCTGATCCGTCGCGACGGAGAAGTGGTTCAATATGTTCCTTTTGATAAGCGCGCCTGGCATGCTGGGGTGTCGATGTATCACGGGCGCGAACGGTGCAATGATTTCTCCATTGGGATCGAACTGGAAGGCACGGATACCACGCCCTACACCGATTCACAGTATCAACAGTTAGCGGCCGTGACCCGAACGCTTATCGGGCTCTATCCGGCAATCGCTGAAAATATTACCGGACACAGTGATATCGCCCCGGTGAGAAAAACCGATCCTGGTCCGGCTTTTGACTGGTCCCGGTTTCGCACCATGCTCGCCGCGTCGTCAGAATAAGGAGATACCATGACGTTATTTACCATGCTGTTGGTAATGATTGCCGAACGCCTGTTTAAACTTGGCGAGCACTGGCATCTGGATCACCGGCTGGAGGTGATTTTCCGCCGGATCAAACATTTTTCCATGCTGCGTACGCTGTTGATGATGGCGGGCGTCATGCTTATTACCTTCCTGCTCCTGCGCTCGCTGTACGGGCTGTTTTTCAACGTGCCGCTGCTGGTGGTGTGGATCCTGCTTGGGGTGCTGTGCATTGGTGCGGGCAAAGTGCGTATGCACTATCACGCTTATCTTAAAGCCGCCTCCCGTGACGATGCCCATGCGCGCGGAGCCATGGCGAGCGAGCTGACGATGATCCACGGCGTGCCGCCGGACTGCGACGAGCGCGAGTTTCTGCGCGAGCTGCAAAATGCGCTGCTGTGGATTAACTTCCGCTACTATCTGGCACCGCTGTTCTGGTTCGTGGTGGGCGGTCCGTGGGGGCCGGTACTGCTGATGGGGTATGCATTCCTGCGCGCCTGGCAGACCTGGCTGGCCCGTTACCTGACGCCCCATGAACGCTTGCTGTCAGGCATTGATGCCATCCTGCACGTGCTAGACTGGCTCCCGGTTCGTCTGGTGGGCGTGGTGTACGCGTTAATTGGTCACGGTGAAAAAGCGCTGCCTGCATGGTTCGCCTCGCTTGCCGACCGCCATACGTCGCAGTACCAGGTGTTAACGCGTCTGGCGCAGTTCTCGCTGGCGCGTGAGCCGCACACCGACAAGATTGAAACGCCGAAAGCCGCTGTCTCCATGGCGAAGAAAACGTCGTTCGTGGTGGTTGTGGTCGTGGCGTTGCTGACTATCTACGGCACGCTGGTGTAAGCCAGCGCGCCGCAAAGACTAAAGCGTATCCGCGGGCGGGATGCCGAAATCAGGCATCCCGTTTTCGTCCCAGCGGACAAGCTTCAGGCGGGTGTGGCGGTTCGGATCGTACAGCGGGTCGCCCTCAATTTCGGTGTAATTACGCGCGTGATACACCAGCACATCCTCCCCTTCCGGCGTTTGCGTAAAGCTGTTGTGTCCCGGACCGTACTGGCGGTTTTCGTAACTGGTGACGAACACCGGGTGCGAGGATTTTTGCCAGTTTGCCGGGTTTTGCGGATCGGCATTCAGGTCTATCCACAGTAGCCCCATGCAGTAGTTCTCGTCGGTGGCGCTGGCGGAATAGCTGATAAACAGCTTATCGTCGTGAACCAGCACCGCCGGACCTTCGTTGACCCAAAACCCGCGACACTCCCAGTCATACTCCGGCTTGCTGAGCATCACCGGCTCGCCTTTCAGCGTCCAGGGGTTTTCCATTTCGCACAGATAAAGATTGGAGTTCCCGGAGATGTCCGGCGCTTTTTGCGCCCACAGATACCAGCGTTTTCCCTGATGAACAAAGGTGGTGGCATCCAGCGCGAAGGTGTCGAACTGCGTTTTTATCTGACCTTTTTCCGTCCACGTACCGGTGAGCGGATCGCCGTCGGCACACTCCAGCGCAAACATCCGGTGCTGGAACATCCCAAGTTCGTCGAGCGCCTGGGTGTGCGTCGCGGCAAAGTAGATGTACCACTTGCCGTCAATGTGGTGCAGTTCCGGCGCCCAGATCAGCTGGCTCATCGGGCCGGTCTCGGGTTTGCGCCAGACCACAACTTCTTCAGCATTACGTAAGCCTTCCAGCGACTCTGCGCGGCGGATCGCCAGCCTGTCGTACTGCGGCACGGAGGCGATAAAAAAGTACTGCCCCTCATGGCGTAAAATGTACGGGTCGGCACGTTGTTCGATAAACGGGTTTGGCCACTGATGCATTTGGCTCTCCTTATTTTGTCTCTGCGGCTTTCAGTTCCTGATAGTCGCTCAGTTCACGGTAATTGGTGCGACGTTTTTCCAGGTCTTCCTGAATGCGTTTCATCGTTTCACGGTCTACCTTCAGCAGGCGTACTACGCCCGCGGTAATTAAGTATCCAATGCCGGGAATGACGGTAAAGAGCAGCACGATCCCGTTAATGGCGTCCGCGCTCTGCGCTTTTGCGCCCGCGTCATAACCGTACCAGGAGAGCAGGAAGCCCACCATCGCTCCGGCAATCGCCAGCCCCAGCTTCAGGAAAAAGATGTTGCCGGAGAAGCTGATCCCGGTAATGCGTTTCCCGGTCTTCCACTCGCCGTAGTCGTCCACGTCGGCCATCAGCGACCAGTGCAGCGGTGACGGGATCTGGTGCAGGATGTTCAGCAGGAAGTAGAGCACCACGATGGTGACGGTGGCTTTCGGGTCGAAGAAGTAGAAGGCGCAGGAGAAAATCGCCAGCACGATGTTGGTCCAGAAGAACACCTTCAGCTTACACCAGCGGTCGGTCAGCACTTTAGCCAGCACGCTACCAAGCATCATGCCGACCACGCCAAGGCTGATAAACAGCGTGGCGAAGTGGGTGCTCTGGCCCATCACCCAGGTGACGTAATACATGGTGGCCGCCATGCGGATAAAGCCCGGGCAGACGTTGCACAGGGTCAGGAGCAGAATGCGTACCCACTGGTCGTTCTTCCACACGTCTTTCAGATCGTTTTTCAGCTCATCGTTGGTTTGCACCGCCGGGCGCACGCGCTCGCGCACGGTAGAGAAGCTGAACAGGAACATACAGGTCCCAATCAGGGCCAGGACGGTCATTGCCATCTGGTAGCCTTTGGCCTTATTGTCCCCGCCAAACCAGTCGGCCATCGGCAGCAGCGTTAACGAGAGCAGCAGCGTGGCGATACCGACCATCACAAAACGATACGACTGACAGGCGACGCGCTCTTTCGGGTCGTTGGTGATCACGCCACCGAGCGAGCAGTAAGGAATATTGATCGCCGTGTAGGTCAGCGACAGCAGGAAATAGGTGACAAACGCATAGATAACTTTGCTGTTATAGCTCCAGTCTGGCGTGGTGAACATCAGGATGCTGAACAGCGCGTAGGGGAAGGCGATCCACAGCAGCCATGGACGAAATCGGCCATATTTACTGCGGGTACGGTCGGCAATCGCCCCCATGATCGGGTCCGTTACGGCATCAATCACGCGGACGGACAGCAGCAGCACGCCGACCAGCGCAGGCGCCAGGCCAAAAATATCCGTATAAAAATAGTTAACAAACAGCATGATGGCGCCGAAGATGATGTTGCATCCCGCGTCGCCCATCCCATAGCCGATCTTTTCTTTTACTGACAGTTTGTTGTTATCCATCGACAGCTCTCCGGTTTACGGTATGGAGAGAATTATTCGCTGGCTCATGAATATATGCGTTGCAGGATAAAGGCGGTGATATGGATGAAACGGCTGAAGGGCTGAATTTGTGAGGAAGGTAACAACACGCTGTACCCGCAAAAAACGGGTACAGCGCAGAGAGGCTTAGTGTGCTTTCACGGCTTTCTGGTTCTTCTGTTTCACCAGGTAACCCACGCCGAGGATCGCAATCCAGACCGGGATCAGGTAAACGGAAATCGCCATCCCCGGGGTGATCAGCATGATCACCAGCACGGCCGCCATAAACACCAGGCACACCCAGTTACCCAGCGGGTAAAGCAGGGCAGGGAAGCGCGTGGTGACGCCTTGCTGCTGCTTGGCGCGGCGGAACTTGATGTGCGCCAGGCTGATCATCGCCCAGTTAATCACCAGAGCAGAGACCACCAGCGCCATCAGCAGGCCGAAGGCTGACTCCGGCGCCAGGTAGTTGATCAGCACGCACAGCGCCGTGACAACTGCTGACACAATAATGGTGTTCACCGGTACGCCGCGCTTATCAACGTTGAGCAGCGCTTTCGGGGCGTTGCCCTGCTGAGCCAGACCGAACAGCATGCGGCTGTTGCAGTAGACGCAGCTGTTATAAACAGACAGCGCCGCGGTCAGAACCACCACGTTGAGAGCGTTTGCCACAAAGGTATCGCCCAGCTCGTGGAAGATCAGCACAAACGGGCTGGTGTCAGCGGTCACGCGGGTCCACGGCAGCAGGGAAAGCAGCACGGCCAGCGAGCCCACATAGAAGATCAGGATGCGGTAGATAACCTGGTTGGTGGCTTTTGGAATGCTCTGCTCCGGGTTGTCGGCTTCCGCGGCGGTGATGCCCACCAGCTCAAGGCCGCCAAAGGAGAACATAATGATAGCCATCATCATTACCAGGCCGGTCATGCCGTGAGGCAGGAAGCCGCCCTGTTCCCAGAGGTTGCGCACTGTCGCCTGCGGGCCGCCATTGCCGCTGAACAGCAGCCAGCCGCCGAAGATGATCATCGCCACTACGGCAATCACCTTAATAATCGCAAACCAAAACTCCATTTCACCGAACACTTTTACGTTGGTCAGGTTAATGGCGTTAATAATGACGAAGAAAGCCGCAGCGGAAGCCCAGGTTGGGATCTCCGGATACCAGAACTGAATGTACTTCCCGACGGCGGTAAGCTCAGCCATGGCAACCAGGACGTACAGCACCCAATAGTTCCATCCAGAGGCGAAACCGGCAAAGCTGCCCCAGTATTTGTAGGCAAAGTGGCTGAACGAGCCTGCAACCGGCTCTTCAACGACCATCTCACCCAACTGACGCATAATCAGAAAGGCAATAAAGCCTGCGATTGCGTACCCCAAAATAATGCCCGGACCGGCTGACTGGATAACGGACGCGCTGCCGAGAAACAGGCCAGTACCGATAGCACCACCCAGTGCAATGAGCTGTATGTGGCGGTTCTTAAGCCCGCGCTTTAGCTGATCGCCGTGCTGTTGAGCTTCCATTTGAAACCTCGTGTGTGGTTGTTATGTTCACGCTGTGCGTGTGTAATTATGAAAATCCATATTCTGTATTTATTTCTTTACGGTTAACGAGACCGAAAAAAGCGGAGATGACTTCCGTAAGCGCAAGAATAGTGGTAAGCGCCTGTGAATGCACCTGCTTTATGAAGGGCTGATGACGACTTGAATAAAAAGAAAGCATTTGTAAATCGGCCCGCTTATTCGTCCTAACCCAACCTATAGAATAGAAATGCGCCAGAAGTGGGCGAATTTTCGTTATTTGCCTTGTTGAATCGCTTCAGATTGCAAAAACCCTCGTTTCATTAAGGTTAAAACTGCCTCTTTGGGAGTAATCAACTCATTTGTGCAAAGTTACATTTCTGAAACGTTATTTCTGTAAGGTTGTTAAAATGTGCAGGGTTTACTGATTTCAATCAAAACCAATATGGACAGAAGGTGAATACTTTGTTACTTTAGCGATACGAACTTGAAATTGGTAAGACCAATTGACTCCGGGCAAAAAGGCGTAAGACAGGGAATATGGCCTACAGCAAAATTCGCCAACCAAAACTATCTGATGTGATTGAGCAGCAGCTGGAGTTTTTAATCCTCGAAGGGACTCTGCGCCCGGGTGAGAAACTTCCGCCAGAACGCGAGCTGGCAAAACAGTTCGACGTTTCACGTCCCTCTCTGCGTGAGGCGATTCAACGTCTCGAAGCAAAGGGCTTGCTGCTTCGTCGCCAGGGCGGCGGAACCTTTGTGCAAAACAGCCTGTGGCAGAGCTTCAGCGATCCGCTGGTAGAACTTCTCTCTGACCACCCAGAATCCCAGTTTGATCTGCTTGAGACCCGTCACGCGCTTGAAGGTATTGCGGCCTATTACGCCGCCCTTCGCAGCACTGATGAAGATCGCGTGCGTATCCGCGAACTGCATCAGGCCATTGAACGGGCACAGCAGTCCGGCGATTTAGACGCCGAGTCCAGCGCCGTTGTCCAGTATCAAATCGCCGTCACCGAAGCGGCACACAACGTGGTGCTCCTCCATCTGCTACGCTGCATGGAGCCGATGCTGGCCCAGAACGTTCGTCAGAATTTTGAATTGTTGTATGCCCGTCGGGAGATGCTCCCGCTGGTAAGCAACCATCGCACCCGAGTATTCGAGGCGATAATGGCCGGGGAACCGGAGCAGGCGCGTGAAGCGTCGCACCGCCATCTGGCTTTCATTGAGGAAATCTTGCTGGACCGCAGCCGTGAACAATCGCGTCGCGAACGTTCATTACGCCGCATACAGCAACGAAAGGATTAAGCGCCAGGTACTTTTAGAGCGCGGCAACTAAACGCAGAACCTGTCTTATTGTGTTCTTGCCCAAGAGCACAATGGGACAGGTTCCAGACAAATCAACGTATTAGATAGATAAGGAATACCCCCATGTCAGAACGTCTCCAAAATGACGTGGATCCGATCGAAACTCGCGACTGGCTACAGGCGATCGAATCGGTCATCCGTGAAGAAGGTGTTGAGCGCGCTCAGTATCTGATTGATCAGCTGCTTTCTGAAGCCCGCAAAGGCGGCGTGAAGGTTGCTTCAGGTGCAGGGGCTAGCAACTACGTAAACACGATTGCCGTCGAAGACGAACCGGAATACCCGGGCAATCTGGATCTGGAACGTCGTATCCGTTCTGCAATCCGCTGGAACGCCATCATGACCGTTCTGCGCGCATCCAAGAAAGACCTGGAACTGGGTGGCCACATGGCGTCCTTCCAGTCTTCTGCGACCGTTTACGAAGTGTGCTTCAACCACTTCTTCCGTGCAGCGAACGAGAAAGACGGCGGCGATCTGGTGTACTTCCAGGGCCACATCTCTCCGGGCATCTATGCACGTGCATTCCTGGAAGGTCGTCTGACTGAAGAGCAGATGAACAACTTCCGTCAGGAAGTTCACGGTAAAGGTCTGTCTTCTTACCCGCACCCTAAACTGATGCCTGAATTCTGGCAGTTCCCGACCGTATCTATGGGTCTGGGCCCAATCGGTGCGATCTACCAGGCTAAATTCCTGAAGTATCTGGAACACCGTGGTCTGAAAGACACCTCTGAGCAAACCGTTTACGCCTTCCTGGGCGACGGCGAAATGGATGAGCCAGAATCTAAAGGTGCGATCACCATCGCGACCCGTGAGAAGCTGGACAACCTGTGCTTCATCATCAACTGTAACCTGCAGCGTCTGGATGGTCCGGTAACCGGCAACGGCAAGATCATCAACGAACTGGAAGGCATCTTCGCAGGTGCTGGCTGGAACGTGATTAAAGTCATGTGGGGCGGTCGTTGGGATGAGCTGCTGCGTAAAGACACCAGCGGTAAACTGATCCAGCTGATGAACGAAACCGTTGACGGTGACTACCAGACCTTCAAATCCAAAGACGGTGCCTACGTTCGTGAGCACTTCTTCGGCAAATACCCTGAAACCGCAGCACTGGTTGCAGACTGGACTGATGAGCAGATCTGGGCCCTGAACCGCGGTGGTCACGATCCGAAGAAAGTCTACGCTGCACTGAAAAAAGCGCAGGAAACCAAAGGTAAAGCGACTGTAATCCTGGCCCACACCATCAAAGGTTACGGCATGGGTGATACCGCAGAAGGTAAAAACATCGCTCACCAGGTTAAGAAAATGAACATGGACGGCGTGCGTTATATCCGCGACCGTTTCAACGTTCCAGTGACCGATGAGCAGGTAGAAAACCTGTCTTACATCACCTTCCCGGAAGGTTCTGAAGAGCACAAGTACCTGCACGAACGTCGTCAGGCGCTGAAAGGCTACCTGCCAGCTCGTCAGCCTAACTTCACCGAGAAACTGGAACTGCCAGCTCTGGAAGACTTCTCTCAGCTGCTGGAAGAGCAGAATAAAGAGATCTCTACCACTATCGCTTTCGTTCGTGCCCTGAACGTGATGCTGAAGAACAAGTCGATCAAAGATCGTCTGGTTCCAATCATCGCCGACGAAGCGCGTACTTTCGGTATGGAAGGTCTGTTCCGTCAGATCGGTATCTACAGCCCGAACGGCCAGCAGTACACCCCGCAGGACCGTGAGCAGGTTGCATACTACAAAGAAGACGAGAAAGGTCAGATCCTGCAGGAAGGTATCAACGAGCTGGGCGCAGGCGCATCCTGGCTGGCTGCTGCGACCTCTTACAGCACCAACAACCTGCCGATGATCCCGTTCTACATCTACTACTCCATGTTCGGGTTCCAGCGTATCGGTGACCTGTGCTGGCAGGCTGGCGACCAGCAGGCTCGCGGCTTCCTGGTAGGCGGTACTTCCGGTCGTACGACCCTGAACGGTGAAGGTCTGCAGCACGAAGATGGCCACAGCCACATTCAGTCTCTGACTATCCCTAACTGTATCTCTTACGACCCGTCTTACGCGTACGAAGTGGCAGTCATCATGCATGACGGTCTGCAGCGCATGTACGGTGAAGCGCAAGAGAACATTTACTACTACATCACCACCCTGAACGAAAACTACCACATGCCGGCAATGCCAGCAGGTGCCGAGGAAGGTATCCGTAAAGGTATCTACAAACTCGAAACCCTCGAAGGTAGCAAAGGTAAAGTTCAGCTGCTGGGCTCCGGTTCTATCCTGCGTCACGTACGTGAAGCAGCACAGATCCTGGCGAAAGACTACGGTGTGGGTTCCGACGTGTACTCTGTGACTTCCTTCACTGAACTGGCGCGTGATGGTCAGGATTGTGAGCGCTGGAACATGCTGCACCCAATGGAAACCCCACGCGTTCCGTACATCGCTCAGGTGATGAACGACGCGCCAGCGGTGGCGTCTACTGACTATATGAAACTGTTCGCTGAGCAGGTTCGTACTTACGTTCCAGCTGATGATTATCGCGTTCTGGGTACTGACGGCTTCGGTCGTTCTGACAGCCGCGAAAACCTGCGTCACCACTTCGAAGTTGATGCTTCTTACGTGGTTGTAGCAGCACTGGGCGAACTGGCTAAACGTGGCGAAATCGATAAGAAAGTGGTTGCTGACGCAATCACCAAATTCAACATCGATGCAGAAAAAGTTAACCCGCGTCTGGCGTAAGAGGTAAAAGAATAATGGCTATCGAAATCAATGTACCGGACATCGGGGCTGATGAAGTTGAAATCACCGAGATCCTGGTCAAAGTGGGCGACAAAGTTGAAGCTGAACAGTCGCTGATCACCGTAGAAGGCGACAAAGCCTCTATGGAAGTCCCGTCTCCTCAGGCTGGCATCGTTAAAGAGATCAAAGTCTCTGTTGGCGATAAAACCGAGACCGGCAAACTGATCATGATTTTCGATTCCGCCGACGGTGCAGCAGCTGCTGCACCTGCGCAGGAAGAGAAGAAAGAAGCCGCTCCGGCCGCCGCTGCTCCAGCCGCTGCCGCGAGCGCGAAAGAAGTGAACGTGCCTGACATCGGCGGTGACGAAGTTGAAGTCACTGAAATCCTGGTGAAGGTGGGCGACACCGTTGCAGCTGAGCAGTCACTGATCACCGTAGAAGGCGACAAAGCCTCTATGGAAGTGCCAGCTCCGTTCGCCGGTACTGTTAAAGAGATCAAGATCAACACCGGCGACAAAGTGTCTACCGGCTCCCTGATCATGGTCTTCGAAGTGGCGGGTGCTGCACCTGCTGCCGCGCCAGCACAGGCCGCTGCTCCGGCTCCGGCCGCTGCACCAGCAGCTGCTGGCGGCGCGAAAGACGTTAATGTACCGGACATCGGCGGTGACGAAGTTGAAGTAACCGAAGTGATGGTGAAAGTGGGCGACAAAGTTGCCGCTGAACAGTCACTGATCACCGTTGAAGGCGACAAGGCTTCTATGGAAGTCCCAGCGCCGTTCGCGGGTACCGTTAAAGAGATCAAAATCAGCACCGGCGACAAAGTGTCTACCGGCTCTCTGATCATGGTCTTCGAAGTGGAAGGCGCTGCGCCTGCCGCAGCTCCGGCTGCCGCGGCTGCTCCGGCACCTTCTGCTGCACCGGCTCAGGCGTCTAAACCTGCTGCGGCTCCTGCTGCAAAAGCGGAAGGCAAATCTGAGTTCGCTGAAAACGACGCTTACGTCCACGCTACCCCGCTGATTCGTCGCCTGGCGCGCGAATTCGGTGTGAACCTGGCGAAAGTGAAAGGGACCGGCCGTAAGGGTCGTATCCTGCGCGAAGACGTTCAGACCTACGTGAAAGACGCGGTGAAACGCGCCGAAGCTGCACCTGCTGCAGCCGCCGGTGGCGGTATCCCGGGCATGCTGCCATGGCCAAAAGTGGACTTCAGCAAGTTCGGCGAAATCGAAGAAGTTGAGCTGGGCCGCATCCAGAAAATCTCTGGTGCTAACCTGAGCCGTAACTGGGTGATGATCCCGCACGTTACGCACTTCGATAAGACCGATATCACCGATCTGGAAGCGTTCCGTAAACAGCAGAACGCCGAAGCTGAGAAGCGCAAGCTGGACGTGAAATTCACCCCAGTGGTCTTCATCATGAAAGCCGTTGCCGCTGCCCTTGAGCAGATGCCACGCTTCAACAGCTCCCTGTCCGAAGACGGTCAGAAGCTGACGCTGAAGAAATACATCAACATCGGTGTTGCGGTTGATACGCCAAATGGTCTGGTTGTTCCGGTCTTCAAAGACGTGAACAAGAAGAGCATTACCGAGCTGTCCCGTGAACTGACCGTGATCTCCAAGAAAGCGCGTGATGGTAAGCTGACTGCCGGCGAAATGCAGGGCGGCTGCTTCACTATCTCCAGCATCGGCGGCCTGGGTACCACCCACTTCGCGCCGATCGTTAACGCGCCGGAAGTGGCTATCCTCGGTGTGTCCAAGTCCGCGATGGAGCCGGTGTGGAATGGCAAAGAGTTCGTGCCGCGTCTGATGATGCCAATCTCTCTGTCCTTCGACCACCGCGTGATCGACGGTGCTGATGGTGCGCGTTTCATCACCATCATCAACAACATGCTGAGCGACATTCGCCGCCTGGTGATGTAATCGAAAAGCCGGCCAGTCGGCCGGCTTTTTTCTGATAATCTCATGGTGTTTGTGAGGTTATTGGCGAAAGCGACAATTCGTGAGCCGTTTGTTGTTTCAAAATTGTTAACAATTTTGTAAACTGCGGGCGGATAGAACGACCCGGTGGACGACGGGTATAAATTAAGAGGTCATGATGAGCACAGAAATCAAAACTCAGGTCGTAGTACTTGGGGCAGGCCCGGCAGGTTACTCCGCAGCATTCCGCGCCGCGGATTTAGGTCTGGAAACCGTCATCGTAGAACGTTACAGCACCCTCGGCGGTGTTTGTCTGAACGTCGGCTGTATCCCTTCTAAAGCGCTGCTGCACGTAGCGAAAGTTATCGAAGAAGCCAAAGCGCTGGCTGAACACGGTATCGTCTTCGGCGAGCCGAAAACCGATATCGACAAAATTCGTACCTGGAAAGAGAAAGTTATCACTCAGCTGACCGGCGGTCTGGCGGGTATGGCCAAAGGCCGTAAAGTGAAAGTGGTAAACGGTCTGGGTAAATTCACCGGTGCGAACACCCTGGAAGTGGAAGGCGAAAACGGCAAAACCGTGATCAACTTCGACAACGCGATCATCGCGGCAGGCTCTCGCCCAATCGAACTGCCATTCATTCCACATGAAGATCCACGCGTGTGGGATTCCACCGATGCGCTGGAGCTGAAAACCGTTCCTAAGCGTCTGCTGGTTATGGGCGGCGGTATCATCGGTCTGGAAATGGGTACCGTGTACCATGCGCTGGGTTCAGAGATCGACGTGGTTGAAATGTTCGACCAGGTTATCCCGGCAGCCGACAAAGACATCGTTAAAGTCTTCACCAAACGTATCAGCAAGAAATTCAACCTGATGCTGG
>Ga0209370_1002254_pt1 | contig 14264 bp, 16 predicted proteins | sample AgamicAtPrz_FD_187164 | JGI IMG/M metagenome (GOLD analysis project Ga0209370, IMG submission 187164) | Agave microbial communities from Guanajuato, Mexico - At.P.rz (SPAdes) (version 2) | ecosystem: Host-associated > Plants > Phyllosphere > Phylloplane/Leaf | place: Guanajuato, Mexico... | reverse complement strand
TGCCGTCGTAGGCCTTGATGATGGCGGCGGACTGCTGCTGGGAGAGGTTGGCCTGGGCCGGGATCGAGAACATGGCCACGCTGGCCAGCAGGAGCGATGCGGCGGATAGCTTGGTAAATGGCATGGGTGTGCGCATTCCTTTGCATGGGGTGGAGGGTGACCGTTTACGCAAACGGAAGATGCCCACGCTATCACCAATGACTACTGGCGCGGGAGAGGTGGCAATGTGCATTTGTGCACAAACGTGCAAGCTTTCATCTACGGCGCGGCCTGCAGCTTTATGACAAAAATGCGTATCATTAGCGTTTTTTGTAATAACCCGTTCTACGAGAGAAGGATCCTCATGTTCACGTCTTACCTTGCACCCCTGGCCGGGGTGCTGGCCTTCACCCTTGCCTGCATCACGCCCGCCCAGGCCCGGGACGATGGCACCGACCACTCTGTCACCCTGGAAAAGGTCGTGCAGACCTTCACCGTGCAGACCGACGGCAGCTTCCAGGTGGCGGTCGATTCGGTCTCGCGCATCAACGAAGAGCGGGCTATCCAGGCCAAGGCCCAGCAGCCGCTGAGCTACAACCGCTCGTACGAAACCCTGGAGGTCGACGAAGCCTTCACCCAGAAGCCCGATGGGCGCAAGGTGATGGTCGATGCCTCGCAGATCAAGGAGCAGCAGGAGCAGGCGTCCACCTACGCGCCGATGTTCCAGGACTCCCGGGTCAAGGTGGTGATCTTCCCGGAAGTGGCCGTCGGCGATCGCCTGGTGCTGCGTTACAAGCGCCATCGCAACACAGCGCTGTTCCCCGGCCACTTCGAGGACCTCACCGGCCCGGATTTCCACCCCGTGGAGCAGTTCTCGCTGATCTACGACCTGCCGGCGGATCTGCCGTTGTACGCTGATGCCCGTGGCTTCAAGGCGTCCTCGCCCAAGGCCGGCAAGGGCCGCAAGGTCTACCGCTGGGACTTCGTACCCGCCGACAGGGCCAGGATCGAGGCGAGCGCCGTGTCCTATCTGGACTACGGCCAGTACCTCGCAGTGTCGACCTTCAAGGATTACGCTGGGCTTGCCGCCAGCTACCAGGCGCGCGCCGGCGTGGAAGTGACGCCGGCCATCGCCGCACTGGCCGAGCAGTTGACGGCGAACCTGCCCGATGCCCGGGCCAAGGCGCTCAAGCTCAGCGACTGGGTACGTGAGAACATCCGCTACGTGGCGGTCTATGTCGGTGCCGGCGGGGTGGTTCCGCATTCGGCGCAGAGCGTGCTGGACAACCGCTATGGTGACTGCAAGGACCATGTCGCCCTGCTCGAGGCATTGCTCAAGGCCGCAGCCATTGAAAGCTCGCCTGCCCTGATCAACCTCGGCAACGCCTACCACCTGCCCAAGGTGCCGACCCTGGGTGTGCTCAACCATGTGTTGACCTACGTACCGAGCCTGGACCTGTACCTGGACTCGACCGACCCGTCGGTGGCCGCCGGCTACCTGCCGCTGATGGACCTGGACAAGACCACGCTGCTGACCGCCTCGGGCGAGTTCGGCAAGACCCCGGCTTCCCAGTTCGGCAAGCAGGTCGGTGAGATGCTGTTCAAGGTCAAGGGCACGGGCGCCGCGGACTTCACCGGCGCTTCGACGATCGAGGGTTGGGCCAGCGAGGTCAACCGCTATGGCGCCAAGTCGATGAAACCGGCCGACCTCGATCGCATGGTCGAGCAGGTGCTCAATGCCTACGGCCAGCGGGGCAGCGGCAAGATCCTGATCCAGCCATCGGTGGCGCCGGAACACTTCCACAGCCAGGTCGAGGGTCATACCGAGAACCTGGTGAACCTGCCAGGCCCAGTTGGGCTTCCGGCACTGAGCAGCCTGGTCGGCGGTATCTCGCAGATGGTCTATGGCTTTGCCGCCGAAAACGAACGCACCCAGGGCTTCGTCTGCATTTCCAACGAAACGGTGGAGAAGGCGCGCTTCGAGTTCCCTGCCGAAGTCACTGTCCTGGCGACGCCCAAGGCCGTTGCCGTGAAGGAAGGCAGCTTCGACTACAGCGCCCTTTACACTCGCGATGGCAATGCCGTGGTGGTCGAGCGGCGCATGCAGTTCAAGCATCCGAAGGCGGTGTGCACGCCTGAAGAGTTCAAGGCGATGAAGCCGGTCATTGAAACCATGGTCAGGGACCTGCAAGGCCAGATCATCGTGCAGGGCTGAGGCCCGGAAACGCAAAAGCCCCGCCAGAGTGGTCTGAGCGGGGCTTTGCTTTTGCCGTCACCGTGCAAACACGTGGGTGACGGTAGAGCGTAGTTTGCAAACGAAAAACGGCGAGGGAATCCTCGCCGTCTGTTTGAACAAGCAGGTTACGCCGTTGTTAGGCCGAGCGGCGGGTCAGTTGGCTGATGCGGCCAGGAGAGAGCTTGAAGATTTTCGCCACTTCCTTCTTGGGAACACCCTTGCTAACGGCGGCGTTGATCTCCAGATCGCGAATCTGGCGATCGTGCTTTTTGTTATCCGTGTCCCGGAGGGAGTGAAGAATCTGAACTTGAGTTTGCAGGCCAGCTACCTTTCGCTCCAGCTCACGCACCCGGTGGTTCGTTACGTTGTCAGCCATGATATGATCACTTTGTTTTAAAGATGGGTAGGTTTGTCACTCCCCTCTTGAGTCGGCCCAGGTTCTTGCTGGAATACAGGCTGGCTTTCGGAGGGAAGGATGCAAGCCTTACCCATTTTTTTTTGCATTACAAGCCGTATTTCCCGCTCATGTAGAGGCAATGAAATATTTGGAAAAAATAGTAATAAAAATCAATAAGTTACAATGACGAAAAGCATTTCTATTAAATAGTCATTTTTGATTGTTATATTTAATTTGAAGTTATAATAATTATCTGTATCGAAAGGTAAGTGGGTCGCCGGTCGCTAAGCCGAGTAGTTCCGCAGTCGTGGCGAGTCGACTGTTTTCAGCTGTGAGCGGTCGCCTATCCAGCCCTCAAGTGCTCAAGGCTGGCCGCTTTGGACTGATCTCTGGGCCCGCTTTAACCCTGGTCTCAGTTCATTGATGCTAAGGACTAGTGCAGGCCTGCTGGACCCTCCTCTCGCAGCGTAGGCTCTGTCAAACGGTCAGCGGCTGGCCTTGCGTTACTCTGGCTGCTGTAGAGGGATACGCGCCGCAGGTAGGGGATGAACTACCTGTGCCGGTCTGGGTACCTGACTTCAGCAAAATCAACTGAGGCGGTCACCGGCTGAATTTACGTACCTGAAACCATGACCAAAAGTGACCTCCCCCATTTTTCGGGGTTCCCTATCGTATGAGGGTACCCCAGCATAATTGAGCCATCCCAATGCCCAGCTAAGATTTTGGTGTAGCCGATTTGGCTTATACAGGAGGAAGCACAATGCCGAGTATCAGCGTGACTGCCCGAATTGTGAATGGTGGCCAGTGGAGCCCCTTTAGTGGTGAGGCGTCCAGCGCAGAGGTGGTGGATTTGATATGCGGCGAAGGCCTGGCCCCACCGCCGACCGGCGTTACGATTGAGCTCACAACCAGCAGCGGTAGGCGAGTCGAGGTGCACTTTCCCCGTTCGGAGGGCTCTGCCGCCACAGTGCGCATTGACGGGGAGAGGGTTTGATACTTGGCCGCTGTGAATGTTCTTCTAGAGCGCCAGGCTTGAGCGGTTCATAAATTTCACCGGAAACGAAAAAGCCCCGCCAGAGCGATCTGAGCGGGGCTTTTGCTTGCCATCACCGGTGAAAACACACGGGTGACGACTGATGTCATGGCGCACTCGGCGGGATTCGAACCCACGACCCCTGCCTTCGGAGGGCGAAACGAGGCCCAGTGTTTGCGGGTTGATGCCCGGATTCATTGGGCTTTATCGTATGGTTGTGTATGGATATACAGGCCGGTATAGTGATTTTTGCTGTCACCCTGCTGTCACGGATCTGGAGCGCCATGAAAACCAAGTTCACCGCCAAGCTTCTGGCCACCCTGGCGCCCCAGGAAAAGGCCTACCGCGTGCACGACACCCAGCAGCCTGGCCTGTGCATCCGGGTGCTCCCATCCAGCCACATGAGCTACATGGTGACCTGGGGCAGGAACAAGACGGCCACCCTTGGCCGGGTGAATGTGGTCACGCTCGAGCAGGCACGCCGGGAGGCTGCCCGGTACCTGGCCGAGGCGCATGAGCACGGCGAGCCCCTGGCGATCACCCAGGCGCGGCTATCCGACGCCATGCCGACGCTGGATGCGTTCCTGCGTGACCAATTCGAGCCCTGGGCGCTTGCGCACCAGCGCGACGGCGACAACAGCGTGCGCGCCATCCGCCACAGCTTCGCCGATCTGCTGGCGCTGCCCATGGACCAGGTCACGCAGAAGCGCATCGAGCAGGTGCGCACTGGCTGGCTGGCCGCCGGCCGCTCGCCGGCCACGGCAAACCGCAACGTCACCAGGTTGAAAGGCCTGCTGAGCCGTGCCGTCGATTGGGGCGTTCTACCTGAGCACCCGCTGGCGAAGGTGAAGCGGCTCAAGGTCGACGGGCGCGGTAGGGTGCGCTATCTGGACCTGGCCGAGGAACAGGCCCTGCGCAAAGCTCTGGACGACCGCGAGGAGAGCATCCGGGCCGACCGCGACAGCGCGAACGCCTGGCGCACCGCTCGCAACCGGGAGCTTCTGCCAGATCTGCGCGCAGCCAAGTTTGCCGACCACCTTAAACCTCTGGTGCTGCTGTCACTGAATACCGGCATGCGTCGCGGCGAAGTGTTCAACTTGCATTGGCGTGATGTGAACTTTCAGGGGAAGTTTCTCACGGTTGAGGGCGAAACTTCCAAGTCTGGGCAGACTCGCCATATACCGCTGAATAAAGAAGCGCTCTCAGTATTGAAGGCATGGCGTGGTGATCTTGTTCGCGTCGGTTTCGTATTTCCGGCGAAAGACGCGGGCCGGCTCGACAATGTCAAAAAGAGTTGGGATGGGGTATTGAAGTTGGCCAAGGTAGAAAACTTCCGTTGGCACGACTTGCGGCACACGTTCGCGTCGAAGTTGGTGATGGCTGGCGTTGCGCTCAACACTGTGCGCGAGCTGCTGGGACACTCGGACATAGCCATGACCTTGCGCTATGCCCACCTAGCCCCGGACACCAAGGCTGCCGCTGTAGAGCTGATCTGATCAGTCCCAGTTGAACTCTACAGGGTAGTGACCGTGCTCCATCGCGAAGTCGATGGCATCGTTGATCTTGATCCAGTTCTTTCGGATCGCTTTCATATTCAGTGGCTTTTTGTTCCTGAAATAACTGTCAGTTAGAGCAGACAATAGCGCCGCGTCATCCTTCGGCATGGCGAAAAACTCCCGGTCTTCGCCTTGGAATTCTTCTGTCTCATGAATGAGGCTTAGTATCGCAAAGTCTCTTTGAGGAAGCGTCGAGGGAATGACTATTGCAGTTCGAATAAGTCTGATTGGCATATCTACGCTGTAGATAAGTTCAAGAATGTCTAGGAAAAAGATTTCATCGCTAACTGGGTACTCAAAAGTATAGTCACCCAGATAGGTGCTATTCATAGGAACGCTATTAAACAGGTCCTTTAATGCCCGTTCGACCTGCGTCGTCAGTGAGCGCTCCTCGATTCTCGACAGAAGTTCAAGGCCAAATTTCAGCTCTGGAGAAATCCTAAGTGAAAGGGTTTCTGCTTTGACTCTGTTTGGCTGGGCCTTGGCCATTACGATCTCCTGAGCTGATTTTCGGAAGCATGCCACAGCTGTCCTGCTGTGTCGATACGTTTCAATCAATGTATCGGTGTGTCGTACCGCGTAAGAAAAATGTGGACACGAAAGCAAGGTGCCGGATATGGTGTGTGTATCTTTCAATACACCGTAGGAGGTTCCATGGACCAAGCAGTCCCAATCCAGCCAATGGCCGTAGGCCCTGAGGACGCTGCGCGCCTCACCAGTCACAGCCGTAGCGCCATTTACAGCGCGATCGCCAAGGGCGAATTGCAGGCATTCAAGTCCGGGAAGCGCCGACTCATCTTGGTGAGGGAGCTGGAGGCGTGGATCAATCGGGTGGCACAGGAGAACGGCAGATGAGGCACGAAATCGACGCGGTACCGGAGTTGGCGGTTCTCAAGTTGAGTGCCCAGCAGCGCGAGATCCTGGCTGATTTGATCGAGGCTGAACGCGCTCACGCGTGCCGCTGGTGGACGATGCTCAATGAAATGCGCGCCCGTGGCCAGCTTCCGGACTGGGTGAAGAGCCAAGCGGTGGGCACCCAGGGGGATCACGGCGAATGGGCGACGGCCTGCATCGATACCAACAGCGCATTGTTCGGCAAGCGGCGTGGCATCCACACCGAGGAAGAGGGTGTGACGGTAGAGGTTTGGGCCGGTGATGTGCTGGTGGAAGTAACCCGGCGCAGGGTTCCCAAGGTAGGGGCCTGCGCCGAGTCGGTAGAGCAGTTGCAGGAGGCGGTGTTACAGCACCTCTCCGGCGAGATCGCATTGGTAGGCACCAACGAGAGGAAATCATCGTGACAGATCGAGCGAACGATGACAACGGGCGGTACCAGGTGGTGGCCAGCGTCGCGAATGATGCGCTTGAGCAACTGGAGTGCTCCCGCGAGCACGCTCGCTGGATGGCTTCCCTCTGCAAGGCGATACGGGTCGGCCTGGAGACGGGTGACGACCATGACGCCAAGCACTTGGCCGGCCTGGCCCAGTACCTCGCGGACAACCAGTGGAGCGCCCTGAATGATCACATCGGGCGCGCTAACGAGCGGATGAACGGAATCGGCTCGAGGTCCTGATGGCCAAGAGGAAGACCCGCCGCGACTCAGATTGGGGAGGTCGTGGCGCGTACATGATCCCCAGGCTGCTGGGCGAGCACCCCGACTTCACAACGATGACTGGTTCGGAGCTGCGCGTTTTCATGCTGCTGCTCTCGCAGTACCGCGGGAACAACAACGGCGATCTGGCCGCCACGCACTCGATGATGGAGGAGCGGGGCGGCATGGCCGAAGGAACACTCGCCAAATCGCTGCAGGGCCTGCAGGAGCGAAACCTGATCGTGAAGAGCAGAACGAACATGAAGGGGCGGGAAGGGGCCAGGTGCGCGTTGTATGCGCTGACCTGGTTGCCAATACACGAATGCCCGGGGAAAGGCTTGGAGATCGGCCCGACGAACACCGCATCTCGGCGGCTGGCCGGCTGATGTTTACCGGCTTCATTTTTTGAAGTCATAGGCGCGATTTTTTGAAGCCTTCCCGAGGTTTTCGAGCTGTTGAAGGCAAATAACGCATCAATTTTTGAAGCCTTACCCGCCTGTTTGGGGCGGTTCCAGCTTCAAAAATTGAGCCCCTTTATAACTATTACCACCACAGGGATTTGGGATGAGCCGAGTTCAGATAGAACAAGCCCGGTGCCGATCGCAGACCGATGCCGGATGCAAGCGAGCGGGCGGGTACACGTTTCTGGTGTTCGAATGGCTTCCGTGGACTGCCGCCGGCTGCTGCCGAAAGTGCGCGGTGTTCGTGAAACCGCAACTGCTCGCTGCCCAGGCCAGCACGATGGGAGGCCATCTGCATCTTGTCGTCGACAACGCGCCCAGGCAGCTGGCGCTGGATTGCCTGGCGCAGGGTGAACGGGGTGCAGCTCACGGCACGGGGTGCAGCTGATGCAGGGCGGCATATGGTGCCGGGGGCATTTCCTGCCGGGGGCAGTAGGTGTCGGGGTGCATTCGTCGAGTGCTCGCCGAGGTCGAAGCGAGCCATCGTCCACCGTGGTGCCCGCGCCACAGTGTGTTGGTAACGCCACAGTGGACTGCCGAAACAGGCGATTTGGTCTGTTTCGGCTCAACAGGTCCGAATCGGCATGGCTGGCGCGAGGTAGAAGGAGGGTAGAAACGCAGAGGATTCCGCTTGATCCGAAGCGGTTCATCCCGGCGCACAGCTTGACCCGCGTTAGATCGGAATTCTTCTGCATTTCAGCAGAGCCCGCGTTCGGCAAGGCTTGCAGTGCTTTGCGCGGATCAACCATAGGAGAGGATTCGCGCCTTACCTACGCCGTAATTGAAATCCCGCATCAACCGCCCGAGGCCGCGCAGTTGCTGGAGCCAGGGCACCTTAACGAATTAGTGAAAAGGGAGGATGCAATGCGACCCAGTGACTACTCGCGCCCCGAGCGCACGCCGTTCCCACGGGAGTTGGCGGTAATGATCGCCAGGAAGGCTGATGTGATGGCCAAGAAGCTCGAAGACGAGGTAACGAGGAGGCTTGTTCGTGATGCTCAGAGAGCGCTCGATCAGGGCTATTCGTTGGAGCAAATTGCCCGAGAGCTGGGCCTGGTGGGTGGGGGCGGTGTCAAAGTCTGAGCCCTTTGGCCCGGACACCGCGCCCTCAGTCGTTTTTTCGCGCCCGCGAAATTTAAAGTTTAGTACCCGCGAAATATCAAAACGCCCATGGGCGCCACGTCGCCCCAAGGAGCAGCAATGAAACGAGATTTCCAGTGCCTTCGGGCCTATGAACAGCACCTACGTGCAGCCGGCGTGCCACGCTCTCTGGCGGTCCAGTTCACCGGCCTGGTCCCTGACCACGCGATCCGCAATCTGCTCCCCATGCGCCTCCGCTTTGCACTTGCACTGCGCGGCCTGATGGGTAGAATTGGCTTGTCGGCTCGGCAGGTTGCCACCGACGCGACAACTCAGGAGTCCACCACGGCGCGAGGCTGTGGTAAGACCGAAGAGGCCAGTTCCGGAGTGAGTCCGGCGGGACGCGAAAGCAAGCAGCAGCGCAGAAGCCACGCCCCCAGCGTGTGCAAGGCGCGTCCCCCTATCCGGAACTGAAGGTACAACCTATGTACAACGCAATGAGCAACTCTGCCCGCACCATGCAGACCAAGAGCGCCGGCGGCGATTCCACCGAAGCCATGGTCCTAAAGCACCTCCAAGATCGCGACGATGAGATCAACCGCTTCGCCAATGATGCGAAGGAGACCATTCAGGGACTCAAGGATCGGTTGCAAGACCTGGAGCAGAAAAGCGCACGCCGGGGTGCCCCATCCAGTCACGCCGGCGGTGACGATGCCATCGTAAAGATGGCAGACACCTTCACCAAGTCGGCCCAGTTCGAAGTGCTGAAGTCCGGCGGCCCAACTACCGGTCGTGTCACTGTCGAGAACGTCGCTATCAAGTCGCTGACCAACGCCGGTCAGGGTGTGGCGGGCTCCACCAGTTACTCAGCAACGCCGCAGCGCCAACCAGGGCTGTACAACGACCCTCGCCGTGACCTCTCGCTGCTGGATTATCTGCCATCGCTCCCGGCCACCTCGGCCACTTTCGAGTACATGCAGATCAAGGATTACACCAACAACGCGACTGAGCAGGAGGAAGAAGGTCAGCAGAAGGCGCAAACCAGCATCGACGCCGAGCTGGAGACCGCCAACATCGCCACCGTTGCCCACTGGACCCGCGCTTCGAAGCAAGTTCTGGACGACACCCCGGCCCTCGGCCAGCAGATTGGCAACCTGCTGAACTACGGCCTGCTGGAGAAGCTGGAGTCCCGACTGATTGCGGGTCCAGGTGGCAAGGGCAAGATCAAAGGCCTGATTGGCTACGCGGTGCCACACGTAGTGGTCGGCACCCTGAAACCGGTGGATGCGATCGGACAGGCCGTCACCGCCATGAAGACCAGCGGCTGGCAGGCTCGACTGATCATTATGAACCCCGACGACTGGTTCAGCATTTCCAGTGAGCGCGACGCTGATGGCCAGTATGTGCTCGGCTCGCCGCGTGATCCGGCGCCGCCTGTGCTGTGGGGTGTCCCGGTAATCACTTCTGGCTCGATGCCGTCCGGCACTGTCCTGCTGCTCGATACCACTCAGGTAGCCATGTTGGACCGAGAGCAGCCTACGCTGATGCTGAGCCGCGAAGACGGTAACAACTTCACCAGCAACCTGGTGACTCTCCTCGCTGAGCTGCGCGCCGGCCTGGCGGTGTTCTCGACCGGCGCCGTCCGGTCTGTGGATATCTCCGACGCTTCTGGCGGCTAAGAAGTAGTGAGCAATGAAGGCTCGCCCAGGTAGTCAGGGGCGAGCCTTTTTTGTTTGCGCGCAGTATTTGATCCACAGGAGGGTCAATTATGGCTAGTAGATCATTGGGTTCGCTCACCCTCGACCTGATCGCCCGCATCGGTGGTTTCCAACAGGGGATGGACCAGGCCGCCAGGGTCACTGACAAGCGGATGAAAGAGATTTCCACCAGCGCGGTAAAGGCCGGCAAGATGGTCGGCGCCGGGCTGGCTACAGGTATTGCTGCAGGTGCAACAGCGCTCACCGCCATGGCTGTCTCTGCCGTAGACACCGCCACCGAGATATCCAACCTTGCCCGCATGGCAAACGTCAGTACCACTGACTTCCAGCGCCTCGCCGCGGGCTCGCAGGCCGTCGGCATCGAGCAGGATAAGCTGGCCGACATCCTCAAGGATGTGAACGACAAGGTGGGGGACTTCCTCAATACTGGCGGCGGCGAGATGAAGGACTTTTTCGAGCAAATCGCGCCAAAGGTAGGCGTGACTGCCGAGCAGTTCCGCAATCTCAGCGGCAGCCAGGCCCTGGGCCTCTACGTGTCCAGCCTGGAGAAAGCCAAGGTCAGCCAGTCGGACATGACCTTTTACATGGAGGCGATCGCCAACGATGCGACTGCGCTCCTTCCGCTCCTGCGGAACAACGCTGAAGGCTTCAAGCGCTTCGGCGATGCCGCCGAGGCTGCTGGCGCCATCATGGATGACAAGACCATTCGAGCGGCCCAGGAGCTAAAAGCGGCCACTTGGCTGATTGAGAACTCGGTTACCGGCGTCAGCAATGAGATCAAAAGCGCACTGCTACCCATGCTGTCTGGCTTCGCTGGAAAGCTCACGGATGTGACCGAAAACGGAGTGCTGGCCAAGAAAATTGCCGACGACCTGGCCGACAGCGTGAAGGCGCTCGGCAAGATGGCTGTCGGCGCCGTTGGCGGCCTTCACATGCTCGCAACTGGTGTCAAAGGCCTGCATCAGTTTGATGAGGCCATGGTCGGCGGCGAGGATGCGAGGTGGTGGGACCGCTACCTACCTCCCGTTCGAGTCTACAACGCCTTCAAAAACATGGGCGCTATGGGCGACTCCATCAACAAGACGAAGGATGACGTAAAGGGCCTGCTGGCAATGTACGGCGAGCTCTGGGATGGAATCGATAAACCGCCAGGCGACGGACCAAAGAATCAGGTCCAAGAGCTGGCCGATATGCTGGAGCAGTTGAGAAAAGGCGGTATCGGCACATTCAGGGCCACCACCCCTGACCAACAGCAGGCCGCCAAGCAACTAGAAAGCACGCTGAAGACAGCCGCCAGCGGCTATGCCCAGCTCAAGCAGCAATACGACCCTGCCGGCGCCGCAGTGGATGAATTCAAGGAGAAAACCGCCCAACTGGCCCTGCTGATGAAGAACGGCAAGATCAGTCAGCAGGAGTACGCCCAAGGCACCGAGTGGGTGGCGCGTGGGTTCAACGATGCGATTCAGGCATCCAGCGGCCTGGCCGAGCGGATGAAGTATCAGGCCGAACTGGAGAAAGGGCTGGCCAACCAGAAGGCCCAGTATCAGCTTGCTGCTGACTCTGTCGGTATGGGCAGCAAGGAGGCCGGCCGCTATCAGGAACGGTTGCAGCTCGAGCAGGAGAACAACGATAAGATCCTCGGCCTGCGCACCGAGCTGGCTACCACCTCGGACGCCCTGCGCCGCAGAGACCTGGAAAACCAGATCGCGCTGGTCGAGGAGTACCAGCCCAAGCAACTGGAGGCCATGCAGGAAGGTTGGGCGCAGATCGATGGGGCCCAGTCCGACTGGATGAAGGGCATGGCTGGCGCCTGGGCCGACTACGCCGACGCGGCGACGAACTATGCGGCAATGGCCGGCGACGCCACCGCAACGGTGCTTGGCAGTGCCCGGAGCGAGCTCAGTTCGTTCATGAGCGACGTGGCTACCGGGTCGGCCGATGCAGGTGATGCGCTTGCGGACATGGTCACCGGCTTCGCCAAGTCGATGATCGGCGCGTTGGCAGACATGGCCGCGCAGTGGCTTGTCTACCAGGCGGTGCAGTTGGTGGTGGGCAAGAGTACGCAGTCGATGGCGGGTATGGGCCTGGTGGCCAACGCCCAGGCCACGGCATTCCAGGCGCAACTGGCCGCATACGCATCCACTGCTGCGATACCTGTTGTGGGCCCAGCTCTGGCACCTGGCGCAGCACTGACCGCTGCCATGGCGACGGCACCAATGGTTGCCGGCGTGGCGTCCACCGCGCTGATGGGCATGGCTCACGATGGTATCGACAGCATTCCCCGGGAGGGGACCTGGTTGCTCGATGGCGGCGAACGGGTGTTGAACCCGAACCAGAACCGCGACCTGACCCAGTACCTGCGCAATGCGAATGATGCAGGTGGTGGTGCTTCGCGCCTGCCGCCGATCAGCGTCCAGGTGACGGTTGAGGTTCCGCCTGGAACGTCTGCCAGCGACTCTCGGCAGATTGGCGACACGGCGGCTGCCGCCTTGAAGCAGCAGATGGAGCAGGTTCTGTACGAGGCTACCCAACAGGGCGGCATTCTCTGGAGGCGATGATGACACTTGAAGAACGGTTTAGCATTGCAGAAGAGCTAAGGGGCGTCCTGCAGCGAGCTTTGGCGCCCAACCTGTGCACCGGCACTGGAAAAGAGTTTCGAGAGCGAAAGCACGAGATGACCAGGCTGATGGCCCGTGTATCGGCGGTGGTGATGTACGACGGCCTTCCGGCCAGCGAGCAGGCATTCCGGACCAAACGACTCGAAAACGAGGCGGTACGAATCGCCGAGGATGTAGGCCAGCATGTGTGGCAGGCAGGGGGGGGCCGGAAAGTCTGAGCCCTTTGGCCCGGACACCGCGCCCTCAGCATTTTTCTTTTTTCCGCAAAATACACATAACGCAGGAGAGCGTGATGCCTATTGAGTTTCTGACACATGAGCAGATCTGCGAGCTTACGGGGGCGAAGATGAAGAAGGCTCAGATTGCCAATTTGAAGCTCAACGGCATTCGCCATTCGATAAAAGTCAGCGGGTGGCCCTGCGTAACCGTTGCCGCGGTAGAGGGCTACGCGCCGCAAGAGGAAGCGCCGCCAGAGTCGGTATGGACTCTCGATATCAGCAAGATCAGGTGACTTGAGGCTTAAAGGCGGGGGCTCCCTCACATTTGAGGGCACCCCTGATGCGTCAGGTTTTCGATCGGCACTGAATCTAGCGCGTCAGGCACAAAAAAGCCCCGGAATGTCGGGGCTTTTTGCTGTCACGCTGCTGTCACAGCCTTCGCCTGCTGTCAGCGTGAAACCACGGAAGTGGCGGAATTCATGGCGCACTCGGCGGGATTCGAACCCACGACCCCTGCCTTCGGAGGGCAGTACTCTATCCAGCTGAGCTACGAGTGCAACGGGCCGCATGATACCCATCTGTATCGGTGGCGTCCATGGCCTTGATCTGTGGAGTTTTTTCCCGGGGGGACAGCGGGTGCCGGTCACAGCGCGATCAGCTCTGGCCGCAGCCCTTCCACCCGCTGTACCGCCGGCTTCAGGTACCCGCCGTTGCCGGTGATCTGGTGCAGGACCTTTTCGCGCAAGCCATGCAATGCCACGCCGGTGCGCTGGCGCGGGTGCGGCAGTTCGATTTCCACCACCGCCTTGATCCGCCCCGGCCTCGGCTCCAGTACCACCACCCGGTCGGCCAAGTAGGTTGCCTCCTCGGCATCATGGGTGACCAGCAAGATGGTGATCCCCGAGCGTTCTCGAATCGCCAGCAGTTCGTCCTGCAACTGTTGGCGGGTCAGGGCGTCGAGGGCGCCGAAGGGTTCGTCCAGCAGCAGGATCCGTGGGCTGGCTACCAGGCCACGGGCGATGGCCACGCGCTGGGCCATGCCGCCGGAAAGCTGGTGCGGATAGGCCGATTCGAAGCCGACCAGGCCCACCAGTTGCACGTACTCGTGCACGCGCCGGGCGCGCTCGCCCTGGGTGAGCGTCTCGTTGACCAGTCCCAGGCCAATGTTCTGCGCCACCGTCAGCCACGGGAACAGGCGATGCTCCTGGAACACGATGCCGCGTTCGCCGCCGATGCCGTCGACCGGCTGGCCATCGACCCGGATCGTGCCGCTGTAGTCGGTGTCCAGCCCCACCAGCAGGCGCAGCAGGGTGGACTTGCCGCAGCCGGAGGAGCCGACGATGGCGATGAACTCGCCTTCGTTGATCGACAGGTCGAAGT
>Ga0209370_1002253_pt1 | contig 14269 bp, 8 predicted proteins | sample AgamicAtPrz_FD_187164 | JGI IMG/M metagenome (GOLD analysis project Ga0209370, IMG submission 187164) | Agave microbial communities from Guanajuato, Mexico - At.P.rz (SPAdes) (version 2) | ecosystem: Host-associated > Plants > Phyllosphere > Phylloplane/Leaf | place: Guanajuato, Mexico... | reverse complement strand
CGCCACGACGGCGGCGATCGGCGCCTTCAGCGAACGGCGCGGCGGCTCGGCGGGCGGCGTGACACGCCCTTCCAGATCCGCGAGAATGCGCGACTGCCGAGGTCCTCCCTCGCCTGCCGGTTTAGTATCGGACAGCAGGCTGGGCGGAGTTTTCGAATTTGAATTTTCCGGCGCACTCATTCAGCGTCTCATTGAATCCTGGTTTAATTCACCGCGATAATATAGCCCGGCCTCTTGAAGCAGCCTGATTCTAAGAGCAAGCATTGCAAAACACAATCAATTCCAATTTCCGGGGATTTCTTTGATTGCCGTCGCACTCGTCGCCTATTTCGCCCTCGCCGTCGCGCTTGCGGCACTGTTGCTTTTACCGGGTATCCGCGCGACCGTTTTCGAATCCGTCGCCCAGTTTCACGGCCGCCTGACGCGCCGGGCGAACGATCGCGCCGCCCGCGCGCGGAGTCAGATTGTTAAATCGGCAAGCGTGACGCGCGGCGCATTTAGCGACGTGCAAAATTTACCGGTTCGGCGACGCTTGATGATTATGGTGTCGGCAGGTATTCTTGCGACGCCGCCATTGGTGGCCATTGCGTTACGCGGTCGGCAATTGTTTCAGTACGACGACACCGCGCGCGTGCCCGACGAGAAGATCGCCGCGCTGTTGCAGGGCGAACAACTCGTGCCGCCGCCGCCGTTGCCGCCGGAAGTCTTTGCCACGAAGGAAGTCGAACAGGTCCGCCCGGCGCTGAAGGATGCGAGCCGCGACTGGAACCTGCTGGACCCGGATTTCCGGACGCGTTTGCTGCTGGTCTACAAGATCATGCACGAACAATATGGTTATGAAATGGCGCTGCTGGAAGGCTACCGGAGCCCGGAACGACAGAACCGGCTCGCGCAGATGGGCACGAACGTGACCAATGCGGCGGCCTTCCAGAGTTATCACCAATTCGGGCTGGCGTCCGACAACGCGTTCCTGCGCGACGGCAAGCTGGTCATTTCCGAGAAAGACCCGTGGGCGATGCGCGGCTACCAGTTGTACGGCCAGGTCGCCGAGCAAGTCGGCCTGACCTGGGGCGGCCGATGGAAAATGATGGATCTCGGGCACGTGGAATACCATAAACCCGGTTTTAAACTGGGACGCGGCAGCTAGTCAGGGCTGCCGGACAAGAAATAATGAGGGCGGCATGGGGCTTTTTAATCACCCGGCAGGAAACGATTTGGGCGGCGCAAACGATCGGGCATTCCGGTGCGCGATTTTTTCGGGCCGCCGCTTCCGTTTTAAATCTCACAGCGTCCTTTCGTTAATGCGCGCGCCTTCTCCGATGCCGCGGGCGCATTGATGCCAGCCTCCTTCATCCCGTTTGACAGCATGGCGACACATCGCGGCGCCACCCTTGCCGCTCGACGCGCCTGCGTCGCCTCATCGAATCGCACCGGAACCTGAACGTCCTATGCAACGCATCCTCAACGTGCTGACTCATCCGCGTACGCTCTCGATCGTCGGGATCGTCGCGCTAGCGGCCATTCTGTTCATCGTCGCCGACATGCTGCAGCTGCCGCTCCTGTGGGCGGCGATCGCGTTCGCGGCGGTCCTCGCGCTGTGGCTGGTCGTCGCGCTGTGGCGCCGCTGGCGCGTGAAGCGCGCGAACCGGCAGCTCGGCCAGGTGCTGGAAGAGCAGGCGGAAACCGGCAAGATCGCCGCACCGGCCGCCGCCGCGCTCGCGCCGGACGCGAAGACGGCCGACCTCGACGTACTGCGCACGCGCCTGTCGGATGCGGTGAAGACGATCAAGACGTCGAAGATCGGCCAGGTGTCGGGCGGCTCCGCGCTGTACGAACTGCCGTGGTACATCGTGATCGGCAACCCGGCCGCGGGCAAGAGCAGCGCCGTGCTCAATTCCGGCCTGCAATTCCCGTTCGCGGACAAGAACAGCGCGGTGATCCACGGCATCGGCGGCACGCGCAACTGCGACTGGTTCTTCACGACCGAAGGGATCCTGCTCGACACGGCCGGCCGCTATTCGGTGCACGAGGAAGACCGCAGCGAATGGCTCGGCTTCCTCGGGCTGCTCAAGCGCTACCGTCCGAAGGCGCCGATCAACGGCATCATCGTCACGGCCAGCATCGCCGAACTCACCGGCAACCGCCCCGAATTCGCGATCAACCTCGCGAAGAACCTCCGCCAGCGCGTCCAGGAGCTGACGGAAAAGCTGGAAGTGTTCGCGCCGGTCTACGTGATGTTCACGAAGGCCGACCTGATCACCGGCTTCACCGAATTCTTCAGCAGCAGCGACAAGCACGAATACGACCGCGTGTGGGGCGCCACCCTGCCCTACGAACCCGACGACAAGCGCGACGTCGTCGCGCAGTTCGACACGCACTTCGAGGAACTCTACGAAGGGCTGAAGGAAATCAGCGTCGCGCAGCTGTCGTTGTCGCGCGGCAACCAGCTGTCGCCGGGCCAGCTGAGCTTCCCGCTCGAATTCTCGACGATCAAGCCGTCGCTGCGCGCGTTCCTCGCGACGCTGTTCGAGAACAACCCGTTCCAGTACAAGCCGATCTTCCGCGGCTTCTACTTCACCAGTGCGCTGCAGGAAGGCGAAACCAACAGCGCGGCCGCGCAGCGCATCGCGCACCGCTTCGGCCTCGACGGGAGCGCGCTGCCGAAACCGCACAGCGCGTTCTCCAAGAACGGCTTCTTCCTGCGCGACCTGTTCTCGAAGGTGATCTTCGCCGACCGCCAGACGGTGCGCCAGTTCGCGAGCCCGACCAAGACGCGGCTGCGCTACGCGACCTTCTTCGGCTTCGTCGCGGCGCTCGCGCTCGCGCTGGGCGGCTGGACCTGGTCGACGATCGGCAACCAGCAGCTCGTGTCCAACGTGCAGGCCGACCTCGACAACGTCACGCGCCTGCAGCAGGGCCGCAACGACCTGCAGTCGCGCCTGCAGGCGATGGACATCCTCGAGGACCGGATCGAACAGCTCGAACAGTTCCGCCGCGACAAGCCGATGTCGGTGTCGCTCGGCCTGTACCAGGGCGACCGGCTCGAGCAGCACCTGCTGACCGAGTACTACAACGGCGTGCGCCAGATCCTGCTGGCCCCCGTGTCGCAGAACCTCGCGTCGTTCATGAAGGACGTGAACGCGCACCCCGAACAGCTCGTGCCGATGACGCGCCCGCCGGAATCGGGCGCCGTGCAGGGCGGCACGCTGCCGGTCTCGACGAACGCGGCAGGCGCCGCGCCGCAGGCGGGCGCCGTGCTGGCCGCATCGGGCGCCGCACCGAACGCCGCCCCGCAGCAGGCAGCCGGGCCGCAGGGTGGCCTCTACAGCGACGCGTCGCCGACCAACGTGCAGGACGCGTACAACGCGCTGAAGACGTACCTGATGCTGTCCGACAAGCGTCACGTCGAACAGGCGCACCTGACCGACCAGCTCGCCCGCTTCTGGCGCGGCTGGCTCGAGACGAATCGCGGCAACATGCCGCGCGACGAGATGATCCGGAGCGCCGAGCGCATGATCTCGTTCTACCTGTCGCGCGTGAACGACAACGACTGGCCGATGATCGACGCGAACCTCGCGCTCGTCGACCAGACCCGCGAGAACCTGCGCCGCGTCGTGCGCGGCATGCCGGCCCGCCAGCGCGTGTACGAGGAAATCAAGGCGCGCGCGTCGACCCGCTTCGCGCCGATGACCATCGCGCGCATCGTCGGCGACGGCAATCAGGGCCTCGTGGCAGGCAGCTATGCGATTCCGGGCACGTTCACGCGCGAAGCGTGGTTCGACTACGTGCAGCCGGCGATCCGCGATGCGGCGACCAAGGAGCTGCAGGCGAAGGACTGGGTGCTCAACACGTCGACGCAGGACGACCTGACGCTCGAGGGCAGCCCCGAGCAGATCCAGAAGACGCTCGTCGGCATGTACAAGACCGAGTACGCGCAGCACTGGCAGAAGTTCATGCAGGGCATCGCGGTACAGGGCTTCACCAGCTTCGGCCAGGCCGTCGACGGGATGAACCGCTTGGGCGACCCGCAGGATTCGCCGATTCGCAAGATCCTCGAGACCGCGTACGACCAGACGTCGTGGGACAACCCGTCGCTCGCGAACGTGACGATCAAGAAGGCGCAGACGGGCGTCGTGAACTGGGTCAAGCAACTGTTCACGCGCTCGCAGGCCGGCCAGGTGGCGGCAGCCAACATCGACATCAACGGCAATCCGGCCGAGGTGCCGATGGGTCCGATCGGCCAGGAGTTCGTCGGCCTCGCGCGGATCGTCGCGACGCATGACGGCACGTCGATGCTGAAGGGCTACATGGAGTCGCTGTCGAAGGTCCGCACGCGCTTCAATGTGATCAAGAACCAGGGCGACCCGGGGCCGGGCGCGCGCCAGTTGATGCAGCAGACGCTCGACGGCAGCGGTTCGGAACTCGCCGATTCGCTGAAGCTCGTCGACGAGCAGATGCTGACGGGCCTGACCGATTCGCAACGCAAGTCGCTGCGCCCGCTGCTGGTGCGGCCGCTGATGCAGGCGTTCGCGGTCGTGATCCAGCCGGCCAGCGCCGAAGTCAACAAGGTGTGGAACGCGCAGGTCTACCAGCCGTTCCAGAGCTCGCTCGCGACCAAGTACCCGTTCGCGGCGAACGCGAAGGTCGAGGCCGGCGCCGGCGAGATCGCGCAGGTGTTCGGCCCGGACGGCTCGATCGCGAAGTTCGTCGGCACGACGCTCGGGCCGCTCGCGGTGCGCCGCGGCGACACGCTCGCCGCCCGCACGTGGGGCGACATGGGCATCGGGCTCACGCCGGACTTCACGAACGGCTTCGCACGCTGGGTCGCGCCGCTCGCGGGCGGCGCCGCCGGCAGCGCGGCCGCGTCGGCCGAGCCGCAGACCGTGTTCCAGATCCTGCCGCAACCGAGCACGGGCACGACGGAATACACGATCGCGATCGACGGCCAGCAGTTGCGCTACCGCAACACGCCGCCGCAGTGGACCAACTTCGTGTGGCCGAACCCGCAGGGCTCGCCGGGCGCGACGCTGTCCGCGACGACCTTCGACGGCCGCACGGTGCAGCTCGTCAACGAGCCGGGCCGCTACGGTCTCGAGAAGCTGATCAACTCGGCGCAGCGCAAGCGCCGTCCGGACGGCACCTTCGACCTGACGTGGGCACAGGGCAGCGTGAACGTGTCGGTGACGATGCGCATCATCAGCACGTCGCAGCCGTCGGCCGGTGGCGGCGACCAGCCGCAGCAGCAAAGCCTGCGCGGCCTGCAGCTGCCGTCGTCGGTCGCCGACGCGAGCGCGGGCGCCGCGCAGAACGCGACGCAAGCCGGCACCGGCACGCCGGGCGCGGCGCCGGCCGTCGCGGCCGCCAACGCAACGCATGCACAGGGGGCGCAATGACGCAAACCGTACAGGCGCAAATCGCCTACTTCGGCAAGATTCCGTCGCGCGGCGACTTCGTGAAGAGCGCGCACAATCCGCAGCTGCTGCAGACGCTCGATCGCTGGATCGCGCAGGCACTCGAGCTGCTCGCGGAAGATCCGCGCTGGAAGATCGTCTACGAGGACGCGAAGCCGATGCATTTCGCGTTCCTCGGTTCGCGCAGCAAGCTCGCGATCGCGGGCCACATGGTCGCGAGCCACGACGTGTCGATGCGCCGCTTCCCGTTCCTCGGCGCCACCGCGCTGGAGGTCGACCGGCCGGTCGCGTTCCTCGCGCGCAGCCCGCTCGCGTTCGCGCGGCTGTGGTCGCGCGTCGCCGCGCAGATCCCGCCGCTGCTCGGCAAGGACGAGCCGCCCGGCGCGCTGCAGGCACTCGGCGACACGCAGGTGCCGATCGACATCGGCGGCCCCGGCACGTCGCATGACGGCACCTTCAACGATTTCGTCGAACACCAGACGCTGTATGGCCTGCAGGAGATGCTGCTCGAAAGCGGTCATCCGGTGCGGCTGCGCGGCGCGATGCTCGCGCTCGGCTCGCTGCTGCGGCCGGTGATGCAAAGCGGCTCGTCGCACATCGAGCGCGGCCTCACGCTGCCGCTGCCGGTCGATCCGTTCTACCGCAGCCTCGTCGCCGCGTTCTGGCTCGAGCTGATCGCGCCGTTCGTCGCGCAGGCCGACTTCGAGCTCGCGATCTTCATCGGCACGATCGCCGAACGCGAACGGCTCGTCATCGGCTTCAACGGCGCGTCGGCGAAGACGCTGCTCAGCGTCGTCGACCCGCAGACCTACGCCGCCCACAACATCGACATCGACGATCCCGAGTGGATCGACGCCCATGCGCAAAACGATCATCAGATCAGCAAGCTCGTCAGCTACCTCGATCAACCGCAACTCTCGCTGCGCGTCGCCATCGACGCGTTCCGCGAAGCGTTCATCGGAGGCTGACGGCATGCATCGCACGATTCAGGTCCGGCGCGCGCGCCTGTCGACCCCGCTTTCGGCCGCCGTCTCGGCCGCCCTCGCCGCGCTGTTCGCGGCCGGCCTCGTCGCGAGCGGCGCGGCCTTCGCGCAGAACACGGGCGCGACCGTCACGCCGGTCGGCAACGGCACGGTCGCGACGACCGCGCTGCCGCAGGCGAACCCGAACGCCGGCGGCGCGTCCGGCACGGTGGTGCACGGCACCGCCGGCACGATCGCGCCGCCGCCCGCGAACGCGACGCCCGGCCAGGTGGTCGTTGGCGGCAAGGTACCCGACGAGGCGACCAAGGCGGCCGTGCTGCAGAAGCTGCGCGATACCTACGGCGCGACGAACGTCGTCGACCAGGTCGAGGTGGGTGACGTCGCGACGCCGCCGAACTGGAGCGCGAACGTGCAGAAGCTGCTCGGCGCGCAGCTCAAGCAGATCAGCAAGGGCCAGTTGAAGATCAACGGCACGCAGATCGAGATGAAGGGCGAGGTGCACAACGAGGCGCAGCGCCAGCAGCTCGCAAGCGACATGGCGAACACGCTGAACCCGACGTACACGATCAAGAACGGGCTGCGCGTGTCGGCGTCCGAACAGGGCGTGCTCGACCAGACGCTCGCGAACCGGACGATCGAGTTCGAGACCGGCAGCGCGACGCTGACGCCGCAGGGCAAGCTGATCCTCGACCAGATGGCGGCCGCGCTCGCAAAGATGCAGAACCGCACGGTCGACATCATCGGCCACACCGACAATTCGGGGAACCGGACGTCGAACATCGCGTTGAGCCAGGCCCGCGCGGATGCGGTGAAGGGTTATCTGATCACGAAGAGCATTCCGCCGCAGCAGATGACGACGACGGGGGTGGGCCCGGATCAGCCGATCGCGCCGAACGATACGGCGGATGGCAGGGCGAGGAATCGGCGGATCGAGTTCCGGGTGGGGCAGTAAACGGGGGCGGGACAATCCGATGCGGGCGGCGACAGGAATGTCGCCGCCCGTTTTCATGGGCGGCCCGGGCGTCAATGAAGGAACTGCGTCGCGCTGCCCTTGTAGCCTTTCGCCCATTCCGGGCTTTGCTTGGCGGCCTGGTCGATACGCGCCGCGGTGATATCGTCTTGCTTACGCTGCTTCGCTTCCTTGGCGAAATCGCTCGGCCCACGTGCACCCGTGCAGCTTTACGTCGAAACGCTCTTGATGATCAAGCGGTCTCGACACATCAGCATTTATTGATCCTGCGCCTGCTTCAGGTAATCCTGAAGCGCCTTCGTTCGCTGCTCCGTCAACTCCGTGAGGCATTGCGAATGATTGACAATTAGCCATTGACGCGCACCGCCATTCAGGCTGGTTTTAAGATCACATTCGGCGTCTCGAAACGTGACCCAAGCACGCTGGGCTGAAACAATCTGAGTCTTCGGAATGACGCCGCTATCCGGATCATCCTTCAACACACTCAGCAGTTTTTTATATGTCGAATTTAATTTCAAATCAGCCGCTCGCCGATCCTTTTCTGCACATTGGTAGTTTACCTGAGCACTGTCAGGGTCGACACCCCCCGGCGGATTATTACAATCCAACGCAAATGCATTCGCAGACAAAACCAACGAAGAAATCAAACCAAAAGCCAATTTAACCTTCATCTTCACACCCCTCACTTCTTGTCGTATGCATCGACATAGGTTTCCACCCAATAGAGGTCTTCCGCCAAAAAACCCGTCTCATCCTTCAAGAGTTTTTTTGCGCGAATAATTTCATCTTTCTGAACGAGCTTACCTCCAATTGAATTACTCTTCTTCACATTTAGATCAGAAATATACTGCACCGCTTTCTTTTCATCTGCACCATCGGCAAAGGGAGTAGTTAAACCTAACGCAGCTGCAGCTCCGGTAATGAGCCCCTTGGGCGCACCACGTATAGCACATGCAGCCACAAAGGCAATTCCCAATGCAGATCTAATATTATTATCCTTACAAAATTTCAATGCCGGATTCATATATCCTTCGACAGCAAATTCAAGCTGCGCTTCCTGAAAAGCGTCGATCTTGCCAGCATTCACGAAGCGCTGCTTCCATGCACCCTCCCACAGATCCTGTTTTGGACCGCCAATGTTCGTTGCAATCGGCTGAACCCGTTTCCCACGAATTTCGCTGCCAACCGGCAGTTTATTCATTCTAGCTAGCTCACTCAGCCTCCGCCCTTCCGATGATTTACGAATGGAATTCCAGTGCGCCTGACCCGACGCATAATCGACGCCCTTGACCTCGATGCCCGAGGTCGTTAGCGTGATCAATTCATCGTTGTTATCACCAAAAGTCACTGCGAAAGTATTGGGGTCCTTGTCTTTCATTCGTTGCAGCAGCCTACCAAGCGCGCCGCTATCCTGCGTAAACTGAATAATTCCATATGAAAGCCCGATATGGACAATATGCGCATACGATACATTCCGGCTTATCGACATATGGAATTCTGAATCGAGGTTCTCTGCCGTGAACGGATCCTTCCCGCTCTCACAGATCGCGACAGCAGCAATGATCTTAAGACGTTCATTGCGGTCCAGCACAACACCCTTGAATTCCACCACGTGCGGCTTTTTATTTAGACGATCCAATAACGCCTGATGATCGCCGCTGTCGTTCTTATTTTTCTTTTTTGGGGGAGCGGCCGGCGCACCGGACGGAGGCGTCGTCGGGGGCGTCGTCGGGGGCGTCGTCGGGGGCGTCGTCGGGGGCGTCGTCGAGGGCGACGTCGAGGGCGACGTCGTCGGTGGCCGCTGAGTCGGTGGCGGATCAGCCCGCTTGGTTAGGGGGACATCATCTTCATGTTGTGCTTCCTTCAACTGCCCATTCAGACGAAGTTGTTCCAACAATGTGTCAGCGAGATCGACTCGACAAATATTACCCAGTTCATACGCATATGGCTCGCCGCTCAAGCCATCTGGATGATTTTCGTCCAATGGATCCGAAATTGGTCGAGTAAATGGAGGAAATACATCGCCGCCGTCATTCGGATACGGATAACTCGGAACATCATTATTATTGAACGTCATATATTCTTTCCGCTCAATTTCTTCAGAATCTCGATTCGAAGGATATCTGCCTGATCACTGATGGCGAGCTGCGCAATGCCATCATGATCCGTCTTGCCGGTGACAACTTTCCCGTTCTTGAGGTGAACGCGAATCGGCCTATCGGGAATGGAGAATCCTCGATCATCCACAACCCACACTGGCCGATCAAAAATATGATTAATCGGTAAATATGGAAGAGGATAGTTCGCTTGCGTCGGCCCAGAAAAATTATGAGCCCCACCCTTAAAATCGATCTTTCCGGGCGCGTGAATTTCGATGCTTCCACTTCCCATACGAATATAGGCGCCCCCTGATGTCAGAAGAACTTCCTGTTTTGCAGCAATCTCAACACTCTCGGTTGCCGAAAGCACCTTCACGGTCTTCTGCGCCGTTAGTTCAATCTCGCCCATATGAGCCTGTATCTCGATCCGGCCCTTCGCAGAAAACAGCTTCATTCCCGCATTCTGCACAAACAAACTGATTTTTTCGGTGACGGCCGCGATCAGCGATTTCCCGCTGGTGATGAACGTGCTCTGCCCACTGACGATATTGGTCTGCTGATCGCTTGCCAGATGCACCGACTGCTGCGACGCCACCCCGATCCCCGCCGGGCTCGCGAACAGCATCGCCGGCTCCTTGAACGCATTCGCGTTGCCCGTCCCGCCGCCTGCGGTCCTGCCGCCGCCGGCCGTCGCGCCCGCCACGCTGTTCTGCGTCGCATCGGAGAACTGCTTCAACGCATCGTGCCCGGCGCCGAGACTCTCCGCCTGATGCATCTCGCTGGCCTGCGACATCGACTCGAGCAGCCCTTCCGCATTGTCCAACTGCTGCTTCGCTTCGCTCACGTCCAGCGGCTGGCTGTTCGCCTGCTTCGGATGCGTCGTCACATATAACCCTTGCCCGGCACGCAACGCACCGTACGCATCCGTACGCAGATCGAAACCGGAGCCAAGATACGCACCGCGCGTATTCCCGTTCTGCTCGATCAGATAGCCGAGATGAAGCAGCGAATTCGCGCTGCTGCTGAACAGGCGCGCACGGTTCTGCCCGGTCGCATCGTCGAGCACCATTTCGTTGTGCCCCGACCCCGCATACTCCTTCGACCGGAAGCCCGACAGGATCCCGTCGCTATGCCATTGCGGCTTGGCAGCACCGTTGTAGACCCGATGCATGACGATCGGCCGGTCGCAGTCGCCGCCGATGTAGCCGACCAGCACTTCCTCACCGACGCGCGGAATGTGTACACCGCCGTATCCGCCACCGGTATCCGACTGCACGACGCGCATCCAGCACGATGCCGTCTCGCGGCCTTCGCTCTGCCGGTCCCACACGAACATGACCTTGATCCGGTTCAGCTCGTCCGTATAAACCTCTTCGCCCTTCGGGCCGACGACGATCGCCGTCTCGAGCTGCATCACGGGCTTACGGTGCTCGAACGGGCTGCGGTAGGGCACGCCCACGCGCTGCGCCTCGACCTCGACGAGATAGAAGCCGGCCGAGCCGTCGTCGTGGCCGACCTCGAACGCCGCCACTTCCCCGCGACCAGCCTTCACCTGCGCCAGCTCGGCCTGCAAGCTATGAGGGAAGCTCGCTTCGTGGTCCGATACCGGCAGATTGTTCTCGATGTAGCGCGTCACGCCGATGGCCGCGAAGTCGCGGTCGCTCGCTGCATCGCGATCGTGCCCGGGATGATCGACGAGGGTGAAACGCCGGCCAGCGTCAATCGAACGCACACCGCCCACGCCGAGGAAACGCTTCGCCCGCGACTCCCATTCCTCGAGGCGAATCTTCGACAGATGTTCGCCGCGGTCCTGACCCGAATACGTGTACGCGCCGGTGTATTCGTAGATTTCCGCCTGACCCGGCAGATCGCCCTGGCCAGCCTTCGTCGGCAACGACGTGCCGTTCGGATTGCCCGCCGCCGACGGCGACTTGTAATCGAACGTGCGCGTCGTATGCAGCGTGCTTTGCAAGGTCCGCGACGCGGTCCATTGCATGAAACCAGCAGTCTCGGTGCCGCTGCCCGAACGATCGAACCTGACGGTATTCGGCGACAGCGCGTCGACCGCATGCAGGTCGTCGGTGATGACGAACGTGTGCGCCTTCCCGTCTTCACTGTGCCGCCAGAAGCCGAACAGCCCTTCGTCCTCCATCAGCCGATGCACGAAGTTCCAGTCGGTTTCGCTCTGGCGGCAGTACGAGCGGGACGGCAGCGGCTTCGACAGCGCGAACTGGTATCGGCCCTTGGCCTGCGGATGGCTGTCGAACACATCGGCGAGAATCGCGTCGACCGGCTGGTCCTGCCAGTACCGCATGTCGCTGCGGAACTTGAGGAAGTGCATCCACGACGCGAAGCTCAGCTGGTAACTCGACAGGCTGCCGTCGGCGCCGAGCCGCCGCGCCGTGTGGATATAACCGTTGATCGGCAGATACGACTTGTCCGCCCGCTGGATCCACAGCGTCATCGGCTGCGCAATCAGCGTCTTGAGCTCGACGTCGCTCGCGGTGGACACCAAATCGAGCGTTACGCTGAAATCACGGCCGAGCTTCGAACGGGTTACGGCCCGGCGCGGCACGAGCGCATTGTTCGGCAGCGACGGGATGTCCGTCTTCAGCAGGCGGTCCTGCTGAATCAGGCCACCACGAATCGCCTGTGCCAGTTCGGTCACGTTCATGCGTCACCCTTCTTCTCGCTCATCGCGAACCCGACGGGTCCGCGCTCTCAGGTCAATACACCATCGCTCACGCCTGCTCGTCGGGCCTCACCCCCAGCAGCTCGCGAATATGCGACAGCGATCCATCGTCCTTCACGACGCTCTCGAGCCACTTGTGCAGCGGCATGTCGGCCCATTCGGCCGCCTTGTCGGCGAGATACGCGACCGGGCTGTGCGGCTCGGTCTGACGGAAATAGCGCGCCACCGCACGCAACTGATCGACGGCCTGCGCACGGTTCTGGATGCCGGCGATCATCTGCGTCACCGGAGGACGCGAAGCGGTCTGCTGCTGCACGTGAGTCTCCTCGGTCTGGATCGGCTGGCCGAACACCGGCTCGATGCGTTCTGACTGGGCCTGCGGCGCCGCCTGCGTGTGCGGCGCGCTGCCCGTATAACCCTGTTCGCGCGCAAAGCGCTCGGCGAGCCGGTACACGGTCTCGAACGCGTCGCGCGCCTGCCGGAAGCTCGGCGCCGAATCGCCCGCGCGCTCCACGAGCCGCTCCTCGAATGCATCGAGCGCGAATTCGAACGCCTTCAGGTTCGCCAGCAGCGCCGTGTAGAACGCGATCGACGTCACGCGCCGCGACGCGTCGATCTGGTCGATCGACGGCTTGCCGCGCGCGATGTCGTCCGCGTGTTCGGGGTCGCGCTTGATCGACTGCGCGACGTGCTGCGCGACTTCCCAGTCGAGCGTGCTGAACGCATTCGATGCGCCGTCCGTCAGCGGCACCGCGCGCAGCAGCTCGGCCGTACGGCCGGACAGCCACGCGACGTTGCCGAGCCGGTGCTCGATGTCGTCGTCCTCGGGCAGCGGGTGGAAGGTGTCCCAGAAGTCGCGGCACAGGCCCTCGAGCAGCGCATAGCCTTCGGTGAGGCCCGTGATGCCGTCCTCGAGCGCGAGCGCCTCGGTCAGCCATACGGCGAGCCGCAGGTCCTTCGTCCGCGTGCGCAGCAGCTCGCCCGCATGGTCGACGACGAAGCCCCAGTCGGCCTCCTTGATCTCGGTCACCCATTCGCCCTGGTCGAGCGTCGGGTCGTCATAGCGCCGCGCGTCCTGGATCGCGTCGAATTCGTTCGAAAACAGCAGGTCGTCGCCGCTGGGCGACGCATCGCTGATCGGCGTCAGCAGCTCGGGGAGATTGATCGGCATGGTTCGGTCAGTTCATCAATGCGGGTTGCGCGGCCGCGCTCATTCGACGGTGTACGCGAATTCGCCGGCCTCGTCCGCACGCACCGCGATGCGCGCGATGGCCGCGCCGTCGGCGATCCGGCCGAGCACGTGGCCCGCGATCTCCGGCAGCAGCGTGCCGTTCAGGATGTGGTCGACGTTGCGGGCGCCCGAGTCGACCTCGGTACAGCGCGCGAGCACCGCGTCGACGAGCGATTCGTCCCATTCGAACACAGCCTTGTGGTTCGCTTCGATCCGGCGGCGGATGCGTTCGAGCTTCAGCTCGATGATCTCGGCCAGCACGTCGTCGGAAATCGGGTAGTACGGCACGACCTTCATCCGGCCGAGGAACGCCGGCTTGAAGGTCTTGTACAGCTGCGGACGCAGCGTCTCGGCAAGCGCGTCCGGATCGGGCAGTTCCTCGGCCGGCTTGTTCAGGCAGGCCTGCATCACCGCGGCCGAGCCGACGTTCGACGTCAGGATGATCAGCGTGTTGCGGAAGTCGATCTCGCGCCCTTCCGCATCGTCCATCGTGCCCTTGTCGAACACCTGGAAGAACATCTCGAGCACGTCCGGGTGCGCCTTCTCGACCTCGTCGAGCAGCACGACGGAATACGGGTTGCGGCGCACGGCCTCGGTCAGCACGCCGCCCTCGCCGTAACCGACGTAGCCCGGCGGCGAGCCCTTCAGGCCCGACACGCTGTGCGCTTCCTGGTACTCGCTCATGTTGATCGTGACCATCTTGCGCTCGCCGCCGTACAGGATGTCGGCCAGCGCCAGCGCCGTCTCGGTCTTGCCGACGCCCGACGGCCCGACGAACATGAACACGCCGCGCGGCTTGTTCGGATCCTCGAGGTTCGCGGTCGCGGTGCGCACGCGCTGCGCGATCGCCTCCAGCGCATGGTCCTGCCCGATCACGCGCGCG
>Ga0209370_1002249_pt1 | contig 14301 bp, 14 predicted proteins | sample AgamicAtPrz_FD_187164 | JGI IMG/M metagenome (GOLD analysis project Ga0209370, IMG submission 187164) | Agave microbial communities from Guanajuato, Mexico - At.P.rz (SPAdes) (version 2) | ecosystem: Host-associated > Plants > Phyllosphere > Phylloplane/Leaf | place: Guanajuato, Mexico... | reverse complement strand
TGGCGAAGCCAGATGGCTCCATCATCGAAACGCCAATCACCGCGAACTTCCGTGAAGGTCTGAACGTACTCCAGTACTTCATCTCCACGCACGGTGCGCGTAAAGGTCTGGCGGATACCGCACTGAAAACAGCGAACTCCGGTTATCTGACGCGTCGTCTGGTTGACGTTGCGCAGGATCTGGTGGTGACCGAAGACGATTGTGGCACCCTTGAAGGTATCACCATGACTCCGGTTATCGAGGGTGGTGATGTTAAAGAGCCACTGCGCGATCGCGTACTGGGTCGTGTTACCGCGGAAGACATTCTGAAGCCGGGTACCGCAGACATTCTGGTTCCACGCAACACGCTGCTGCATGAACAGTGGTGTGACCTGCTGGAAGCGAACTCTGTTGACTCCGTGAAAGTGCGTTCCGTTGTATCCTGTGACACCGACTTTGGTGTATGTGCGCACTGCTACGGTCGTGACCTGGCGCGTGGCCACATCATCAACAAAGGTGAAGCCATCGGCGTTATCGCGGCACAGTCCATCGGTGAGCCGGGTACACAGCTGACGATGCGTACGTTCCACATCGGTGGTGCGGCATCTCGTGCGGCTGCTGAATCCAGCATCCAGGTGAAAAACAAAGGTAGCATCAAGCTCAGCAACGCGAAGTCTGTTGTTAACTCCGCAGGCAAGCTGGTTGTGACCTCTCGTAACACCGAGCTGAAGCTGATCGACGAATTCGGTCGTACCAAAGAGAGCTATAAAGTGCCTTACGGTGCGGTTATGGCGAAAGGTGATGGCGAGCAGGTTGCTGGCGGTGAAACCGTTGCAAACTGGGATCCACACACCATGCCGGTAATCACCGAAGTAAGTGGTTTCATCCGCTTTACTGACATGATCGACGGCCAGACCATTACTCGTCAGACCGACGAGCTGACCGGTCTGTCTTCTCTGGTGGTTCTGGATTCTGCTGAACGTACTACCGGCGGTAAAGATCTGCGTCCTGCACTGAAAATCGTTGATGCTCAGGGTAACGACGTTCTGATCCCGGGTACCGATATGCCTGCGCAGTACTTCCTGCCAGGTAAAGCGATTGTACAGCTGGAAGATGGCGTACAGATCAGCTCTGGTGACACCCTGGCGCGTATTCCTCAGGAATCCGGCGGTACCAAGGACATCACCGGTGGTCTGCCACGCGTTGCGGACCTGTTCGAAGCACGTCGTCCGAAAGAGCCTGCAATCCTGGCTGAAATCAGCGGTATTATCTCCTTCGGTAAAGAGACCAAAGGTAAGCGCCGTCTGGTTATCACGCCTGTAGATGGCAGCGAGCCGTACGAAGAGATGATTCCTAAGTGGCGTCAGCTCAACGTGTTCGAAGGTGAACGCGTAGAACGTGGTGACGTGGTTTCCGACGGTCCAGAAGCGCCGCACGACATCCTGCGTCTGCGTGGTGTGCATGCTGTTACTCGTTACATCGTTAACGAAGTACAGGACGTATACCGTCTGCAAGGCGTTAAGATTAACGATAAACACATCGAAGTTATCGTTCGTCAGATGCTGCGTAAAGCCACCATCGAAAACGCGGGCAGCTCCGACTTCCTGGAAGGCGAGCAGGTTGAATACTCACGCGTTAAGATCGCTAACCGCGATCTGGAAGCGAACGGCAAAATCGGTGCGACCTTCGCACGCGATCTGCTGGGTATCACCAAAGCGTCTCTGGCAACCGAGTCCTTCATCTCCGCAGCATCGTTCCAGGAAACGACTCGTGTCCTGACCGAAGCCGCTGTTGCAGGTAAACGTGATGAACTGCGCGGTCTGAAAGAGAACGTTATCGTGGGTCGTCTGATCCCGGCCGGTACTGGTTATGCGTACCACCAGGATCGTATGCGTCGTCGCGCAGCGGGCGAACTGCCAGCTGCACCGCAGGTAACTGCCGAAGATGCATCCGCGAGCCTTGCAGAACTGCTGAACGCAGGTCTGGGCGGTTCCGACAACGAGTAATCGTTGATGCCGTAAATAAAAAACCCGCCTCGGCGGGTTTTTTTATATCTGCATTTTCAGTTTACCAGCGGGATGCGTCGATAAAGCTCAATCATGTCGCCCGCCAGATCCTGGATAACCATCGCGTTCATCAGGTGGTCCTGAGAGTGAACGGTGATCAGGTTAACCGGAAGTTTTCCTGTCCCTTCATCGAGCCCAATGAGCTGCGTCTGGATCGTATGCGCATGTTTCACATACTCGCGCGACTCTTCCATCGCTTTTTCGGCTTCGTCAAAGTCGCCTTTTCGTGCCATCTGCAACGCTGTCAGGGCCGCACTGCGCGCCGCACCTGCATTGACCAATAGCTCCATGATGGTGGTTTCTAAGTCTTCCATTATGACTCCAGCAGTTTAAGCGCTTTTTCCAGTACGGCATCACCTTTCATCATGCCGTAATCCATCATGTCGATGACCGCGACCTTTTTCCCGAGCGGATCGGCCTGCGCCTGGAGTTTTGCCTGTTCGTATTTCACCTGTGGCCCCAGTAATACGATATCAGCCGTCGCGATGTTGTCTTTAAATTCCGCGACCGGAACGGCTTTAATGGTTACTTCGACTCCTTTTTTCTGCGCGGCATCTTTCATACGTTGAACCAGCATGCTGGTTGACATTCCCGCTGCACAGCATAAAACGATGTTCTTCATAGTCAGCCTCGATCTACATGTGTTTATTGATAATTATCCCGTGCCGAGCGCTTCAACAACCGCTTTACCGCGATTGTGTGTCAGGCATCACAAAGAAATCGGCATTTTTCTGAAACCGGTTACAATTTAACGCAGGAGAGTATTCTGCCCGTCAGAACGGGCAGAATTTCAGGAGGGAGATTATCGGCTGGCCGTGCTTATGATGCGGTTTTTACCCTGTTGTTTAGCGGTATACAGCGCTTCATCTACGCTACCGACGAATTGTTCCAGCGGTTCGAAGTGCCACTCACCCAGCCCCGCGCTGAAGGTCACTTGCAGGTTTTCTTCCCGCCAGGTCCGTTTTTCCACGGCGGTGCGCCAGGCTTCCAGTAGCGCGTGCGCGGAGTTCATCAGCTCGGCCGGGAAAATCACCCCGAACTCTTCTCCACCGTAGCGATAAACCGAGACGTGGTGCGGCTGCATGATCTGAATGCCTTCGCGTGCCACGTTACGCAGAACGATATCCCCGCTCAGGTGGCCCCAGGTGTCGTTAATGGATTTGAAGTTATCAATGTCGACCAGCGCCAGAGCGAAGGGTTGATGAGCGGCCATCAACGCATCCACATCGTTGTCGAAGGCTCGGCGGTTTTTACAGCCTGTCAGCGCATCATGGGTGGCCTGACGGACATAGGCCAGCTCCCGTTCTTTATTGGTTCGAATGGTATGGCTGAGCATCGCCTCAAGACGTGGCGCCTGGTTGACGTCGCCGGTTTTGATGGCGTTGATAATGTTCATCAGCACTGAACGTGAGGCATGACGAAGATACAGTCCGAACAGAATGATGATGATTGCCGCCAGCGCAAATCCCCAGCCGACGACGGTGGTTTCATGCCGGGTGATGACGGATAGCGTGGCATCGGAAACCCGATAAATTACAAACCAGTCCGGATTGGTGAACGAGTAGTAGTAATACCAGGTCTTGCTTTTGGAATCGAAGAGATAGCCTTCGCCGCTGGTCATTTTGTCCATCAGCGCTTCGCTGACGTACTGCTTAAAGAGCGCCCCCGTGTCCGGATGAAGCACAACGGCGCCGTCACGTTCGACGACGAAAAACTCACCCTGTACGGGAGCTACCATCTGGCGCAGGGTATATCCCATGGAGGTTAAATCAAGATGGAAAGCGAGCGTGCCCTTCAGACGGCCTTCCGGTGAAATGACCGGCTTATAGAGGGTGACGGTGGGATGTTGGGTGAAATAGTCCAGATAGGGGCGGGTGTAGTGCGGAAAGTTACTGGCTTCCGCTTGCCCGATAAACCACGGGCGGGTGCGTGCATCGAACGTCTGACTCTTCTCCGTTGGCAGGACTTCCGGCGCGCGCAGATGGCGACCCTCCGTGTCCGCCAGAGAGATAGACGACACCGTCGGCATCAGATTCTGCAAATGCATTAACATCTGCAAACCGTGTGCCGGATCGATATTTAACGTCTGATTCACTCTGTCATTACGGGCGTAGTACATCGCCGCGCGACCAAGAATATAGTCATTTTCCCGCAGAATGGACTCGGTATAGTTCACCGCCAGATTATGGGTGAAGTTACCATTAATTTTGTGATAATCCTCAAGAAAATCCTTTCGTTGTGAAAGGATGACCAGAATCGCGATCAGCACGAAGCTGAAGAGGATCCCCGCGAAGCTGACCATAATGGGGCGGGTAAAAGAGAGCTTTTTACTGTGGAGTGCCATGAGTTGTACATCAGTCCAGATGGTAGGCGCGTTGCGTCTGTCGATATCCTCAGCATAGTCGCTGTCCGGTTGCTGGTAGTAAATTATACAGAAGGCGACTTCCAACGAGATGATTTATCTTAAGAGTAGCTAAGAAAAGTCGCATTTATTTTAACGATTGAAATTTTTTTTAAGAGGCGGAGGGCAGGGCGAAACGAGGAAGAAGCATTTTCACCCTGGTCAGCGTCCGTTGCTGACGGGGTTAATCATAAGAAAACCGGACGGATTTCCTCAAACGTCCGGTTTTGATCTCACGAGCCGCCTCGTAACCTTTTCGCGATTTTGCAGGCGGTTTCAGCGCAAATGCGAGGCTCTTCCCAGCCAGCTGTCCCAGTCTTTCCACACCGGCTGTAGGCCCTGTGCAGCCAGTGCTTCCGCCACCGCTTCGGGCCGTCGTCCGTCGTGAGGTGTGAACTGTTCCAGTTCCGGGCGATCGTCCGCGTAACCGCCTGGCTGCGTTTTGGAAAAGGCGCTGACGTTGTTGATCGCCAGCGGGATCGCGCGGTCGCGAAACGCCGGGGATTCACGCGTGGAGAGCGACAGTTCCACTTCCGGCGCGAACAGGCGAAAGGCGCATATTGTTTGCACCAGCTGGCGTTCATCCATTATCGAGGCAGGTTCCACGCCTCCCGTACACGGACGCAGCCGCGGGAACGAGATGGAATAGCGGCTTTGCCAGTAGTTCTGCTGTAGCCACAGCAGATGCTCCGCCACCATATAGCAATCCACCCGCCAGCTGTCAGACAGACCGATAAGCGCACCTAGCCCAATTTTGTCGATGCCGGCGCGCCCCAGCCTGTCCGGGGTTTCCAGCCGGAAAAAGAAATCCTGCTTCTTCCCTTTCAGGTGATGCCGGGCATAAGTCGCCTCATGGTAGGTTTCCTGATAAACCATTACGCCGTCCAGCCCGAGGGTTTTCAGCTCCGCGTACTCCTCCTGCGACAGCGGCTGTACTTCCATCTGCAATGAGGCAAATTCGCGGCGAATGGCCGGAAGATGCTGGCGAAAATAGTCCATCCCCACTTTGCTCTGATGTTCACCCGTCACCAGCAGAAGATGTTCAAATCCCATCTCACGAATAGCGCCACACTCGCGGGCGATCTCATGCTCATCCAGCGTTTTACGCTTAATGCGGTTGCTCATGGAGAAGCCACAGTAGGTACAGTCGTTGGCGCACAGGTTAGAAAGATAGAGCGGCACGTAAAAGCTCACCGTGTTGCCAAAGCGCTGGCGGGTAAGGCGCTGAGCGCGCTGCGCCATCGGTTCCAGGTATGCGCTGGCTGCCGGAGAAAGCAGGGCCATCAAATCCTCGCGGGTCAGATGACGGGCTGTTAACGCCCGCTCTACGTCCGCAGAGGTTTTACTGTTGATGCGTAAGGCAATATCGTCCCAGTGAAGCTGACGCCAGCGATCGGTAAAGGTAGCCATCAGAGCGCCTCCAGAAAACCGGTCAGCGGGCTGGTGGCCTGTGCATGAAGGCTGCGCGAGCCTGGACCGGACTGCCGTGCCAGCAGACCGGACTCCACCGCAAGGCGGAATGCGCGCGCCATCATCACCGGATCGTCGGCCACCGCAATCGCGGTATTGACCAGCACCGCATCGGCACCCATTTCCAGCGCCTGCGCGGCGTGGCTGGGTACGCCGATGCCCGCATCCACCACCACGGGCACGGTAGCCTGCTCAATAATGATCTCCAGCATCGCGCGGGTTTCCAGCCCCTGATTGGAGCCAATGGGTGCCCCCAGCGGCATGACGGCGGCACAGCCGACCTCTTCCAGACGCTTGCACAGCACGGGATCTGCGCCGCAGTAAGGCAGAACGGTAAACCCCTGCTGTACCAGCTTTTCTGCGGCTTTCAGGGTCTCGATCGGGTCCGGCAGCAGCCAGCGCGCATCCGGGTGAATTTCCAGCTTCAGCCAGCGGGTGCCGAGCGCTTCCCGGGCCAGCTGTGCGGCGAAAATCGCCTCCTCGGCCGTTTTCGCGCCGGAGGTATTAGGTAAGAGCGTCACGCCTGCCTCCAGTAGCGGCGCAAGTATGGCATCGTTGTGCTGGCGCAGATCCACGCGCTTCATCGCCAGCGTCACCAGCTGGCTGCCGCTTTCTCGGATGGCATCCACCATCAGCTGCGGGGAGGCGAACTTTCCGGTTCCGGTAAACAGATGTGAATCAAAGACTTTATCGGCAATACGTAACATCTCAGCCCCCTGCGATAACCTGAAACAGCAGGATCTGGTCGCCTTCATTGACCTGCTGACGTTCCCACTGCTCGCGCGGCAGGATCTGTTGATTGAGCGCCAGCGCCGTTCCCGGCTTCAGCTGGCGCAGCGTGTCGAGCAGGGCGGCAACGGTGAGACCGTCATCGCACGTCATCGGCTCATCGTTAAACAGAATGCGCATTGCGACCTCCGCATACCGGGCAGTGGCTGGCACGGCTTAACGCCAGATGGCGCCAGCCGCCGGAACGGGCGTCGAACAGCCGGAGCGTGTTGCGCGCTGTCTCCATGCCGCTGAGCAGCTTGATGGCCTCCAGCGCCTGGAGGGTGCCCATCACACCCACCACCGGGCCAAGAATGCCTGCCGTGCGGCAGTTACGCTCCGGTTCAGCCTCGTCCGGCCACAGGCAGCGGTAGCAGCCCTGCGCCCACGGCGGCGTAAGCACCATTATCTGCCCGCCGAAACCGACCGCGCTGGCGGTGATCAGCGGCGTGTTCTGTGCAACACAGGCCGCGTTGATGGCCTGACGCGTCGCCATGTTGTCCGTGCAGTCCAGCACCGCGTCTGCAAGGGCAACTTCGCGTTGCAGCTCGTCCCCGCTAAGCCGCGTCTGGAGCGCAACCAGTTCGATATCGGGGTTAAGCTGGTTCAGCCGCTGGCGCGTAACCTGCGCCTTAGGCTGGTTAACATCTTCTGTCGTGAAGAGGATTTGCCGTTGCAGGTTGCTGAGGTGTACTTCATCGTCATCGGCCAGTACCAGCGTACCCACGCCCGCACCGGCCAGATACAGCGCGGCGGGGGCGCCTAATCCGCCCAGGCCGACAATCAGTACCCGGCTGGCGAGCAGCTTTTGCTGCCCGTCAATGGCGATATCCTCCAGCAGGATCTGGCGGCTGTAGCGCATAAAATCACGATCTTTCATCGCCTGCTCCTGCCAGTTGTAAAAGCCGTGCGGTGGCGGCCTGCCAGTCTGCCGCCTGGGTGATAGCGCTGACGACGGCGATACTGCCGACGCCGGTTTCCAGCACGGCGGGCGCACGTTCAAGGCTTATCCCGCCGATGGCGACGGTAGGATAATCGGCAAGGCGCTTAACGTGCGCCGCCAGCTGCGTCAAACCCTGCGGGGCAGACGGCATCTGCTTGGTTTGCGTCGGGAAAACGTGACCGAGGGCGATGTAGGAGGGGCGGGCCGCCAGCGCCACGTCGATCTCCATGTCATCGTGTGTTGAAACGCCAAGGCGCAGGCCAGCCTGGCGGATGGCGTTCAAATCGGTGGTTTCCAGATCTTCCTGCCCCAGATGGACGCCGTACGCCCGGTGCTTGATGGCCAGCCGCCAGTAGTCGTTGATAAACAGGCGAGCAGTGTAGCGATGCCCCAGCGCGATGGCGGCGGCGACGTCGGCCTCCACCTCTTCATCGCGTTTATCCTTGATGCGCAGCTGAAGGGTGCGAACGCCGGCCTCCAGCAGGCGGGCGATCCACTCCACGCTGTCCACCACCGGGTAAAGCCCTAAGCGGAAGGGCACAGAGGGGAAATCGGGCTGGTACATTACGCCTCCTCTTTTTTGAGGTAAATTTCGCCGCCTCTGGCGCGGAAGGTTTCCGACATGTCCGCCATACCGACTTCAATGGTCTGCGCAGCGGCGTAGTCCCGCACCTCCTGGCTGATTTTCATTGAGCAGAATTTTGGCCCGCACATGGAGCAGAAGTGCGCCACCTTGCCCGACTCCTGTGGCAGGGTTTCATCGTGATAGGCGCGGGCGGTAAACGGATCCAGCGCCAGGTTAAACTGGTCTTCCCAGCGGAATTCAAAGCGCGCTTTGGACATGGCGTTATCGCGGATTTGCGCGCCCGGATGGCCTTTCGCCAGATCCGCCGCGTGGGCGGCAATCTTGTAGGTAATCAGCCCCTGCTTCACGTCCTCTTTGTTGGGCAGGCCGAGGTGCTCTTTCGGCGTCACGTAGCAGAGCATGGCGCAGCCGAACCAGCCGATCATCGCCGCGCCGATCCCGGAGGTGAAGTGGTCGTAGCCCGGTGCGATATCGGTGGTCAATGGCCCCAGAGTGTAGAACGGCGCTTCGTGGCAGTGCTCCAGCTCCTCGGTCATGTTGCGGCGGATCATCTGCATCGGCACGTGGCCCGGGCCTTCAATCATCACCTGCACGTCATACTCCCAGGCGATTTTGGTCAGCTCGCCCAGGGTGTGCAGCTCGGCAAACTGCGCGTCGTCGTTGGCGTCGCGGATGGAGCCAGGACGCAGGCCGTCGCCCAGCGAAAGCGAAACGTCGTACGCGGCGCAGATCTCGCAGATCTCCCGGAAGTGCTCGTAAAGGAAGTTTTCCTGATGATGGGACAGGCACCACTTCGCCATGATGGAACCGCCGCGCGAGACGATGCCGGTCAGACGTTTCGCCGTCATCGGCACGTAGCGCAGCAGCACGCCCGCGTGGATGGTGAAGTAGTCCACGCCCTGTTCCGCCTGCTCCAGCAGCGTGTCGCGGAACGCTTCCCAGGTGAGATTTTCGGCAATGCCGTTGACCTTCTCCAGCGCCTGGTAAATCGGGACGGTGCCAATCGGCACCGGGCTGTTACGCAGGATCCACTCGCGGGTTTCGTGGATGTAACGCCCCGTGGAGAGATCCATCACCGTGTCCGCGCCCCAGCGCGTCGACCAGACCAGCTTTTCCACCTCTTCTTCGATGGATGACGTCACCGCCGAGTTGCCGATGTTGGCGTTAACCTTCACCAGGAAGTTGCGGCCGATAATCATCGGCTCGGATTCTGGATGGTTGATGTTGGCGGGGATAATCGCGCGCCCGGCGGCCACTTCATCACGCACAAACTCCGGCGTGATGTTTTTCGGCAGGCGGGCGCCAAAGCCTTCGCCCGGGTGCTGGTGGCGCAATATTTCGCTGCGGATGCGCTCGCGCCCCATGTTTTCGCGGATGGCGATGAACTCCATCTCCGGCGTGACGATCCCCTGGCGCGCGTAGTGCAGCTGGGTTACGCATTTGCCCGCCCTGGCGCGTTTTGGCGTCAGCAGGCCGGTAAAGCGCAGCTCGTCCAGGCCGTCGTCGGCCAGGCGTTCTTTGGTGTACGCAGAGCTGCGTACGCTTAGCTCTTCGCAGTCGTTACGCGCGTCAATCCACGGCTGGCGCAGCTTTGCCAGACCCTGCTGGACGTTGATGGCGACAGAGGGATCGCCGTACGGGCCGGAGGTGTCGTACACCGGCACGGCTTCGTTGTCTTCATACTGCGGATTCTCTTTGCTGCCGCCGATAAGCGTCGGGCTGAGCTGGATTTCGCGCATCGGCACGCGGATATCGGCCTGTGAACCGGTGATGTAGATGCGTTTCGAGTTCGGAAAAGCGGTGCCTTCCAGGGTGTCGATGAAGCGTTGCGCGTGTTCGCGCTGTTCGCGGCGGGTCAGTTTTGTTGTAGACATAGCTCATTCCAGAAGTGAAGGACATGGCTTGTCAGACGACGGATGAAGCAAGAGGAGATCGCCCCAGGGGCGAAACAACAGCAGCGTGACTCTTGTTCCCTTCGCAGGTATTAACCTGATCAGGTTCCGCGGATCCCGAATTAACGGTCTCAGCCCGTGCTTACACACTGGGCACTCCGACAAGAAAAATCCCCCTCCGCAGAGGGGCGACTGGTTGTAAATTACTCGTTAACGATTAAGAACTCAAGCAGGGCGCACAACGTTATCGCTGTTGCTGATATTCAGGTTGTTATCCAGCACGAGGGCGATGAGCTTGTCTTCCAGCGTGAATCGCTCTTCCAGCGCTTCGCCCAGGTCGGACAGCGCCTGCTGGAACTCAAGATAGTTATCGTGATCGATAGCGTTCTCAAGCGTGGAATCGTAGTAGTCCATGATCTTCTGGGTGTTGGCTTCCAGCTGCGGACAGAGTTTGCTGGCCGCTAAATACGGCGTTGTCCCTTCCATTTCGCGGATAATGCGTTCATAAATGTTGAAATGGCCGTCGGAGAGGTAGTCGACCAGGCTCTGACAAAAATCATCCAGCGCTTTTTCATTCAGCCGCATAAAAGATTCTTTGCCAGGCTTAAGACCAACCAGATTGTAATACGCCACAAGGAGATGCTTGCGCACATGTAGCCAGCGATCCACCAGGGTGTTACTTCCTCCAACGCGCTCAGTCAGGCTTTCCAGCTGGTTTAACATGGTCGACTCCATAAGGTTTAGAATGGGATCTACTTATCCAAAATGTAACCACAATGCTAACAACATGTCAGTGAAGCGAAGGTAGTGCAATAGATATGGATCGTATTATTGAAAAATCAGATCTGGGTTGGTGGATCGTCAGCCACGAACAAAAATTATGGCTGCCCTCAGGAGAGTTGCCCTACGGTGCCGCGGAAACGTTCGATCTGGTGGGCCAGTCCGCGCTGAAGATCGGCGAGTGGCAGGGCGATCCCGTGTGGTTGATCCAACAGGCGCGCCGTCAGGATATGGGATCCGTACGTCAGGTGTTAGATCTGGACGTCGGCCTGTTCCAGCTGGCGGGGCGCGGCGTACAACTGGCGGAGTTTTATCGCTCGCACAAATACTGCGGTTACTGCGGCCACACCATGCACCCAAGCAAAACCGAATGGGCGCTGCTCTGCGGCCACTGCCGTGAACGCTACTATCCGCAAATCGCGCCGTGCATCATCGTCGCCATCCGCCGTGATGATTCCATCCTGCTGGCGCAGCATACCCGTCATCGCAACGGCATTCATACCGTCCTCGCCGGGTTCGTGGAAGTAGGCGAAACGCTGGAGCAGGCGGTGGCGCGCGAGGTGATGGAGGAGAGCAGCATCAAGGTGAAGAACCTGCGCTACGTGACCTCCCAGCCGTGGCCGTTCCCGATGTCCCTGATGACCGCGTTTATGGCGGAATACGACAGCGGCGAGATCGTTATCGACCCGAAAGAGCTGCTGGAGGCGAACTGGTACCGCTACGACAATTTACCGCTGTTACCCCCGCCGGGAACGGTGGCGCGTCGCCTGATAGAAGATACCGTGGCAATGTGTCGGGCCGAGTATGAGTAGTGTTACACTGACGGCCTGACGCAATAAGGAACTGCAAAATGACCGAACTGAAGAACGATCGTTATCTGCGTGCGCTGCTGCGCCAGCCCGTTGATGTCACCCCGGTGTGGATGATGCGCCAGGCGGGACGCTATCTGCCAGAGTACAAAGCCACGCGCGCGCAGGCGGGCGATTTTATGTCGCTGTGCAAAAACGCCGAGCTGGCCTGTGAAGTCACGCTCCAGCCGCTGCGCCGCTTCCCGCTGGATGCTGCGATCCTCTTCTCGGATATTCTGACCATTCCGGATGCAATGGGCCTTGGCCTGTACTTCGAAACCGGTGAAGGTCCGCGTTTCACCTCCCCAATCAAAAGCAAAGCCGACGTGGATAAGCTGCCGATCCCCGATCCGGAAGGCGAGCTGGGCTACGTGATGAACGCCGTACGCACCATCCGCCGCGAGCTGAAAGGCGAAGTGCCGCTGATCGGCTTCTCCGGCAGCCCGTGGACGCTGGCGACCTATATGGTGGAAGGGGGCAGCAGCAAGGCCTTCACCATGATTAAAAAGATGATGTACGCCGAGCCGCTGGCGCTGCATGCGCTGCTCGACAAGCTGGCGAAGAGCGTCACGCTCTATCTGAACGCGCAGATTAAAGCCGGTGCGCAGTCGGTGATGATTTTCGATACCTGGGGCGGCGTGCTGACCGGACGCGATTATCAGCAGTTCTCCCTGTATTACATGCACAAAATCGTCGACGGCCTGCTGCGTGAAAACGAAGGTCGCCGCGTGCCGGTGACGCTGTTCACCAAAGGTGGCGGTCAGTGGCTGGAAGCGATGGCGGCGACCGGCTGTGACGCGCTGGGCCTCGACTGGACCACCGATATCACCGATGCGCGCCGTCGCGTGGGCGACAAAGTGGCGCTGCAGGGTAATATGGATCCCTCCATGCTCTATGCTCAGCCCGCCCGCATTGAAGAAGAAGTGTCGACTATACTGTCTGGTTTCGGCCAGGGTGAAGGCCACGTCTTTAACCTCGGCCACGGCATTCATCAGGATGTGCCGCCAGAACACGCTGGCGTATTTGTGGAGGCGGTGCATCGGCTTTCTGCCCAGTATCACAAGTAAGGAGTGGTTATGGATCTCGCGTCGCTACGCGCTCAACAAATCGAACTGGCCTCATCGGTGATCCGCGAGGATCGTCTGGATAAAGATCCCCCGCAGTACATTGGCGGAGCGGACGTCGGATTCGAGCAGGGTGGGGAAGTGACGCGAGCGGCGATGGTGGTACTGAAATACCCTTCGCTTGAGCTGGTGGAGTACAAGGTGGCGCGTATCGCGACCACCATGCCGTACATTCCGGGCTTTCTCTCCTTTCGCGAATATCCCGCGCTGCTGGCAGCGTGGGAGCAACTCTCGCAAAAACCTGACCTGCTGTTTGTTGATGGACACGGTATTTCACACCCGCGCCGTTTAGGCGTTGCCAGCCACTTTGGGCTGCTGGTGGATGTGCCGACCATCGGCGTTGCCAAGAAACGCCTGTGCGGCGCGTTTGAACCTCTCTCCGCCGAGCCGGGCGCGCTGGCGCCGCTTATCCATAAAGGTGAGCAGTTAGCGTGGGTCTGGCGCAGCAAGGCGCGCTGTAACCCGCTCTTTATCGCTACCGGCCATCGGGTGAGCATGGACAGCGCCCTGGCGTGGGTACAGCGCTGCATGAAGGGCTACCGCTTACCGGAGCCGACGCGCTGGGCCGATGCTGTCGCCTCCTCGCGTCCGGCATTCATTCGTTGGCAGGAAATTCAGCCGTGATTCAGGTAAACTGCGGCTAATTTTCGATTCGAGACATCATCATGTTACAAAACCCGATTCATCTGCGCCTTGAGAAGCTGGAAAGCTGGCAGCACGTGACGTTTATGGCTTGCCTGTGCGAGCGCATGTATCCCAACTATGCCGCGTTCTGTAAGCAAACGGAGTTTGGCGAAGGCCAGATTTATCGACGTATCCTGGATTTGATCTGGGAGACGCTGACGGTGAAAGACGCAAAGGTGAACTTCGATTCGCAGCTGGAAAAGCTGGAAGAGGCGATCCCGGCGGCGGACGATTACGACCTGTACGGCGTTTATCCGGCTATCGATGCCTGCGTGGCGTTGAGTGAGCTGATCCACTCCCGTCTGAGCGGTGAAACGCTGGAGCACGCCATTGAAGTCAGTAAGGCGTCCATCACGACCGTCGCGATGCTGGAAATGACGCAGGAAGGCCGCGAAATGACCGACGAAGAGCTGCGTGCTAACCCGGCGGTTGAACAGGAATGGGACATTCAGTGGGAGATTTTCCGCCTGCTGGCAGAGTGTGAAGAGCGTGATATTGAGCTGATCAAAGGGCTGCGCGCGGACCTGCGTGAGGCCGGTGAGAGCAATATTGGTATAATTTTTAACCAATGAGACAACAAAACGTGATTTAACGCCTGTTTTGTCGCACCTCGACTCTTCCCTTCTGCCCCCCGTCTGGTCTACATTTGGGGGGCGAAAAAAAGTGGCTATCGGTGCGTGTATGCAGGAGAGTGCTTTTTTGGCATTTTCGTCGCACTCGATGCTTAGCAAGCGATAAACACATTGAAAGGATAACTTAT